>Ga0070696_100000307_pt1 | contig 29662 bp, 22 predicted proteins | sample KBSK1253metaG_FD_65474 | JGI IMG/M metagenome (GOLD analysis project Ga0070696, IMG submission 65474) | Corn, switchgrass and miscanthus rhizosphere microbial communities from Kellogg Biological Station, Michigan, USA - KBS K1-25-3 metaG | ecosystem: Host-associated > Plants > Roots >... | reverse complement strand
CCACCGGGCTGGCGCACTATACCGCGAGCCTGACCGTCACCGACAACGATGGCCTTACCAGCGTCAAGACCACCGAATTCACCGTCTCGCCCGCCGCAACGCTGCAGTGCGAGAGCGCGCCGGGCGTGGGTGACTTCGCCTCCTGCGATCTGGTGCTCACCGCCGCTGCCAAGGTGACCGTGACTCTGCAGAGCGCTTCGTGCACCGCCCACGGGAACACCTTCCAGATCACCGCGCCGTTCGCTGAGACCCTGCTGACCGATGGCTGCTACAGCCCGGCGGCGGGTTCCTCCTGGGACTTGAACGGTGGCGCCACCTTCCCCGCTGGCACGCACCTCAACGCCCAGGTCATCTCGGGCTCGAACAAGCAGGAAATCGCCCCGGCGCTCCACGTCGAGGGGAGCTATCCCACCTGGACCCTGAAATTCGATGACGGCGAAGACGCGACTGCGCCGGAGCCTGACTTCAACGACCTCGTCCTCACGGTCACGGCTCACAACTAAGCGACCGCTGGAAGCTCGATGCCGCCGGTGGCACTACGCCACCGGCGGCATCGTCTTTCTGGAGACCGAAGACCACGGAGTTACCGAGCCCGCCTCCGTCGAGAAGAGGTGTCCTTGAGCGGTGCTGGCTGCCCGGCCGCCTCCAGCACCCGCCGGCGCTGACCCAGGGTGAGCATGTCCCGCTCCACCACTTGCTTCACAATTCGGGCGACGAAGGAATAGCCCCGTGGTTCCGAGACCAGCCACCGGTGCCACTCCAGCTCATCCAGCGCGCGTCCGGTCTCATCCGGGCTTGATGAGAGTGTCCGTTGCAGCGTCTCGGGGCTCACCAGATCTCCCAGGACTGCCGCCGCGGCGAGCACTTGCTGTGCCTCCGGGCTCAGCCGCCTGAAGCCAATGCGGATGGCCGCGACGACTGCGTCCGGCAGGTTTCCCGGCAGGGTCTGGTCGAGCGTGCGAAGCGGTTCCGGCCAGGCACCCGAAATGGTGCCGAGGTCGAGCCCAAGGGCAACCGCGCGAAGCAGCTCCACCGTGAGCAGCGGCACCCCGGCCGAGTCAGTGGCGACCCGGCGGACGACCCGATCGATCGCCTCCGAGTCGTACCCGGGGAGCATCCGCTCGGCCAGACGGCGGAGCGCGGCCCGGTCGAGGCCGCGAAGCCGGACCGCCTCGCCCTGGAGATCGCGCCCAATCCTGGAGCGGAGCTCATCCAGCTCGGGCCGAGGCGGGAATGGCGTAGCGGCGAGAACCAGCGTCAGAGGGGTACCAGCCAGGTCGCGCAACAGCGCCCCGAGCGCCAGGGCAGAGTCTTGATCCAGCCAGTGGACATCGTCGACCGCCAGCGCGACGGGCCGTTCATCAGTCGCGGCGCGGAGTATTTCAGCGAGTGCCCGGCCGAAGGGCAGCGGACTTTCCCGAGACTTGACCCCGCGGAATCGATCGGCCCATTCAGGGAGGGACCCGGCGAACGCCGCAAGGGCGGCCGGAGGTGCGGCCGCAATGCCGGGCGCATCCAACAGGCCGCCTCGGGCGAGTGAGAGCACCCCACTCCACGATTCGGTCTGGTCGGCCTCGACCACGCGAGCCGACGCGATGGTTGTCCCGTCGAGTCGCAGCCGGGCCAGCATCTCCTCCAACAGCCGACTCTTTCCCATCCCGGAGTCGGCTTGGAGAACGAGCAGCACCGCTCGCCGTCCTCGGGCCGACTCGTTCGCCAGCTCGAGCAACCGCTGGAGCTCCTCGCCTCGTCCCTCGAGCGGGGGCCGAATCACCGACTCGGCATCCGCGAACGTCGCCCGCACTTCCGGGCGCGGGGCACGCTCCCGGCGCACCCGCTCCACCAGCGCGCGGGTCTCTTCTCCCGGCTCGACCCCGACGTCCTCGGCCAGCCGCGCCTGGAAACGCTCGTACAGCTCGAGTGCCCCGGACCGGTCCCCCACCAACGACCGGCACCGCAGCGCGGCGCGAAGCGCCAACTCGGACGTTGGCTGGAGCCCGAGCGCACGGGACGCCAGCCCGGAACCCTCCTGCGCCTTACCCACCCGCGCGAGCGCCTCGGCCGCTTGGACCAACACCTCGACCCCTCGGCGGCACCACTGCTCCCGTTCCGCGGTTAACCAATCCTCGAAGTCCGAGGCGTCCGAGACCGCGAACCCTTCCAGGAAGAGTCCGGTGACCAGCTCAGCCGCTCCGATCCAATCGCCCGCCGTTGCGAGCTCCTCCAGCCGGTCGACGTCCAGCTCGATCACACCGGAGGCCAAGCGGATCTGTCCTGCCGTTACCTCCACCGAATCCTCGCCCGCTGCGTGCCGGATGACCCGCAGCGCCTCGCTCAACGAGTGCCGGGCCGCAGCATCGTTCCGGTCTGCCCAGAGCAGGCCGATCAGGTGCTCCCGGGCTCGGCCGCGCCGGGGTGAGCGCGCCAGATAGACCAGCAGGGCCAGGTGTTTGCGCCAGAGCAGCTCGGCAGGCGCTGCCTCGCCGTCTACTCGGAGCTCAACCGGGCCCAGCGTGCGGCAGTGAATCATGAGCACCGAAAGTCCCGCGGGCAGCGGGACTTGTCAATGAGGGGAAAGCGGGCCGTCGAGCGGACTTGAAACCTGCTTGACGGGGCCAGGGCACAATGGGCCCAGGAAAGCGGGAATTGTTCGGTCAGGAGGCATCATGTTGAGACCGCAGTGCCGGGCAGCCCTGGACGGCTCATTCACAGCGCCCGTGCTCCTTTCCTTGAGCGATGCTGCCGATCCGGCCTCCAACACTCAAATGCGCCAGCCGGGTCGCAGCGCCCGGAACGGCAGCGCCACCGCGATGTCCATCCCATTCGCCCCCGAGCCAGAGCCGGCCGCGGAAGTGCTCTATCTGGACGACGACCAGCCCACGGGACCGCTACCGCTGGGCTTCGAATTCGAGTTCTTCGGTGCCCGATATGCCCGCTTTGATCTGTCGTCGGCCGGATTCATCACCTTTCGGACCGAAGCCGCTGCCCGGTCGTCGTCCGGGCCCCATCGGAGTGATCGTCTGATTGCTCGGAGTGCGGATGGGTACAGCTCTATCGCGCTGGGATGGAGCGATCTCTATCCCCTCCGAGGACGACATCTGGCTTATGAGGTTCGAGGAGACGCGAGCCGGCGCCGACTGGTCCTCTCACTGAGAGGTACGCCGCACTCCTCCGAGTTGCGCGTTCGGCGTCTGATGGCGCAACTGATCCTGTATGAGCGCACCGGAATGATCGATGTTCACATCACAGGAGAGGATGCGGACGGACACAGCGTCAATCGAGAGGCACTTCGCTTTACTACCGCGCCGTGGTGAGCCGGAGTCACAGTTCCGGTGAGCCGACGATGCGGCAGCTGGACAGCTCCCACTCGTTTCGGTGCTTGCCGAACTCGGCGCGGAAGAGAGGACGGCTGGTGAGCAAGCGACCGCCGGCGTCTTTCCACCTCAACTTGAGGCTGAACTCCATCGCCGCCGCCTCGTCGCCAACCTGAGGGGCGCCATCGACCCTCTCGCTCACCACGGCTTGCCACTCCGGGGTTCGGAGGATCCGACTCAGCTTCTTCAACTGGTCCTGGTCGGACCGGGTGGCCGGCCGATACAGCTGCGCCACTCGGGCAATGTCCTTGGTTCGCACCGCCTCGTAGCATTGCTCCACCTGCGATATGATCAGGGCCTCGAGTCGCCGCCGTTCCGCTCCGTCGGTTTCCGATGAAGCCCCGTCCGTTTGGAGGGCGGTCTCCTCCGGTTGCCTGACTCCCCCACCTTCGGGCGCATACGCCTCGAGGCCGAGAGTGTCGCGCGCGCCGTCGCCCGCGACCACGGTGAGGAGAGACATCGCTGGTTGCAACGATCCACTGTTGGCGATGATGAGTGCCGTACCCGGCGCGTATCCCCGTACCCGGCCGGATTTCGGATCTACGGCCGCTACCCGAGGCTCACTCGAGCTCCAGGTGACTGCCGCGTCGGCCAGCGGAGCGCCGTTCCCGTCGAAGACCGAAGCCACCAGGGTAGCGGTATCGCCGACATGGAGCGAGCCGGGCGGGACGATGGACAGGGAGGCGGGAACTGGGGGCCCGGCAGCGGGCCGCTGCACCACGATCAGGGCGCTGTCCCGCCACTCTCCGCTCGCGGCAACCAGCTGCGCTCGGCCGGGCCCGATGGCACGCAACCATCCTCCAACCGAATCGATTCGGAGAACCCGAGAATTGCTGGAGGTCCATGCGACCGGGGAACGGGGCAGGGCTCGTCCAGCCGCATCCCGAACTTCGGCCGCAACTCTGGTCGAGGCTCCTGGGAGCATCGGCCGGCGGGGTCGGCGGGTGATGATCACCGATGCGGGTGCGCCTCGGAGAATCGCGGCCACCGAATCGGGGGGACTGGCCGCCATGGTGGTGACCGCCGCGAGGGTCGCCGGCTTTCGAGCGGAATAGACACCGAGCCTGCGGAAGTCGCCGTTGTGCCAGAGCAGGGCTGTCACCGTCGCGACTCCCACGGCTGCGGCAGCGGCGATCCGCCGGCGAGTGCGGGAGCCTCTTCTCCGTCGAACCGGACGATGTTCCGTCGTCGGCGCGAGGGTTCGGGACGCGGCCGTGGCTGATGCCACGCGTTTGGGGGCGTGGGTTGACGCTTCGACCTGCACGGTAACTGACGCGCTGGCGTCCTTGCAGGTGGCGGTCAACACCACCGACCCGGGTCCCAGTGTCGTCACCCAACCGATGGCGGTGACCACCGCGACGCTGACATCACTGGTGTTCCAGAGAACCGGCTGATCTGCCAGGCTATCGCCCCGATAGTCGAGGGGCGTGGCGGTGAGCACGAAGGAGTCACCCACCTTGACCGACTTGGGAGGCGCCGAGATCTGAATTGAGGCAACCGTTCCGCTTGGCTGAATCTCCAGCTCGGCCGCCATTGCCGCGGCCACCTGGACGTGAAGCCGGGCTCGAATTCCCTCGCACGCGGCCGTGAGCCAGGCGGAGCCAGACGCAAGGGCGAAGCCGACCTGTTTCGTGGGCTCGACTCGGAGCACAGCGGGCGCGTCGCTGCTCCACTGGACTGTTCGACCGGGAAGAGGGACGCCGTGCTCTCCTCGCACCAGAGCAACCAGAGCGAAGCTCTCCCCCTCCTCGAGGGCCGCTGGTGGAGGAAGAATGGTGATCGTGCGGACCAGTCCGGGGGGTGGCGAGGCGCGGACGGCGGATGGTTTAGTTCGGGCGGGCTGATCGAGTGCCGCCAACTGGCCAGGGGAGCTGTCCCGGTCGGGGTTGGCCAACCGGCGGAGTTCCGCCAACAGCGGATCTTCTTCTCCCAGTGGTGTGGCGCCGAGTGCGGTCTTGGCTTCCGCCATGGTGCCCCAGCGAGTCGCGGGCTCCTTGGCCAGCATGCGGAGGATCGCCGCCTCTAGCTCGGGCGGGCAATCGCCCCGGAGCTCGCGGACGGAATGCGGCGGCTGCTCCACGTGGGCTTGTATGACCGTGAGGGTCGAGCCGGTGAAAGGCGCCTGGCCAGTGATCATCTCGTAGGCCACCGCACCGAGGGCATACTGATCGGAGGCGCCCGACACCTCTGCGCCGCTGCACTGCTCGGGGCTCATGTAGGCCGGTGTCCCGACCAGCGCACCGCTATGGGTATCGCTCGGCATCTCGGCAACCTTGGCGATGCCGAAATCGGTGACGACGGCGTTGCCGTCCTCATCGATCAGGATATTGGCCGGCTTGATATCTCGATGAACAACCCCGGAGCGGTGGGCGTAGGTCAAGGCCGATCCCACCTGGCACAGGATCGAGCGGACGATCGGAACCGGGAGCTTGCCCGCCTGATGAATGACCTGTTCAAGGGAGCGCCCGTGGATGTACCGCATGACGAAGAAGTGCAGCCCCTCCGCCTGCCGCACCGAATGCACCGAGACGATATTGGGGTGATTCAGATGGGCGATGGTGATTGCTTCGCGCTTGAAGCGCTCGATCATCCCCTCGCCCATGAGCAGTCCGGGCGACATGACCTTGATCGCTACCTTGCGGTCGAGCGCGATGTCGTGCGCTAGGAACACCGCCGCCATCGCGCCCCGACCCAGCTCGCGCCCGATCTCGAACTCTCCCAGCGTAGCACTCTGGAGCCGCTGTACTACCTCGACCCAGGGAGAGAGGAAGCCCGCCTCTGGCGCTGCGAGGTCCTCGAATACCTCGAGGCCGCACTGCGCGCAGAAGCGGCTGCCCGGTGCTAGATCGTCACCGCAGTGGAGACAGCTGAGAGTTGTGGTCATGCGCCGTTGGGGTGGTGAGCCAGGCATCTCAAATATTGAAGGGAGGGAAGGGGGGCGCAATGACAAACCGGTTCCCTGCCACCTCGAATGTAGTTGATGGGAGATTACTTAAGCGCCGGTGCGGCAGCACATTAGCTTTGCAAGATAAGTTGGCCCTGGTGGATTCGAACCACCATTAACGGATCCAAAGTCCGCTGTCCTGCCATTGGACGAAGGGCCAGTCGCGCAAAAAACCTAATCTGCACGGACTTGCTCAGGCCAGGGAGCACTGCTGTGCCAGGGTGTGGAGCGTGCGCAACGAGGCTCGCCGCGGCCGCAGTAGTCGCTGCGGCCTCATGAATGACCTGTCCCTGAAGGAACTGGTCAAACTGTTGTTGCCATAGAGAGTTCGGATTCTACCATTCCGGATTCGGAAATCAGAGCTGCGCGCCCATCGGGCACGGAGGACGAGGTATTGGACTTGCATCGGCTGATGGGCCAGTTCCCTCGAGCGCATTCTTGGATGCGGCACACGCGGGCGATCCTACCCTGGAGCGCCTGCGTTTCGGTGCTAGCGGTTGCGGTTCTCTTCGCCTGTCGTGAGGAGACCAGAACCGAACCGCCCGGTGCGGTGGATCCCGAGCTGATCCGACTGAGCTACCGGTGCGGGAACAATTTCGATCTCACGAATGGCAACGGCACGGTGGTCACGGTCGAATTCGAGGTCGAGGGAACCGGCGAAGCGGGCGAGCTGACGCTGGCCGGGGCCCTCGCACCAGGCCAGCCGAGCCAGACCCGGTTGAGTACGACCCAAAGGGGCGTCGTGGTAATCGGCTATCTCCATCACCCCATCACTGAAGCAGCCAATACCGGCGTGATCTGCCCGCCGCCGGCGCCAGCTCCGCCTCAGCCTCAGGCTTCGGTGGGCGAGTGGACGGCGCCATTTGCGTGGCCTGTCGTGGCGGTACACCTGCAGCTTCTGCCCAGTGGAAAGGTGCTCTCCTGGGGTCGAGAGGGCGTCCCCCAACTCTGGGACCCCGAGACCGGTGAGTTCACTCCATTGCCGCTCACCAGTGATCTCTTCTGCGCCGGGCACACCTTTCTGCCCGATGGCCGGCTGCTCGTGGCCGGCGGTCATATCAGTGACGATCACGGACTGCCGGACGTCAACCTCTTTGATCCCTCGACTCAGAGCTGGACTTCGGTTGCGCCAATGGCTCATGGCCGCTGGTACCCAACTCTTACCCTCCTCTCGGATAGTCGGGTGGTAGCGCTGAGTGGCGGAGACCAGGATGGCAACCTCGTGGTCGAGCCGGAGCTGTGGGATGGCACGGCCTGGCATACGCTCCCCGGCGCGGCGCGGGAGCTCCCTTACTATCCCCGCACCTTCGCGGCTCCCAATGGACTGGTGTTCTACGCCGGTGAGTTAGCCGAGACAGGATACCTGAATGTGTCCGGGGAAGGCAGCTGGACTCCGGTCGCGAGCTCTCACTATGGACGGCGCGAGTACGGCTCCGCGGTGATGTACCAGCCGGGGAAGGTCCTCATCGTGGGCGGCAGTAACCCGGCTGAGGCCGCGCCAACCAGCAGCGCCGAGATCATTGACCTCAATGAGCCGACCCCGACCTGGCGCTTCACCGGATCCATGGCCAACCCTCGCCGGCAGTTCAACGCCACGCTCCTGCCCGACGGCCGGGTGATTGCCACCGGAGGAACCAGCGCGGCGGGATTCAGCGAGCCCGCCGGCGCGGTGCACGCAGCCGAGGTATGGGACCCGGAGACCGAGCAGTGGACCACATGGGGGAGCAACAGTGTCACCCGGGTCTATCACTCGACCACATTGCTTCTGCCCGATGGGAGAGTGTTGCACACCGGCAGTGGCGACGGTCATAACTTGCCCCGGGAGCTCAACGCGGAGCTCTACGCACCGCCCTATCTGTTCCACGGCGCCAGGCCCGCGATCGCGAGCGCACCCGCGACGGTCGATTACGGGGTGAACTTCTTCGTGGCGACTCCGGATGCCGGGACCGTCACCCGGGCCACCTGGGTCCGTCTGTCCGCTGTCACCCACGCCTTCGATCAGAATCAGCGGTTCAACGAGTTGGCCCTCAGGCGGAGCGCCGGCGGGGTCACCATAGCTGCACCGGGTGGAGAGAATTTCGCGCCACGCGGTGACTACATGCTCTTTCTCCTCTCCGCCGACGGGGTGCCGTCGCCGGCGAGGATCGTTCGACTCAACTGACCTCCCCTGGAGTTGCCTATGCATCATCGCCAGTGGTTGGCTGTCTTGCGCGGTCTCCCTCTCTCTCTGCTGAGCTTTGTCGGGGGACTGGGGTTGTTCCTCGCGGGCTGCGTGGACAACTCCGGTGACGGCGCAGGCCCCAAGGTGTCGCCCCCGGCGGAAACCGATGAAAGCCTGGATGCTCCCATCCGGCTGTCCTACGTCTGCGGCAACCGCTTCCTGATCACCAATGCCTATTCCGTCGCGGTCAGTGTCACCTATCGCGTCGCGGGCACCGATGAGGAAGCCGAAGCACTGCTGAGCGCGGCTCCGACCCAGGATCCGGCATTCAGCGAGCGGCTGATCGAGACTCGCAACAAAGGCTCGGTCGAGCTGCTGCTCAATGGCACTCCCATCGCGGTCCGCGCCAATGGCGGCGTGCCCTGCACCCCTTCGACGCCGGCGCCCGCGTTTCTCAGCGTGGGACAGGAGTCCTCGGGCGAGTGGACCGCGCCGTTCAGTTGGCCGGTGGTGGCCGTTCACCTGAGCCTCATGTCGAACGGGAAGGTGCTCTTCTGGGGTCATGCCGGCGAGCCGCAGGTATGGGACCCTGCTACAGGAATCTTTACTGTGGTGACAGGTCCGGCGGAGCTGTTCTGCGCGGGCCATTCGCTCACCACCGATGGCCGGGTCGTGGTGGCAGGCGGGCATATCACCGACGACCACGGCCTGCCCAACATGTCGATCTTCAGCCCTAGCAGCCAGAGCTGGACCCAGACCACCCCCATGAAGCGCGGCCGGTGGTATCCGACCAACACCACCACGGGGAATGGTGAGGTGGTCATTATCGCGGGAAGGGATGAAGCTGGAACCAACGTCAACATTCCCGAGATCTGGAATCCGAGCGGCGCGATTCGGCAGCTCACTACGGCATCGCTCTCGCTCCCGTACTATCCCCGGATGTTTCTGGCGCCCAATGGCAAGCTGTTCTACGCCGGGGAGAATCAGAGGTCGCGCTGGCTGAAGATCACCAGCACGGGCGGCTGGACCAGCGGCCCCAACCGGCTGTACGGCACCCGCGACTATGGGGCCGCTGTGATGTACAATGAGGGTAAGATCCTCTACGTCGGTGGTGGACGCACCACCAACACCGCCGAGACGATCGACCTCACCCAGTCGTCGCCCGCCTGGAGCTGGACCGGCTCCATGGCCTTTCCCCGGCGCCACCATAATGCCGTCATCCTGCCGACCGGAGAGGTCCTCGTGGTCGGCGGACTGAGCGGGACCGGCTTCAACGACCTGTCCACCGCGGTGCATCCGGCGGAAATCTGGACTGATTCCACCGGGCTCTGGACGACGCTTGCGAGCAACACGGTCAACCGGGGCTATCATACGACGGCCATCCTTCTTCCCGACGCGCGGGTGCTCCTCACCGGAAGCGGCGATGGGGCCGGCTCACCCAGTGAGCTCAACGCCGAGATCTTTTCACCCCCCTATCTCTTTAACGGCACCCGCCCGACGATCACCAGCCGGCCTGCCCGGCTGGCCTATAACACCACCTTCAGGATCGGCACCCCCGACGCATCCTCCATCACCCGAGTGGCCCTCATCCGCCTGGGGTCCACCACCCACGCGTTCGATATGAACCAGCGATTCCAGCGTCTAGCCTTCACCGCCGACGCGACCGGGCTGACCGTAACCGGGCCAACCACTCGGCTGCGCACGCCGCAGGGGCATTATCTGCTCTTCATCTTGAATGGGAATGGCGTGCCTTCCGTCGGGAAGATCGTCCAGGTCAAATAGGCGGAGGCGCCGCCAGCGTCTCGACCGAGAGCAGGGCCCCGTGCTTTGAGCCCAGCATCATTCGTGCGTCCTCGCGATCGCGAGCAGAGCGGTAGACCGCGAAGAGGGCCGAGCCCGATCCGCTCATCCGGCAGACCAGCGGCCTGGTCCCGACCAGGGCCTCGAACGCGGCGCGAATTTCCGGGTGTCGGGCGAAGACGACCGACTCGAAATCATTGCCGGCCATTCTGCCGATGTCTCCCCAGCGAGAGAGCGCGTCAAGGTCGAGCGCGAGTGCGCCTCGCCACCAGGTTTCGTGTCTGGCGCTGTCGATCCAGCCGTAAGCCTCTGCGGTGGTGATGCCGGTCGGAGGAACCAGCAGCAACGCGGGGGCCGAGGGAAGCGGTGGCAACCGCAGTATCCGCTGGCCGTGACCCCACCCGAGGGCGAGTGGCGCCCCACTGAAGAAGAACGGCACGTCGCTCCCGAGGCGACCCGCGAATTGAAGCAGCTCGTGCCGCGGCACGGCATTTCCCGCGAGCTGGTTGACCGCCTGGAGCGCGGCGGCCGCATCACTCGAACCCCCGCCTAGACCGGCCCGCGCCGGAATGCGCTTCTCCAGGGTAAGATGCACTGCGAACCGGTGACCGGTTGCTTCGAGCACCGCGTGGGCCGCTCGGACGACAAGGTTGTCCCCCGGTGGCCCCGCCTCCAGGCCGCTCACCTCGATACTTGCGCCCCGACCCTCGCGTCGCTCCACGGTCAGTGTATCGGTCAGGCTCACCAGGCAGAAGAGAGTCTCCAGGCCGTGGTAGCCATCCGCCTCTCGCGCCAGCACGCGCAGGAGGAGATTGATTTTCGCGTGCGGATGGAGGGTGACGGCGCCGCCGGTCACGCCTGCGGTTGTCGCAGGTCGCGCAGGGCGACCGGGGTTCGGGCCAGGGACCAGGCCCCGAAGAGCATGATCGGAACGAACGTGGTGCCGTGATAGACGATCGCGTATGACGAGGCCAAGCCGTTGGGGACGCCGTAGAGCGCGAGGGCTGCAACGACCGCTGCCTCGAACTGGCCCACAAAGCCCGGAGTGACTTGCACCGAGATGCCGAACACGAGAATGCCCTGCAGCAGCAGTGCGCCGTTGTAGCCTACCGGAATATCGAAAGCGGCGAAGCAGACGTAGAGCGCCAGCGCATTCACCATCCACAGCACCAGAGACCAGAACGCCACGCCAATGACCAGCGCCGGAGACCGAAGCGAAACCATCCCCTGGCGCACGCCTTCGATGGCCCGGACGAGCGCATCGGTGACCCTGCCGAGCGGCAGCACTCGTCTCACCACACCTTCGGCCGCGAGGGGGAATGCGACCACCAACGTGGCGACGACCAGGGCGCCCAGGGTGAGCAGACCGGTGACCTGGGCCACGTGGATCAGCGAGACTCCCCCCACTGTGATGCCCGGAGGCAGGTCGGATCGGAGGAGCGCGAAGGCCAGAAGGGCGACAACGGTGAGACCATCGAAGATGCGTTCGACCGCAATGGAGGAGAGCGCGGCGGTGAACCGGACTCCGGTGAGCCGGGTGGCCGCGTAGGTCCGAACCAGCTCTCCCGCACGAAACGGCAAGATGCCGTTCGCCAGGAACCCAATGGCGATGGCGTGCCAGAGCGGGGCCGCAGGAAGCGGCCCGCCCCGGTCATCGCGCAAGAGCAGGCGCCAGCGAGGAAGGCGAATCGGAAAGGTGGCGGTGGCGATCAGGATCGAGGCGATAAGGGGGACCGGCTTCGCCGCCCTGATATGGTCCAGTACCTCATCGATGGGGACCCCGCGCAGGGCCCACAGCAGCAGGCCGAAGGCGAGCGCGATGCCGATCAGGCCGGCTAGGACGCGCCGCACCGTCCATCCGCTGCCTGGCACCTCAGGACTCGACCAGCGCGAGCGGAACGAGATCGAGGAGTTCCTGGATCAGCGGACGGATGCTCTCGAGGTCCGCCCGATGGGCGAGTTTACTGTTGAGGTCGTCTCGCACCGACGCGGCCCGCTCCAGCGCGGCCCTTCCTCTATAGCAGAGGACCTCAATGGAGACGGCTTCTTCGGCGGGACGTGGCGCAGGAAGCGTTGAGAGTCGGCCGAGGAGCCCATCCAGAGACGGAACCGGCGCGCTCCGCTCTTGGCCGAGCCGTGCCAGGGTGGTGAAGCTCGCTTCCAGTCCGCCCTGCGGGCTCGGGGCATCGGGCGCGAGCTGCTCGATAGGAACCACTGGAAGCTCGTCTGGCGCCAGGCTCTCGATGGGGACGATCGCGCTGTCCACCGCACCCGAATCCGCCACCGTGTCGTAAGCCAGCGACTCGATGGGGACCACATCGAGCTCCGCTTCTGGCGTAGTGCCGGTGCTGGGGGCGGCACTTGGAGGCTCCGCCGCGGGCGCGGCCCGGAGCTGGTCCAGACGGTAGGCTACGTCGAGCATCCGGCGGGACACCAGCATTCGGTCATCGGTATCCGCGATGGATCGCAGCAGGTCACCAGCATCACGCAGGCAACCGGCCAGCTCGGATGTGGCATGACCCGCGACCCCCGCCGCGAGTGCTTCACGGGTCGAGCGGCCAAACACACTGAGCGCACTGGCCACCGGGTCCGAACTGGGTGCCGCGGCCGAGCGGAGCGCGCCTACCAGGTGGTAAAGCCGAAGGTCGCGCTCGGTGGCCGAGCGTGCCTGGCTGATCAGTGTCGCGATCTGACCGAGATGCTCTCCCTGGCTCACCAGCTCCAACGGCCCCAGTGGAGCGGGAGACGCAAACTGCGGCCGGGCCACCGGTGGGATGACCGGGTGGGGCTCATCCTCGGGATAAAGCGATTCGATCGGGACGACGTCTCGCTCCACGGCGAAGGCGCGCAGGAGGAGATCGGTGAAATGACGGGCCTCCTCAGCCTCCGGGTCGGGGCGACCGCTCTCAGCGATATCCCGGGCGATACGGGTGAGGGCCGCCGCTGCCGCTCCCATCACTTCATCAACCCCGGGAGGCGGCGCGAAGAGCCGGGTGAGATCTCCAATGGCCGATTCGATCCCGTCGAGGATCTCTGGCAGGGGAACCAGATCGCTCAGCTCGGCCAGACCCCGCAGGGACTGCATCCGGCGGATGACGGTGTAGAGCGGTTCCCGATCACCCGGCGCTGCCTGCAACGAACGGGCGGCCCGGTCGAGCGCGCTCGCGACCAGCGCACCCTCGCGCGCCACGAACGCCCGGACGCCCGCGTTAAGCTCTCCCCCTCTAGTCTTGCGTGACCCTTCGGGGGTTCCGCTGCCGTCCACCAACGACTCGAGGGTGCCGGCGAGCCGGCCGGCGCGGGCGGTATCAGACTCATCCCAGTCGCGAACCCGTCCAACCAGTCGGCGGAACTCGGCGAGCGCCTGGCGAACCTGTTCCCGAACCTCGGCATCCCAGCTTCGCCTGCCGTCGCGGAGGGCCCGAACCAGGGTCTCCAGACCCGCGGCACAGCGCGCGATGGATTGCTGATGCGCCATCAGCGCCGAACCGCGGAGCACCCGCGCGTGACGCAGAAATTCAGCCGCCGGCGGTACCTGGTCGCCGGCGAGGAGGGCGTCGAGCCGGTCGAGTGCCTCGCCGGCCTCGAGCACGAAGAAATCGGCGGCCGCGAGGGGATTGGTCATGAGGATTGGATAATCGACAGAAGGCCGCGTCCGCGGCAAGACCTCAGCGCCCCGCGCCCCTCACCAATCCGAGCATTTCCGCCACCGCGGGCTGCATCCCGACCAGGATCGCGCGGCTCACGATGCTGTGTCCGATGTTGAGCTCCTCGATTTCGGGGATGCGGGCTACCGGCACGACATTGAGGTAGGTAAGGCCGTGGCCCGCGTGCACCGCGAGTCCCATGTCGGCCGCGTGGCGGGCAGCGCGCCGGAGCTCTTCCAGGGCAGCATCATTCTCCCGCCAGGTGTGGGCATAGCGTCCGGTGTGCAGCTCGATTGCCGGTACTCCCAGATCCTTGGCCGCGTCGAGCGTTGCCCGGTCGGGGTCGACGAACAGGCTGACCCGAATCCCGGCCTCGTCCAGGCGACGCAGAGTGTAGCGCAGCCGCTCACCGGTTCGGCGGAGGTCCAGCCCTCCCTCGGTAGTGATCTCCTCGCGCCGTTCAGGGACGACGGTGGCCTGGTAGGGGCGGAGCCGGCAGGCGAGCTCGACGATGTCGGCGCTGGTGGCGAGCTCCAGATTGAGCACCGGGACCGCCGGTCGGAGCCGTTCGACGTCAGGGTCCTGGATATGACGGCGGTCCTCCCGGAGATGAACCGTGATGCCATCCGCCCCCGCCGCCATGCACAGCGCCGCCGCCGCCGCCGGGTCGGGTTCGTCGGTCCGGCGCGCCTGCCGCAGCGTGGCCACATGATCGATGTTGACGTAGAGTCGCATGGAGCTCATTGCTCGGGGCTGGGCAGCCGGTTAATTTCGCTCGCTAACACTCGCCATGTGAGAAACTTGTGATTCAGCGACGGTGGTTCACCGCAGGGCTGCTCCTGATGGCCTGTGGCGGGGGCAGCGGTTCCGGCAGCACCGCCGTGCATCCTACCAGTACCGCCGCGGCGGCAGTGGAAGGCTTCCTCCAGGCCGTTGCCGACAGCAATGTCGACCGTATGGCGGCGCTGTGGGGAACCGCCAGGGGCCCCGCCGCGACGACCCACATGCCGAGTGACTACGAGCGCCGCATCGTGGTGATGCAGCATTACCTCCGGCACGAGACCGCCCGGATCGTCTCCGACTCCCCGGAGACTACTGAGAACCGGCATGACATCCAAGTGGAGTTGCGCCGCCAACTCTGTACCTGGGTGATACCCTTTGTCGCCATCAAGACTACCGATGGTACCTGGATCGTGAACCAGGTGGATCTGACCGCCGCAGGCAACCCGGCCCGGCCCTGCGAGCCTGGAGCAAAAGCCGATACCATGGCCCCGCCGGATTCGACGGCCAAGCCGTGAGATCCGGGAACCTGGGGACCTCTTCCTTGTTATCTTAGTCGGTCAGTTCGATGAGGATGCCTTCGGTCGCCTTGGGGTGAACGAAGGCAATCCGCCGCCCGCCGGCACCAATTCTGGGCACATCGTCTACCAGTCGGTACCCCGCGGCTCTGCAGGCATCCAGGGCGGCGTCTAGATCGGGAACCCGATAGCAAATGTGGTGAATGCCCGGTCCGCGGCGGGCGAGAAACTTGCCGATTGGGCTGTCGGGCTGTTGAGGCTGGAGGAGCTCCACCAGGGTGTCGCCAAAAGGCAATGACGCGATGGTGGCACCGTCGGCCGATTCCGGTGGATGGGGCTCCAAACCCAGCACCTCCCGATAGAAGGCGAGGGCCGCCGCGAGGTCGGGTACGGCGATGCCAACATGAGCGATTTGGGGGCGATCGGGCACGCCACGCCTCCGAACGATGGGTGAGCAAGTAACAATCAGAGGAGAATAACACATGGCCGCTACGAATATTCCTGCCGTCCACGTCACCGACGCGTCCTTCGCCAGCGAGATCGAGCAGGCGAATGGCCTCGTCCTGGTGGATTTCTGGGCGACATGGTGCGGACCGTGCCACATGGTGGCTCCGGTGCTGGAACAGCTCGCCGGCGAGTACGCCGGCCGCGCCAAAGTGGCCAAGGTGGACGTCGATAGTAACCAGCGGACCGCGATGCGCTTCAACGTTCGGTCGATCCCGAGCATCCTGTTTTTCAAGGATGGGCAGCACGTGGATACGGTAGTGGGCGCCGTTCCCAAGGCCACGCTGGAAGGGAAGATCAAGCAGCACTTGCAGTAAGAAGTAAGAAGTAAGCAGTGAGGAGTAAGGAGTGACAGTGTCCTCCTTACTCCTTACTGTTTTACTGGGCTCTTCACTTCTCACTTCTCACTTCTCACTCTCTTGGCCGGAACCCTCTACGTCGTCGCCACCCCGCTCGGGAACCTGGGCGACCTCTCGGCCCGGGCGGCCGAGGTGCTGCGAACCGTGTCGGTCGTGGCCGCCGAGGACACCCGCCGCACCCGGGGCCTGCTCAGCCATCTGGAGGCGAGTCCTACGACCCTGAGTTTTCACGCCCACTCCGACGATCGCCGAACCGAAGACATCCTCGAGATCCTCAGGGAGGGACGGGACGTGGCCTTGGTGAGTGATGCGGGCACTCCCGCGGTGAGCGATCCGGGAACCGGTCTCGTTGCCGCGGTACGCGCGGCGGGCCTGTCCGTGATACCGATTCCTGGAGCGTCCGCGGTCGCTACCGCGCTCTCGGCCTCGGGAGTTCCGGCCGATCGCTACCTGTTCTTGGGCTTTCTCCCGCGAAAGGGGGCAGAGAGGGCCCGGCTTCTCGCCCGTTTGGGAGAGGAGGAATGGACCGTGGTCGTGTTCGAGGCTCCCCTGCGCCTGGTACTGCTGCTTCGGGATCTGGCGGAGGCTGCAGGACCCGATCGTCGCGCCGTGGTGGCCCGGGAGCTTACCAAGATCCACGAGGAGTTCCAGGAGGGGACTCTGGCCGAGCTGGCGGATTATTATTCGGAGAATCCCCCGCGGGGCGAGGTGACGGTCGTAGTAGCGGGCACTGGAACTCCCGCCGCGGGACCGGATCGAACCGAGGACGCCGTCGAGCAAGCCACTGGATTGCTGGCGGAAGGGCTTAGCCGGCGCGAGGTGGCGCGCCGGCTGACCGAGACGCTTGGACTCTCCCGCAACGATGCCTATCGATTGGTGATGGGGTTACCGTGATCGCTCGTAGTGCTGTGCTGCTCGCGCTCGGGATCACCGGCTTCCCGCCTTCGCGGCCGCCTCAGGCTGCTCCGGTGATGACCATCGGACGACTGCATTATGAAGGCGGCGGCGACTGGTACGCCAACCCGTCATCCCTGCCCAACCTGCTGCGCGCCATCCGAGAGCGAACCCACTTGGCAGTCGCCGATACGGAAGTCGTCGTAACCCTATCGGACAACAATCTCTGGTCGGTGCCTTATCTCCACCTGACTGGCCACGGCAACATCCATTTCAGCGACCAGGATCTGGTCACTCTGCGGCGCTGGCTGGAGCAGGGGGGCTTCCTGCACGCGAGCGATAACTACGGGATGGATGCTTCGTTTCGTCGCGAGATCAAGCGGCTCTTCCCCGATCACGAGCTGGTCGAAGTCCCGCTCGATCATCCGATCTACCACCTGATCTACGACTTTCCCAAGGGTGTGCCCAAGATCCACCAGCACGACGGCAAGCCCGCGCAGGGCTTCGGCATCTTTCTCGACGGACGGCTGATGGTCTACTACGACTATCAGTGCGACCTGGGGGATGGATGGGAGGATTACGAGGTCCACCGCGATCCTCCGGAGAAACACGAGGCTGCGCTCCGAATGGGTGTCAATCTGTTCGCCTATGCGGTGGGCTACGGCGGATGACCGCCATTGCGACCCGTTCCGCGCTCCAGCGCCTCGCGGGCCCACTGCAGACTCGCGCCGGAATGGCGTGGGTGGCTCTTGGTTTGGGGGCGTGCGCTCTGTTGCTGGGGAGCGCAGCGTGGCTGGTCAGGCTCGGCTGGCTGCACGCGCCGTACTGGGTTCTGGTCGCCTGGGGCCTCGCTCTCTGCGCCCTGATCGCCATCGGTATCCTGGCCTGGATTGGGCGGTCGGCTCTCTCGGTTGGCCGGATGGCACGGAGGCTGGAGGAAATGGGCGCCTGGCGCCGGGGGGCGCTTACGGCCTTACTCGACGCAGCGGCGCCGGGAACCAGCGGCTCGCTGCTCGAGCTGGCCGATCAAGCCCAGGCCGAAGATCTCGGCCGGCGCGGACCTGGCGCGGTGCAGCCGATCGCCCGGCCAGTGCGAGCGCTGACGCTCGCCGGCGGCGGGGTGCTCCTCCTCGGGCTCGCTGCCTTCGGGAGCGCCGGGCCTGTTCGGGGGCCGGCGGCTGCTCTATGGCACCCGCGCCGGGCCTGGGAGGCTACCGTTGCGCCGGTGCGGATTCGGGCGGCTCGCGATGTGGTCGATCGAGGCGACTCGGTCGAGCTGCTTATCGAGGCCCTGGGACGGCGCAGCGCCACGCTGTGGCTGAGGGCGCCGGGAGAGTCGTGGCGTGCTCGAGGGGTCCGACTGGATTCGCTCGGGCGGACCAGCCTTTCCAGCGGCGCCCTGCAGACCGACCTCTTTGCCCGGGTGAGCAGCGGCAGCCGGGGTTCCGACACCGTGCTGGTTCACGTGCGCCTGCCGGTATTCCTCGGCTCGGTCTCGGTCGTTGCTCATTATCCCGCGTATCTCGGCATGGAGTCAGAGCCGGTCCCGACCGGCGGCGACACGCTCATCCTGCCTGCCGGAACCCGGCTCGACACTAAAGGTGAAGCTACCGCGCCGCTAACTCGCGCGGCCTGGTCGGTGGGGAATCGAGCTGAGTCGCTCACCGTGACCGGCGGGCGGTTCTCCGGCAGCTTCGTTCCCCCGGCATCGGGTGAGTACAGGCTCGCATTGATCACAGCGACCGGCGCGCCACTCGCGGGCGATACGGTGCGCCTGCCCATCCGAGTCGTGGCCGACAGCGCGCCCGCGGTCGAGATTCCGGTTCCCGGTGCCGACACCATCGCGCCGCTCAGCCTCCTGCTCCCGCTGGTGGTAGACGTACGGGATGACCACGGACTGACCAGGGTGGACCTGGTGAGCCGGCGCATCAGCCGGTTGGGACTGGTCGACTCCATGCGGCGGGAGAGCCTTCCGTTGCCGCCCGAGCGGCCGGACCGCGCCATCCTGACTTACACCCTCGACCTCAATCGCCGTTCGCTGTTGCCTGGGGATACCGTGCGCTACTTCGCCTTGGCTACCGACAACACGCCTTGGCGACAGACCGGCCGATCGCGCGAGTTCGTCCTCCGGCTCCCGACTATGAGTGAAGTGCGAGCCGCCCAGCGCATCGCCACCGATGCCGTGGCGAGCCGGCTCGATTCCGCGGCGGCGGCGAGCAAACGGATCGAGCGACAGACCGAGGATCTGGCGAGAGAGCAGCCCAGGGCCACCAACGGTCAGGCGGAGAAGAGCGGGGAAGCCCTTTCCTTCGAGGAATCCAAGCGCGCGGAGGGGGTGGCCAAGTCGCAGCAGGAGCTGATCCGTCAGGCCGAGGAGCTCAAGAAATCTCTCGAGGCTCTCCAGCGCAGCGCTGAGGCCGCTGGCATGGGCGACTCGGCGTGGCAACGGGAGCTGACCGAGATTCGGCAACAACTGGAGCGGGCCCTTTCCCCCGAGCTGCGCGAGCGGCTTTCGGCGCTGCAGCAGGCGCTGAAGGACCTCGATGCTGAGCGTGCCAAGGACGCACTGGAGCAGCTGGCCGAAGCCCAGAAGCAGTTGCGCGAAGCCCTCGAGCGTAGTCGGGAGCTTTTCCGGCGTGCCGCGCTCGAAGGGGATCTCACCAATCTGAGCCAGGAATCCAAGGAGTTGGCCCAGGAGCAACGCCAGTGGAACGACCAGGTTCCATCAGCCGACAGCGCGCACGCAGCTACCCTCGAACGTCAGATGGCCCAGCGGGCCGATTCGCTCGCGGCCGCCGTCGGCCGCGTTGCTGATCAGATGGATGAAAAGGATCGTCAGCAGCGGTTGGAGGACGCGGCCGCCCAGGCGGCAAAGGCCGGACAGCAAATGCAGCAGGCTTCGAGGTCCGCGCAGCGAGGCCAGCGGCAGCAGGCCAAGCAACACGGTGAGCAGGCGTCCCAATCTCTCGACCCGGTGGGTGATCAGCTCCAGCGCGAACGAAGCCAGATGCAGCGGGAATGGAAGCAGGAGGTAGTGCAGGCGCTCGATCAGGCCTTGGCAGAAACCAGTCGTCTGGCCGAGCGGCAGCTCGCGGTGCAGGATGCGATGCAGAGTGGGGCGGAGCCCAGCGCGGCCCTGCGGGGAGAGCAGGGAGCCATCGAGGAGGGCCTGCAGCGGATTCTCGAGCAGGTCCGCAAGTCGTCCGGCAAGAATGCCCTGGTCTCGCCGCAGATCGGGTCGGCCCTTGGTGCCGCGCAGTCGCAGATGCAGCGTGCCAGAGAAGCCATCTCTTCCGCCACGCCAAATCCGAGAGAGGGAGCGGAACAAGCCGGAAACGCGGTCGATGCGCTCAATGCGGCGGCCTATCAGCTTCTCCGCGCGCGGGGTGATGTCTCCGGTGCGGAGTCGGGATCGGGCCTGGCCGAGGCGTTGGAGCGGATGGCACAACTGGCTCAGCAGCAGGGTGGCTTAGGGCAGCAAGCCGCAGGCCTGCTTCCCATGGCGGGAAGTGGCGCCATTCGGGAGCAGCTCATGCGTTTGGGCGCGCAGCAGCGGGCGCTGGCGGAGGAGCTGGAGAAGCTCAAAGGTCAGGGCAACATGCCCGGCGCCGGCGAGATGGCGGGAGAGGCCAAGGAGCTGGCTCGCAGGCTCGAGGCGGCTCGCCTCGACCGGTCAGTGGTCGAGCGCCAGGAGCGTCTGTTCCGCCGGATGCTGGATGCCGGCCGCACTCTTCAAGGACGCGAGGAAGACGAGCGCAAGGAGCGGCAGAGCGTCACCGCCACCGACGACAGCGTGCACCTGCCTCCGGCATTGCGCGCCCGGCTGCAGGGAGACGACGATCGCCTTCGGGTGCCCACCTGGGAGGAGCTCCAGCAGCTCTCTCCGGAAGAGCGCCGACTGGTGGTGGATTACTTCCGACGGCTCTCCGAGCCATCGTCGAGGTGATCGTCGTGCGCTTCTCGCTTCGATCGCTCCTGCTATTGCTGCTCGCGTCCTTCGGGTTGTGGGACGCGGGGCAGGCGCAACAAGAGAGTATGAGTCGCGCCTTCGAGCTGGAGCGCCGCGGCAACTACGCTGCGGCGGCCGAAGCCTACCGGATGATTCTCGCCAGCAGGCCCGGCGACGCAGCCGCGCTGCTCGGCCTGGAGCGCGCCCTGTTGCCCATCAGTCGAACCCCCCAAATCCTGCCCCAGGTCCGCGCCGCACTCGCCGCCAGCCCCTCGAATCCGGCCATCTACGCTGTCGCGCTTCGGGCGTGGTCCGCGGCGGAAGAGCCGGACAGCATGCGGGCGGTCGCCGAACAGTGGGCCCGGATCGCGCCGGGAGATGAGAGCCCTTATCGCGAATGGGGCGCCGCGGCCCTCAGCCGACGGGATCGCGGCGGTGCCCGCGAAGCCTACACCCTGGGGCGAGAGCGGCTCGGCCGGGGCGACGCGCTGGCTGGTGAAATGGCGCAGCTGGCGGTGGCGGACAGCGATTTCGCAACCGCACTCCGTGAATGGCTCCCGGCCGTCCGGCGGCTGCCGGGATACCGGGTGACCGCGGTGGCCACGTTGGCCCAGGCGCCACAGGACATTCGCCCCGAGCTGCTCCGGGATCTCGACCGGGAAAACGACTTTACCGCACGCCGGCTCAAGGCCGAGCTCCAGATCCGCTGGGGCGATCCAATAAGCGGAATTCGAACCCTCGAGCCTGCCTTGCCGTCGGATCGGAGCAAGGCCATCGAGGCGCTCCGGGGACTGCTGGACCAGCTGCGCTCGCAGCGCTCGCGCGACGCGCTGCTGGCTCAAGGCCGGGTTCTCGAGGCCATCGCCGCGCGCACACCTGATGTGCAAGGGGCACGGTTACGACTCGAAGCGGCGCAGGCTTACTCGGCGGCGGGTGACCGGGACGCTGCCCGGAGGATGCTCGCCGGCTTGGCCGACGATTCCTCCGCGCCGGGCTCGGTCTCCTCCGGCGCGGCGATGACTCTGATCGGAGTGCTGATCGACGAGGGCAAGCTGGACGAGGCAAATCGTCGGTTGGCCAGCGTTCGCGCTACCCTTTCCGCCGAGGACTTTGCTGACCTGCAGCGCCGGATCGTACTGGGTTGGGTACGCGCCGGCGATCTCGCCCGGGCCGACTCGGCACTCGCCGGCGACAGTACCGTCGAGGCCCTCGCCCTGGCAGGGAAGATCCGGCTCTACCGAGGAGATATTCCCGGTGCCATCGAACGGCTCAAGGCGGCGGGTCCATTCGCCGGCGACCGCGCCGACGCGACCCACCGAACGATGCTGCTCGCCCTGTTGCAGCCGATCGAGGTCGACTCCCTTCCCCAGCTGGGCGAGGCGATGTTGCTGTTGGAGCAAGGAGACAGTGCCCGGGCGGCATCCGGACTGGAGAAGGTGGCCGCCGAGCTACCGCCGGAGAAGGGCGGAGCCGAGCTTCGACTGTTGGCGGGTCGGCTGCTGGCGGCCGGCGGCAAGTCCGGTGACGCGGAGCGACTTTTCCGCGCGGCCGCGGTCGAGGGGGCTGGAGCCGCGGCCCCTGCGGCCGAGCTGGCACTTGCCCAACTGCTGCTTGATCGGGGGCGGCAGAACGAAGCGGTGGCCCAGTTGGAGCATCTGATTTTGACCTATCCCGAGAGCTCGCTGGTGCCCCAGGCGCGACGAACCCTCGACCAGGCGCGTGGCGCGGTGCCCAAGACATGAAACGGCGTGAGTTCCTGGCCCACACCGGCGCCGGTCTCGTGGCGCTCTCACCCTCGTTCCGCTTTCTGCGAGGCTGGGGCAGCGCCGCACCCTGGCTGATGATCCCGATGGACGATGCCCAGGCCGAGCACCTCAAGGCCTACGGGGTCACCTATCGATTGCTGGAGCGAGGCGGCCGGGCGGAGTGGCTGCTCAACTACCGCAACGGGTCGTTTCTCCTGCCCAGCGATTCGGTAACCGAACGGGATGCCGCGCTGGCGGGAGTCACCGTCGAGCCGATGGAGGACAGCCAGGTCGTGCAGATTCGGGGGCAGATCCAGCAGGGCAACATGGATGCAGTTCCGCTGGAGAAGGCGCCCAAGGTCGCGGTGTACGCGCCGCCCAACGCGCCCCCGTGGGACGATGCCGTGACCATGGCGCTCAACTATGCCGGGATCAAGTTCGAGAAGGTGTGGGACACCGAGGTGCTCGGGTCCAAGCTGAAGCTGTATGACTGGCTCCACCTGCACCACGAGGACTTCACCGGCCAGTACTCCAAGTTCTTCCTGAATTATGCCGGCTCCGCCTGGCTGGTAGACATGGTGGAACGCAACCGCGCCATCGCCAGGTCACTCGGCTACCCCACGGTGCCGGCGGAGAAGCGAGCCGTGGCCGTGGCCATCGCGCAGTACGTGGAGCGGGGCGGTTTTCTGTTCGCGATGTGCACCGCCACCGAGACGCTCGACCTCGCGCTCGCGGCCGACGGGGTGGACATTGCCGCCGCCTATGCCGACGGAACCCCCATGGACCCCGACGCCTCGGCCCGCATGCATTGGAACGAGGCTCTGGCGTTCCACAACGCGCAGTTGGAGCTGAGCCCGACGGTGCCGGTGTACTCCGACATCGATGGTCACCAGGTCAACTCGCCGGACCGGCGTCAGCCGCTGGGGTCCTTTACCCTCTTTAACTTCAGCGCCAAGATCGATCCCGTGGCCACCATGCTGGTGCAGAACCACCGACAGGTCATTCCCGACTTCTACGGCCTCACTACCTCCTTTACTCGCAAGACGCTCAAGCCCAGTATCACCGTGCTGGCGGACGAGCCCGGCGCGCCCTGGGTCAAGTACATTCACGGCGAGCACGGACAAGGGACCTGGACCTTCTTCGGCGGCCACGATCCGGAAGATCCCCAGCACCAGATCGGCGATCCTGCGACCGACCTCTCGCTCCATCCTCATTCCCCAGGCTATCGGCTGATCCTGAACAACGTCCTGTTCCCGGCGGCCAAGAAGAAAGAGCTCAAGACTTGAGCGAACGCATCGCCCCGGGTGTCCGGGCCTCTCTCGCGCGCGAAATCGCCGCGGCGGGAAACCGGGAGGTTTCCTTCGCCGCTCAGGTGGATCGCGACGGGGTGGTCACCGCCGTGCGGGTCCTGGCCCGTGGGACGGTCGACGTGGTGCTGGCGCTGCCCGGCGCCCTGACCCGGGGAGAGATGCTGCTGCACAACCATCCCAGCGGTCGGCTCGATCCTTCCGGGGCCGACCTGAACGTGGCCGCGCGGCTGCACGACACCGGGGTCGGGTTCGGGATTATCGACAACGAAGCGACCGGGCTGTATGTCGTGGTCGAGGTCCCTCACGACCGCCCCGTCGTGCCGATCGACCCGTTTGCGGTAGTGGACTCGCTCGGCGAGCACGGCCCTGTCGCGGCGCAGCTGGGTCAGTACGAGGATCGTCGTTGTCAGCGCGACATGGCGGCCTACATCGCCGACGGATTCAACGACGGTGGGATTCTCCTGCTCGAGGCCGGCACCGGGGTCGGGAAATCCTTCGCCTACCTGGTTCCCGCGCTGGCCTGGGCGCGGGCCAACGGCGAACGAACCATCGTCAGTACCAACACCATCAACCTGCAGGAACAGCTGGTCGGCAAGGACCTGCCGCTGTTGCGGCGAGCGTTCGAGTCGAAGGAACACCGCCCCACGTTCGCCCTGCTTAAGGGATGGCGGAACTATCTCTGTCTGGCCCGGCTCAACACCGCCGTGGGGGCGCAGCGTACCCTCCTGGAACCCGACAAGCTGGACGAGCTGATCGGGATCTCGGAGTGGGCGGCGCATACCGCCGACGGCACCCTCAGCGATCTGCCGGTGACGCCGAGCCCCGAGGTGTGGGACGAGGTAAGCGCCGAGCCCGACCTCTGTCCCCGGCTCAAGTGCCCCCACTTCGACCGCTGCTTTCTGTTCCGCGCCCGCAGGCGCGCGGCGGAGGCAGACGTAGTAGTGGTCAATCACCACCTGCTCGCCGCCGATCTTTCGGTGCGACAGGCGCAGGACAACTGGGAGGAAGCGGCGGTGCTTCCTCCGTATCGCCGATTGGTGCTGGACGAAGCGCACCACCTGGAGGATGTCGCTGCCGGTCACTTGGGTATTCAAGTGAGCAGTCGCTCGGTTCGGCGGCTCCTGGCACGGTTCGAACGCAACGGCCGGGGGCTCGCACCCACGCTGGCGCACGAGCTGGCCGGGCGGGATGACCTGCTGAGCCGGGCCAGCCTGGATCTGGTCCGCCAGCAGCTGCTCCCCGCCTTGGCCGATGCCCGGCGCGCGAGCGACTCGATGTTTCTCCGCTTGCACAATCGATTGGAGGAAGTGCCCAACGCTCAGCTGCGGCTGGATGATGGGTTTGCCTCCGATCCGATCTGGACCATGGGGCTCACTTTCGAGCTGGACGCGACGCTGGGGGCTTTCCGTTCGTTGGGCGAGACGGTGGAAACCATCGCCGAGCGCCTGGCGCAGGCCGAGGAGAGCGAGCGGAGAGGTCAGATCCTGCAGGAGCTTCGCGGGGTGCAACGCCGGCTCGACGGCATCTCCGATGGCCTGAACCGCAGCCTGCGACCGGCCGCCGGTGGACCACCTACGGTGCGTTGGATGGAGCGGAGCCAACGCGGCCAGAACCTCAGTCTGTCGGCCGTCCCGCTGGACCTGGCGCCGCTCCTCCGGCAGCTCTTATTCGATCGGCTCAACACCGTCGTGCTCACCAGTGCCACCCTCGCGGCTGGAGGTGAGTTTGGCTTCTTCGAGTCTCGCGTGGGGCTGGGAGGCGAGGACTCGCCCGTCCGGGTGCGGGAGATCTTTGCCTCCCCGTTCGACTTCCCCTCCCAGTGCCTGTTCGGCATCCCCAACGATGTGCCCGAGCCGCGAGAGGATGAGCCTGCCCACAGCGCCGCGCTGGTCGGCGTGGTCACCGACCTGGCTTACGCCTCCGACGGGGGGATGTTCGTGCTCTTCACCAGCCATGCCGCGCTGCGCCGGGCGGCTCGGGACGTGCGCGGACTCCTCGGATCCCGCTGGCCCATTCTGGTTCAGGGCGAGGCGCCTCGCGACCAGCTGATTCGCCGCTTCCGTGAGGCGGAAAACGCGATCCTGCTGGGGACCGATTCCTTCTGGGAAGGCGTAGACGTGCCCGGCCGTGCGCTCCGCACCCTCATTATCAACAAGCTACCTTTCAAGGTTCCGTCCGAGCCGCTGACCGCGGCACGGCTGGAGCGCCTGGCGGAAGAGGGCTGCGACGGCTTCATGAACTACCTGGTCCCTCACGCGGCGCTGAAGCTGAAGCAGGGCTTTGGTCGCCTGATCCGCAGCCGGCAGGATGCCGGTGTTGTCGTGCTATTGGACAGCCGGGTGGTGACCAAACGCTACGGACCGTTACTGCTCTGCGGACTTCCTCACGCCGAGCGCGTCGTGGGAAGTTGGGCGCAGGTCCGTACCAAGTGCGAGGACTTCTTCGCCCGCCATGGGATCGGAGCCGCGGTATGATCCCGGTACAGCCCTCCAAGATCATCGGCATCGGGCGGAACTACGTGGCCCACGCGAAGGAGCTGGGCAACGACGTTCCCCAGGTGCCGATCATCTTCTTTAAGCCACCCACCTCGCTCATCGGTCCGGGTGAGGTGATTCGGCTGCCGGACGTCTCCCAGCGGGTGGAGTTCGAGGCCGAGATCGGCGTGGTCATCGGTACTCGCTTGCGCGACGCCGATCTGGACCAGGCGGAGCGGGGCATTGGAGGTTATGTCTGCGTGAACGACGTGACCTGTCGTGACCTCCAGAAGGTGGATGGCCAGTGGGGCAGGGCAAAAGGCTTCGACAGCTTCTGCCCTGTGGGCCCGACCGTGCGCTCCGGGCTCGATTGGCGAGCCTTGGAAGTGATCTGCCGGGTGAATGGAGTCGAGCGCCAGCGTGCCAGGGCCACCGACATGCACTTCTCCATTCCCTACCTGGTCTCGTTCCTCAGTGGGATCATGACGCTCGAGCCGGGAGACCTCATCGCCACCGGAACGCCTGCGGGCACCGGGCCGCTGCAGGATGGCGATGTGGTCGAGATCGAGATTCCCGGTGTCGGCGTCCTTTCTAACCCAGTCCGCAACGGCAAGTCATGATTCAGCTGAGTCAGCGGCTTCAGGCGCTTCCCGGCTATCCTCTGGCCGAGATTCCCACCATCAAACGCCGCCTGCTGGAGGCCGGCGTGGATGTGATCGATCTCGGTGCTGGAGACAACGACACACCGCCGCCTTCGATCGCCGTGACCACCATGGCTGAGGCGCTGCGTGATCCCGCCCTGAGCAAGTACGGCTTCCAGCAGGGACTCCCCGCCTTTCGTCAGGCGGCGGTCCGCTGGGTGGAACGCCGTTTCGGGATGCGATTCGATCCCGTAACCGAGACGTTGCCCTTGATCGGCTCCAAGGAAGGGCTGTCTCACTTGCCCTTCGCGGTCTGCAACCCGGGTGACGTAACCATCGTCCCTGAGCCTGGCTACCAGGCCTACCTGGGCGGATCGATCCTCTCAGGAACCGAGCCGTACATCACTCCGCTCCGTCCGGAGAACGGGTTTCTGGTGGATCTGGAGCAGGTACCGGCAGAAGTTCTTCGCCGGGCGAAGCTGGTATTCCTCAACTATCCCAACAACCCAACCGCGGCCGTCGCCACTCCAGAGTATCTGGAGCGGACGGTGGAGATCTGTCGCCGGCACCACATTCTCCTCGCCTACGACAACGCATATTGCGATCTCACGTTCGACGGCTACCGGGCGCCCAGCATCTTCGAGATCCCCGGTGCTCGCGAGGTGGCGCTGGAGTTCTTCTCCTTGTCCAAGAGCTTCTCCATGACCGGGTGGCGCATTGGCTTCGTGGTCGGTCGCCCGGAGTTGATCGGCGCGCTCACCCGGGTGAAGACATACGTGGACACGGGCCCGTTTCTCGCCGTGCAGAAGGCCGGCGCGGCCGTGCTGGATCACGCCGAGGAGCTGGTCGCCCCCATACGGGCGGAGCTGGAGCGCCGGCGAGATGCCGGGGTGGCCGCACTGAGGGATGCCGGCTTCACCATCGAGCCGCCCAAGGCGGCGATGTACCTCTGGGTTGCCTTGCCCGCAGGATTGCCATCCGGCACGTTCGCCAAGCGGGCATTGGAGGAGACCGGAGCCGTGGTGCTTCCCGGTAGTGCGTTCGGCCCCGCCGGTGAGGGGTTCTTCCGCATCGCGCTCACGGTGGGAGCTGAGCGGCTTCGAATCGCCGCGGAGCGATTGGGCCGCACCTTGAACGCGGTTCGGCGAGGAGAACTTGCCACGACGGCCTGAGGTGACCCTTCCGCCGCGACGGCGCTGGCCATGGAGTGCCATCATGGCGAGCGTCCTGGTGCATTCACTGCTCCTCTTCGGGTGGGTGACCGGCCGGATACCTACGCTGCCGCACCGGCCGGTCAGCCTGATCGTGCTGGCTCCGCCGGCCGAGGGACCAAGGGCGGTGCCGATGCCGTACCGCACTGGCCCGCGGCTGGACGGGCAGACCGGGAGGGGAGTCGCTCCTCAGCCGACCCGTCCGACCCTGCCGCGTCAGGCCGAGCCGATGGCGCTCCAGCCCCAGGTGGAACGTCCTCCGGAGCAGCCCGTGGATACCGGAACTGCACCGGTGGTGCGTGGGCCGGCGCCACTCATCGGCCGGATTGGACCGGGATTGGCGGATGGGAAACTCTGGGTCCGGCCGCTCCCATTACCACCCAAGGAGCTGGCGCAACGTCTCTCCAAGAGCCACGTGCAGCTGGTTGACAGCGCGGTCACTTCGATTGTTCAGGCCTTCCTCGATTCCATCGCCACCGACCCCGCGACGCGGAGCGTCGGCATGCCCAACTGGACGAAGGAGATCGCTGGAAAGAAATTTGGCTTGGACTCGGGACACATCTATGTTGCGGGGCTCAAAATCCCAGCGGCCGTACTGGCCTTGCTCCCGATTCCGGTCGGCAATGTGGATCAGAATCGGGCCTACAACCACCTGATGGATCTTCGGGCCGATCTACAATACGCCGCGCAGCGCTCCGCCAACCTGGCGGAGTTCAAGGAGATGATCAAAGAGATGCGGCTTCGGAAAGAACGCGAGCGCGAGTTCGAGAAGAATCAGCGGACTGCGCCGCCACCGCAGGAGCCAGCCACCCCGTGAAGCTGATCGACACCGAGGAGACGGTCGTCATTGTGATCGGCTCCTCTTCCACCGGAGAAGGGCGCGATCGGCCCACCGCATACCGGCTCAAGGCCGCGATCGATGAGCGCGGGGCTGGACATGCCTATCGCCGCGCCGTGGTGGTGGCCGATTCGTCGTACCTGGAGAATGAGACCTTCCATCTGAATCCCACGATCGCCATCGGAGGGCCCGGCGCTAACGGCGTGTCGCAGGAATTCAGTGGTCTCCTGCCCACGGTGTACACTCGGGACGAGCAGGTCTTCGTGCAGGCCGACTTCGAGGGCGACCTCAAACGGGCAGCGCTCTGGGGAGTCGATGCCACGCACACCGGCGATGCGGTGGACGTCTTCACCACTCAGGGCTTCCTGGACGATCTGCTGGGTCGGATCTGGCGGTTCCGGGTGGGGACGCTTGTTTGAACTGCGTGAAAGGTGAAACGTGAAAGGTGAACGGGCCACCCACCGCGCTCCCCGGGCATCTTCACCCTTCACGTTTCACTTTTCACTGTTCACG
>Ga0070696_100000305_pt1 | contig 29758 bp, 23 predicted proteins | sample KBSK1253metaG_FD_65474 | JGI IMG/M metagenome (GOLD analysis project Ga0070696, IMG submission 65474) | Corn, switchgrass and miscanthus rhizosphere microbial communities from Kellogg Biological Station, Michigan, USA - KBS K1-25-3 metaG | ecosystem: Host-associated > Plants > Roots >... | reverse complement strand
TTGCGAGTTATCGCGGAGCACAGAGCGTACGAAATTCTTGCGGACGATGCTGTCGCCAGCATATCGGAGTTGCGAGATACGGCGGCACAAGCGCGGGACGGCGCCGTAGATCCTGAGGCGATCTGGAATCTGGCGGAAGAGTTGTCGTACGACGCGACGATCGGGTGGTGTGGTGCCGCGGCATGCGACTCGTTCGACGTGGTCCTGTCGCGCCGCGCCGCCGGTACCCGGCATAAAGCTCTCCTTCCCCTCACCGCCAAATCGAACCTGACAGTCGACAGCGAGAGGTACACCAATGACCCTCTAACGAGCATCTTTTCTCACCGCCTGATCCCGGGATTGCGGTCGCATCTGCGCGATCGGCTTCCAGAATACATGGTCCCGGCGGCGTTCGTCGTACTGAACCGGATGCCTCAAACACCCAGCGGCAAGATAGACCGTCGTGCGCTTCCTGCTCCCGAATCGATCCGCGAGATCAGTGCTCGCGTATACGTTGCACCCCGGAACACGGTCGAGCAGACCCTTGCGGACATCTGGGCGGAGATTTTGAATCTCGATCAAATCGGAGTCAACGAGAATTTCTTCGACCTCGGTGGACATTCCCTGCTGGCTACTCAGCTCGTATCACGCGTTCGAGCGGCATTCGACAACGAGATTCCGGTGAGGGCAGTCTTCGAGAATCCTACGATTGCCGCCTTGGCCTCCAACACAGGATTGAGTCGACCTGAAAGTCGGCCTGCCTCGCTGAAAATCAGCCGAGCGACAATGCGACAGGCGGGTGGACCAGCTGCCGAGACGACATTTCCGTCGGGCAATTGAATGCCGTGTTAAGACGGCACCCGCTGACGTCGTATTTCATTTTCGTCAACTTATTCAGTTGGACCACTTGGCTCGCGCTCCTCTATATCCTCCCCCCAGACATCGCTTGGGTGGCCATACCGTTGGGCATAATTGCAGGGCCCACGCTTGTCGCATTCGCCATCACGTCCAGCCTCGACGGGCAAACCGGCGTGCGAGCGCTGCTTCGGCGCTACACATTGTGGCGCGCGGGCGTTGGCTGGTATCTGGTCGCGCTGTTCGGAATGCCTTGCGTGATGATCCTTGAACTCGTCGGGGTCTCGGGGCTGGCCGCACTGAAAGGAGCCCCGGTCTCCACGATGCCGCTGCCTTGGGTGGCACTCAGCAGCTTCACGCAGACATTCGTGTTTGGGGGACCGCTGTTCGAGGAGCCCGGCTGGCGCGGATTCGCGCTGCCGCGGCTTCAGTCCCGGCAAGGACCGTTCGTCGGCAGCATCATTCTAGGGCTCTTTTGGGGTCTGTGGCACGTACCGCTGGTTTTGCTTGGCGTCTATCAAACTACGGGCTTACAACTCGCAGCCTACACGCTGATAAATCTGCCCGCGGCGGCGATTATATTCACATGGGTGTTCAATCGCACCAATGGTAGCTTATTGATGACAGTCCTATTGCATACGAGCATCAACACGACTGTCTACCTGCTTCGAGGCGCCTTTCCGCCTTTGGCCTCGGCTCTGAGCGCTATCTTTCCTTTAGGCATGGGCATCAACCTCGCAGCGCTCGCGCTAGTCGTTGCAACGCGTGGCCGTCTGGGCTACAGGCCCCTGCCTCATGGATAGTGGACCGATGCTGGCTACTCGGCGCGAGCGCTGAACTCGAGAGGAGAGAGAGTGGTCCAAACCGACCTACGACCCGGCGGGGCGGCGACGATCGAAGACCGTGAATGGCTCGAGCACCTATTTCATCTCCGATGGCGCGAATGAACTGGCGGAACTGGGGAGCACGGGTGCTCGACTACGGTTCTATGTCAACGCCAATGGCACGGACAATCGCATCGGGATGTACGACGACGTTTTGGGCGCCTGGCGGATCTATCATACGAATCATCTGGGAAGCGTGCTGTTCACGACCTCCTATGCAACCAGCGGAACCATCCTTGACAAGTATCATTACGGTGCATATTGAGAGCCCCTGTCAACCGACGCTGCAACCGGAAATCCGTTTCGCTACACCGGCCGCTACTTGGATGCGGAAACCGGGTTGTATTACTACCGGGCGAGGTATTATTCGCCGAGAATTGGGCGATTTCTGCAGACCGATCCGATTGGCACGAAGGACGATCTTGATCTCTATACCTATGTCGGGAATGATCCGCTGGACAAGACCGATCCGACGGGGACTGCGGGAGACTGCCCACCAAAGGACTATCCCACGCAGTGCGAGAATAGTGGGAGCGGCAATACCAAATGGGATTTTGCTACGAGGCAAGGAAAGTATGCGGCGGCTCGGGAAAAGTTGAATACCGCCTCCAGCGTGGTGGATGCCGCGGCAAGCGGAGTCGCGAGGGTCAAAACCGTCCCAGCGCAGACGGCGAAAGCGATCGGTGTCATCGGCGAGGCCGCTGGATGGCTTGCGCACGGCTTCGCCGCACTTAGAGCAGTGTTCGAGCTGGGGGACGAGAAGACGGAAGAAGCTGCAGTTACGACGACCGCCGAAGCGATCAACACCGGAGTCAGTGCGGCCGTCACCGGCGTGCTTAGGACTGCCCCAAGCCCAATGGCGAAAATCTTTGCGGCACCTTTGGGTAAGGGGACTCGAGTGTTGCTTGGCGTTACCGGCGCCGATCGGGCGTTTGCCAAGGGCGTTGTCATCCAGGCCAACAAGGCCAATGACTACGTCAACGAACAAGTGCGACAGCTCAATGTGGGTATTTTCGAGGGCATGATCTGCCAGGCGGATTCCTGCGGTGACCGGTAGTAAGCGCTCGGATGGGAGCTGATACGTTTTCTTTGGCCTATACTCGGTGCCTCTCAGTGTTTGGAAGAAGCATGACCTGGCAGTTCTTTGCGCCGTTCACCCGCTGGTGGCGTTCGGCAGATGAGTGGAGCCTCGCGATCGTACTCCAGCTGGGACTGGCCAGTGCACTGGCCTGGGTAGTCGCCGCCGTCTTCCTCGATCTCGATGGCTTCAATACGCTGCGCACGAATACCGAATTCTCTATCTACTTGAAGACTGGCGCAGCTGCTCTGGCGGGAGTGTTTGCAGCCCGCGGCTACTTTGGACCTCAGGAGAACATCATTGCCCGTTACCCCGCCTGGTCGCAGCTCCGGCAGAGGACTGCCGACTGGGCGCTGCGTGGCTGTGCATTGACGGCGGCCGCTACGGCCGCCTTCTGGTGGCTGAGCGGTCAAGTTGTCGGCATTGCTACGCAGCACATGAATGGCTTAACTGCCACCTACCATGGGAACGTCATATTCGTAGACCGTTCTACTGGTCCGAAAGCGAAGTGCCGGATCGACATGACTGTGAGAATCCGACCCAGCCTCAGCAAGTTCCAATTTTGTCTCGGCATCTGGGGCGGCAAGCCATTGGGTCCGTTGGAACTGGGTCCGCTCGACGCGGTCGTAATCCATACCAGGATCAATGCGCTGGGCGAAGCGGTTGACTCCATCGACTACGACGACGGTGCGGGAAAGAATTGAATTGTTCACGAGCCAAGAGTGACGGACGCTTTGCATTCCGGGAGTGCCGACCTCGGCGACAGGAGTAGCGGCGGTCGCACCGATCTTTGGAAAGGGACAGAAGTCGGTGAATACGCCGACTCATGCTTCAACTTCGGAGCGTATTGCGAATGAAGAGGCCCAGAAGGCGGACACCAAAGAAGTCATCTAAATAGAAATCTGCAAAAAATTACTGGCGACCAAAGTATGCCAAACCAGAGGCCAGATGTAACGACAGTCAAGAAGGACGATACAATTTCGCGTACTGAGGTCCGATCGTCCGGACAAACTACGCAAGAGTTGCAAGATAAACTCTCTGGTTCGAGAGGAGCGCTGGGCGGTAGAGCAGGTGCGGATACAGTGGTTGAGCCAGATGGACCCGTGCTGAAGTTGCCGGAGGGAGAAGTGCCGTTGAGACTCCCGGAAATACTCATACCGTGAGTGAGCCGTTAATGAATCAACAGACGACAGCGCAGGGATGGTCTCGCCGAGTGCGGGTACTCGATCACACCGAGGTTGCTCTGTTGTCAAAGAATGCGCTGGAGTTCCGCAATCTGATGTCAACATATGATGTTGATGAGCCCTCCGACCACGTAACCGCTGAGGGTCTCGACGTTGTGTTTGCAAAATGGCTGGAGGATCGGTCGCCGCAAAGGATGTCTGAGCCGAAGCTGATAGCTGTCCTGGGGATTACCTTCGGCAACTACCTATGTGACCTCTTGTCGATGCAGTGGGCCGAGGTAACGGACGATGCTGGGACAACATACGCCGTCCGGCACGAGACCGCTGAGGTCTATTGCTTCCCACTGGAGGCGGTGAAAAAGAGGACAACGTCTCGGGAAATCGGATTTTTTGCAGACGTCGAAGCAGCGGTGCGTGAAGATATCTCAAAGTCATCAACCAAGCTGCGTGAATGATGGCGCAGCCCGTGGGCGGCTGGTAGCGGCGGATGAAGGTTAACGTTCTGGCGCGGGGACGCCAGAGGTGGCAGTGTCGGCGGCCGGCGGCGCTGGCTTCGGTAGGCGCGGCTATCTCGGCAGCTTTGTGTCGCCCCCCTTAGCCTGAGGTTCCCTCTGGCGTTACGCGATAAATTCCATGGATGACAGAGACATACGTGGATTTTTGGTGTTTTGTTTCTGACTACGCGGTGATTGGGTCGAGAAGTTCGAAGGCATAAGCTGCAGAGGCGTCGGCGTGGTGAGGATATCGAAGGTTGTTGGATGCTCGAGACCGCCGGGCGGGCATCGGGCGTTCCGGGGCAGTGGAGACGCCTGAGATGGTATAGCCGGTTGGGGCGAGTGCTTGATTGCGCATGTACAAAGAATGTACGACGAAGGGCAGCGGCGCCAAACCCTCATCCCAGCAGAGCGATAGCGTAAACCTGCCATGGCACCCAGTGGCCGAGCAAAATGACAGTTCTTGCCATTTGATGACAGTCGATGCCTCAAGCATCTTATGGAGGCCCCCACAAGCAGAGCATGAATATTTTGGCCGCGGTGCGCCGCGACCTAGTAGCACGTGTGTACCTGGCAGAGAATGCCGACGAAGCGCTCGCGGGTCGATTTCTCGCCTGCGCCGAGGCGAGCATCGCGTCCTTAAGCGAACACGCCGAGTCGTCACGAGCCGCACAGCCATCAGCGTGGACGATGAAAAGCCCGGAGGCATGGTCAAACTTTCCGCAGATCGTGCAAACCGCTGATTCTGGCGCGCATCTACCGCTTCTCAGCCCCGTTGTGCACAGGCTTATCCCCTGGGAATGTGAATAACAGCAAACCGATCGCTCTGGCCCGCGTCGCGCTCCGCCTTCCAGAGCCACACCGCCAGGCCGGCATTCAGTCCTGCCGGATCGAGGCTGGAAAGCTGGTGGAGACATGGCCCATACTGCAACCACTGGGTTCGGCATGGCCCGGCGGCGTAGGACGACGGCGATGGCCACAGATCGGGAATTTGTGAAGTTCGTGTGCGAACAGCTGTGCGGCGCCGGCGAGATTTCCTCCAGACGCATGTTCGGCGCGGCAGCCGTCTACCTGCAAGATAAAGTCATAGGCCTGATTTGTGACAACCAGTTCTTCGTCAAGGCGACTGAACCCGGCCGAGCCAAGATCGGCGTGCCCACCGAGGCGCCTCCGTTTCCGGGCGCCAGCAACTGGTTCTTAATGGCAGATCTCGATGATCCCGAATTCCTCGCGGACCTGGTTCGCACCACAGCAGCCGCGCTGCCGAATCCGAAGGTTAAAGCGAAGAGGACGCGTCGATCGAAATCAAAGTTCTCCGGCAGAAAAGCAGCCGTCTGAATCGCGCGTCGGCGCCTACGCCAGCCGCTGCCCGAACTGCGCAAGGTACCACTGCTGGAACGTCACGACCCTGCGCTCCTGCTCGGAGTATCGGCCGGGCTGGTAGTGCTTGGATAATATGCCGGCTTGATTATTCTCCGTGATGACTTTGTCCTCCCTGGTCGTCGCATCCCAGCCCCAGATCATGCGCTCGACGTCGACTTCGGCCGCCTTGCCGTCGACCAGCCAGTACAGATCCACATCCGTCTGCATGGCGCTGCGCGGCGTGAACAGAAACAGCACGGCAAAGTCGTTGGTGGCGACGAGTTGCGTGAAGGGGCTGAACGACAGGTACATGCGGCCTTGATCGAACGCAACGCGCTTGCCCATCAGGGAGGAGGCCGGCCGGCCGTCTTGAGTCTCGCTGTCATAGCCGTCCCGGATCGTTCGCTGGAGCAGCAACCGCAGGTGCGAGGATTCCGGTCCATCATCGACGGTACCGATCGGTCGGCCGAGACTCGCCGCCCGCGCCTCCCAGGCCTTGAGCGCGGGCAGATATTTTTCCACCGCCTCGGGGGGGCCTGAGCTCGGGCCGGCGCCGAAGGCGACCAGCGCCTCGGGCGGATGCATGGAGCAGAATTCCGGATGCGCCGACACGCAGTGATAGCATTCGACGAAGTTCTCGACGATCAGCTTCCAATTGGCGTTCGTGGGATAGGACTGCGCATGCGCGATCTTGGCATCGGCGAAACCGTGGAAGTCCAGGTACGGGGCGAGATCCGCAAACGATGCATCGAAGTCGACCGGCGGCTGATCCGACAAATTGATGAAAATGAAGCCATAGAACACCCGCACGTGACAGCGGTGCAACCCATTGTCCTTCTTGGAAAAATCCTCGGGCATCAGGCGCGCGGCCAGCAATGCGCCGTCGAGGCCGTAGGACCAGGCATGGTAACCACAGGTCAGGCGCGCGAGCTTGCCCTGGGGTTTGGTGCAGATCAAGGAGCCGCGATGCCGGCACACATTGTAAAAGGCGTTGATGGTGGACTCATCGCTGCGCACGATGATGATCGACTCGTGGCCGACGTTGAATAGAAAGTAATCGCCCTTGTGGCGCACGCGGTCGACGTGTCCTGCGACCAGCCACTTGCGGCCGACGACCTGCTCCATGTCCGCGGCGAAGACCGCATCGTCGCAGTAAAATTCCTGGCTCAGGCTGTAGCCGCTTTTGGCGTGCGCGGCCAACCGCGCGATCAAATTCGATTTGCTCATCGCCGCATCTCCGATTTCATTTGACTCACAGCTCATACCGCTCCGCATCACCGGCAACGCTCATCCTTTGATCCGCTCGTTCTTCGGGTCGTACAGGGGCCGCAGGGAGGCGGTGGCGGGATAGCGGACACCGGCGACCTCGATCTCGTAGTCATCGGCGCCGATGGCATCCAGCACACCGCCATTCGGGGCGGTCACGTACCCGAGTCCTGCGGCCGCGCCCAGCGAATGCGCAAACATGCCCGATCGCACGAAGCCGACGATGGCATCTCCCTGCCAAATGGGTTCGTTGTGATAGAGCAGGGGTTCGGGCGATGCCAGCTTGAATTGCAGCAAGCGCTTGCGCAGCCCGGATTGCTTCTGCCGCAGCAATGCCTCGCGGCCGATGAAGCCGCCCGGCTTGTCGAATTTGACCGCGAAGCCCAAGCCTGCTTCCAGCGGCGTGTCTTCGTCGGTGATATCGTGGCCCCAATGCCGGTATGCCTTTTCGATCCGCAACGAGTTCAGGGCGTGGTAACCCGCGTGCACCAGGCCGTGGCTGGGTCCGGCATCGGCCAGTTCGTCGTACACCCCCTGCATGAACTCGGTCGGCACGTACAGTTCCCAACCCAGTTCGCCGACGTAGGTGATGCGCGAGGCGCGCACCAGGGCATACCCCAGTTCGATGGTGCGGCTGGTGGCGAAGGGAAAGGCGCGATCCGACAGGTCGTCGGGCGTGAGCGACTGCAGCAGCTCGCGTGCTCGCGGTCCCATCAGCGACAAGACGCCCATTCCCGAAGTCACGTTGGTCAATACGCAGTGCGCCGCCGGATCGATATGCCGCCGCAGCCAGTTGAAGTCCTTGGTCTCGGTTTCCGCGCCGGTGACGATCAAGAACTCGGTCTCGGACAGACGCGTTGCCGTCAGGTCGGCTTCGATGCCGCCTCGCTCATTCAGCCACTGGGTGTAGACGATCTTTCCCGGCGCAACGTCCACGTCGTTGGCGCAGACCCGACCGAGGATGCGGGCGGCGTCGGCGCCTTCGAGGCGAAACTTCGCGAACGAGGATTGATCGAAAAGACCCACGGTGGTACGGACCGCGCGGTGTTCCTTGGCGCTGTGCTCGAACCAGTTCTGGCGGCCGTAACTGTATTCGTACTTGGGCGCGGCGCTCGCCGGCGCCGCAGCGGCCGGTGCCGATGCGGCCCGCGGGGCGTACCAATTGGGGCGCTCCCAGCCGAAGGCCTCGCCGAAACAGGCGCCGGCGGCGGCCAGGCGGTCGTGCAGCGCGGATTTGCGGACGCCTCGGGCGGTTTCGTACTGGCGGAAGGGCCAGTGCGTGGCGTACAGCAGTCCCAAACTCTCCGAGACGCGCGAGCGCAGATACTTGCGATTGATCTGGAACGGCAGGTTGCGCCGTACGTCAACCTCCCATAGATCGACGGGCGCGTGCCCGTCGCGGATCCATTCGGACACGACCTTGCCGATGCCGCCCGCCGATTGCAGGCCGATGGAATTGAGGCCCGCCGCCACGAAACAATTCGCAAGTTCCGGCGATTCGCCCAGGTGGTAGCGCACGTCCGGCGTGAAGCTCTCGGGCCCGCAAAAGAACCTCTGAATGCCCGCCTTTTCGAGCGCCGGGATGCGGCGCATGGCGTCGAGCAGCACGGGTTCGAAGTGGGCGAAGTCGCCGGCGATCTCACCGAAGCAAAAATCATCCGGGATGCCGCCGGCGCCCCAGGGACGGGCGTGGGGCTCGAAGGCGCCGACCAGCAGTTTGCCGGCGTCGTACTTGAAATAGCTGCAGTGATCGTAGTCACGCAGCACGGGCATACCGGGCTCGAGGCCGGGCACGTCCTTGAACAGCACATAGTAGTGTTCGCAGGCATGCAGCGGCACGGTGACTCCGATGGAGGCGGCCAGATCCCGCGTCCACATGCCGCCGCACAGGACGACGTAGTCCGCATCCATGCGTCCCTGCGCCGTTTGCACGCCGCTCACCCGCCGTCCATCGTGATGAATGGCCGTGACCTTGGTGTCCTGGAAAATCCGCGCGCCGCGTGCTCGCGCGCCTTTGGCGAGCGCCTGGGTGATGTCGACGGCGTTGCCGTAGCCGTCGCTCGGAATGTGAATGCCGCCGATGACGTCCTCGAGATTGGCGAGCGGATACAGCGAATGAATTTCGCCCGGTGTCACGACATTGACGGGCAGGCCGAACACCTTGGCCATCGAGGCGCTGCGTTTCAATTCCTCCATGCGGCCGGCGGTGGTCGCCAGCGAAATGGAACCGCATTGGCGGTAGCCGGTGGCCTGGCCGGTCTCGGCTTCGAGCCCGCGATACAGATCGCCGGTGTAACGCGCCAGCTGCGTCATGTTGATGCTCTGGCGCAGCTGACCGATGAGCCCGGCGGCATGCCAGGTGGTGCCGCTGGTGAGCTGCTTGCGTTCGAGCAGAACCACATCGCTCCAACCCAATTTGGCCAGATGATAGGCAATCGAGCAGCCGATGACGCCGCCGCCGACGATGACGACCCGCGCGCGGGAGGGTAAATCTGCGGCCATGCTAGACCCTCATCCGCGAATTATCCGGATCGAACGCCGCGTGCTCGAGCACGGTCGCGCGGCGGCGCTCGCCTTGGATGAGCAGATCGAAGACGCTGCCGGGCGGCGCAAACGTCTGCTCGACACAGGCGAATGCCAGACTCTTGCCCACCCGATGGCCGTAGGCGCCGGAGGTGGTGACGCCGATGCAACGATCGTGAAACAGCACGGGCTCGCCGCCGCGCGCATCGGCATCGGTTGCCTCGACCTCGGCATACACGATCTTCAAGGGGCGCGGCGCCTGCGCCAGTGTCGCCGCCTTGCCGAGAAAATCGCCTTTCTTGAAATTTATGAAACGCGGCATGTCCGCTTCCAGCATGTTGAGTTCGTTGGTGAGTTCCGCCGACCAGGCCTTGTAGCCCTTCTCGATGCGCATGCCGTTGACCGCGTACAGGCCGTAGTTCGCGATGCCGAAAGCCTGACCGCGCGCCCATATGGCGTCGTACAGCGCCGCCATGGATGCCAGCGGCACATGCAATTCCCAGCCCAGCTCGCCCACGTAACTCACCCGAAGAGCGCGCACCTTGACTCCCGCGACGTCGATTTCGCGCGCGGTGAGCCAGCGGAAGGCGTCGTTGCCGAGATCCGCGTCGGTCAAGCCGCGCAGGAGTTCCCGAGTTCGCGGCCCGTTCAGTACGAGCACGCCGCGATCCTCGGTGACATTGTCGATCCGTACCGACTCTCCCGGAAGAACGCTCTGGGTCAACCAATCCAGATCGCGCAGCTCCGCCACCGCCGCCGACAGGGCGTAGAAGCGATCATCGGCCAGCCGGCTCAAGGTCATCTCGCCCTGAATACGGCCGCCCCGCGACAGCAAGTGCGCGAGCGCCATGCCGCCGACCTTGCGCGGCACTCGATTCGCACAGAGGCGGTTGAGAAAGGCTTCCGCGTCCCGCCCGCTGATGTCGTACTTGGCGAAGCCCGTCAAATCCAAGATGCCGACCCGTTCGTGCACGGCCGCCACTTCAGCGCGCACGACGTCAAAGACATTGTTGCGGCGGTAGCCGTAGTCCTCGGTGCGGCCGTCCGGCGAAAACCATTTCGGCCGTTCCCAGCCGAAAGTTTCCGTATGCACGCAACCCTGTGCTTGGAGCTTGTCGTGCAGCGGGCTCGTTTTTGCCGGGCGTCCGGCCATCTCCTCTTCACCGGGCTTGCGCGTGGTGAAGGTCAGCCGGTAGTCCAGGAATACCTTGTCTCGCACATAGGCCAAGTCGGCGAACTTGCCGAAGCGGCGCGGGTCGAATTCCGCCATGTTGATTTCGGCGTCGCCGTGCAGCATCCACTGCGCGAGATACTTGCCGCAGCCGCCGCCCTGCGCAATGCCGAAGGACGTGCCGCAGCACATCCAGAAATTTCGGAGGCCGGCGGCGGGACCCAGCAGCGGCGCGCCATCCGAGGTGTGCGGAATCGCGCCGTTGATGACGCGGCGAATGCCCACTTCGCCGAAAATCGGCATGCGCTCGATGGCGCGTTCGAGCCAGGGTGCGATACGGTCCAAGTCGTCGGGGAACAACTCATTGGACGCCTCCCACTCGGGGTACCCTCGCGGCGCCCAGGCCTCATGCAGGCCGCTGCTTTCGTAGACACCCATCAATCCGGATTTCTGTTCCTGGCGGAAGTAGCCGGAGGTGTAGGGATCGCGCATGACCGGAATCTCTTCGCTGCGCTCCATGAAGGCCTTGATGGGGTGCGTCACCACATAGTGGTGTTGCATGTTGGTGATGGGCGCATCGCCGCCCACCATGGCGGCCACCTGGCGCGCATAACATCCGGCGGCGTTGACCACCATTTCGGCGACGATCGCGCCTTTCTCGGTGATGACTTGCCACTCGCCGCTGGGGCGCCGCTGAATGTCGAGCACACGGTTGTGGCGCATCACGGTGGCGCCCAGGTCGCGCGCCGCCTTGGCGAGCGCATTGCATATGCCGGACGGATCGCCGTGCCCGTCGTCCGTGGTCCACGCGCCGGCCAGCACGCCGTCGGTGGTGAGGAAGGGATTCAGGCGCTTGATCTCATCCAGACCCACGATTTCCATGCGAAAGCCGACGCTTTTCGAAAAGCCGTAGATGTATTTGAACCAGGCCAATTCGTGCTCGGTGGTCGCGAGGCGCAGCCCTCCGCAGGGGTGCCAGCTCACGTACTGTCCCGTCAGGGCTTCGAGCTTGGGGTATAGCTGGTTGCCGTAGGCATGGATTTTCGCCAGATTGTAGCTGCCGGTGATGCTCGGGCATTGACCGGCGGCATGCCAGGTCGAGCCCGAGGTGAGTTCGTCCTTCTCGATTAAAATCGTGTCGGAACAACCCTCCAACGCCAAGTGATACAACAGGCTCGCGCCCATCATGCCGCCGCCCACCACGACGATCCGCGCGTTTGTTTTCATAATGGCCACAATAAATTGATCCATACCGGCCGTACAACCGGAATTTTTGGTACCTTTGGCCTCAATAATTTGCTGCGAGGGCGTATGTGACGAAAATCCGACCGGTGGTCGGCCTGCCGACCTTGACGTGGCTGCGGGCGTTCGAGGCCGCCGCCCGGACGTCGAGCTTCACGGCGGCCGCCGCGGAATTGAACCTGACCTCGGGGGCCATCAGCTACCAGATCCGCGCGCTCGAGGCTCATCTGGGTTTCGCGCTGTTCGAGCGACTGCCGCGCGGAGTCAAGCTCACCCCCATGGGCGTCGCCTATCTGCCGCCGGTGCGCAAGGCCTTCGAGGAACTGGCCGATTCGACGGTGGGGCTTTTCGGCGGCGCCGAACGGGTACAGATCACCGTGCATGCGCCGGTGTCGCTGGCCGCACTGTGGCTGGCGCCGAAGCTGCCCGCGTTCAGCGCCAGAAATCCGTCGATCGACGTGCGGCTGTCATCGGTGATTTGGGACAATGCCATCCCGGACGAGGGCACCGATCTGGAGATTCGCTACGGCGCGGGCAACTGGCATGGCTATCGATCGGAGCGCTTGTTGAACCAGAACATCGTCGCGGTTTGCGCGCCCAAGCTTTTGCGGTCGCCGCAGTACCTGAGGGTCGGCGCCGCGGCCTTGCTTCCCGGATTATTGATTCACATCATGGGACACGAGAATCACTGGCTCAAAGTCCGCCATGGCCTCGAGTTGGGCAACGCCGCCGCGAACGCGGGGCAGAGCGTCGACACCACCATCGCAGCGCTCGAGCTCGCGGCAGCGGGGGCGGGTGTGGCGCTCACGCACCGGTTGTTTCTGGACGCGTACCTTGCCACCGGGCGGCTCGTCACCGCGCTCGAGCAGGAATTTGCCGACGACAGTTCCTACTTCGTCATCGCGCCGGAGCGGCCGCAACGCATCCGCCGTGAAGTACGCCTGTTCCGGGATTGGCTGATTGCAGCCGCGGCGGGTGATCTCCTCGGCACGTGAAGGCAGGCGGCGCGGAAGCACGCGCTCAATGATACTGATAATCGTTCGCAGCCGATCACCGAGCGCTGAATAATGCGCCGTTCGGGGCGCCGCGCTCGTCGACGCCCGATTAATATTACTTCGAGCAATTGCCGCGCCAAAACTTTTTTACAATTGGCGCGCCAAAAGCGGGAAGATAACGCGAGTTTTTCACCGAAAGGGTATGAGCATGCAAAACAAGATTTCACGTCGAGCCGTCGTCAAGGGCGGACTGATCGCCGGGGCCTGCATTCCAGCCATGGGTCTCATGGCCAACACCGCGGCAGCCGCCGGTGCTCCAGCGCTGGATCCCAATGATCCCACGGCCAAGGCCTTAGGGTTCGTGATGAATGCCGCCAAGGTCGACGCTGCAGCGAATCCCACGTACAAGCCCACGCAGAAGTGCGACACCTGCGCTCAGTATCAAGGCAAGGCGGGCGACGCCAGCGGCCCCTGCACCATCTTCGGCGGCAAGAGCGTGCCCAAAGGCGGCTGGTGCAAGGTCTGGGCGCAGAAGCCGTAACGTAACGCAACATTGTCGAAAATCCCGGGCGCGCGAGTTGCGCCCGGGCGGCATGTAGGGTTAACCGGCCGCGTTCCACCACGGTGCCGACGCCAAGTTCGCTCGAGGCGCTGCGCGATGGACGATCTTGCCGCCCACCATGGCCATGACCGGTGGCTCGCAGCCACGAGTCATCTTCATGCCATCCCCTTTATTTTGAGCAACCATTCCCGCAGAGCCAGCGCGACCGCGTCCGGCCGCTCGACCGGCGCCATGTGACCGGCGCCGTGAATTTCAAATAGCGTGGCGTGAGGAATCCTACGCCGCATGGTCTCGTGCTGCGACACCGGCGACCAGGCGTCATCGCTGCCGCTGAGCAAGAGAGTGGGCACGCTGATGGTCGGCAGCACCGGCAGCGCATCCGGCCGATGCAGCAGGGCATTGATCTGACCTGCGTAGGAATCCGGACTGGAGCGTTCCACCATCGCGGTCAAACGTGACATGAGTTCTGCAGTTCGCAATGGCGCGCCGCCCAGCAGGGGAGGCAGCCATTCGGCCGCCAGCGCCGACATGCCTCGTTCGTACGCCAACCGCAGCAAGCGGCCGCGGCTCTGCGGTTCACCGTCACGCACCGCGTGCACGCCGGTATTGAGAAGGGCGAGGCCGGTCACCCGGCCAGGCGCCGAACGCACGACCTCGAGCGCAACCCGGCCTCCCATGGAGTGGCCCGCCACCGCGAAGCGTTCCGGGCCGCTGTCAAGGACATGCTGCGCCATGGCGCCTATGGATGAGAATCCGCGAAACGAATGGATGCATACGTCCGCCGCCTCCGCAAGTCGCGCGGGGATATCGGCCCAGATGGTCTCGTCGCACAGCAGTCCGGATAAAAGCAGTAGCGGCTGCTTCATGGTTGATTGCCCGTGATTCATGACACGCGGTCACCCACTCGTAAACTCATCGATCTGCGCCCCAGCCCGATGCAAGTCGTGCCGTATATGTCGCGCTGCGGCCCAAAGGTGATAGGTTGCCCACAAGCCGGTAAACGTCGTGACGAGCAATGCCCAGCGCAGCGAGTCCGCCCCCGCGTTGAAATGAGCACGGAATAGATCGCTCAAAATACCGATGATCTGCGGGGCGAGTGCGAGGTTGGCCACGTTCGCGCCGAATAACATGACTGCACATGACAGGCCTCTCATCCTGGGCGGCACGAGACTTTGAGTAAGACTCAAGATAGGCGCGATGTTTAGATAAGCGACGGGCACGAAGACCCAAAGCATGAGCGTTGCGAGGGTCAGGCTCGAGGCCGCATAAGCGGCCATCGAGGCGGCAGTGCCTAGAAGTGTCGCGATTGCCACGACCCACACTTGCCATCGGGCGTCTGCTCGCGACAAACGGTGAATGAGCGCTCCACCCACGATTATTCCCACTGCCCCCGCAATACCGGTGACCGTCCCGACAAGGGTCCCTGCTTCGCCGGTTGTCAGGTGGTGTGAGCGTGTCAAAAATGCCGGCGTCCACCACAACAATCCCCATCCCCAGTAAGTTACAACCGCCGCTGCGGCATTGACGTGCAGCAACGAGCGTTGCGTGCAAATAAATCTGAACGTCTCCCGCAAAGAGGGCGCTTTCTCCGCTTCACCCGATGGCAGAACGCCCCGGATGGGTTCATAAGCAGTGAAGCGCACCAATAAAGCCAAGATGACGCCGGGCAAACCCAGCGCGAAAAAAGCTTTGCGCCAGCCGAAAGTGTCGGCAATGATTCCGCCCGCGATGGACCCCAACATGGAGCCGGCTGCGGCTCCCAAGGTGAAAATCGAGGTGGCCAGTACGCGGCGCGAGAAGGGGAAAATGTCGGCGATCATGGACTGGGAAGCGGGTGTTCCACCGGCCTCCCCGATACCAACGCCGAACCTTGCGACGAGCAGTTGACCGAATGTCGTTGCCTGCCCGCAAGCCGCCGTCATGAGCGACCAAATACCGACCGAGATCGCAACGAGTTTTCGCCGATCGACGCGATCGGCGATCATTCCCAGCGGAATGCCCATGCCGGTATAGAATATGGCGAGAGCAGTACCGGTTAGAAATCCGATGGCGGTATCGCTCAAGTGCAAATCCGCTTTAATAGGTTCAATCAGCGTGGAGACGACGTAGCGGTCCGCGATATTGAAAATATAAACGACCGTCAGGATTCCAAGGACGTACCAGCCTCGCCATGACGTTGCATCGGCGGTGGATAGAGCCGTCGCTCGGATCTTCCCGGACATGGTGACGACTGCTTTGTCGATCGTGTTTCTCCCGTCTCGCAAAATCATGCCGGGTCTGCATTACCCGTACTCCAAAGGGACGGACGAATCGCAATCCGACGCCGGCGCAGCCCAATATCCCGGGAACTTAGGAGCGCATCCGCAGACCTTTGGGGTCGACCAGTGCCTGCGGTACGAGCCGGGCTGGACGCGGCTCGCCCAAGAGGGTAACGGTGAGTTCCTCCGAAGAGTTGCTCATCGAGGCGTTAATGTAGCCCATCGCGAGGCTCTTCGCCACGCAAAGCCCATATCCGCCGCAAGTCACGAATCCCACAAGATCCTTGCCGTGGTATATCGGCTCGTACCCCGTCGCATCCGCGCGATTCGCTTCAATTTCCAATGTCACGAGCCGCTGCGCCGATGGTCACGGCAAGCACGGCAAGTTGATTTGTCCCCACGCGCGCGCGAGTGCTATCACTGCGCCACGGCACATCTACGATATCGAAAAGCTCACCGGAACATGGACCACCCGGCGGCGCCTACGGAGCGGCGCGCGGTTGGGCGATTTTCGACAGCAGATCGTCGGTGGCGGGCTCCCGCAATAGATTGGGATAGCGCTCACCGCCCGAATACTCGAGCTCGAGCGTCTTGAACATGGCGTCTTTCTCGACCAGCAGTTCGATCTTCCCGGAGGGATCCGGCGGCGCTGACAGCGTGTCGTGCAGCAATTCCTTGGACCACTTGTAGCCGTTGAGCGCAATGATATGTGATCCGGGAGATGCGCCGGCCAAGTCCGCCGGTGATCGCGGCACGACGTCGCCGATGGTCGCCGCGTCATCGTCCACGTAAAATCCCAGGGAATAGCGCAGATCGAGGTCCTTGTCGTCGGCCTCATGCGCGAGGTGCATGGTGGATGGGTTGCTGGTGAGCGCCAATGACCAGCCGGCGGCATGCAATCCTTCCAACGGCGCGCCCGGCCTCAAGCGGTCGAGCCGCTCGCGCCAGAATCCGGCCCAATCGTGTGGCTGCACGGCGTTGAGCGCCTTGACCACGTCGTCGAAATCATACGGCACGACCTCAGGAGCGGTGCTGTGGCCGCCGTAGAATAATTTGCAGAAGTCGTCGAGACTCTTGCGGCCCTTGGATTCGCGCCGGATGACGGTGTCCGCTTCCAGCCACAGCAGCGCGGATTCCTGGTAGAAATCATCCTGCCGGCGCAGCCGCGCGGCCCAGGCGCGGGACTGGTAGTAGAGCAGCTGCGCGGAGATCGTGGTGTCGCGCAGCGATCGCCATTCGCGCGCCGTGTGCGAATCCATGGCGGCGGCGATGCGCGCAAATTCGTCGCGGAATTCCAGGGTAGTCAGAAGGCCGCTGCGCACGGCGAGAACGTCGCTCAGGTATTCGGTCAAGCCCTCGTACACCCACAGCATGTCATCGCGCATGGGCGCTTGATAATCGGGGGTGGCGAGCCCCACCGGCCGCCGATACTTGCCGTTCCAGGAATGCACGTACTCATGCGGCAGTAAATTCGCTTCCGCCCGGCGAATGGGGTCATCCACCAAGGCGCGCAGCGGCGAGCGATTATCGCTCGACTCATGATGCTCGATGCCGTCGGGCATGAATTGATCGGACAATGCCCATAGGAATTCATAGTGATTGTAATGCGTCGCGCCAAAGAGCGCGGTTGCCTCGCGCACCAGCCGCCGATAGTGCGCCTGCGTTTCGGCACTCATGTTGAGCGCCACCGGCGTATCGGCAGCGACATGCAAGGTCACCGCCGGCGTGCCGCCGAGCGCGAACTCGCGGAAGTAGCGCCCCGCGAGCAGCGTAGAATCGACCAAAGTCGTCAAGGACACCGGCGCAAACGACGCAGCGCCGGGAGCGGCGGTGACCGTCTTCAATGCGGTTGCGAACTGCCAACCCGCGGGCAGGCGCACCGCTGCCTGATAGGTCAAGCCATCGCTGCGTGTGCCGGCGGGGTACAACAGCAGCTGATTCCATTCGAGGATCAGCTGCGACTCGGTCGCGGCGCGCGGCGTCTCCAGGCCTTGAACGACGCCGTCCGGCGCCGGTGCGGTGAGGATTTCCAGATCCACCCCGAGGCTCGTCACGCCGGCAGGAACCTGCAAATGAAACGCGTTCATGTCGACATCGTCGCGGCGCCACGGCAGCACCCGGCCATCGGCCGTGAAGCGCGGGCCGGCCAGTGACGTGAGCGGCCCAGCCGGGCTGTGGAGGCCGGGCAGCCACTTGGGGTACACCAGCGTCAAGGGCCCGGCGCTCACCGGCAGGCGCAAATGTGCCGACATGATTCCGCGCGGCGCTTGCCGGGCATCCACATCGATGGTTGCGGGTAGGGCCGCCGCCGCGCAGCGAATCGCCCCCAGCAACAGCAGGGGCGCCATCCACAGGACACCGGTCAGGCGTCGAATGTTCCGCGACATGGCTAGAAACGATAACGTAGTGCGAGATCGTAGTAGCGCCCGACCGCGCCGGCCTGATCGAGCGATGGGTTGTAGTTGGTCCCGCCGTATGTGACCGTGTTGAGAGGTGCCAGCCGATTGGTCAGATTCGCGACCGTGCCGTTGAGCTGCAGATGGTCGTTGATCTGCCATTGCCCGTAGAGATCCAGGTAGGTGAACGAGGCAATGAAGCAGTTGGGATTGGTGAGGCTGAGCTGCAGGCACTGCGTCCCGGAACTCGATTCGTCGAATCCCGCGATCCGGCCGCGGTAGTGGACGATCGCGCCGGCCGACACGTCGCCGAGAGTCCAGTCGAGCGTGAATGTGCCGCGGATGCGCGGAGTACCGACGGCACCGCCGACGGCGGTCGGCCCGGCGGTTCCGGCGTACTCGTACGTCTGATCGCCGTTGATCGGATCGAAGAAGGTTTGCTCCGACTTGAACACGTAGGTTACCGACAGACTGGGAGTCAAGTAGCCCCACGCGCCGAATGGGATGCGGCTCTCCGCGGCCAAATCGATGCCCGAGGTTTTCGAGTCCGCGGCATTCACATAGGGCTGTGGGTAGTAGATGATGGGCCCGGGATAGTTCGTGCCCGGCTGCTGCACGCCGCGTACCGGCGGTATGAGACCGAGCGGCGCCGGCACGATCTCCTGATCGCGGCGGATATAGAAATAGTCGAGAGTGAGATTCGTTCGTTTCACCGGTTCGAAGACGAGACCCACGGTGTAGCTCTTCGATCGCTCGGGTTTCAGGTTCGGGTTGCCGACGCTGAGAGTCGCGGCATAGCCCTGCCCGCAATCCGACGGTTTGCCGGTCTGGGTGCAACGCAAAGCATCCACCGGCGCCGTGGTGGCGGAGCCGGTGCCGCTGCTGCCCGACTCGGCGATGCCCGGCGCACGGAACCCCTCCGCGAAGGTGCCGCGCAGCGCGAGCTGCGGCAGCAAGGTCCACTTGACGCCGAACTTCGGCGTGAACGAGGACCCATAGGTATTGTAATGATCGACGCGTCCGGCGAGGTTCAACTCGAGCGAATGCAGCAGCGGAGCGGAAAACTCGGCGAAGGCGGCCGATATGGTTTGCGAGCCGTTGGCATAGGCGCTGCCGTCCATGATGATGTCGCCGCTCGGAGCGTAGGGTTCGCCCGGGTTGTCCTGGCGCAGCTCCCGGGCTTCCGCGCCAATGGCGACGGCGAGGGGGCCGCCCGGCAATCGAAAGAGTTCGCGCGTCGCGTTGGCCGAAATATACGCGAGTTCCGACGTCGCCGTGTCCTTCGTCTGCGGCGCCAGCTGTGGGTAGATCGACGGTGGGTTGAGATGCGCATTGGCGCCGAATTGATAGCTGCCGTTGGCGAGCGCCGCATCGAGCAGGCTGGCGCGTATGAACCCATCGTAGGTTTCGTGCGTGGCTCCTTTGATGAAACCTATGCTGAAGTTCGTGTTCCAGGCGCCCAGGGTGCCGGTCACGTCGTCGACGACGCGAATGACGTTGGTACTGTACTTGATGATCTGAGGTCCGAAATCCGTCAGCACCGCATTGAGCAGGGCCGGCTGGCCGATGTAATTCGCGAAGTTGGCGCCCTGCGCCGTGTAGTACGACTGCGCCGCCGCGAAGTAGGGGCTGGCGGGGTTGAAGGGATTCTGCAATGAGTTGCTGGGCACCACGATCTGCGTCGTGAACGGATTGGTTTGGTCGACCAGCACGCCGCCCGATCCGACCCAGGTGGAGGGAACGGTGACGGGACCGGTGCTGTAGGCATCGGATTGCCGGTACTGCTCCGCCTGGGAATTGAAGAAGGAGACGCTGAGCGTGTTGCGCCAGCCGTCGGCGAGGTTCTGAGTCCAGCGGCCGGTGAGGTTCAGGCCCTCGGTGCGCGGCTGGATCTTGTTATAGTCGTTGATGTTCCAGGTGCAGCCGCCGGAGTAGTTGAGGTTATTGGCCGCGCATCCCGGCAGCAAGTAGTACCCGGCGTTGGGGTCGCCGTTCTGAACCGCGAGCTGCGGCGCCACCATGCCCGGCACGGTGAAGGTATTGTTGTTCGGATAGGCCTGCTGGACGATGCCGCCGTTCTTGTCGGGGCCGCCGTAGGGCCGCAGGTCGAGGTTACTGAGGTAGGAAGGGCGATCGTTCTGGGCAATCGACGCCTGGTGGCGGTATTCGACGTTGAAATAGAAATTGTGGCCGTCCTGCGCCAAATCGCCGAAGCCGTATAGGGCCGATATCCGCTGAGTCAGGCCGTCGGCCTTGTAGGAACCGCCGAGATCGGCGGAGACCTCGAAGCCCTTGAACTCCGGCTTGAGGATGATGTTCACGACGCCGGCGATGGCGTCCGACCCGTAGATCGAGGAAGCCCCATCCTTGAGCACTTCCACCCGGTCCACGATGCCGAGCGGCAGCGACGACAGATCCACGAACGGCCGCTGTCCATCGTCGGCGATCGGATACGGCGCCATCCGATGTCCGTCGACCAGCACCAGGGTCGCGTCGAGGGTCAATCCGCGCAACGAAACGCCGCTCGCGCCGCCCGCCAAGGCGCCGCTGAAATTCTGGGTCAGCGTGCCGCTGTTGTCCGCTGAGATGTTGCGGATGACATCGGCAATCGTGGTCTTGCCGCTCTTCAAGATCTCATCGGCATTGATGAACTGGACGGGGGAGGGCGTCTCCGTATCGGTGCGGCGGATATAGGAGCCGGTCACCACGATGGTATCGAGCGTGCCGGAAGAGGATGCTGAATCACGCGTGGGTCCGGTGACATCGGCAGCGCCGGCGGCGCCCGCAACTCCCGCCAAGGCAAGGAACGACAAACAGCCGGAGGCACAGCTGGCAACGAGTCGATTCATACGGAATCTCCCATTTTTTTTAACGCATACGCCGCTTCCCCATGCGAATGTAATCTCATTTATTATTCATTGCAATGACGTACTCAATCCGGCCGGCCGCCGCGGAGGGTGGGATGCAAGACCATCGCCTTTGGCGCGAATCAACGTAGAATTCGCGCGGTGAAGTCCCTTTACGAGAAAACCATCGCCTTCGTTCTGCAGTACATCGACGAGCAGAAATTACGCGAAGGCGATCAACTGCCCACGGAAGCGCAGCTGTCGGGATTGGCCGGTGTCAGCCTGGTCACGGTGCGCCGTGCGTTGTCCGAACTGTCCGCGCAAGGAGTGGTGAGGCGGGAGCAGGGGCGCGGCACCTTTGTCGCGCGCCCGCGGGTCAAAGCGGAAACCACCAAGGTCGGCGGACTGCGCAATGGCCTGCACCTGGATGCCCGTTCAAAATTGCAGACACGGGTTTTGAGCTGCGCGGCGCGCGCCTGCACGGAGGAGGAGGCAAAGCGCCTGGCCCTGTCGCCGGGCGCCACTGTTTGGGAAGTCTCGCGTCTGCGGCTCCTGAACAGGACGCCCGTGATCTGGGAACTGTCCGTGATACCGAAGATCCTGGCGCCGGATCTTGCCGCGCATCTCACGGGGTCCGACAAAGGCTCCCTGTACGATTTGCTGGACGAGGTCTACGGGCTCAAAGAAATCCGCGAAGAGCAAATACTGGTGTCGCGCCCGGCGCTGGCGCGCGAGCATGAATTGCTCGAGCTTCTGAGCTTCGAATGGGTGGTCGAGGTCTCCGGCGTGAGCTTATCGGCCAGGCACCAGCCCATCGATGCCTTTCGCATGGTTTTCGTCGCCAAGAGCTTCGCGTTCCGCCTCGAGACCGCGCCTTCATTTTTCGTCGAAGCGGTCGAAGTCATCGATTCTCACCGGGCACGCAAAGCTCAATGACGGTGACGTTGGGATGGGCGAGCAAGCTCGTCACCGGCCAATCGATGTCCGCCACGCCGCCGTAGAGGGCCTGTTTCGCCGCCTGCTTGTGCGTGCCGGCGATCAGCAGCAGGATATGCCGGGCCTCCAGCAGGGTTTTGATTCCCATGGTCACGCCCCGTGTGGGAATGCTCCACGGGTTCGCCGCCTGCCGCGCATGAGCGGCGCGGGTGGCAGGCGAGAGGTGAACCACATGGGTGCGCAGATCCCAGCGAGTTCCCGGTTCGTTGAACGCGACATGGCCGTTCTCGCCCAGCCCCAGAACACATAGATCGATGCCGCCGCAATCTGCCAGCGCCGCGTCATAGGCAAGGCATTCGGCCTCCATATCCGCCGCGTCGCCGCGCAGCAGCCGCACACGATCGTCCGCAAGCCGCAAGGGGCCTATGAGATGCTGGCGAAGAAAGGCGGAGTAGCTGTGCGGATCCGACGGCGGCAGACCGCAGTATTCGTCGAGATCGAAAATGCTCGCCGCATCGAGACTCAACCCGCCGGCTTGCGATCCTGTGCGCGATCTGGCGATCAACTCGGCGTACAGGCCGAGCGGGGTGCTGCCGGTGGGCAGGGCGAGCACCGACTGCGGCTTGTCGCGCAAGTGATCGCACAGCCAATCGGCCGCTTCGCAGGCGAAGCCATGCGGCGCCGCCGTCTTTATCGTGCGCATGGTGCGGCGCGGGTCAGGCGCACTGTGCGGCCCGCGCCAGATAGTGCCGGTAGAGAGAGGTGTACGTGCGGGCGTTGGCCTGGTCCGGTTGCCGCAACACCCGCGGCGCGCGCCGCGGCGCGGCGGCCGGATCGGATGCGGGCGCGCCGGGCGCAACGCGGCGCGCCAGCAAGGCTGCGCCGATCGCCGCGGGAGACTTGTCAGGGACGGTGCCCACCGCGCGCTGCAGGATGTCTGCCAGCATTTGAGTGCTGGTCTGCGACTTCACGATATTGCCGCTGACCATGACGGACTCGATGGGCGTGGTTTCGGCCAGTACCTCGACGCAGCGCTTGATTTCAAAGAACACGCCTTCCAGAAAACTGCGCGCGATGTCATTGCGGGTGTGCCGCAGGGTCAGCCCGAGAATGGCGCCCTGAAGCTTGGGGTTCCACAAGGCGCCTTGCTCTGCGCCCGCAAGATAGGGCGGGAAGAACAGGCCGTGGGCGCCCGGAACGGAGTGTGCTGCGTATCGATCGATGCGCCCGTCACCCCAGGCGAATAAATCGCTCAGCCATCGATAACCCGTGCCGGTGGCCAGCAGGTCCATTTCGCGGCCGTACCACCCCTCCACGACATGCGGGGTCACCAGGCACCGCGCAGTCGCATCGAGCCGCGGCGAGGCGCTCGCGCCGATGACCACGGCGCTCGATCCGAAACTGATCGACACCACGCGCTCGTCGAGTCCTGCCATGGCAAAAGACGCACACACCGAATCCGCGGCGCCGGTGCTCACCGGGATGCCCGAACGCAGGCCGAGAAGCGCGGCGCCGGCGCCGCTCAAGGGGCCGGCCAAGGAATTCGCGGCGTGAATCGGCGGCAGCAGCGACCGCGGCAGATGCCAAAATTCGCTCAAGTCATCGCTGAAACGATGGTCGTGCAAATCGTAGATCCCATAGCCTGCGGCGGTGGAAGGCTCGGTCATCCGCAATCCCGTCAACTCGGCCAACAAATAATCCTTGGCGGATAAAATCGTCCGCACCTCGGGCAGGCGATCGGCAAAATGGTGCTGAAGCATGGGGACCAGATATCGGCCGTCGATCGGCATGCCGGTGCGCGCGTACATGTGCGCGCGGCGCGCGGCATCGACCCGGGCGGAGGTCCATGCATCGGCGCGCCCGTCCTTCCAGGTGATCGCGGGCCCGAGAGGTCCGCTGTCGCCCAGACACACCAAGGTGGGCAACTGTCCAGTTAGACCGATGCCGGCAATGCGCCGTGTCCAGTCGGCTCCGAGAGCGCCCTGCAAGGTCTCATCGAGCGCGCGCATCGCGCTGGATGCCGCCTGCAGCCAGTCGCCGGTGTCTTGCTCGGCTTGTTCGGCCAGCGTACTCGAGGTGCTGAAACTCGCCGCGCCCTCGCCGATCACGGCATCATCGGATCCCACGGCTACGATCTTGACCGCGGAGGTGCCGAGATCAAGCCCCAAGGTGAGCCGCTGCGACATGGCGTCAGACATGGGCTCGCAATATACCCGCCACTTGATCGGCGGCCAGCAGCGTGCGATCGATGTCGGCATCGGAATGCGCAAAAGAAACGAACAGATTCTCGAAGGCGCCGGGGTGGAACAGCACGTCGCGTTCCAACATGCCTTCCCACCATTGCCGGAATGTCTCGTGGTTGGCATAGCGCGCCGCGTCGCGATAATCGCGAATCGGCTTTTCGGCGAACCACACCTGCAGCACCGGACCCAAGCCCACGACATAGGCGGGCAAGCGGTGCCGGGTGAAAACCTCCGACAGGCCCGCATAGAAGCGGGCACAGCGCGCGAACAGGGCTTCGTACTTTCCCGGCTCGCCGAGTTCGTCGAGCGCAGCGTTTGCGGCGGCCACTGCGATGCCGTTGGCGCTGTAAGTGCCGGCCATCGACACGGTGCCTTCGGCCACGAGCTTCATGATGTCGCGCCGGCCGCCCAACGCGGCCACGGGGAAGCCGCCCCCCAAACCTTTGGCGAACACGCTGAGATCGGGCTTGATCCCATAGATTCCTTGAGCTCCGCCGAACCCCAGCCGAAAGCCGGTGATGACCTCGTCATAGATCAAGACGATGCCCCGCGAGTCGGCGACTTCACGCATGGCCTGCAGGTAACCCGGTTCGGGCAAAATGCAGCCGGTGTTGCACATCACGGGCTCGGTGAGAATGGCTGCGATCGCATCGCCTTCGCGCGCCACCGCCGCGCGCAGCGCCTCGGCGTCGTTCCACGGCAAAATGATCAGTTGCGCGCCGCTGCCCTGCGACAGGCCCGGTCCTTGAGGAACCGCGACGGGATGTCGATCGGGTCCCGCCTCGCGGAGATTCGGATGCTTGCTCCAGTAAACGCCCTCCGAAAAGCCATGGTACATGCCTTCGAAGCGGATGATTTTTTGCCGCCCCGTAAAAGCCCGCGCCAGCCGAACGGCGTACATCACGGCCTCAGTGCCCGTATTGCACAGGCGCACCTGCTCAACGCTCGGAACCGCCGCAATGATTTTCTGCGCCAGCAGCGCCTCTTGAGCGGTCGGCAGCGCGAATACCGTGCCTCGATGCTGGATTTGCTCCACCACGGCCGCGGTCACCTTGGGCGGACGGTGACCGAGAATCATGGGCCCGAGTCCCAGCAGGTAATCGATATAGGCATTGCCATCGACGTCGTACAAATACGCGCCGTCGCCGCGGTCCACGAACAGCGGATACGGATCCCATCCCGACCATGTGGCGCGGGCGGTGCTGTTGATGCCGGCGGGAATCGGTCCACAGGCGGCTTTAAAGAGTTCGGCGCTGCGCATGGAGCGCGCGGGATTATGGTACTTCATCATGATGATCGTCCTTCGGCGCGCCGCCCCGGCGCCCCGTTATGCATGGAATCGAAAAAACTCACGCCCTTGAATCGGTGCAGGAACACCGCCACCAGGAGCCCCAAGGCAATGGAGCCCAGGCCATAGAGCATGACCGTGGAGCTGACGGCGCCCGTCGCCAGGGATTCGATGAGCACCCAAACGCTGAACATCACGCCGATCAAGGGCAGCAAGCCGCCCAGGAGCAGGTTGCCCGGACTCGATGCCAATGTTGCGCGCGACTGCCATAGAGCCGCCGCCGCGGTGATGCCGTAAAACACGATGGAAATCAGCCCGAGGCTGCTCGCGGCATTGCTCAGCGCCGCGGCGATGCTGGCGGTGCCCAACGCCAATGCCAGCAGCAGCAAATTGATGCAGCACATGGTCAACGTCGCGGCCCACGGGCTGGCGCCGCCGGCCGTCACGCGCTGAAAAAACCTCGGCATCACGCTGTCGCGCGACATCGCGAGCCCGACCCTGGCGGCGGAAACCACCGCGGCCTGCAAAGAGGCGAGGGTGCCGGTGAGCACGACCAGCGCCATCACGGAATCCCATGGCTTGTGCATCAGACGGCCGCCGACCGCCGACAGGACATTGCCGGCATGCGCCTGCATTTCGCCGGGAGAGAGGACGCTTTGGAACGCGAACGTGGTGACCGAATACATCAGCGCCAGCATCACGACGCTGGCCAGCGCCGCCTTGCCCGGATTGTTGGCTCGGTCGGTGGTCTCCTCATTGACATAGATCGACGCGTCCCAGCCCGAGTACATGAAGCAGGCAATCAATATCCCGCCCATCAGTCCTTTCATGCCGCCCATTCCGGCCCACGAAAACCATTCCCAGGAAAATCGGGCGGCCGTGGTCCCGTGCAGCAGCGACGCCAGGGCGACCCCCGCGGCGGTCAACAGCACCGCATATTCGAAGACGACGATGGCCCACTCGAAACGCGCGACGATTTTCAGGCCCAGAACGGCGAGCAGGGTGATCAGCAAATTCCACAGGGCACCGACCGTGAAAACCGCCCAATGACTGTCGACGTAGGAGGGCGCCAGCAGGTCGATGGTGTATATGCCGGCGGGAATCGTCAGTGTGGTCGTGCCGAGCGTGTAGTAGAGCAAGATCATCCAGCCCGACAAGAACCCCAGGTAGGGATGAAACACTTTCGCCACCCAGGTATAGGTGGCGCCCGAGCTTTGGTCCCACCGATTCAGACGCTGGTAGGCGATTGCAATTCCAATCATCGGCACGAAACAGATCAGGATCGGCACGACGCCGCTGTAGCCGCTGACCGCCACCAGGCCCGCCAAACTCACCGCAAGCGTCTGCGAGGGTCCGGAACTGGACAGGCCCATGATGATGGCATCGCCCAAACCGACGCGATTGCGCTGAATGGTTGCGGCTCTCAAAGCGAAGTTCCGAGACATTAGGTCATTATAATGAATGCGTGTATTGGCGGCAACCGGCGAGCGGCAATGATCCTGTGCAAACGCGCGGCCGAGCCTTGCCGCCGGCGAGCCGCTGCGCCGATTCGCAGCTCGGGGTAGGATTCGGCATGCGCCTCCACTCCATGATCCCCTTGGTTGCGGCCCTCGGCCTTTGTGGAGTGAGCGTGCGTGCGGCGAACCCGGCCGATCCGCGAGCCGCCGCCCCGGCAGCCCACGTATCGGTGCTGACCGGGGAACAGGTCATCCAAATCCTGGATGAAACGGTCGATTGGTATCGAACGCTGGGCACTCAGCAGCAGAACGCCACTCAGCCGAGTGATCTGCTGATTCTCTTTGCCAATCGGCAGACGGCCGACAAAGTCGTGGGTTTGGCGTTCGAGATCGCCCGCGCCAATGCGGAACTCCTCAGCAGCGAGGCGAGTTCCGCGCAAAACGCGGCCGCTGCCTCGTCGACGCAGTCGCTCGCTCAACATCAAGGCCAATTGGAGGAGCAGCGGCAGTCCATTCAGCAGGAAATGAATGCCGTGCGGCAGCAGCTGGCTGCTTCCGGGAAGGACAGGCAGGACATCGAAGCGAAGCTGCCGGAGTTACAGGGCGAGCTCGCGATGGTCAACGCCAGGAAGAACCTTCTCGACACCATGACGCAGTTCATCAATGCCAGCGACTCCAAAGCAGCCGGCGCGAATTCTCTCAAGGCGCAGATCGATGCCATTGCGGCCACCGTACCCAGCTCGAGCACCAATCCGGCCCCGAGTTCGACCGCAACGTCCGCCTCCGCCAACGACAGCAGGGCGGCGCCGGCGCGTTATGGGATTTGGGACCTCGGCGGCAACGTGCTGCGACAGCGGAACAAGATGGACACCATCGATGTGATCGATGGGCGCACGGCCGCACTGGCAAAAACCTTTCAGAAGATCGGCGCCGCGCCCCTCGCTCAATTGAAGGCGCTCTCGGCCCGCAGCGATGCACTTGCGGCCCAGGCGGACAACGCCGGCAGCGGCGCGCTGAAAGATCTGCGCAATCAATTCGATACCTTGGCGTGGCTTTTCAAGCAGACGTCGGAGATTCTCATCCCATTGACCAAGGAACAGGTGCTGCTGCAGCAATACCGCCACAACCTGGGCAACTGGCGGGATTCCGCCCAGCGGCAATATCACGATGCCCTGGCGGCACTCGGAATTCGTTTAGGCATCGTCGCCGGCATTTTGGCGGTGGTGTTCGCACTCGCCGAGGTCTGGCGGCGCGCCGTGCTGCGCTACTCGCATGAGCCGCGCCGGCGGTATCAACTGTTGCTGGTGCGGACCATTATTCTGTGGACTTTGGTGCTTGGGATCATCGGACTCAGCTTCGTCACGGAAATCAGCGCCTTCGCGACGTTCGCCGGCCTGCTCACCGCCGGCGTGGCAGTCGCCATGCAAAGCGTGCTGGTGTCCATCGTGGGATATTTCTTCCTGATCGGAAAATATGGGATTCGCGTCGGAGACCGCGTACAGATCGGCGCGGTTGTCGGAGAAGTTATCGACTTGGGTTTGGTTCGAATGCACCTCATGGAACTCAATCAGCAAGGGCCCCTGGGGCCTACCGGAAGGGTCGTCGCTTTTGCCAACTTGATCGTGTTCCAAGCCTCCGGCGGGCTATTCAAGCAAATTCCGGGCGTGAATCTTTCCTGGCGCGAAACGACGCTCACACTGCCGGTGGTCGACGACTATGCTTCGCTGAAGGATCGGTTGTTGGCGGCGATCAGCGACGTGGTCGGCGAGTACAGCGAAGAAATCACGCGGCAGGCCAAAGAGATCGCACGAACCACGGCATCGCACTCCGTGAACGACACCGCGCCCCAAGTTCAGATGCATCTCGCCAACGGCCGCATGGAGGCGCTGATCCGCTATCCGGTGCATCTGCAACACGCGGCGCAGATCGATGAACGCGTGGCCCAGGCGGTGTTGAAGGTCATCGGCGAGAAAAAGTGAAGACTACCCCAGCACGATCTCGCCGTTATACTCAACGCGCACTTTGAGCCCCGCGACTTCCAGCGTCATTTTCGCCGGAAACGATTCCGTGCCGGCGATGGCGCCGGCGGCGGTGGCCTTGGCGACCGCCTGTTCGATCTCGCGCTGCGAATTGACGCCGACCATTTTCAAGAACTTGCGCATGCTGAGATTAAAAGCTTCTTCATTCATTGCCATCTCCGATTTTCGCGTGTTCGCGCGGCCGAAATACTATCACGGGGATCGACCCTCAACCCGGCATGGCCGCGACCGCGCCCTCGAAATCGAGCTCCGCGCGCAGCCCCTGTAGATCGCGGTGCACGACGGCCACAGCCAGCTTCTTGCCCTCTCGCCGATAGCTGATGGTGCAGTCCTGCGTTTCGGCATCGAGCCGCCCGTCGATCCCGGCCAAATCCCATTTTTCCGCGTGCCCGACATAGGCGATGCTGAAGTCGTATTGATCGGTCCAGAAGAACGGGACTGCGTTGAACTTTTCGCGTCGACCCAGCATGTTGCGCGCCGCGCACTGCCCTTGGCGTTCCGCCACCACAAAGTGTTCGACGCGAATCCGTTCGCCGCTCAGCCGATCCGGCCAGCGGGCGATGTCACCGGCCGCATAGATATTCTCCACATTCGTCTGCAGGTACTCATCCACTGCAACGCCGCGGTCGACTGCGATCCCTGCCTGTTCCGCCAATGAAATGGCCGGACGTACGCCGATGCCGACGACCACGAGGTCGGC
>Ga0070696_100000302_pt1 | contig 29824 bp, 28 predicted proteins | sample KBSK1253metaG_FD_65474 | JGI IMG/M metagenome (GOLD analysis project Ga0070696, IMG submission 65474) | Corn, switchgrass and miscanthus rhizosphere microbial communities from Kellogg Biological Station, Michigan, USA - KBS K1-25-3 metaG | ecosystem: Host-associated > Plants > Roots >... | reverse complement strand
TCGAACAGGAACTCCTTCAGATAGCCCTTGATGTGCTTCTTGTGCCCGCGCACGTCGATCCAGTCGCCGCCGTGGGCGAGCACGTCGCGCACACGCCGGCCCGGCTCCATCAGCTTGCGCTGCTGGTCGATGACGATGCCCGACAGCGTCTTCGCCTGGGTGACCGTGCCGCTGTCAGGCGCGAGCTCGCCGGTCAGCAGCTTGAGCAAGGTCGTCTTGCCGGCCCCGTTCGGCCCGACGATCCCGATCCGGTCGCCGCGCTGGATGCGGAGCGTGAAATCGCGAATGATCGGCCGCTCGCCGTAGCTCTTCGCAACGGCATCCGCGTCGATCACCGTCTTCGACCGCACGTCGTCCTTGGCCAGCGCAAGCTTCGCGGTCCCTGCCGAGCCGAGCATCGCAGCGCGTTGCGCCCGCAGCTCGTGGAGCTTGGCGAGTCGGCCCTGGTTGCGCCGCCGCCGCGCGGTGACCCCGCGCTGCAGCCAGTGCAGCTCGAGCTTCAGCTTGGCGTCCAGCTTCTCGGCGGCGCGCGCTTCCTCCTCATAGATGCGCTCGGTCCACGCCTCGAACCCGCCGAAGCCGATCTCGGCGCGGCGCAACGACCCGCGGTCGAGCCACAGGCAGCTGTTGGTCAGCCGAGTCAGGAAGGTGCGGTCGTGGCTGATGACGATGAAGGCGCCGGTGAAGCGCTTCAGCCAGTCCTCGAGCCATTCGATCGCCTTGAGGTCGAGATGGTTGGTCGGCTCGTCGAGCAGCAGCACATCCGGCCGCTGGGCGAGGGCGCGGGCGATCGCCGCCCGCCGCCGCTCGCCGCCGCTCGCCGTCGCCACCGGGCGCGCGAGGTCGACCGCGAGCTGGTCGGCGATCGCCGCGGCCTCGTGCGGCTCGGGCGCGTCCGGCCCGTGCAGCACCCATTCCCCGAGCGTCGCCCGCCCGGCCATCGGCGGGTCCTGCTCGAGCAGCACGACATGCGTGCCCGGGACGATCGTCCGCTTGCCCTCGTCGGTGTCGATCAGGCCGGCGAGGCATTTGAACAGGGTCGTCTTGCCGGCGCCGTTGCGGCCGATCAGCGCGAGCCGGTCGCGCTCGCCGAGGTACAGGTCGAGCCCGCGCAGCAGCCAGCCTTCGCCCTGGACCAGGCCCAGGCCTTCGTAGGAGAGAATCGGGGCAGCCATTCGCCGCTGCTGGCATCGAATCGCCGCTTCTGCCACCCTCCGGAGGATGGCGCGGACGATCATCCTCTACGCGGCCCTGCTCGCGCTCGCCGCCGCCGCGCTCAACTGGCTCCAGTATCGCTACCTCGCCCATGCCTTCTCGACCGAAATCTACATCGGACTGATCGCCGCGGCGTTCATCGTCCTCGGCGCCTGGGTCGGCAACCGGCTGACCCCACGGCGCGCCGGGCCCGACCGCTTTGTCCGCAACGACGCGGCCGTCCGCTCGCTCGGCCTGTCGCCGCGCGAAGTCGAGATTCTCGACGCCCTCGCCTCGGGCCAGTCCAACAAGGAGCTCGCCCGCCGCTTCGGAATCTCGCCCAACACGGTGAAAACCCATCTCGCGCGAATTTACGGGAAGCTCGACGTCGAGCGGCGGGTGCAGGCGATCGAAAAAGCGCGCATGCTGGCGATGATTCCCTGACCCGGACGGACGATCGGGGCCAAATCACCCTTCCGGGCGATAGCGGTCGCGGTTGTTTTCGGCCTATGCAGCGCTGGCAATCGGAGGGGATATCGGATGCCAGTGATCGGAATGGGCGGCTATTTCTTCCGCGCCCACGACCCGCAGAAACTCAAGGCGTGGTACCGCGAGCATCTCGGGGTCGGCGGCGGTTGCGGGACCGACGCGGACGGCCAGTCGAACGAATGGGTCTGGTTTCATGAGGGCGGGCCGATGGTGTTCGAGCCGTTCAAGGCCGACACCGATTACTTCCCGGCCGACCGGACCGCGATGGTCAACCTCCGCGTCCGCAACCTCGACGGCCTGCTGGAGCAGCTGCGCGCCGCCGGGATCGAGGTGATCACCAAGGAGGAATGGGATTCGATGGGGATCGGCCGCTTCGCCCGGGTCCACGACCCCGAGGGCAACCCGATCGAGCTGTGGGAACCGCTCGGCTGAAAGGTAAGCGACCATGAGATATTCGCTCGTTTACGGCGGCCTGTCCGGCGCCGTCGCCATCTCCGTCCTGGTGTTCAGCCTGGCCTTCAACCTGCCCAATCACAGCCATTCCTTATGGTTCGGCTATCTGGTGATGCTGGTCGCGCTGTCGCTGATCTTCGTCGGCGTGAAGCGCTACCGCGACGTCGAATGCGGCGGGGTGGTGAGCTTCGGCCGGGCGTTCGCGGTCGGGCTCGGAATCGCGCTGGTCGCGGCGGTGATCTACGCCCTGGGCTGGGAGCTGTACCTGGCGGTTTCGGGCAAGGATTTCATGGCCGAATATACGGCCTCGATCCTCGACCGGATGCGCGCCGAGGGCGCGACGCCCGCGGCGATCGCCGCCAAGGCCGCCGAGATGCGCTCGATGGCCGAAGCCTACCGCAACCCGCTGTTCCGGCTGCCCATGACCTTCGTCGAAATCTTCCCGGTCGGCCTGGTCGTGACCCTCATGTCGGCAGCCTTGCTCCGCAATCCCAAGCTGCTTCCGGCGCGGAGCTGAGGGCCCGGTCACGACAGGGTCTGGCGTCGGCGCTCTTTTCGGCGCAGACTTGCCCGCCTGAACGGGGGCGTTCCGGCACATTCATAACGCATTCAATGCGCCGTGCTAGAAAGCCGCCAGCAAAAGAGTCGCGTGTATGACCCTGTTCCGTACCCTTCTTGCGGCCGTGTTGGCCGCCCTTGTCGCCGGCGCGCCTGCGCTGGCCGATCCGCCGCGCGATGCCGACAAGGCCTTCCGCGACAAGGAACAGGGCCGTTCGCTCCCGCTGCCGCAGATCGAGCGGCGGGTCATCCCGTTCATGGGCGGCGCTGATTATCTCGGGCCCGAGCTCAACGGCGGCACCTATCGCATGAAGTTCATGGAGAATGGACGGGTGATCTGGGTCGACGTCGACCCCCAGACCGGCCGAATCATCCGCCGCTCGCGGCCGTAATCCCGGCGCGATTGACATTCCCCGCGCATTTCCCACTTCGTTCCGCCTAAGCAACCGATTGCCGCAACACGGGTTGACGGCGAAGATGAACAGGTTCGGGGAACCCCAATGCGCGTTCTGATCGTCGAAGACGAACCCAATCTCGGGCGGCAGCTGCGCTCGACGCTCGAGGGCGCGGGCTACGCCGTCGATCTCGCCACCGACGGCGAGGACGGCCATTATCTCGGCTCGACCGAAAACTATGATGCGGTCATCCTCGACCTCGGCCTGCCCGAGATCGACGGCCTCACCGTGCTCGACCGCTGGCGCCGGGAGGGCCGCAAGATGCCGGTCCTGGTGCTGACGGCGCGCGACAGCTGGTCGGACAAGGTCGCCGGGCTCGATGCCGGCGCGGACGACTATCTGGCGAAACCGTTCCAGACCGAGGAGCTGATCGCGCGCCTGCGCGCCCTGATCCGCCGCTCCTCGGGCAACGCGTCGTCGGAGCTCAAGGCCGGCGATATCCGCCTCGACACGCGCTCGGGCAAGGTCACCAAGGACGGCGAGCCGGTCAAGCTCACGGCCCAGGAATATAAATTGCTGTCCTACCTCATGCACCACAAGGGCAAGGTGGTCAGCCGGACCGAGCTCATCGAGCATATCTACGACCAGGACTTCGACCGCGATTCGAACACCATCGAGGTATTCGTCACGCGCATCCGCAAGAAATTGGGCGCCGACGTCATCACCACCATCCGCGGCCTCGGTTACAGTCTCGAGGAACCGGTCAGTTGAACGATGAAGCCGCCCCGGTGACGGCGGCGGCGGAGGTTCCCCGCGCCGCGCCGCGCAGCGTCCGGCGCGCGGCGCGTACCGGCTCGCTGACGCGGCGCATGATCGGCGTCGCGGCGCTGTGGATCGCGGCGCTGCTGGTGCTCGGCGGCGTCGGGCTCGACCGGGTGCTGAGCCGCTCGATCATCGACAATTTCGACAACCAGCTGGTGTTCGTCCTCAACAAGTCGCTGATCGCCGCCTCGGAGATCGGGCCCGACGGCGAGGTGCGGTTCAACCGCGCGCCCGCCGACCAGCGCTTCATCGAGCCCTACTCCGGCCTCTATTTCCAGATCAGCGGCGACGGCGCCGACACCTTCGCGTCGCGCTCCCTGTGGGACCGGCGGCTGCAGGTCGACGACATGCACACCGACACCAGGCCGCATCTTTACGACAGCGACGAATTCTCCACTTCGGGCCATGCCGAGCCGCTGCGCATCGCCGAGCGCGACGCCATCCTGCCCGGATCCAAGGTGCGCTGGCGGTTCCAGGTCGCGCAATCGCGCGAGACCATCGACGACCAGATCCGGCGCCTGCGCTCGACCCTGTTCTGGAGCTTCCTCGCGCTCGGCGCGGGCCTGCTGGTGCTGGCCGCGCTGCAGACCTTCTACGGCCTGTGGCCGCTGCGCCGGGTGCGGCGCGAAGTCGCTCTGATCCGATCGGGCGCACGGACCAGGGTCGGCCATGACTTCCCGACCGAGATCCGGCCCCTCACCGAGGAGATCAACCAGCTGCTGTCGCACAGCGAGGCGCAGGCCGAGGAAGCCCGCCGCCACGCCGGCAACCTCGCCCATGCGCTGAAGACCCCGCTCACCGTGATCACCAATGCCGCGACCGCGGATTCGCCCGACCTCGACTCGACGGTGATCCGGGAATCGGCGGCGATGCGGCGCCAGATCGACCATCACCTGGCGCGCGCCCGGGCGATCGGCCGGCGGGCGTCGGCGCAGGCGCGGGCCCGGGTGTGGGAGAGCCTCGAAGCGGTCCAGCGCGCGGTCGACCGGCTCTACGAGAATGTCACGGTCGATATCGCCGGCAATCATGACGCCGAGGTCCGGGTCGAGCGCCAGGACCTCGACGAGATGCTCGGCAACCTCGTCGAGAATGCCGCCAAATATGGCGGTGGCCGGGTGTTCGTGACGGTCGAGGCGAAAGGCCGCACGGTCGACATATTGATCGAGGACGACGGCCCCGGCATCCCGCAGGAGGACATCGGCTCGCTGTTCACCCGCGGCGCCCGGCTCGACACGACCGGCAAGCCGGGCACCGGCCTCGGCCTCGCCATCGTCCGCGACGTCGCCGAGATCTACGGCGGGTCGATCCACCTCGAGGAAAGCGAGGACCTCGGCGGCCTGCTTGCGCGCCTGACGCTTCCGGCAGGCTAGTTCCTCCCCCTCCCCGGCCTGCGGCCAGGGAGGAAAGCGAGGCCGAAACCATTCGCCCGTTCGTCGAACGAGGCTTTGACGAAGCGCCGTCGAACGGGCATTAGGCCGCCCGCATTCCGGGGAGGTATTTTCCATGAAGATCAAGATGTTGGCTCTTACCGCAGCGAGCTTGCTGGCGTTTGCGCCGGCTCTCGCCGCGCCGAGCAAGCCGGTCTACGGCAGCTGGGGCTACGACCCGACCGCGATGGACAGCGCGGTCAAGCCCGGCGACGACTTCTTCGATTACGTCAACGGCAGCTGGTTCAAGCGCACCGACATTGCCGCCGACCGCACCTTCGCTGGCATCGACTCCGTCCTCAACGACCAGATCGAAAAGGACGTCCGCGCGATCGTCGAGGACCAGGCCAAGGACCCGAGCGGCAACGGCCGCCTAGGGCAGCAGATCGGCGACCTCTACGCGAGCTGGATGGACGAGGCCCGGGTCGAGCAGCTCGGCACCGCGCCGCTGGAGCCCTATCTGGCGCGGATCGCCGCGGCGAAAACCCGCGGCGACCTCGTCGACCTGTTCGCCGAGCCCGGTTACGATTCCCCGATCGGCTTCTTCATCTACCCGAACCTCAAGGATCCGACGCACTATTCGGCCTATGCCTCGCAGGACGGCCTCGGCATGCCGAACCGCGACTATTACCTGCTCAAGGGCGCGAAATATGACGCCTACCGCAAGGCCTATCGCGATTATCTGGTGACTCTCCAGACGCTCGCCGGGATCAGCGATCCGGCGGGGCGCGCCGACCGCGTCATCGCGCTCGAGACCGCGATCGCGAAGATTCAGTGGACGCCCGAGCAGAGCCGCGACGTCGACAAAATCTACAATCCGATGAGCCGCGCCAAGCTGCGCGCCTTCGCTCCGCAGTTCGACTGGGACCGAGCGCTCGGCAAGCTCGGCCTCGGCGACGTCGACACGCTCGTGGTCGGCGAAACCACCGCGATCCAGGGCGAGGCGAAACTGTTCGCGTCGGTCCCGCTCCAGACCTGGAAGGACTGGACCGCGGTCCACTTCATCAGCGACAACGCGCAATATCTGCCCAAGGCGTTCGACGACGCGAAGTTCGGCTTCTACTCGAAGACTCTGCGCGACGTGCCCAGCCAGCGCGACCGTTGGAAGCGCGGCGTCGATCTCGTCAACGGTGCGCTCGGCGAGGGCGTCGGGCAGATCTACGTCCAGCGCCACTATCCGCCGGAGAGCGACCGGCAGATGCATGAGCTGATCGACAACATCCTCGCCGCGCTCAAGGACAAGATCGAGAGCAACGGCTGGATGGACCAGGCGACCAAGGCGCGCGCGCTGCAGAAGCTCGCGACCTTCGATCCGCGCATCGGCCACCCGGTCAAGTACATCGATTATTCGTCGCTGGAGGTGAAGCGCGACGATTTGCTCGGCAATGCGATCCGCTCCGACGAGTTCGACTGGAAGCTGCTACTGTCGCGTTTCCCCAAGCCGGTCGACCGGACGCTGTGGGACATGCTGCCGCAGACCAACAACGCTTACTACGACCCGACCCAGAACCAGATCACCTTCCCGGCCGCGATCCTCCAGCCGCCCTATTTCGACCCGGGCGCCGATCCGGCGTCCAACTACGGCAGCATCGGCGCGACCATCGGGCATGAGATCGGGCACGGCTTCGACGACCAGGGCCGGAAATTCGATGCCCATGGCCGGCTGACCGACTGGTGGACCCCGGCGACCGCCAAGCTTTACACGGCGCACGCGGACAAGCTCGTCGCCCAGTACAACGGCTACGAGCCGATCCCGGGCGTCCACATCAAGGGTCAGCTGACGCTCGGCGAAAATCTCGGCGACCTCGGCGGGCTCGAAGTCGCTTATGCGGCGTACCGCAAATATGTCGCCCAGCACGGCGAGCCGCCGGTCATCGACGGGCTGACCGGCGACCAGCGCTTCTTCATCGCCTACGGCTACAGCTGGGAGACCAAGCAGCGCGAAGGCGCGCTCCGCGCCCAGCTGCTGACCAACGAGCACAGCCCGGCCAAGTACCGGGTCAACGGCGTCGTCCGCAATTTCGACCCCTGGTACAAGGCGTTCAACGTCCAGCCCGGCGACAAGCTGTACCTGCCGCCGGAGAAGCGGGTCCACGTTTGGTGAGCTGAAGTTCCTCCCTGGCCGAAGGCCAGGGAGGGGGACCGTCGAACGCAGATTCGAGGGTGGAGGGGTAGAAGGCGCCGGCGCCAGTTACCCCTCCAGCATGCTCCGCATGGTTCCCCTCCCCATCGCGTCGCGACGGGGAGGAACTTGAAGGCGGCCACTCTCCCGCCTAACGCGGCGGCGTGACCGCCACCGTTCATTCGCTTCGTGACAAGCGCGAGCCTTCGCTCGACCCGATGATCGCGCTCGTCGCCGATGACATGAACGGGGTCAATGCGGTCATCCTCGAGCGGATGCAGAGCAAGGTCGCGCTGATCCCCGAGCTCGCCGGCCACCTGATCGCCGGCGGCGGCAAGCGCATGCGGCCGATGCTGACCCTCGCCTGCGCCGGCCTGCTCGACTACCCCGGCACCCGCCACCACAAGCTCGCCGCCGCGGTCGAGTTCATCCACACCGCGACCCTGCTTCACGACGATGTCGTCGACGGCTCGGGCATGCGCCGGGGCAAGCGCACCGCCAACCTCATCTGGGGCAATCCGGCGAGCGTGCTGGTCGGCGATTTCCTGTTCAGCCGGGCGTTCGAGCTGATGGTCGAGGACGGCAGCCTCAAGGTGCTGCGGATCCTCAGCCACGCGTCGGCCGTCATCGCCGAGGGCGAAGTCGAGCAGCTGACCGCGCAGCGCCGGATCGAGACCGGCGAAGAGCAATATCTGACGATCATCAGCGCCAAGACCGCCGCCCTGTTCGCCGCCGCCTGCCGCGTCGCCCCGGTCGTCGCCGAGGCGAGCGAGGAAGCCGAGCTCGCGCTCGAATGTTACGGCCGCAATCTCGGCATCGCCTTCCAGCTGACCGACGACGTGATTGATTATGCGTCGGACGCAGCGACCATGGGCAAGGGCGTCGGGGACGACTTCCGCGACGGCAAGATGACCCTGCCGGTGATCCTCGCCTACGCCCGGGGGAGCGAGTCGGACCGTCAGTTCTGGCGCTCGGCGATCGGCGGCGAGCGCTCGTCGGACGACGATTTGGCGCAGGCTGTCGGCCTGCTCCAGGCGACGAACGCCCTGTCCGATACGATCGATCGCGCGCTTCATTACGGCCGCCGGGCGATCGACGCGCTGGCGATCTTCCCGCCGGGCAAGGCGAAGGCGGCGCTGACCGAAGCCGTCGAGTTCGCGATCGCCCGCGCTTATTAGACGTCGTTGCGGGCGCCCCGCACCGTCCGCACCAGTCCCATGGCGACGAGCACCGCCGCGGCCGCCAGCGACACCCCCAGCGCGACACCGCGTGAGCGATCGTCGAGCGGCAGCAGCAGCGACAGGGTCGCCAACCCCCACACTGAAGCAGCGGCCGGCGGTCCGATGCCGAAATCGCGGACCCGGAACGGGTGCACCACGTGCACCGGCGCGAAGGTCATGACGAGGAGGACGATCGCGACTGCGGCGGCGAGCCACGGCGGCAGCGCCGCGACGTAGAGGTACAGCGCTACGACGTTCCACAGCGCCGGAAAGCCGCGGAAGTACCCGTCGCGGGTTTTCATGTCGCGCCGGGCGAAGGTGTAGAGCGCGGACAGCAGGATCAGCGCCGTCAGCGGCAGCGCGATTGCTGGCGGGAACGCGCCGAGCCGCCACAGGAACCAGGCCGGAACGAACACATAGGTCAGATAATCGACGACCAGGTCGAGCGCCGGCCCGTCGATCCGCGGCAGCCGCTCACTGACCCGCGCGTGGCGCGCGAGCGTGCCGTCGACACCGTCGATCACCAGCGCGGCGAGCAGCCAGACCAACGCCTCACGCGCCCTGCCCGACTCGATCGCCGCGAGCGCCAGCAGCGCCAGCACCGCACCGGCGGCGGTCAGCGCATGGATCGCCCAGGCGGCGATGCGGCCATCGGCCCCCGCTCCCTTTCGTCGCTTCACCGGGCGCCGCCGCCTTCGCTTAGCGGTTCACTTCTCCGCCTTCACCGGCACCATCAAATGCGCATAGGGCGTGCCGGCCCACATCACATAGGGCGCCGAGGTGTCGGGCTTCGCGCCCGACGGATAGCCGGCGAGCACCTCCTTCGAGCCGACGATCATGATGTGCGGCCCGGTCTTCACCCAATCGTTGTCCGCCGTCGGCTTGGTCGCATAGGGATCGGTGTTGCTGGCGTCGGTGCCGCCTTCGAGCATGTACATGACGCCGACCGTGCCCGCGGGCGGCGTCTTCTTGCCGATCCACGCCGCGGCCCATTTCGCGGCGTTGGTGTCCATGCACATCGGGTCCGGCCCTGGCGTCGCCGGGCTGTCGGCCATGCAGGTCCAGCCGTTCTTGCCCTCGCGGATGGTCTTCATCGCGCCGGTGGCGTCGATGGTGGCGATCGCCGCATCATGGGCGATCGCGGCCGGCGCGGCGGATTCGGCACTGGCGACGGGGTCGCTCGACGCGGTGGGGTTCGACTCCGCGAGCGCGGCGTTGCCGCCGGTCGCCGCATCCTTGCCCGCCTGGTCCTTGTTGCACGCGGCCGTGGCGAACAGCGCCGCTCCTGCGGCGAGGCCTGCGCAAAGCTTCATAATTCTCATAAGCCCTCCTTCCGACCCGGAAGGAGGAGCGGCTTATCACAATTCAGCTTCGGTCACATGTGAACTCGAAAGGTTGATTTGCGCCGGCGTCTTTGCCACCTGCGGCGGCGATGACCGTCGCGCGCATTTCCGAGCTCGATCGCCGCACGACCCAATCGGGCACGGCCAACACCGGTCGCTGGCTGCTCGAGTTCGAGCGGCAGCAGGCGCTTCGCCCGGACCCGCTGACCGGCTGGAACGGCTCGGGCGATACCAACACGCAGGTCCGGATGACCTTCCCGACCAGCGAAGCCGCGGTCGCTTATTGCGAGCGGCATGGCCTCGCCTACCACCTCGTCCCGGCGCCGCCCGTGCGGCTCAAGCTCCAGGCCTACGCCGACAATTTCCGTTGAGCTGAGGCGCTGACCCGGGCACAATTCCCCCGCCGAGCTAGGGGGAAGGCTGCAATCCGCGGACATAAGGCTGGTCGTCGGCACCCGGCCTGAAGCAATCAAACTCGCCCCCGTCGCACGAGCACTCGCCGAACGCGGGCTGGCGCCCACGCTCATCTTCACCGGGCAGCATGCTGCGCTCGATCCAGGCGACCATCGCCTGGACATTTATCCCGCGCTCCAGCTCGACTGTGCCGGCGAAGAGGATCCCCACGCGCACGTCAGCAAAGTCGAAGCGGCGCTTCGACCGCTGCTCGCGCGGCCCCCCGACCTGCTGATCGTCCAGGGCGATACGTCGAGCGCGCTCGGCGGCGCGCGGGCCGCGTTCGCAGCCACGGTCCCGCTCGCCCATATCGAAGCCGGGCTCCGCACCCGCGACCGCACTCTGCCCTGGCCGGAGGAGGAATATCGTACCGAGATCGACTCCCGCGCCGAACTGCTGTTCGCGCCGACCGACCTCGCCGCCTTCAACCTCGCCTGCGAACGCGTGCCGGGCCGGGTCTACATCACCGGCAACACCGGGATCGACGCGCTCGTCGCGGTGCTTGACGAGCTGCCGGCCGCGGCCCCGCGGGATCCGGCGATCCCCTCGATCCTCGTCACCTGCCACCGCCGGGAAAGCTGGGGCGAAGGCCTCGCGAACGTTTCCGCGGCCGTGCGCGAGGTCGCCTCCCTGGCTCACGTCGACGTCATCGTTCCGCCCAATGCGCATGTCGCCGCGACGCTTAGGCGGCTGCTCGGCGACTGCCCGACCGTCGCACTACTCGACCCCTGCGGTCATCGTAAGCTGGTCCAACGGATGCGCGCTTGCGATCTCATTCTGAGCGATTCCGGCGGAATGCAGGAGGAAGCGCCAGCGCTCGGCGTCCCCCTGCTGGTGCTGCGCGAGAAGACCGAGCGCCCCGAGGGGATCGCGACCGGCAACATGCGGCTGGTCGGAACGTCACCGGAGCGTATCGTGCGCGAGACTCGCCGGCTGCTGTCCGATCCCTCCGCCCACGCGGCGATGTCGCGCGTCTGCTTCCCGTACGGCGACGGCAAGGCGGCGCCACGCATCGCCGCGATCATCGCCGACTGGCTCGACGGCCGCCGCGCCCAAGTCACTCGAGGATCGGTCCCAGCGTCGCAAGGGTGAGGGGCATGCCGTCCCCGTCATGCCCGAAGACCTCCTTCACGTCAGAATCCGAAAGCAGAGCGCGGATACTGTCCGGAAATTGCGCGACAGACAGACTTTGGTCGGCGATGTCGCTCCAGTTGGTCGCCAGATAGTCGGCGAGGATCGGCCAGCGCAGCTCGACGATCGTCCAGCGCGCGAGCGCCTCGACTTCGACCGTCCGCCCTTCGAGGAACGCGCGGGCCTGGTTGAGGCCATAGGCGTTCACCAGCCGCTTCATCGATCGCGGGTTCGGCTCGAGCAGGTGCGACAGCGGTTGCAGCCGATGCTCCGCGGCCTGCATCGCCTCGCGGCTGGTGGTCTGCTTCGCGGCCGCGGCGCGGATCGTCTCGCGCTCGAGGCTGCCCTCCTCGGTCCGGTCGATCTCCGCCTGTATCTCTTCGTGGCTGGTCTTCCCTTCCAGCTCCTTCTCAGCCTCGGCCTCGAGCCGCTTGACGTCTCGGGGGGAGGAGCGCGCGCCGTTTTCCCCGGTTTCGAGCAGGCGCTTCCAATAATCGGCCTGGCGAACCGTCGACAGGCGCGGGATCGCGGTCGACAGCTGGAAAACCTTGTCTAGGAACAGATAGCCGAGCGGGCGGCCGGGCATGCCAATCTGCCCGCCGAAATCGGAATAACGCTTCTCGAAGCTGGAGCAGATCCACTTGCGGTCGCCGGCCACGACATAGACCACCGGCGCTGAGCGCAGCAGCGTCTGGATGCCCTCGAGCAATTCGATCACGTAATTGCCTTCGCAGCGGTCGATGTCGTCGATGAACACTGCGACCGGGCAACCGATTGCCCCGATCAGGCGCTCGTACAGCCGGACGATCGGCCGATACGGCTCGACCGTCGACTGCACATAGGCTTCGGCGGCGTTCTTCGATCCGAAGAAAATCGTCCGGCTCGTGGTCAGCGCGAGTCCGGCGAGCGTGGCCAGAGCGAGCACCGCGGCCCCGATATCCTTGACCGCTCCTGCAACACCCTCGGTATGGCCGGCGACGGCCTGCCAGGCGAAATACAGCAGCACACCCGTCAGCACGAGGCTGAGCGCCACCGGAATCCAGCGCATCCGGATCGTCCATCTGAGCCACACCCAGCGCGCCATCTTGAACTTGAAGGGGCTCTCGCGGCGGACGGCCCCCCACACGTGGGAGATGATCGGCCACCAGGCCGGGGAGCGTTGCTGGTTTCGCCAGGCGTTGAACTCGACGATCAGCCACGGCGGGTCGGACTGTTCGAGGTTGGTCTTCAGGAAATTGAGGATCGACGATTTGCCCGAGCCCCACGGGCCATCGATATGCAGGATGAACGCAGAATCGTTGCCGAGCGTCCCCGACCGCAGCGTTTCGTACACCTGCTTGCCGCGGGTCGCGAGCACCTCGGCGAACGCCTGCCGGCCGAGCGCGTCGACCAGCGCTGGCGCGTCCGACAAAGTGCCGACGGTTTCGGATAGTCGGGAGGGCCCGGCGGCGAAGGCCGCATCCTCCGACGGCGCCGATGGCTCGGATGACGACGCGCCGCGTTCGGCCAGCAGCGGCTCGGTGACGAACTGCTGCCACGCCGCGAGGTCCTCGCCCTCCTCGTGGCTCGACTGGATGTGATCGACGATCATCTGCCGCGCCTGCCGGAGCGCGGTCCCGTCGGCCCGATCGCTGAACGGCCCGAAGTTGCCCGGCGGCTGGCTCAGCAGGGCGAAGAGGAGGTGACGCGCGTCGGCACGATCCCGGTTGACGGTGCGGCGGGCGAGCGCGACCGCGAGCGGCAGGACTCGCGCTCGAACGCTGTCCGATGGAATTGCCGCACCGTTGAGCGGCACCTGTGACGCCCCGGAGCGCTGACGTTGTTCGCGCAGGACTTCATCCACCTTGAAGGCGCCGGCCTGGAGCCATTCCACGAACCAGGTGGTGGACGAATTGACGCCGCGCATTTCCAGCCCGACCGAGCCGATTCCGAGCAGCAGCGCGACCTCGTCGAGTTCGGCCACCGGCGGTGCGTCGGACCCGCCGTCGCGCGCGACCGAGGCAAATTGCCGCGCTTCCTCGAGCACCCGGATCGTTGTCCCATATTCGCGCAGAAACGGCTCGAAGGGTGCAAAATCGACGAACGATCGCGGTGCGTCGGCACTACTCACCGCCATCGCGTCACCCGCTCCACGCAGCGCCCTTGATGCGTACGAATAGCCCGGTGTTATTGAGTCCGCGGCGAACCTTGAACACGCCGTTAGGCTTCGGGTTCGGGTTGGCCTTGGTTTTGGGCGGGAGTTGATCGACGAAGGCGTAGGCCGACTTCGCAACGCCGTCCTTCTTGTCGGCGCTGTCCTTGGCACCGGTCGATTCGAGGACGATGAGCCCGGGAACCTCCTTGTCGTCGGGCACCCCAAGCATCGATTTCAGGCCGGTGTCGTATTCGATCTCGTGGGGCTGGGAGATCATGATGTGGCCGGGCGGATGGCCCGGCCCGCCGGGCCTGATTTCGCCCGTCTTCGGATCGAGCATCACCAACAGGTTGAGGTCCTTGAAGCTGACTTCGGCAGCCGACGACCGCACCGTTCCGTCAAACCCGTTCCAGATCGCCTTGATGTCGTTGTTCGGGCTGACCGGGCTGGCCGTCGCTGTAACGTCCGACCAGTGGATGCCCTTCCACACGTGGCGCAGATAGTTGCCGACGAGGCCATTGCAATCGAGCCCGAGCCACTTGTCGCAATAGGCCTGGAAGTTCGCCGGCTTGACCATCGCCGGGCTTCCCGGGAGCTCGACGGATGCGAGCTGCAGGATTGCCTGAACGCCTTCGGGAGACCCCTTGCCGGTATAGGGATAGCGCAACAGCAGCCACAGCTGATCGCTGTCGCTCAGCTCGAGTTTGTCGAATTCGCGTTCCTCGACTCCGCCGGGCGTATCGACCCGGACCCGGATCTTGGCGGACTTATCAGCCTTGCGGCGGATGGCGAGATCCTTCTGGATCTTTTGTCCGAGCCGGGTCCGCTCGTCATAGCCGCCGTCTCGGATCTTCAGCAGGTAGCGGTCGACCGCGATGCCGGTCGCGAGGTCGGCGCTTCCCTCCAGCGACGGCACGGTCAGCTCTTCGTACCGCGCAGCATAGTCGGCGGGGGTTTGCACGACCGACCGCTAGCCCTGCACCGCGACTTCCGCCGCCAGCAGCGCCTTGTCGAATTCGACCCCCGACGCCTTGGCGATGTCCTTGAGCGACGTGCGGTATTTGGCGAAGCGCCCAGGCGCGAACTCGATCCCGAACTTCTCGAGCAAATCGTCCTGGCTGAGCAGGAAGCCATATGCCTGAAGCGCCGGCTTCCTGGCGTCGGCGGCTGCAACCACGACGACTTTCCAGAAGCTCCGCGGGATCTTCACCGGACCCTTGCCGAGGTCGACCTCGGGGTCGTCCGCGGCGAGCACCGGGCCGGCGAGGATGCAGGCCCGGGTGTCGCCGTGCTGGAGCTGGCCCTGCGTGTACATTTCGAACCCGCCCCACAGCCCCTCCTTCAGTTGATATTTGCTCGGCGCGGCGGCGCGATTGAAGGCCGCATGCTGGGGCGTGCAATTGGTCCAGTGGAAGGTGTCGGAGTTGGCGAACTCGACTTCCTGCTCGGTGTCGCCCCAGGCGCTGTCCTGGCGGCGCACGATATGCCCGCGGTCCGACTGGTGCGCCGGCTCGTAGAACTGGTCGCCGAGCTGCACCTCCTTGGGGATGCGCGGGTCGAACACCCATTTGTCGGTGCCGAACCCGGCGCGCCCGCCGATCTTCCGGCGGTCGGGGCTGTAATCGACGTTGGCCGCGGTCCACATCGGCAGCCGGCGGCTGGAGTTCAGCACGACGCTGTAATGGTGATAATCGAGGACGTGCGGCGCGCCGTCCTTCATCAGGATTTCGGCGTCGCGCGCCTTGGCGACGGTCGGCGCCGGCACCGCCAGCCCGGCACCGAGGAAGTCGGCCTGGTACCCCTTGCGGTCGTCGTAGTTCGGATCGAACTGGATGGTCCGCTCGAACGCCTCGCCGAGCGGCGCCGACGCGTCGGCTGCCTGTGCACCCCCCATGATGATCGTCACCGGCCCGGTGAACACCATCTGCCGGTCCCCGGCGCCGATCGCCGGGGCCGCGGCGGCCGGAAGCTGGGCGCCGGTCGACTCCGCGGCCGTCCCGCCGAGCAACTGCTTGACCTGCTCGATCGGGTCCGCGGTCCCTACCAGCATGTTGTTGAGGATGCCTTGCTGACGCGGGTCGTCGAGCCGGGTTTCGGCAAGCGCGCGGACGATCGCGCTGGTCCGCGCGCCCTCGTTGGCGATCCAGTGGATTTTCTCGTCGCCCATGTCCTCGTTCCACTCGGTGCCCTCGGTCGAGACGATCTTGCCGTCGTGCATCTCGGGGACGCCCGAATGGTGGAGCCCGACCAGCTCCCACGAAGTGCTGAACACCGGCGAGCCCGACGAGCCCTGCAGCGTGTCGGCCGTATATTGGAGGAACCCCTCGTCGCTGATGTCGATCAGCCGGTTCTCGTTCATCGTCACCCAGGTCTTCGGGCCGCCGTCCGGATGCTGGATGATGTTGACCGGCTGGCCGACCAGGATCTTGGCCGGGGACGTAGTCATGGCAATCGGATTGACGTCAGCCAGGGCCGCCCCGGACACCGAGGTATTCTTGAAGCCGACCAAAGCGAAATCGAGCCGCTCGTTGGACATGAAGAAATAATCGGGGTCGATTTCGAAGATTTCGCCGAGGCCGACGCCGCGCTCGTCGCGCTCGTAGAAGAAGTTCGCGCCGTTGCCGCGCGCCTGGGCGACATCCGGAAAGACGTGCCAGTTGGTGAGGATCAGCCGCGGCGAGACGACGAACCCGGTGGCGAAGCCGACGGCTACGACCTTGGGGTCGCAGGTGGTGACCATCCGGACCACCGGCCGGCCGGCCTTGCGCGCCGCCTCGCTCGGCGCGTTCTCGACGAAGTCGAGGGTGGCGCCGATCTTGCGCTCGAGGCCGATCGGCAGCTGCCCCGCTTCACGCAGCGCTGCGGCCTGCTGAAGCACTGCGGTCCGCTCCGCAAATTGCTTCTCGCGCAGCGGCGTGTCGAAGCCGCTCGCCTCACCCCCGAGCGCCGCGAGCTGGTCGCGCACCTGCTGGCCGCGCGGCCGGTCCGTCCAGCGTTTCGCCGCCTCGTGCATGATGTGGCGCCGGCGGTCCTCGAGCGGGGTCAGTTTGGCCATGCGAGTCTCAGTGCTCCACTTTGCCGCGGCCGGCGGGCCCGCGGGGGGGACGTTTCTTGCCGAGTTCGTGCCGGCATTTGTCGAGCGCGAACACGTCGCCGCCCGAATTCATCGTATAGTCGCGCTGCCGCATCAGGCGGGTTTCGCTCTTGACGCTCTTGGCGATGACGTAGCGGACCTCGCCCTCGCCGCCGAAGATGATCGTCGCGCCGCCGCGGAAGGTGAACGACGGATAGCCGCCGCCGCCCTGGACGAAGCGGCGCTGGATGACCTCGGCAACCAGCCCGAAGGCGAGCTGGCCGTCGGGGCCGACTCGGCGCAGCGAGCGGACCGACTCGATGACCGGCGGGTCGACCTTGTCCGGCGCGAAATATTTGTCCTTGGGATCGGCGAGCCCGAACGTGTCCAGATTCTCGGGAAGGCAAATCGTCTCCCCGATCAGTCGGGCCTGGCGCAGCACCTCCGCCGCATCAGCCGCGCAGCCGGGGTCGGCGGAGAAGCGAAGCTCGCCGAAGTTCAGCCCGGGAATGACAATCTTGTGCCGCGGCCGGTCCCACAGCAGCGCGTCCTCGCTCAGCGCGGGAACGCTCCCCGGGAAAATGTGGCGCTTGCGGAAGGCGTCGATCAGCGCCTCGCGGTACGACCATGGATCGTCGGGCACGAGGTCGAAGTCGGCGGTGATCAAGGCCCGAAGATATTCGCCCAGCGTGATGTCGATCGGCGGGCAATAATCGATCGCGCGAATGCACATCGTCAGCAGGTGGCCCGCCAGCCGCGAGGCGGTGTGCGTCAGTTCGTTGAGCAGGTCGGCGGACATCGCCTCGCCTTCGGCCAGGGTCTTGCGACCGCCGGTAGCGAGCCGGATGAACCCGGCCGACTTGTGCGTGTAGATGGTGACGAACGCATCGAGCAGGGCCGAGACGAGGATCGTGCCGAGCTCATGCTCCTCGGCCTGCGGGTTGTAGCGGTGCGCGCCGGCGAGATCGATCGAGCGCAGCGCGCTGGTCCCCTTGCCGCGGGCAAGCTCGTACACCAGCCGCGACCATTCGCCGGCCTTGGTGAGGTCGCCGTGAGTGTTGAGGATGATGCTTCGAACGACATTGCGATAGGTGAAGCGCTGGAGCATCGCGACGAGATCGGCGAAGCCTTCGTGGAACCCGCCGACGTCGGGATTGGAGGCGCGGTCGAAGCGCACGCGCAGCCCATCGAGCAAGGCGTGGGTCAGCTCGTGCGCGATGACGTCGTGCGACAGGCAGGAGAAGATGAGCGCTCCGCCGGGCATGTCGACCCGGTTGCTGGCCTCGACCCGGTACCAGCCGAACAGCAGGGCCTTGCGGTCGCGGACATATTGCGCGTTGGCTTCCTCGAAGGCGTGCGGGACCAGGTTGAGCTTGGAGTCCGGGAAGCCCCAGCTCAGCTCGCGACCGAGCGCGGCGCGGAAGATCGCGTAGGTGGTCATGGCGACCGCGTAGACCATCTGGTGGTGGAACACGGGATCGGTCGGGGCCGGATCGCGGCCGTTGTTGATCAGCAGCCCGACCGCATTGAGGTCGACGTCGTCGTAATTGTCGAGCGGCCAGCTCTTCGCCTTCAGCACCCGGAAACGGGCGCCGTTCGGACCCTTGCGCAGCCGCTCGTAGGGGATGTTGATCTCGGCCGTCTGACCCTCGCGCCGGCTGCGCGAGGGATCGATCGTGTAGATCCGCAGCGGCCGGTAGACCGGGTCGCCGTCCTTGCGCTCGTAACGCGGGGTCTGAGCCGACCAGCGCAACCGCCGGCCAAGCCGGAACTCGATGCTGGTTGCGGCATCCGGCGCGACATCCGGCGGGCCGTCACCGCTCGGCGACCCGCCGCCCTGAGTCTGCGCGACTGCGGCCGTCGCCGGCGGCGTGTCGGGAACCTCGGGCTCGTCCGGGGTCGAGACGATCCGTTCGACCATCGGCCCTATTCGACCATCGCCGCGGCGGCGAGCGGCGGACCGTAGACCATCCGCGCGCCCTTGCGGTCGAGGTCGGTGATCTGCAGGTCGTGGCTACCCACGCCGCCGCAGAAATAATGCATCACCGATTTCGGGTCGTAGACGCTCAGCACCTGCGTGTCCCACAGCGGCTCGTTGGGGCACACCGGCGGGGCATCGTTGCGGATATGCTCGTGGCGGAAGCCGAGCACGTGCCCGAGCTCGTGCCGCAGCACGCCGACCTTGTCGAAGCTCGTCGTGAAGTAGGTCGGGTCGATCAGCATGTGGCGCCGGTCGGGCGGGTCGCTGGGGAAGAAGGACGAGGCGATCACGCTGCCGCCGGCTTCCTGCAGGAAGACCACGAACAGGCAGCCGGCGGGATCGGTGCCCGGCAGTCCGTCGAGGTCGGCGCGGTGCTGGAAATCGACGCCGCAGGTCCGCTCCCAGTCACCGGTCGCGGCTTTCAGATTGTCGACGACCATCTGATATTCCTGCTGGCTCCGGAAGCTGGACTGGACGACGCGATAGCTAAGCACGGTCCCGGGCCGCCAGCGGATCACCTTGCCGTCCTTGGTCATTGCGATCAGCCCGTGGCTGACCTCGAGCTTGGCTGTGCCGAAGCCCTGCTCGTCGGCTTTCTTGGCCGCCGCGCGCGCTTCATTCTCCTTCTCGCGGACCTCGGCGTAGATTTTCAGCTGGTCGTCGTCGAGCAGCGTGTCGCCTTCGGCGACGTAGAGCTTCTTCCCGTTGACCTCGATCGTGTTCAGCTTTTCCTTGAGGACCGAATACAGGTTCCCCATCACTTGTCTCCTTTACGACTATCGATTTCGACGCCCTCGACGTCGGACGGCAAGGGTTGAGCGGCGTCGGCCGCGCGCATCTCTTCGGGCCCGACCAGCCCCCGCTCATCGGCAAACCAGAGCATGGCTTCGGCCTTCGTCGCGCGACGGTCGCCGAGCAGGAAGAAGGTCTGGCCCTCGATCGTCACGGTGCGCTGCCGATCGAGCCATTCGTCGACTCCCGCGGCCTCGAGCTTGCGCGCGAGGCCGGGGATCGAAGCGATGATGGTTTCGTACCGGTCCATCGGCTCATTCGGGCGCTTCCTGTTGCTGCAGCAATTCCTCTTCGTCGACCGGCGGACAGGCGGCGTCGGAACCTTCGACCTCGGAATGGTCCTGAATCGCGTTTTCGTCGTCGTCGCGAAGCTCGACTTCCTCCGGTAGGCCCTCGCGCAGGGCGTCGACCGCCGGGTCGGAAAAGCCGGCCATGTTCGGGTTGTAGCTGAGGACGAACATCGCCTCCTGCTGCGTGTAACCGGGATCCCAATGCTGGTTTTCGGGCACTTGGGAATGGCCGTAATGCCCGCCGTGCGCGGCCCAGATCGTCGGGTTGCGATTGTGCCCGCCCGGATCCTTTCCGGCGGGCGTCGCCATCTTCGGGAATCCGGCCGGCCACGCCTGCGGGATTCCGTGCGTCTGCTCGAGCCAGCGGCACAGCTGCGCCACGTTCTGCAGCGTCGGCAGCGCCTTCGGTCGAGCGGCGAAGCCGACCACCTCGATCTGGATCGAGCAGAAGCGGTTAGTCTCGACGCCCCCGGGGTCGTTGCGCAGCGCGCGTGCGGCGACCGAGGTATCGATGTGCTGGACGATGCGCTGATGGTCGACCGTGAAATGCGGGTCGGAGCGGTGCGCCCGGAACGCTTGGAAGGCGGCGGCGGCGGTGCTCCCCTCGGTCGTATGATGGACGATTCGGAACGGACCGCCGACGAAGCTTCCGCAGGTGCCCGAAATCGGCATCCACTCAGCGAACGGACATCTTGCCATGATCCTTCTCCTCTATGCTTATCCGTTGAGGTTGGAGGGTTTGAACTGGCGCCCGGCGACATGCTCGAACCGGCCATGCGGCGAAGCGAAGTAGAGCGTGTCGCTGTCGAGCGTGCTGCGGTCCTCGCCGCGGTACAGGAAGTAGGTCACCCCCGCCCCGCCGCTGTAGCTGAGCCCCTCGCGGCCGAAGATGGTGTTGAAGATCCACTTGCGCGTCCGGTAGCTCCCGCCTGAGAAAGCGATTTCGGCAAACAGCACCGAGCGGCCCTTGGTCAGGGCCGCCGCGATCGAATCCGCGAGCATCATCTGCTGCGCCAAAGGAACGCCGGCCGGAGCGCCTTCGGTGGGGCCGAGGACCAGCTTCAAAAGATTATCGGCGGCGCCGCTGACCGGTCCGAGCGCGATCGGGTCGGCGCCTTGGCGCTCGAGCTCGCCGCACCGCGCGCGCAGGTTCAGCATGCGCGCGAACAGCCCCGGCTCGGCCGACGGCAGGGCATGCTCAGGGAGGTCGACCTGCAAGTCGCGCGACGCGAGATGCTTGGCGAGCGCAGCGTCGAGCACGGTCTGCTTGGCGCTGTCCTTCTTGCCCGCGTAAGCGGTCGTGCTGGCGAACACGCTGATCGCCGCGGCCGCGCTCTTCGCAACCCGCTGGGCCGTGTCCGCAACCCTCATCGGCAAGTCGCTAAAAGCGGCGTCCGCGGTTTCGACCGAATCCGGCAGCGGCGCCGGCGCGAGCTGCTCCGCCATCGCTTCGAGCGACTGCAGCTGTGTGTCCAGGATCGCATGCAGGCGGAGTGCCGCCAGAGTCGCCGGACTGACCACGGTCACTGCGCGGATTTTCGCCTCCGCAGCTTTGTTCGCGACCCGCTGGGCGATCGCGAAGGCGATCCGGTCGACCGCTTCGGCGGACAGGATGTCGACCTCGAGTTGCAGCGTTTCGGCGCCCATTGTCTGGCCGCCGGCCTGATCCGAGCCCGAATAGTCCATCGAATATTGATAGGGCTGGGCGGAAGAGGATGAGGCGGACGTCGAGGTCGATCCGGTCGTCACCTGCCCGGGCGCGACCGCTGGGACCGGCGTCGTCGTCGCAAGCGTCGGCAAAGTGCTCGGCGCGTCCGGGATCGGGGCGTCGGAGATTAGGGGCTCCCCGCCCTCCTCGGTGTCGGCGAAACCGGCTTCGCCGCTGCGTCGCGGAGTCTTGGTCACATGTCCCTCCCTGTCCACAGGCGCCACACAGGCCGGGCGATGGCGTAGACCAGCGCGGCGATCAGCGCCGCGATCAGCGGGTTGCCCATCAGCGCCGACCACAGGGTGGTCGGCCGCGCATGGCCGTCCTTGATGACATAGCCGCTCCCTTCGAGCGCGAGGCCGACCTTGCGCGGCTCGGCCTTGAGCTCGGTCGCGAACAGATTGTCGCCCTGCTGGTCGGCGGCCAGCCGGCACTCGCTCGAGCGCGGATAGAGATGGGTGTACAGCAGCCGGCCGGGCCGCGCCGCGCAGACCCCGGTGATGACCGAGCGAAGCTCGGGCCGCGAGCGGCTGCCGGTCGGACGCCCGACCTCGACCCGGCCGAGCGACAGCGCGGTCGCGCTTCCGCCGGTCCCCAGCAGCTCGCCGAGCCGGAAGCTCGAGTTCGCCAGGGCCTCCTGGTTGTCGAACGTCAGGTTGAGCGATTCGCCGGGCGGGATCTCGATCTGCAGCGGGGTGAAGCTCAACGCCGGCCCGCTGGCACTGACGTTGCCGAACCTGAACTCGGGCGCCGCCGCCTCGGCCGAGCCGCCGGCGGCGATGTCGATCTGCGCGGTGAGGTTGGTTTCGACGGCCCTTATGTTTAGCTCGACGACCTGGCCGCTGCCGGTCGCCTGGAGCATCATCCCGGCGTCCGGGTCCTGGCGCTGGTTGCCGATCCGGACCGAAATCCGGCCGCCCTTGGGTGGACGCGCCTGCCACTGGATGGGCGCGCCCTTGACGTTCGGGACCGGGATCTTGAGCGCGAACAGGTTCCGTCTAGTCGCCGGGGCCAGGCGGCCGGTCGAGACGCTGATCCGCAGGCCCGCATCGACCGCTCCGTCATATTGCATCATCGGCGCGGCGCGGACGTTGTACAGCGCCAGCGCCTGGGTGCTGGTGGCAGTCAGCTGGTCGTCCGGAGCGCTCAACGTCTCCGCCGCGGGCATCCGCTGCAGCAGGTAGATCGCAGTGCCGAGCACCAGCGCGGCCGCGGTCGCCATCAGGCGCAGGCGCCATTTGTCGCCGCCCTCGATCGGCACCTTGAGCGCTTCGGCCTTCATTGCACGACGATGTTCGGAGCGATCGCGGCCACCCAACTGCGATCGTCGGTGGTGAACCAGGCGGTGACCTGGAGGCGGTGCGGTCCCTTCGACAGGCCGCGCGTGCCGGGCGCGGTCCCCGGCCAGTCGCCGCCATGGCGGCCGACGTTGAGATTGACCTGGCGGGCGTCGAACACCGGGGCGATCACCGTTCGATCGCCCTCGCGGCCGAGCCGCTGAACCTGCGCCCGCACCTGGCTGAACTCGGACTTGGCGACGAAGCGGAAGCGCGCGCCGACGGATGCGCGCGCGAAATCGAGCTGCTCGATCGCGACCGATCCGACCGCCCGCGGCCCGCCGCCCATGCCGAACACCTGGAGCGGCGCCGGGTCGACCGACTGCGGCTGGTCGACATCGAGCGCGGCGATCGGGATCGACGACAGGACGTAGATCGCCGGCGTCGGCGTGCGCGCACCCGTCGGCGGGGCCGCGACCTTGATCAGCTGCCGCCCGCGGCTGCCGTCGGCGTCGACGATCATGGTCCGCGTGACCTGCCGGCCGCCGCTGGCGACCGTGACCTCCATTTGCGTGACGGTGCCGGGCTGCGGCTTGAAATCGATGACGATCGGCCACCCGTCGCGAGCGAAGCCGCGCACCGCGAAGCTGCCGTCGGGATAGCTGGCCGGAAGCTCCGGTCCGTCGAGGAGCAGGTCCTGGGCGGCCGGAAGCCCGTCGCCGCTCGAATAACAGGTCCGGCTGCGCAGGGCGATGTCGGCATCGGCGACGGCGAGGCCGACCGCTGCCTTCCACACGGACCCCCGCCCTCGACTGCGGATCTGGTCGCAGTCGGCGACCGTGTCGGCGACGGTCGCCTGGGCCGCGCAATTATAGGAGTTGCCGGCGCGCGGGCTCGAATAAGCGTCGGCGGGGCGACCCTGGGGATTGGCCGTTGCGGCAGCGGCGCCGGCGGCAATTCCCGCCGCGCACAGCACGCTGAAGTACACGGCCCCTCGACCGCGAAAGAATGTTCTCATCTTCCGCCCCGCGTCGATTCGGCACGGTGACCGTAAGTAACAGATGTGTTGAGCCGGACAAGCCGAACCCGCTCACTTGTGCGAAGAGCGCCGGTTAACTCGTCATAAACTGGACACAAACGGGTTCGCCCCGCAGACTTGTCCGATCGAATCTAATGCGTTGCGGACGGATTCCGCGCTGACTCGCAACACGGCCGTTGTTTCAATATAGTCGCAAGTCTGGTCGAGTCGTCGACTTACCCTCGGAGCAGAACAGGGCCCGTGCGGTAAAGGGGGTGTACTCGATTGGCATTCAAGCTCGTGTTTGGCTTGCGAAGCAATGACTTCGCGAGACAGGACGGGTGTGCTGCTCGGCAAAACAGTGGGGCGCTGATGGCGAGCACGCACGATGCTGCGGATGTGACGGGCAGTCTTGTCGACTGGGTTCGGGGCATTTTGCCGGACGCAGCGGTGCAGGCGGCATCCCAAGCGCCAGGCTCCGCCAAGCCAAAAACCGATCGGGACGTGACGGTCCGCCTGGCGCGGATCGAAGGGGTGCGCGGTCCGCGCTCGAACGACGCGGTCTCCGGCCGGCTCGAGCTCGAATATGCGTTCGACGTCCAATATGCCGATGCCCTCGCCGGCCACCAGGCGCTCGCCGACCTCGCCTTTGCGATGCTCGAGCGCGAGGACTTCGGCGACGTCGTTCGCGGCGAGAACGGCGCGCTGTCAGCCACGTTCGTGCTGCAGCGCCGCCGCGACCTGCCGCGCGCGAAGCCGGTGCGCGAAGCCGTCATCAACCTCCTTCCGCAAGCGCGGATCGCCGGCTTCGTCCGGGCCGAGAACGGCTTCCCGATCGCCCGGGCCAAGGTCCAGGTCCGCAACAGCGACCGGCTGATCGTCACCGGCAATGACGGCGGCTTCGCGTTCGCCGCTCCGGCCGGGCTCGCGGTCAAAGCAACCGTCACCGCCAAGGGAAAGACCGCCGACGTCGAGCTCAAGCCCGGCGATTCCAACCTCGTCACTCTCGCGATGGAGTCCTGACTATGCCTTCGTACCTCAGCCCAGGCGTCTTCATAGAAGAACAGGATACCGGTGCTCGGCCGATCGAAGCGGTCGGAACGTCAACCGCCGGATTCGTCGGCACGGCGCCGATTGCGGATGCCGGGAAGGGCGAAGCGATACCGGTCGACAACTGGGGCGCGTTCTACCGCCTGTTCGTCGGCGACAAGGCGAAGCCGAACAATGCGCTCGCCAACGCCGTGCAGGGCTTCTTCGCCAACGGCGGGTCGCGCTGCTACATCGCGAACATCGCGGACGGCGACCCGGTCAGCACCGGGCTCGATGCGCTCAACCTGATCGACGAGATTGCGATCATCGCCGCGCCCGGGCGGACCGACCAGCAGTCCTACGGCGCGCTGCTCGACGCCGCCGAATCGATGAAGGACCGGGTCGCCATCCTCGACGGGCCGCCGACGGTCGACGACATCGAACAATTGCAGCGCGCCGGAATGGTCGACGCCCCCGAAAAGGGCAGCAAGCAGAGGCCGGGCCTTCGGCCGCGCATGAGCGACAAGGGCTACGGCGCGTTCTATTTCCCGTGGCTGCGCGTCGCCGATGCGATCGACCCCAAGGCGATCGTGTCGGCCCCGCCCTCCGGCCACATGGCCGGCTTGTGGGCGCAAACCGATTCGACCCGCGGAGTCCACAAGGCGCCGGCCAATCTCCCGATCCGCGGTGCGATCGGCCTGACCAAGATCGTCTCGCGGGCCGAGCATGACGGGCTCAACAAATATGGCGTGAACGTCATTCGCTTCTTCAGCCGCGAGGGGATCCGCGTGTGGGGCGCCCGCACGCTCGCCGGCGAAGACAGCAACTGGAAGTATCTCAACGTCCGCCGGCTGTTCGCGATGATCGAGGAATCGATCGCGATCAGCACGCGCTGGGTGATCTTCGAGCCCAACGACACGCCGCTGTGGAACGATCTCAAGCGCGACATCGGCAACTTCCTGCGGGTCATCCACAGCCAGGGCGCGCTCGCTGGCGACCGGCCGGAGCAGGCCTTCTTCGTCAAATGCGACCGCGAAACCAACCCGCCCGAGATCGTCGATCTCGGCCAGGTCGTGGTCGTCGTCGGCATCGCTCCGGTGAAGCCCGCCGAGTTCCTCATCATCCGCATCGGCCAGTCCGCGGCCGGCACCACCGTCGAAACCGCCTGAACCAAGGAGCCTAGACCATGGCAACCGCCGCCCCTCCTCCCGCCACCCCGCCCGCCGGCGCGGCCGCGGGCCCGCTCGTCCCGTCGGAGATGTTCCGCAATTACAATTTCCTCCTTCGGGTCGAGTCCGCCGAAGTGAAGTTCACCGAATGCATTGGCCTCGGCGTCCGGATCGAACCGATCCGCTACCGCGAGTCCGGCAACTCCGGCGTGGTCCGGGCGCTGCCCGGCCCGGTCGCTTATTCCGAGGTGATCCTGCGCTACGGCGTGACCAGCTCGCGCGACCTGTGGAACTGGCTCAAGGCCACGGCCGAGGGCACCGTCCAACGCAAGCCGGTGACCATCGTTCAGCTCGGCAACAACGGCACCGAGCAGGCGGTCACCTGGAACCTCGATCGCGCCTGGCCGTGCCAGTGGAGCGGCGTGCCGTTCGACGCGCTCGGCCGCGACGCCGCGATCGAGGAGCTGCGGCTCGCCTTTGACCATCTCGAGCGGATGGCACCGTCCGCATGAGCGTGGTTCGCGCGATCCTTGGCAGGTTCGCGCGATTTCTCGTGCGGATCGCGCGGACTCTTGATCCCGGCATAGCGGCGGCGCCTTATTGGGTAATGCCGGAGCGGATGGCCGCGCTGCGGGCGCGCTATCCCGGCGCGCCGGAGCACTGGCTCGAGCTGCTCGCGCGGCGGACGACCCTGGCCGACGGCGGGCCGGCGCCCGCCTATCGGCCCGAACGCGAGGCGCGGCCCGACCTCCCGCGACCGGGATTCAATGCAGCCGAGCCGGCGAGTCATCCGGCGCCGCGGCCGGCGCTCCGCTTCCCGATCGCGCAGAGGCGGGCGCCCGTGGTCGCCCGGCCCGGGGTCGCAAGCTCCGCGGTCCGGCCCGACGGCGAGGCATCGCACCCGGCGCCCCGGCCGGTCCGGCCGCTCCTCACCTTCGCCGTAACGCATGTGCGCAACCCGATCGCCAACCTGCTCCGCGGTCGGTCGTCCAAGGAGCGCCCGGTGGCGCCCCGCTTCCCGTTCGACGATCGCGCGCCTGCGCCGGATCGCGCCGGGCACGACCAGGCCGGGCACGACGCGCCGCGCGAGCATGTGACCATCTTCCCCGCATCGGGCTCCCGCTCCGCGCAGCACCCGGAATGGGGTGCCCCGACCGATCCGCGGCGGGCACCGGACGCGGGCCCAAGCTGGCCCGAATTTCGCTACAGCGCCCCGCCGGGCCCGAGCTGGCCCGGTTCGGCGCCGCGGGCCGAGCGGCCCAGCCCGCGCTTCGCCGGCGCCGACGACCGCTGGCCGGAGCTTCCGCCGTTCCTCGACGAGGCGGGTGCGGCGGTCCAGCGGGCGACTGACGAGGTCGCGCTCCTCGCCGAGCAGATCGGTGGCACATGGAGCGCGTGACCTTCCTCGTCGAGCGCACGGGCGAGCGCATCCCGTGCCTGCTCAACCCCGAGAAGCTCGAGGTTCGCCGCTCCGCCGGGATCGTCCGCCGGCGCGGCGTCGGCGGCGCCGTCATCGGCAATCCGCGGACCGACGATCCGCTGATCGCGACCGGCGGCGGGATCACCGAATATGAGCTGAAGCTGCTGTTCGACGTCGACCTGCTGGCCGGCCAGTCCGATGCCGGTGGAATCGCTCCGCCGGCCTCCGCCGCGCCCGCGCCGACCTCGCCCGAAGCGGGGACCTTCGCGGCGCTCGAAGCGGCGTCATTTGCGGCGCTCGAGGAGTCCGCTCCGGGCGGTGAATCGCCGACCGAGCCGGCGACCGAAACGCCGACGACCGAAGAGCCGGCCACCGCCGAGCCCGGCACCGAGGAGCCAGCGATCGCCACCACCGATGCGACGGCCGAAGGGCCGCCCCCGCCGCTGGTCGCCGCCCCGCCATCGTCGGTCGACGTCCGCACCCTGACCCAGCCGCTGTGGGCGCTGGCGGAGAATGGCGAGCCGATCGCCGGCAATCTGGCGCCGCAGCGGGTGCGCTTCGTGTGGGGCCGGTCGTGGAACGTCCCGGGCGTGGTCGTCGCGGTCGCCGAGCGGCTCGAATGCTTCGATCCGCAGGGCGTTCCCAAGCGCTCCTGGCTGAGCCTGCTGATGCGCCGGGTGGAAGAGCAGCTCGAATCCGGCAATGCCCCGGCGCCCCCGACGTCGCCGCAGTTCGAGGTCAGCCAACCGGATTCGTCGGCCGAGACCTCGGGCGACGACAGCGTCGTCGTCCCGGTCGACGATGACGGAACCGCGCTGACCCCGCTCTACCTCGTGGCGGCGGAGCGCTACGGCGACCCGCGCTACGATCGGGCCATCGCCGAATATAACGACCTCGACGACTTGCTCGAGCTCGAGGAGGGCCAGGCGCTGCGGCTGCCGCCTGCGTCCGCCGTGGCCGGGGCGAGCTGATCATGGGCGGCCTCACCATCACGCTCGACGGAACGGCGCTCAGTGCGGAGCTGTCGGCCTGCCTCGCCGACGCCGAGGTCCGCCAGGCGCTGAACGCGCCGGCGCTTACCGTTCTGACGTTCCTCGATCCGCCGAGCGAAGCGGTCGGGGTCCTCGCCATGGGCGTCGCGCTGGCCGTCAGCGCCGGTGAGGACAAACAGATTTTCTCGGGCGAGGTGACGGCGATCCGCCGGCGCATTCTCGGCTCGCGGGAACGATCGGTCGAGGTGCGGGCCTACGACCGGCTGCATCGGCTGCGCAAGCGGCAAAACCTGCGCCAGCTCGCCGACATCGGCGTCGCCGATTTCGCCTCGACCGTCGCCGGCGACATCGGGGTCAGCGTCGAAACGTCGGGCGAAGCTCCGGCGACCCGGCCGGTGATCATCCAGCACAGCCAGAGCGATTTCGATCTGCTGTCGGAGCTGACCGATTCGGCCGGTTTGAGCTTCTGGCTCGGCGGCGATTCCCTGCGCCTCGTTTCCCTCGGCGGCGACGGCGAGGACGAGGTGCGGCTCGCGGTCGGCGAGAACATTCTCGAACTGACCTCGGACATCAGTGCCGAGCCGATGCGCAAGAGCAGCCAGGCGTTCGGGTGGGACCTCAAGGCCAATGAGGTCAAGAACGAGCGCGCCGGAATGGCTGCGCAGGACGCGCTGGAGATGCGGATGGACGCGGTCGCGGCGTTCGACGGCCTCGGCGATCGGGTTCTCGTCAATCGGCTGTCCGATGCCAGCGACACGGTCCGGCGACTGGCGCAGAACGATATCGATCGGGCCACCGCTCGCGGTCTGATTCTCGACGTTTTGAGCGAGGGCAATCCAGAGCTTCGGCCCGCTCGCGTGATCCGACTCGAAGGCGTCGGTCCCGAGGCCGATGGCCCGTTCGTCGTGTCGCGCACCGTCCATCGGTTCGATGCCGAGTCCGGTTACACGACGCGGATCTTCACCGCTCCGCCGGCCGCAACACAAGGAGAAGGTCGAATGAGCGCGACACTTGGCATCGTCATCGACACGGATGACCCGGAGCAGCGCTACCGGGTCAAAGCGCGCTTCCCGACGCTTGGCGACACGCACAGCGACTGGATGCCGGTGCTGAGCCTCGGCGCCGGGGCCTCGAAGGGCTTCGCGGTCGTGCCGGAGCCTGACGACGAAGTGCTGGTGCTGTTCCCCGACGGCGATCCAGCGCGCGGTATCGTCCTCGGCGGGCTCTACGGCGGCAAGGCCGCGCCCGGCGAACGCCCGGCATCGGGCGCCCGGGCCTTCGTGCTCCAGTCGCCCTCCGGCCCCAAGGTGACGCTCGACGGAGTCGAAGCCCTG
>Ga0070696_100000301_pt1 | contig 29877 bp, 24 predicted proteins | sample KBSK1253metaG_FD_65474 | JGI IMG/M metagenome (GOLD analysis project Ga0070696, IMG submission 65474) | Corn, switchgrass and miscanthus rhizosphere microbial communities from Kellogg Biological Station, Michigan, USA - KBS K1-25-3 metaG | ecosystem: Host-associated > Plants > Roots >... | reverse complement strand
CGGGCTTGGGCCACTCACGAACCTCGTTCGATGTGCGCCACATTAATTGCTCCCGCGCGAATATAGAAAGGATGAAAAATCAACGCAATGGTTTTGTTCACGAAATTTTTCGGCGTGCATCGCATCGCGCGCGTCACGCACTGCATCCGCATCGTGTGCATCGCATGCAATGTGCCTCCGCCTCGACCCGCGCATGCCAATGACCGATCACCGACATCTCATCGTCATCGGCGGTGGATTCGCCGGCGTTGCCGCCGCGGCGCGACTGCGCGCGCACGGCGCGACCGTCACGCTGCTCGAGCGTGCGCCAACGCTGGGCGGCCGTGCGCGCAGCGACGACTTCGGCGGCGTGACGATTGATACCGGCGCGCAGCTCCTCTCCACGATGTGCACGCGCACCCTGCACCTGCTTGGCGCTGATCGCCACACCATGCTGCGGCCGGCGCGGGGCCGTGATGCCTACGTTCGCGCAGGCGTGCACTACCCGCTGCAATTCGGATCGCTCCGCAGCCTGCTCGCGTTCGGCGGGATCGGCGCCATGGACAAGATGCGCCTGGCCCGCTACGTCCTCCCCATTCTTGCGACGCATGCGCGCGCGCTGGATGCCGGCGCCGCGCACGTCACGCCTGCGCACGATTCGGTGGACGCCCGCAGCTTCATCGCGCAGCACATCGGCATCGAGGCTGCCGACGTGCTCGTCGAACCGCCGCTCAACGGCTTCTATGCGCTGCGCGGCGAGGAGACAGCGCTCGCGTTCTTCCTCATGCTGGGCCGCTATGGCGGCGAAGGCACTGTACTCGAGCCGGTGACCGGATGGTCCGCCACGCTGGAGGGGGTGCTGCACGGCATCCAGGTTGAATGCGGCACGACGGTCACGGCGATTCACCGTGATGGCGCGGCACTCGACGTCGTGAGCGAGCAGGGCAGGTCCTGGCGTGCCGACGGGGTGATCGTTGCCACGAGCCCGCATCAGGCCGCGACGCTGCTCGCCGGATTGCTGCCGGCGGATGCCGACGTGCTGGACTGGTTGCGCGAGATTCCACTGCGACCGACATGGACGCTGGCCCTCGCGCTCGACACGCCGATGCCGCGCCAGGCGTTCGGGCTGTTTCACGACGCGTCGCGGGCGCGCATCGTCAGCGCGTGCGCCGTGTGCGGCGCGCGGTCGCGGACCGGGTGGACGGATCGCGACGTGGTGCTGGCGTGGCCCACGCCCGGGGCGGTTCACACGCTGTCGGACGCGAGCACCGACGAGCGCACGCGCGCCATGCTGCCGGAGGTGGAAGCGCTGATTCCCGCGGTGCGCGGGCACATCACGCGCGCGCGGCTCTATCACTTCGCGGAAGGATCGCCGATACCGGAGCCGGGGTTCGCAGCCGCTCACGCTCACGGCCGCGCGCTCGTGCGCGAGCTGGCACGCGCTCCGGGCCCGGCGGTCACGGTGGCGGGAGACTATCTCACCGTACCGCTCATTGAAGGAGCGGTCGCCAGCGGAGAGCGCGCAGCCGCACTCATCCTGATGCGGAGCGCGCCATAGCCAACGCTGATCCTCCGCTGCTTTGCCTGCGCCCGGAACGGATGTTACATCTATGAAGAAGGAAGACGCTTTCTCTCTGGGATGTGATTCGTCATGCCTACGCTCACGATCAATGGAACCGAAGTCAGCGTTCCTCAGGGCGCGACCATTCTGGATGCCGCCCGTTCGCTCGACATCGATGTGCCCACCCTGTGCTGGTATCCGAAGTTGCCGATTGTGGGCAATTGCCGGATCTGCCTGGTCTCCGTGGCGGGCAATCCGAAACTCGTCCCGGCCTGCGCGATGCCGGCCGAAGATGGACAGGTCGTCACCACGGAATCGGTTGCGGCGGTGGAAAACAGGAAAGCGGTCCTCGGCATGCTGCTCGAGCGATACCCCACCAGCGACATTCCCGAGCATGAAGGCCGCAACGAGTTCGAACAGCTCGTCCATCGCTACAACGTTCCCACCGTCAGGCGCTCCGATCTGCCCTTCCGCATGGGCGACGAGCGGGAAGGCGATCCGCTGATTCAGCATGACATGTCCACCTGCATTCTCTGCACGCGCTGCGTACGCGCCTGCGCGGATATCCAGGTGGTTGGCGTGCTCGACGTGGCGCTGCGCGGTGAGTTCGCCGAGATCATCGTGGGCGCGGATGGCGATCCCGAGCATGCGGGCTGTACCTGGTGCGGCGAATGTGTCCGCGTGTGTCCCACCGGTGCGATTCACGACATCATCCCGCTCGCCAAGATGCAGGCCGAGTCCATGCGGATGCCGGAGAAGTCCGCGCGCAGTGTGTGCCCATACTGCGGCGTGGGGTGTCAGATCGACCTCGAGACGCGCGGCAACGACGTCGTCCGCGTGAACAGCCCGTGGATCGAGGAAGGCACCCCGAACATGGGTTCCACCTGCGTGAAGGGACGCTTCGGCTTCGACTTCGTGATGCACCGCGATCGCCTCCGCACGCCGCTCATCCGGGAGGGGTGGGTGAAGCGCGACGGCGACTGGCACTTCGAACCGGATCCCGCGGTGACCGCGAAGTGGGGACGCCGTGGCGGGCCGTGGCGCCTGATCGAGCAGGAGGCCGGAACGCGCAAGCGCCGTCCCCGCTTCAACCCGCTGCATTCACTGCCTCTGCGCGACGAGCCGCTCGCCGACCCGCGCGACCGGGTGGCCACGCCGGAGGACTGGTACGCGCCGTTCCGGGAGGCCACCTGGGACGAAGCGCTCGATCTCGCCGCGTCGCAGATGGTCCGGTTGCGCGACACGCGCGGACCGGACAGCCTGGCCGTGTTTTCCTCCGCCAAGTGCACCAACGAGGAGAACTACCTGTTGCAGCGGCTGCTCCGGGCGGGTATCGGCACGAACAACATTGACCACTGCACCCGGCTCTGTCATTCGTCATCCGTCAGCGCCATGCAGCGCGCCATGAACACCAGCGCCGCATCGGGGTCCATGCGCGAGGTGGAACACGAGAGTGACGTGCTCTTCCTCCTTGGCGCGAACACCACCGAGTCACACCCGGTGTTCGGTGCGGCGCTCAAGCGGGCGCAGCGCCGCGGCGCGAAGCTGATCGTGGCCGATCCGCGCCGCATCGAGCTGGCACAGCGCGCCGACATCCATCTCCAGATGCTCCCCGGCACCGATGTCGTGCTCCTCAATGCGATGCTGCACCACATCATTGATCAGGGACTGGAGGACAGGGAATTCATCCGCACGCGCACGCACGAATTCGACGCCGTGGCGAGATCCGTGCAGCCGTACACGCCGGAGCACGCCGAAGCCATCACCGGCGTGCCGGCGGAGCTGATCCGCCGGGCGGCCGTGATGTATGCACGCGGTCCCAGGTCGGCGACGCTCTGGGCCATGGGGCTCACGCAGCACCACACCGGAACGGACATCGTGACGTCGCTGCTGAACCTGCTGCTCTGCTGCGGGATGATCGGGCGCTGGGGCGCGCCAATGATGCCGATCCGCGGACAGAACAACGTGCAGGGCGCCAGTGACATGGGCGCGATCCCGATGAGCTACACGGACTATCGGCCCGTGACCGATCCCGCGGCGCGTCACGAGTACGCGGCGGCGTGGGGAGTACCGGATGAGCGGTTGTCGCTTGCGGAAGGACTCAAGGTCACGGACATCGTGAAGGTGGGCAGCCCGGTGGTGGGCATGTTCATCATGGGGGAGAATCCCATCATCTCGGACCCGGATCTCTCGCACGCCGAGACGTGGTTCCACGGGCTGGAATTTCTCGCGGTGCAGGATCTCTTCCTCACCGAAACCGCGCGGTACGCGGACGTCGTGCTGCCCGGCGCGTCGTTCGCGGAGAAGACCGGCACGTTCGTGAACACGGAGCGACGCATTCAGGTCGCGCACAAGGCCATCGAGCCACCGGGAGAGGCGCGAGCCGACATTGACATCCTGCTCGACCTGTCCAATCGCATCGGGCTGCCGACGCCGTTCCGGGATGCCAGTGACGTCATGGAGGAGATTGCGCGCGTGACACCGTCCTGGCGCGGCGTCACGTTTGCCCGGCTCGAGGGAGACGGCCTGCAATATCCCGTGCCGGATGCGCAGTCACCGGGGACCGACCACCTCTTCGCGGACAGCTTCCCGACGGCGGATGGCCGCGCGACGCTGACTCCGGTGGAGTTTCTTCCGCCGGCGGAGATGCCCGATGATGAGTTCCCATTCTTCATGAATACCGGCCGGCAGCTCTATCACTGGCACACCGGCACGATGACGCGCCGCTCCACGGGTCTCGATTCGCGCGAGCCGACGCCCACCGTGGAGATCTCGGAACTGGATGCACGCGAGCTGGGGCTCAGGGACGGCGATCCCGTGCGCATCACCTCGCGCCGCAATTCCATCGTCATTGCGGCGCGTGTCTCGCCGCGCGTCGCGCACCACCAGGTCTTCATCCCCATGCACTACCGCGAAGCGGCGGCGAACCTGCTCACGAATCCATCGCTCGACCCGTATGCGGGGATTCCGGAGTTCAAGGTGTGCGCGGTGCGGGTGGAGCCCGTGTCCCGATCGTATCAGGCCGTTGAAGACTGGAGCGACGCGCACGCGCACGAGCTGGTGGCGGGAGACGATTGAGTGAACCTGGGGATCGAAGGGCGCGTCGCGCTCGTCGCAGGCGCATCCAGCGGCCTCGGCCGCGCCGTGGCGCACGAGCTGGCCATGGAGGGCGCGTCGGTGGCGATCCTGGCGCGCCGAGGCGACGAGTTGCGGCGCGTCGCGGCGGAGCTCTCGGCGCGCTCGCGCCGCCGCATCGTGCCCCTCGTCGTCGACGTCACCAACGAAGACGCCACGCGCGCAGCCGTCACCGAAGCGATCGACACCCTCGGCCCGATTGACATTCTCGTGGGGAACGCGGGCGGGCCCCCGGCGACCATCGTCGAGGAAACGACGCTGGAGCAGTTCCGTGCCGCGCTCGAGCTCAATCTGCTCTCCTCCATTCGGCTCGCGCAGCTCTGCGTGCCCGAGATGCGGCGCCGCCAGTGGGGGCGGGTGATCTTTCTCACCTCCACGGCCGCCAAGCAGCCCATCGCCTCACTCGTTCTGTCGAACACTGCGCGCGCCGGCCTGGCCGGATTCGCGAAATCGCTCGCCACCGACTGTGCCAAGGACAACGTGCTCGTCAACACGATTCTCACGGGCCACTTCGACACGGACCGTGCGCTGTCGCTGGCCGCCGGCCGGTCGCGCCGTGGGGACCTGTCCATTGATCAGGTGCTGGCCGAGCGGCGGAAGCTGATTCCGCTGGGACGCGCCGGACACCCCGCGGAGCTGGCGGCGGTCGTGGCGTTTCTCGCCTCGGATCGTGCAAGTTTCGTCACCGGGACCGCGCTCGCCGTGGATGGCGGCCAGATCGCGACAGTGTTCTAGACCGCGCGGCGTCGTGGCTCTCCCTCGCATGCTCCACCTCTCTCTCCCCTGCTCCACTCTCGACCTCTGACCTGACTCTATGCGCGCGCTGGTGAAGGAGACCGCCGGTCCGGGATTCTCGCTCAAGGAAGTGCCCGAACCGGTCATCCGGGATGACGAAGTTCTCATTCGCGTGCGCCGGGCCGGCGTGTGCGGCACGGACGTGCACATTCACGAATGGGACGACTGGGCCCGCGGGCGCTGTCATCCGCCATTCATCGTGGGACACGAATTCGCCGGTGAGGTCGTGCAGGTCGGTTCGCTCGTGACCGACGTGCACGAGGGTGATCGCGTGACCGCGGAAGGCCATATCGTGGACGGCCGCTGCCTGCTGTGCCGTACGGGCAACGCACACGCATGTCCATACACCAGGGTCATTGGCGTGGACCGTGATGGCTGCTTCGCCGACTACATCGCGATGCCCGCCACGAACGTCTGGCATCTGGACGACAGCATTTCGTTCGATGTGGGCGGCATTCACGATCCCATGGGGAACGCCTTTCACACCGCACTCACCGCGGACATTCCGGGCGCCACGGTGCTCATCACGGGGTGCGGTCCGATCGGCATCTTCGCCGCGGGCATCTGCCGCGCGGCCGGCGCTGCGCACATCATCGCTTCGGACGTGAACGAGACGCGACTCGCGCTGGCGAAGCAGATGGGTGCGCATGAGGTCGTGCACCCTGGCGAGGTCGCGGACGCCGTTCGCCGTGCGACCGGGGGCCTGGGTGTCGACGTGGTGCTCGAGATGTCCGGTGTGCATTCGGCAATTCACCAGGCTTTTGCGCTGGTGCGCCCCGCAGGACGCATTCAGATGCTCGGCGTTCCCGCGCGTCCGGTGGAGTTCAACTTCGCTACCGAGCTCGTGTTCAAGGGAGTGACGGTGTACGGCGTGACCGGGCGCCGCATGTACGACACGTGGCATCAGATGACCCGCTTCCTGCGCTCGCGGGAGTTCGATCCGACGCCGGTCATCACGCATCGCTTCCCGCTCGAGTGCGCGGCGGAAGCCATCCAGGCCATCCGCTCGGGCGCGGCGGGCAAGGTGATCTTCGAGATCGCGTAGCACACGGCGCACGCCATTCCCGGCGTCTTCACCTTCACCACTACCACTGTCGTGAATTCCGCATTCACCAACACGCTCGCCGCATCGCTCGACCAGTTCCGGCGGGATGGCGTGTACAAGCGCCTCAACTACCTTGCGTCGCCGCAGAGCGCGCACGTCCGCATGGAAGGACGCGGCGATGTGCTGATCCTCTCGTCCAACAACTACCTCGGCCTGTGCGACGAGGCGAGCGTGATTCAGGCCGGCAAGGAGGCGCTGGACCGCTACGGCGCCGGCACCGGGAGCGTCCGCTTCATCTGCGGCACGTTCACGGTGCACCGCGACGTGGAAGAGGCACTCGCGCGGTTCGTGGGGAGCGAGTCATCGCTCACGTACGTGTCGTGCTGGAACGCCAATGAGGGACTCACCGCGAGCATCGCCGAAGAGGGAGACGTGGTGATTTCCGACGCGCTCAATCACGCGTCCATCATTGACTCGATCAGGCTGGCCAGGTCCATCTCGAAGTGCACGACGGCCGTGTACCGGCATTCGGACATGGACGACCTCCGCGACAAGCTGGAGAGCGCACGAGGTGCGCGACGCCGGGTCATCTGGACCGACGGCGTCTTCTCCATGGAGGGCGACATCGCGAAGCTGCCCGAGATCCTGGATCTGGCGCGTGCGCACGACGCCATTGTCGCCGTGGATGACTCGCACGCGACCGGCGTGCTTGGCGCGCACGGAGGCGGCACGGCGGAGCACTACGGCGTCCTCGGTGACGTGGACGTGATCACGTCAACGCTTGGCAAGGCGCTGGGTGGCGCCGCTGGCGGCTTCACCGCCGGCGCCGCCGCGCTCACCGACTACCTGACGCAGCGCTCGCGGCCGCAGCTCTTTTCCAATGCGCTGCCGCCCACCGTCGCGGCGAGCGCACTGGCCGCGGTGCGCTTCATCGAGGCGCATCCGGAGCGCGTGACCACGCTGCACGACAACGCGCGCTACTTCCGCGCCGCGCTCGTCGAAGCAGGCTTTTCACCCCTTGCCGGTGATACGCCCATCGTGCCGATCATCGTGGGCGAGACCGCGCTCGCCATCCGCATGAGCGAACTCATGCTCGACGAAGGCATCTTTGTCACGGGATTCGGCTACCCCGTAGTGCCGCAGGGGCATGCACGCATCCGCTGCCAGTTGTCCGCAGCGCACACGCGCGGGGACCTGGACCGCGCGATCGCCGCATTCGTACGCGTTGGAAGGAAGGTCGGGCTGTTGAAGTAGTGCGCGCGCGGCGCCGGGCAAACCCGGCGCGGGCGTCACCCACGCGCGCAGGTGACGCGGATGATCACCCGGCGCCAGCTCGCGACGTCGTCCGTTCCAACCTTCACGACCTCGGCGCCACAGCGCCCGCCGTCGAGCATCCACGGCGCGAGCCAGCAGGACACAGCGAACGGGAGATGGCCCACCACGTCGCCACCGCGCGCGTGTACCCAGACCGCGGGGTTGTCGGTGCCCGGCGGGTCCGGGACGAGGATCAGCCGGTCGCCCGAGTGCAGCCGATGCACCACATCCATCCGGCGCCCGAATACGGTTCCGTACACGGCGCTGCGGAACTCGTCGACGCGCGGGGACGTCAGGAATCGGCTCATGATCGCAGCGGCTGCGCGATGTCAGTTCGTTCCGGGCGCACACCCATACTGGCAAGCTGCCTGCTGCGAACCGGGTGGTCAAGCGAGCGCCCGGGCCAGGGCTGCGCGCGAAACGGCTGGTGCGCTCCGTGACGCCGTGGCGGCTTGTGCGTCCCTCCATCGGCTGGACGACAGGCGTCGTTCCGATGGAGCGACCTGAACGACTGCACGTCAGGATTGTTCAACGCGCTGCTCGCGAGTGGCGAACCCGCGACTCGCAATCCGCAACCCCTCTCACTTCACTGGAATGAGGAGTCTCACCATGCGCACGGTGCGGTGGATGGCCGCCGGACTCACCCTCGTGGCGCTCACGCCTGCACTCGGTGCGGCGCAGACGTCACGGTCGTTCAATGATTCGTGGTTCTGGGGGGTCAAGGGCGGCGTGATCTCGTATTCGACGGCGGCCGAGCATAACAAGTGGGCCCCATCGATCGGCGCCGAGTGGCTGATCACCCGCTCGCGCGGCGCGCTCTACATCTCGGGCGAGCAGGCCTTCTTCACCGGCACGAGCACCGTGTCCGATGGCACGTTCAACTACAACGTGGCCATCAAGGACATGCGCCGCTATACGGCCGCACTGCTCGCGTTCCCCGTCACGTGGGGCGCGCTGCGTCCCTATGGCGGCATCGGTCTCTCGATGAACCTCATTCAGCACGCCGTGCTATCTGACGGTGTGGACCCCACCACCGCGGCGTTCCTGCAGAGCAGCATCAACGACCAGAAGGATGCGGTGTCGTTCCTGGCCCTGGCGGGTCTGCAGGCCCAGTACCAGCGCTTCTCGGTGTTCGGTCAGGCGGGATACATGCCGATGAAGAACACCTCGCTGTTCAACGGGCGCACCACGTACGTGCTGGAGGGCGGTATTCGCATCAACTTCGGGTCGTCCATCGAGTCAACGCCCTGACGCCAGTACCTGCTCCATGACCCGGAGCATGTTCCCGCCGAGAATCTTCTTCACGTCACCTTCCTGGTAGCCGCGGTCCAGCAGCGCCTGAGCGAGCCGCGGCAGGTCGGTGACGTCGGCCATCTGGTCGGGCGATGCACTGATCCCATCGAAGTCGCTGCCAATGCCGGTGTGATCCGTCCCGGCCACCCGCGCAACGTGATCAATGTGATCCACGAGCACGGACAGCGGGGTGGGCACGAGCTGGGCGATGCGCGCGCGCGCGCGCGCCTCCTGGTTCCGCGCCACGGCCGCGGCGTCCATGCCGCTCCCGCGCTCCGAATCAGCCAGCGCCCGTACCTCCGCGTCCACTTCGTCCATGGCCTTCCGGAAGCGCGCGTCAATGAAGCGTGAGAAGAAGTTCACGTTCACCACGCCGCCGGTGCTGGCGATCGCGCGCAACTGATCGTCGGTGAGATTGCGCGGATGGTCCGCGAGCGCGCGCGCGCTCGAATGCGTGGCAATGACGGGCGCGGTGGACACGGCGAGCACGTCCGCGAGGGTCTGATCGGAGACGTGTGAGACATCCACCATCATGCCGAGCCGGTTGAGCTCGCGAATCACGTCCGCGCCAAACGGCGTGAGACCACCCGTGCTCGTACCGTCTGATCCAATGGACGAGCCGGCCCACTGATTCCCGTTATTCCACGTGAGGGTGAGATAGCGAGCGCCGAGCCGGAAGAGCTCGTGCAGCTTGTCAAGATCCGCCTCGATGGCGTGCCCACCCTCCACGCCAATGAACACCGCGATGGCGCCGGTTTCGCGCGCGCGCCGCACATCCCATGCAGTGGTGCCGAAGCGCAACGCGTCGGGATGCCGCGCGACGAACGAGCGAATGGTTTCCATGCAGCGCAGCGCGCGGCGGAACGAGCCATCGGGTTGTTCGAGCGCAAAGGGAGCATCCACCCACGCGGCGAAGAACACGGCCGCGAGTCCTGATTCCTTCAATCGTGGCAGGTCCGTCTGCCCTTCGGCCGGTGTATGCCGGACGTCCGGATCGTACGCTTCATCGAGCACCTTGCTCGGCATGTCATTGTGCATGTCAATGACGATGGCGTCCCGATAGACACGGAGTGCGCGATCCGACACACCGGCGAGGCGGGGCACGTGTGTCGCGGCCATCAGGGCACTGACCGGATGAGAAAGTGCGGTGGCGTGCGCGACACGAACTCACTGTCGCGCACGGCCCAGCGAAGCGGCCACTCCGCGGCGCGGCGGATGCCGATGCGCGGCGTGACGAGAACCTGGCTGTCGGGAATCTCGCGGCCGCGCCGGATGCTGAGCGGCGGGCGGTCGAGCCGCAGACCGTTGAGGGCGCCCGTGATGGCGAGCGCGCCACACAGCTTGCCGGGACCATTGGCGAGATCACGCGCGCGGGCGGGGTGTCCGCGCCGTGCGCTCATGAGCTCCACTCCCTCCACCGGCTCGAGCGCGCGCACGAGCACCGCGCTCGGCAATCCCGTGGCGCGCGTGACGGCATTGAAGCACCAGTACATGCCGTAAATGAAATACACGTACGCGCGGCCGGGTGGACCATAGAGCCAGTGCGTGCGCGCCGTGCGTCCGGCGCTCGCGTGGCAGGCCGCGTCATGTTCACCCAGATACGCCTCGGTCTCCACGATGCGTCCCGCCGCGATGCCGTCCGGCGTCACGGTGCACAGGACGGCACCAAGCAGTTCGCGCGCCACCTCTTCAGTGTCACGCGCGTAGAACGAGAGCGGGAGCGGAGCGCCGAAACGAACGCGCCGCGCTGGCCGCGCGGCGCGTTCCGTCATCCGGTCTTCTCGCCGGCGGTCACGGTCTTCCCGCGGCCGCGCGGGCGGCGCGGCCGTGGCGCGACCGCGCCGCCCGGTTCCTGCGCTGGTGCGGCCGCGGTTTTCTTCGCGGCCGGCTTCTTCGTGGCGCGAGTGCCGCGCCCCTTGCGCGCGGTAGCCTTCTTCCCGGGCGCGGCCGGCGCAGTCGCCTCGGCCGCGACGGGAACTTCCGGTGCAGGCTCCGCCGCGGCCGCGGGCTCCGGCTCCGCGGGGCGCGCCGTTTCCACCACGCCAATGCTGAGCAGTTCCGGCGGCAGTTCGCCGCCCCGACCCGGTCGGGCCCCGCGAGGCCGAATGCCGCGGCGCAGCGACGCCGCGTTCGACGCACTGCGTGACGCCTGGCTTTCGGGCACCGCCGCCGCGGGCGCGGCGACCGAGAGCTGTTCGGCGACGGGTGCAGCCGATACCGCGAGCGCCACCTCGTAATCATCACCGCGCTTGCGCAGATCAATCAGATTCGCGTCGTGCGCGTCACGCAGAATGCGGTGAAAGAAGCGCTCGTTGAGCGTCTCACTGTCGCGGCCGAGGAGCTCGCGCGCCTTCTGACGCACGGCGCTCGCGGGCGCCGCATCCTGCTCGCTCCCGGTGAGGGCGCGCACGGCCTGCTGGACGAGTGCGAGCGCTTCCTCGCGCGTGAGCCGTTCGCCGCTCATCTGCCCGACGGCCGGTGCGGCAATCGTCACGGTGGGAGGCGCCATCGGCACGACCGGAGGAGGCGAGGTGACGATCGCCGGCATCTCGCTCGACAGCGCGAGCTCCGGTGCAACCGCCGGTGTCTCGCGTTCCGCGCCGCCGCGACCACGATCGCGGCGCCCGCGACCGCGCCGGCCGCGGCGCTCCTTTTCCTCGGCGACCGCGCCGTCTCGTGCTTCCGGTTTCGCCGGCGCCGCCCCGGACGCCGCGCCGTCGGGCGACGCGACATCGACCTCCATCTGGCCGTTCTCGAGCCGCGTGAGCTTGAGCAGTCCGCGCTGCGCCGCTTCCTGGCAGAAGCGCGAGAACTTCGCCATGCCGAGGTTCTTCTCGTCGAACGATGAGTCGATGTCCTGCATCACCTGCTTGAGGCGGTCGGAGCGCATCACATCGCCGTTGCGCTTCATGCGCGCGACCGCTTCCACCACGAGCTCCCACGGATCGCGCGACACCTGCTCGTCCTCACCCGCCTTCACGAGTCCGGCGAGCGCATTGTAGCTGTAGTACTCGTCGCAGTTCATCACGAGCAGATCACTGGACGATTCGCGAATGCCGACGCCGATGACGTACTTGCCGTACTCCTTGAGCTTGATGACGAGGCTCGAGAAGTCCGAGTCGCCCGACAGCAGGATGTACGTGCCGATTTCAGGACGCGTGAAGACGATCTCCAGCGCGTCGATGGCGAGCCGGATGTCCGTCGCGTTCTTCTTGGACGACCCGTACGCCGGCGCGTAGATCAGGTCAATGGACGACTCGGTGAGCGGGACGATGTACTGCGGGTAGCGGCGCCAGTCCGCGTAGGCGCGCTGGACGGCGACCTTGCCCTTGATGATGTCCGACGACAGCAGATTGCGCAGCTCGTGGCCCAGATCCGACCGGATGCCCATCGTGACATTGTCGAAATCGATGAGCAGGGCGGCATTGGGCGCGTGCACGTAGGGAGGCGCACCGAACGGTGCGGCGGAGGCGTTGACGGCCTGCGGGCCGCGGTGCAGAGGGGCGACCGGCGGCCGGGAGGACGCCGGTCTCATGTTTCGCGAGTTCATGAACTTCCTATCGTCGCGGTATACTCGAGCGTCACCATGCGCTCGAGCTCCCGTCGCTTCACCTTCCCGCTCCCGGTCATGGGGAAGGCATCGAAGAAGCGAACGAGATCAGGGAGTTTGAAGTCGGCCATCGTATCGCGCGCGAACTCCTTCAGTTCACTGCCGGTGATGACCGCTCCTTCCACCGGAACGACGCACGCGCAGACCAGCTCTCCCATGATGTCGTGGGGAACACCGATCACGCACACGTCTTCCACTGCAGGGTGCGCACGGAGGAGATCCTCGACTTCGCGCGGATGGATCTGATATCCGCCGCGCAGAATCATCTCCTTCGTCCGTCCGACGATCCGCAGATATCCGTCCTCATCGATGATGCCGAGATCACCAGTGAGAAAGAAACCCTCCGGGGAGAACGACCGGGCTGTCTCCGCCGGCATGCGGGCGTACCCCTGCATGACATTGGGCCCGCGGACGGCGATTTCACCGACCGCTTCGGGCCCGTGCAACGCACCCGTGACGAAGTCCACCGCCTTGATCTCCACACCTGGCAGCGGCCGCCCCACGGTCGTGAGGCGCTTGTCGGGTGGATCAGAGAACCGGGTGATCGTCACGGTCGGCCCCGTTTCCGTGAGGCCATATGCCACCTGCACATCACACCAGCGCCGGATGCGCTGGACCAGATCCTCCTGCACCGGACCGCCCGCGACGATCCCGGTGCGCAGCAGCGGAAACACGGCACCGTTGAAGTCCGGTGCCCGCATCAGCATGTGATACATGGTTGGGACCCCATGCATGACCGTGATCCGCTCCTGGTGCATCAAGGCGATCGCGTGCGCGGGCTCGAACGTGTCCTGCAACACGATCGTCGCACCCGCCGCCATGGTACCCACCACGATACTGAAGCCGAAGCTCGTGAACAGCGGAACCGAGACGAGCACGCGATCCGACGGCTCCATTTCCAGCGCGTCGCTCGTGTGCACGGCCGTTTCGACGACCGTGCGATGCGACAGGCGCACGCCCTTGGGCTTTCCCATGGTGCCCGACGTGTACAGCATGGCGAGATCGGAGCTGTCCTGCAGCCCCGCGGGCACGGGATACTCGCGCCCTTCCCCGCTCGACAGCAGATCTTCGAACTGGAAGATCCGGTCGTCGTACCACAGCTCCTGGTCCCCGACCGTCACGAGGTACTGGAGATCAGGCAACTCGGCGATGATGTCCTCGAACATCTGGAGGTAGTCCACGCCGGCGCGGCGCTCCGCGGAAAAGACCACCGACACTTCCGCGTGACGCAACTGGTACTTGAACTCGTGATAACTGAGCCGGGAGTTGAGCGGTACCACGATCGCGCCGAGCTTCGCGGCGGCGAGCAGCGTGAGAACCCACTCGGGCCAGTTGGGCATGACGATCGCGATGCGATCTCCTGCCTCGATTCCCAGTTCGGCGAGTGCGGCGGCCAGCGCCGAGGACTTCGCGTCGACCTGTCCGTATGAGAGCGACCTCCCGTTTGCGACGAGCAGCGTGCGGTCGGCATGCTCCCGCACGCGCGCCGCGAAGGTCTGGGCGAGCGTCCACGAATTCGACATCACCTTCCGACTGAAATGCGCATCACGAGTGCTGAAATGTACATGAACACGAGGGGGAGGGCAAAGGACGCCGGCTGATTGCTGGCCGCGGGCCAGGGGCACTCGCTGCGCCCGCGGTGAGCCCCCACCAGCGGCCGACTCCCCGTTGCCAGTACATTACATTCCCCTCGCACACACGGAGTGGAGATGTCGTGAGGCGGCTGAGTTTCCGCAATCGCGTGCTGCTGTATCTGGTGCTCTTCGCGGTGATTCCATCCACCGTGCTCATGGTGGGGGGCGCCCTGGTCGCGCGCCGTACGCTCCCCGTGTTGAGCGGGAGTCAGGCATGGGAGAACGTGGCGGCCACCGGTCGTCGCGCGATTGCCGCTGCGCGACAGGCCCCGCTCTCGCCCGCTGAACGCGCCGCGGTCAACGCACACGAGGCGGAGCTCGCGGCATCGCTCGTGCAGGCCAAGCGCTACAACTATCTTGTCTCGCGTGCGGTCGTGGTACTCGTGGTGCTGGCGATCGCCGGGTCGCTTCTGATCGCGGTGCTTGCCTCGCGCGTGGCGGGCCATCTGAGTCGCCAGCTCAGCCGGCCGCTGAACGAGATCGTGGAGTGGGCGGAACTCATCGCCCAGGGCCAGGAGCCGCCGGAGGGCCCGCCGCGGCGCGGGGCGCCCGAGTTCGAGGTCCTGCGTGCGCGCATGCGCAAGATGTCCGGCGAACTGACCACGGCGCGGGCACGCGAGGTCGAGGCCGGACGGCTCGAGGCGTTCCGCGAAACCGCGCGTCGCGTGGCGCACGAGCTGAAGAATCCGCTCACCCCCATTGGCCTGGCGGTTGCGCGACTCAAGCGCGAGGCCGACCCCAGGCTCGCGGATGTGGTGGAAGTGCTGGATACCGAATCGCGTCGACTGGAGGAGATGGCGCGCGACTTCTCGCAGTTCGGCCGTCTGCCGGAGGGACCGACGGCACAGGTGGACCTTGCGGAGCTGGCGCGTTATGCGGCCCGCGCCATCATGCCCGATGGAGTACCGATCCAGGTTCATGTGGGCGAGGATGTGCCGCTCGTCCCCGGGCATTATGACGCGCTCTCCCGCGCGCTGTCGAATGTGCTCATCAACGCGGTGGAAGCCTGTCACGATGGCGGGCGGGTGGACGTGCACGTGAGCCGATTGCTGCTGAATGGAAACGACGCGGTCGAGATGCGCGTACGGGACACTGGCGCGGGAATCCCCGCAGCCCGCCTGCCTGGCATCTGGCAGCCGTATGTCACGCACAAACGGGGCGGCACCGGGCTCGGGCTCGCGATCGCCCGGCAGACCGTACTGGCGCATGGCGGTCAGGTGCATGCGACGAGTCGCGAGGGCGAGGGAACGGAAATCCGTTTTGTGCTTCCGGCGGGGCAGGCAGACGCATGACCAGTGAATCAGGAGTAGAATCGTGAGTCCATTCGTCGTTCCCATAGCGTTCTTTGTCATGTGCGGAGTCGTCGCCATTGGCGTGCCGCTGGCCAGGGCGTTCGCCAGGCGCATGGATCGCCATTCGATGGGCGCAACGGTACCCCCCGAGGTGATGCAGCGTCTGGAGCACATGGAGCAGGCGATTGACTCCATCGCGGTGGAAGTCGAGCGCATCTCGGAGGGGCAGCGCTTTACCACCAGGCTCCTGTCGGAGCGCGCCGGTACGCCGCCGGTAGAGCCGCCGGCGCGACAGCCATGACCCTTTCTCTGCCATCCGCACCGCACGCCGCGGGCGCATGACACCCATCGCCGACATCCTCATCATTGACGACGAGCCGAACATCCGGCGGATGGTCGGCGCATTGCTCACGGCGGAAGGGTTCACGGCGCGCGAGGCAGTGGAAGGCGCGCCAGGCGTGGCCGCGGCACTCGAGCGCGAACCGGATGCCGTTCTGCTCGACCTCATGATGCCGGGCGAGCTGGATGGCATGGCGACGCTCGCGCGGCTGCGCGAGCAGTTGCCCGACGTGCCGGTGGTCATGATGAGCGGCCGGGCCGGGCTGAGCGACGCCGTGCGCGCCACGAAGCTCGGCGCATTCCATTTTCTGGAGAAGCCGCTCACCCCCGAAGGGATCCTCGTCACGCTTCGTTCCGCGCTCGAATTGCGACAGGCGCGGCGCGAAGCGCGCACTTTGCGCGAGGAGCTCGGACCAGCGGGAGAGATGGTGGGCACCAGCAGCGCGATGCAGCGTGTACGTGCGCTCATCGAGCGCGTGGCACCCAGCGACGCGCGCGTTCTCGTGACGGGGGAATCGGGCACGGGCAAGGAGCTGGTAGCCGCGGCGATTCACCGTGGCAGCCCGCGCCGGGATCGCCCGTTCATCCGTGTCAACTGCGCCGCAATCCCGCGCGATCTGGTCGAGAGCGAGATGTTCGGCCATGAGAAGGGCGCCTTCACGGGCGCCATCGAACGCCGCATCGGCCGCTTCGAGCTGGCGGACTCCGGCACGCTGTTTCTGGACGAGGTGGGCGACCTGGGTGCGGAGGCGCAGGCCAAGCTGCTGCGCGCCATCGAGGTGCACGAAATCGAACGGGTGGGCGGCGGCAAACCGATCACGGTGGACGTGCGCGTGATCGCCGCAACCAACATGGACCTCGAGCGCGCCGTTCGTGAGGGGCGCTTCCGCGAGGATCTCTTCTTCCGGCTGAACGTGATTCCCGTCGCGTTGCCGCCGCTGCGCGCTCGGACCGGCGACATTGCGCTCCTCGTGCGCCACTTCTCGGCGCTCTACCGGATCCGCGCCGTGCGGCCGGCGCCAGGATGGAGCGATGATGCGCTCCGGCTCATGGAGTGCTATCGGTGGCCGGGTAACGTGCGGGAGCTCGCGAACATCGTGGAGCGGCTCGCGATTCTGCACGCCGGCGCGGACGTCACCGCCCGCGACGTGAGCGAAGTGCTTGGCATGTCTTCGGTGGACCAGGCAGCGGCGCCGGCGCCTGATCGCGCTCCGAGCGCCGACCGTCCGCTGGCGGATGCGCTGGACGACTACGAACGCGCGCTCATCACGCAGGCGCTTACCGCCGCGCGCGGCAAGGTTGCCGAGGCCGCGCGACGCCTGCAAACGGACCGTCCAAACCTCTATCGCCGGCTGCGCCGCCTGGGTATCGAATGGCACGACGAGTGATCGAACGGCGGCGCCGCGCGCTGGCAATGCGCATGGCGCGCTGGGGCGTTGCGATCGCGGCCGCGCTCGCACTGCCCGTGTCCCGCACGCGGGCCCAGGACACCGTGAGCACGCGTGCAACGGACACGCTGTCGTACGATGATGCCACACGCATCGCCTTCCTCTACAACCAGACGGCCACGATCCGGTCGCGCGGGCCCGTGAGTGTGGACTCGGGCCAGACGGTGGACGGGAACGTCGCGGTGCTCGAGGCGCCGCTGACCGTGGGTGGCCACATCACGGGGCGCGTGGTGGTCATTGACGGCGACGTCACGCTCCGTCCCGGCGCCCGCATTGACGGCGATCTCATCGTCGCGGGCGGCGCCGCCACAGGCGCCGACAGCACGACTGTGGGCGACACCATCGAGGTGCACGCGCAGCGGCTCTTCTACCGCATGGAAGGTGAACAGATCGTCGCGACGCACGACGAAGGGCGCAGCCTCATCAACTGGTTCCGCCGCTGGCGGCGCCGGCACGAGCGCAGTGCCACGCGATTCATCGTCAAGGGGGGCACCTACAATCGTGTCGAAGGGCTGCCGATCCTCGTCGGCCCCGTGGTGCGCAGCAACAACCCGCTCGGCCCGTTCCACCTGGAAGTCATGGGGATCTACCGCTCGGCGGATCACTTCGCATGGACGAAGGCGAATCGCGGCTACCGCGCCAACGCGGAAATGCAATTCGGCTACCGCCATGGCATCGCCATTGGTGCGGACGCCTTCGACGACGTGGCCTCCGTGGAGCCGTGGCAGTTGCACGACGCCGAGATCGGACTCGCGACGTTCATGCTGCACCGCGACTACCGCGACTACTACGGCCGCACGGGCGCGCGTGGCTACGTCTCGCTGCGCGACGGGCCGCGGCTCTCGCTCACGCTCTCGCTCGGTGCGGAGCGCTGGGAACCACGCGACACCCGCAATCCGTTCACGCTCTTCCGCAATGACGCGAACTGGCGCCCCAACCCCGGGCTCGATGCCGGACGATTCGGGCTGACGGATCTCGCCGTGAAGTACGACACGCGAAACGACGTGGAGACGCCCGTCACCGGCTGGCTCATTACCGCGGACCTCGAGCACGGGTGGAGCAACTCCGTCACCCTTGGACCCACGTCGCCGCTGGCGCGGCCAGCCGCGAGCGGCACGATGGGCGTGAGCTATACGCGCGCGCGCATGGACGTGCGTCGCTACAACCGCGTCTCGCCCGAAGGGCAGTTGAATCTCCGGCTGGTGCTTGGCGGATGGGTGGGGGGGGATCCTCTCCCCCTGGAACGGCGCTTTTCGCTGGGCGGTTCGGGCACGCTGCCGGGCTATGACTTCCGCCAGATCACGGCCGGCGAGGATGTGCTCACGTGCAGCGATGGCGTGGAGATTCCCGGCAGTCCCGCGCAATGCGAACGGGTGGCGCTCGCCCAGGTGGAATATCGTCATGACCTCAACTGGCGACTGTTCGGCGGAGCGGATCTCAACGGGTGGAGCTGGGGCTTCTCGCATCCGCTGCAGTGGGTGCTGTTCGCGGACGCCGGTCGGGGCTGGCTCGTGCATCGCCACCTGGACAGCGCCACGATCGTGCGCTCTGACGGCATTCCATCACTCGACAGCTTCAAATCGGATGTGGGGATCGGCCTGGACGCCGAGGTGCTGGGCATCTTCATCGCGAAGTCGCTCACCGATTCGAGGAATCCGGTGAACTTCATGATTCGCCTCCGGCACCGCTTCTAGACCGTGCGGCTGGCTCTGATGCTCGCCATCCTGATGCTCGCGGGGATGCCGCCGGTGCGCGCGCAGCGCGGCGCGCCGCTGCAGATTGTCGTGCCGGCCGTGAAGGCGGGACAGGAGCGCGGGGTGCCCATCATCACGACCGGCGGCGTGCTCGAAGACCGCAACCTGCGCGAGCTGCTGCAGAACGGATTCCCGGCGCGATTGCATTACCGGCTCGAGCTGTGGTCGTCGGGCGGCCTGTTCGACAACCTGAAGCAGCAGCTGGAGTGGGATCTCATCGTGCGCTACAACCCGCTGGAACGTCGCTACACGGCGGCCCGCGTCGAAGCGGATCGCGTGACGACGCTCGGCACCTTCGCCACGCTGGCGGAGACCGAGCAGGCCGTGTCGCGCCCATTCCAGCCGGCCATGAGGCCCATCGCCGGACACGACCGCTCGTACTACATCGTCACGCTCAACGTGGCCATGCTGTCAGTGAACGATCTCGACGAAGTGGAGCGCTGGCTGCGCGGCGAACTGCAGCCGGCGGTGCGTGGTGAAAGGAACCCCGGCACGGCGCTCTCCCGGGGCGCCATGACACTCATGACGCGCATCCTGGGAGGAGAGCGCCGGCACTACGAAGCCCGGTCGCCGAAGTTCACGCCGTAGCGGCGCCGGGGTGGGCGTCCACGCGGTGGTGCGTGCGGAGCTCGAGCACCTCGAGCTGGTGCAGCGTGTCCTCGCCGTAGAAGAGTCGAATGTACTTCGACTGGATGGGGCTGAGGCGCCGGACCGCCCAGCTCAGGTGCACGAAGTGCGGCTCGGAGGGGTGCGTCATGGGATGCATGCCGAGCTCCTCGGGCAGCCGATTTCCCTTGCGGGTGTTGCACGGCGAGCAGGCGGTTACCACGTTGGTCCAGTCATTGGTGCCGCCACGCGAGAGCGGAATCAGATGATCGCGTGTGAGCGACTCGCGCGGCTTGAGCTCCGCGGCGGTGCGGCCGCAGTACTGGCAGCGGTAGCGGTCGCGCGCGAAGAGAAACGTGTTGGTGACCTGGCGGCGGAACCGGCGCGGCACGTGAATGAACCGGACCAGCCGGATCACGGCGGGTCTGGGCAGCGTCAGACGTTCGGAGTGGACGAAGCGGCCGGCATCCGCTTCGACAATCTCCGCCTTGCCTTCCAGCACGAGCCGTAGCGCGCGCCGCATTGGCACCAGGGTGAGCGGTTCGAACGACGCATTCAGCGCCAGGCAACCGGCGACCACGAGATCCTCCCTTGCCGCATACAGAAACTCCCGCCGTTGATCCGGGCGGGAGCGGGACAGCTACCGAGATACATTCCTGATCCCGGGACGCCGGGCGGCCGCGGCGTCCACGCTCCGTTCTACACTGACGACACCGATGATGTGCCGCAACCCCGCTCGACGCGAGGGGGATGCGACCGCAGACCGGCTGCTCATCGTGACGCCGGCACCGCCACCGGCACCGGCGTGAGCCAGCCGTAGCGGTCTTCGATGGTTCCGGTGGCGATGCCCATGTACTGCTCCTGGATCGCCAGCGTGATGGGACCGGGCCGGCCCGCCCCCACCTGAATGTGATCCACGGAACGCACCGGCGTGAGCTCGGCGGCGGTTCCGCTGAAGAAGATTTCGTCGGCAACGTACAGCATCTCGCGCGGGATCACCGCTTCGCGCACCTCGTAGCCGAGGTCCTGCGCGATGCGCATCACGGAGTCGCGCGTGATTCCGCGGAGGATGCCGGCGGAGAGCGGCGCGGTGAACACGGTGTCATCCCGCACCACGAAGAGATTCTCCCCGCTTCCTTCTGCCACGTAGCCCGCGGAGTCGAGCATGATGCCTTCGGCATAGTGGTCGAGGCGTGCTTCCATCTTGGAGAGCTGCGACCCGAGATAATTCCCGCCGGCCTTGGCGAGGCCGGGTATTGTATCGGGAGCCGCGCGGCGCCAGCTCGACACGCGGACATCGACGCCATTCTGCAGCGCGTCGTCGCCGAGGTAATGTCCCCACCTCCACGCAATGATGTACGTCTCGACAGGAACATCGATGGGATAGACGCCCATCTGCTCGCCCGTGCGCACGACGACGGGGCGCAGATAGCACGCCCGGACCTCATTCGCCGCGACGGTGTCCACGCAGGCCTGAGCCAGCTCGTCCATGGTGTGTCTGAGCGGCATGCGGTAGATCCTGCACGAGTCGTGCAGGCGCCGCATGTGATCGTTCAGGCGAAAGATGGCCGGGCCGTTGGGCGTGGCGTAACAGCGCACGCCTTCGAACACGCTGGAGCCATAGTGCACGACGTGGCTCATGACGTGGATCGTCGCTTCGACCCATGGAATGAGCTGGCCGTCGCGCCAGATTGTTGTGGTACGGCCGGACTGGGGGGAAGGCATGGATAGATGATAGCGGCAGGACAGTGGAGCGGGAAGCACCGTGCGCCGCGGGGGAGCAATGGGGTCAGACCCCGTTGCTTCCCCTTGCTCCCCCGCGGCGCTGTCCCTGCACCGTCACCACTACCGCCGGCCGATCGACCAGACCGAAGATGAGGAGCGCGACCGGGTCAGCATCCGGCATCGAGTCCGGGAGCGCGAATGCCGCGAGATCCGCATCCTTGCCGGGCTCGAGAGAGCCGATGCGCGCGTCGAGACCCAGGGCGCGCGCGCCGCCCAGGGTGAGCAGATGCAGCGCGTGCGCCGCCGAAAGCGCGTCCGAGCGATGCACGCGCGCGCGCTGCGCGAGCACGGCGGCGCGGGCCTCCTCCAGGAGATCCATGCGATCGTTGCTCGCCATGGAGTCGGAGCCCAGGCCAACGGGAATCTGTGCGTCGAGCAGCTCCATCAGGGGTGCGGTCGCATGGCCCAGCTTCGCGTTCGAGATCGGGCAGTGCGCGACCGTTGCGCCGGCATCGGCGATGGCGCGGCGATCGACGTCGTCCGCGTGAACGCAGTGGATGAGGAGCGGCCGCCGTTCGAGCACGCCGACGCGGCGCAGCAGATCCACCGGCGTGCGCGCCCTGGGCGTCACGGGGATGCCGCGCGCGCGGAGCGCATCGGCGAACGGCCCACTCCCCTGCGACACGAACGCCTGCTCCGCGTCGCTCTCGCCGATGTGCACGGCAATCGGACGGCCCGAGCGCGCCACGAGGGCGAAGAGCGGGTCGGACACGGTGTATGGTGCGTGCGGCGAAATGCCGAGACGCTGAAGATCGGTTTCGAATGGTTCAAGCGCCGCCAGCTTGTCGCGCAGCCCTCGCGCCGCGGCGGCGACCTGGCGCGGATCGGGCGATGGACAGAACACTTCCTGGTACATGATGCCGCGCACGCCGGCGTCGCGCATCGCGGCGAGCGCGACGCCGGAATCGCACGTATCAGCGAAGGTCGTCACGCCGGCGCGCACGCCTTCGGCGATGCCGAGTCGCGCCGCCTCGGCGTAGCGCTCGGGCGTCATGAGTGTCCTCTTCAACTGCTGGAGCCGCACGATCCACTCGCGGAAGGGCATGTCGGCCAGCAGCCCGCGCAGCAGCGTGAGCTCGAGGTGCGTGTGCGCGTTGACGAGCCCGGGTACGATGATCGCATGCCCGAGATCGCATGGCTCCCCATCGGGCGCGTTCGCGCGCGGCCCCACATACACGATGCGCCCGCCGGATTCCGCCACCGTGCCATCCCGGATGGGCGGCGTACTCACCGGCGCGATCCAGCGGGCGTGATAACAGATCATCGCGGAGGCTTGTGCGGCTCCGGAATGTGAAAGGGATCCGGCACGCGGGCGCTGTCGCGCTTCGGACGCGGCGGCTGCAGCGCTGGCTGCGGCGGAAAGACCGATGGAGGCCGGAGTGAATCTGCCCGGGGACCGGTATTGAACGCATTGTGCACGTTGCATTCCTGCGTGGGCTCGGTGCCCGGGATGAAGTACTCGGTGACGACGACGCTGTCGGGGCAGAAGGGATTGCGCAGCATCGCGGTCGTCCGGTCAATGTCCAGCGCCAGCAGGTCGTCAGGGCGCGGCCAGTCGGGCGGCGTGGGGCGATGGCGGTACGCTTCGGTCATGAACGAGAGCCAGGCCGGCGCGGCGAGGCGCCCACCCTGCGCGTTCGACATGATCTTCTGCGGGCGATCGAATCCCATCCACACGCCGGCCACCAGATCCGGCGTGAAGCCAATGAACCAGACATCGGTGCCATCATTGGTGGTACCGGTCTTGCCGCCCGCCGGCACGTGGAAACCGGACGCCCAGATGCTCGCCGCCGTACCGCGCCGCACGACGTCCTTGAGCATGTCCACCATGAGCCACGATTCTTCGGGCGTGAGCACATTGGTGCTCTTGGGCGTGTCATCGTAGAGCACCTTCCCCGATGCGTCCTCCACCTTCAGGATACCGGTGGGCAGCGTCCGCACACCGAGGGTGGCGAACACGTCGTAGATCGAGACCATCTCGAGCGGATAGACATCCGCTGAACCGATGTGAATGGACGGATAGGGCGGGATGGGCGTGGTGATGCCGAGCCGGTGCGCCATGTCGATCACATTCTGTTCGCCGAGCTGCATGCCCAGCCGGATCGTCGCGAGATTGCGCGAGCGATAGAGTGCGCGGCGCATGGGCATGATCCCTTCGAACTTGAGATCGTAGTTCTGCGGTGTCCACGTACCGCCGCCAATCTGCGGCAGCGAGAGCGCCGAGTCATTCACGAGGTAACTGGGGGGGAACCCATTGTGAATGGCAGTGGCGTACACCACGGGCTTGAAGGTGGATCCAGGCTGGCGCAGCGCCTGCGTGGCCCGGTTGAACTTGGAGTCGTCGAAGTCCCGCCCGCCGATCATCGCGCGCACCGCGCCGTTGCGCGGATCCAGGGCCACGAACGCATCCTGCAGATAGGGTGAGTTGGCGGTCCCGGAGTCGCCTGACGCGCTGCGCGCCACGTACTGCTCGTATGTCACGTGACGGAACCGGCCGTATTTCCCCGACTCGATCGCGCGCATCTGCTGCTCCACGTTCCGCTCGGCGGTGAGCTGCAGGTCGATGTCGAGCGTCGTGTAGATCCGGAGGCCGTCCGTGTAGAGGCGCGAGCCGAACTGGTCTTCGAGCTGCTTGCGCACCCATTCGACGAAGTACGGGGCCACCTCGCCCGATTCCTCCTTGCTCGCGAGCCTGAGCGGATAGGACTTGGCGAGCTGCGCATCCGCGTCGCTCACGACGCCGGCGCGGCGCATGAGCTCGATGACGGTGTTGCGCCGCTGGATCGCGCGGTCGGGAAAGCGACGCGGGTTGTAGCGCTCGGGCGCCTTGGGCAGTGCCGCGAGTGTGGCGGCTTCCGCCAGATTGAGATCGCGGACCGATTTGCCGAAGTAGCGCTGCGATGCGGTCTCCACGCCGTACGCCCCGCCACCCAGATTGATCTGATTGAGATAGAGCTCGAGGATCTTGCTCTTCGGATAGAGCGCCTCGATCTCGCGCGCGACCCTGGCTTCCTTGAGTTTTCGTGTGAGGGACTTCTCGCGGCTCAGCTTCTGCGGGAAGACGTTGCGCGCGAGCTGCATGGTGAGCGTCGAGAAGCCCTCGGCGTAGCCGCCCGCGCGGATGTTGTGCACCGCGGCGCCAATCGCGCGAATCCAGTCCACCCCATGGTGCTCGTAGAAGCGCTTGTCCTCGGTAATGATGAACGCTTCCTGCACGGTCCTGGGAATATCCGCGAGCTTGACGAGCGTGCGCCGTTCGAGCCCGAGCTCCGCCAGGAAGCGTCCGTCCGCGGCGTAGAGCTTGGACGTCTGCCTGGGCGTGAAGACTTCCAGGCGGTGCGGATCGGGACAGCTGGTGCCGCGACAGACAAGCGTCCACGACGCCCACGCGATTCCCACGAGGAACATCAGCAGAAAGGTCCCGCCGAGCAGGACGATACGCGTGAAGCGCGGCCGCTCCCGCCAGAAGCGCGGCGAGAAGGGCAGATCAGCCATGGAACGCGGCGGCGGCGCTCACACCGGCGTACGATGAGCGGGACGATGCATGCATCATGATGGGGATCGAGAAGCTAATCCCGCGCGCGGGGCGCGGCAACGCGCGCAGGTGACATCGTCCCCGGGCATCCCTATCTTTGCGCCATGTCTGCCACGACTTCCGTACTCGACGAGCTGGGCTGGCGCGGCCTCGTCTATCAGCACACCGATGGGCTGGCGGAGCGGCTGGGCACCGGCCCGGTCGCGGTGTACTGCGGCTTCGATCCGACCGCGCCAAGTCTGCACGTCGGCAATCTGGTCCCGGTGATGGGCCTCGCGCATCTGCAGCGCCACGGTCATCGACCCATCGCGCTCGTGGGTGGGGGGACGGGCATGATCGGAGATCCGAGCGGCAAGAGCGCGGAGCGGCAGCTCAACACGCGCGAGATCGTCGCGGAGAACGCGCGCGCGATTCGCGGGCAACTGGAGCACTTTCTCGATTTCACGGGCACGAACGCGGCCATCATGCCCGACAACGCCGACTGGCTGCTCGAGCTCCGCGCGGTGGACTTCATGCGCGACGTGGGCAAGCACTTCACCGTGAATTACATGATGCAGAAGGAATCGGTGAAGGCGCGGATGGACGCCGGCATTTCGTACACCGAATTCAGCTACATGCTGCTGCAGGCGTACGATTACCTGGAGCTGCATCGGCGACACGGCGCCACGCTGCAGATTGGCGGGAGCGATCAGTGGGGCAACATCACGGCCGGGATCGAGCTCATCCGGCGTGTGGCGGGCGCCGAATCGCACGCGCTCACGCTGCCGCTGGTGACCACCGCCGCGGGCACGAAGTTCGGCAAGACGGAAGCGGGTGCGGTGTATCTCGATCCCGCGCGCACCTCACCGTATCGCATGTACCAGTTCTGGATCAACACGGATGATCGCGATGCGGGGAAGTACCTGCGCTATTTCACGCTGCTGGCGCGCGCAGAGGTCGAAGCGCTGGACGAGGCGAAGCGCGAGCATCCGGAGCAGCGCGAGGCACAGCATGCGCTCGCGCGCGAGGTGACATCGCGCGTCCATGGCCCCGACGCGGCGCGCGCGGCCGAGGAGGTTTCCGCGCTGCTCTTCGGGAAGAGCGATCCGCGCGACCTGTCAACTGCGGCGCTCGACGCACTCATGCACGAGGTTCCGTGTGTGGAGCTGGCGATGCCGGAGAGCGGCACGTTCGAGACCGTGGATCTGTTCGTCGCGAGCGGCCTCGCGGCATCGCGAGGCGCAGCGCGGCGGTTGCTGGAACAGGGCGGCCTGAGTGTGAACGGGCGCCGGCTGGGCACCGAGGCGCGCAGCGTCCCGGCGACAGAGGCGCTGCGCGGGCGGTATCTGCTGCTCCGCAAGGGCGCGAAGGAGTACTGCCTGGTGAAGCTCCGGGGTGAGGGCGGCGCGGCATGACCGTGATCGTTGCGCCTGATTCCGGCCCGGCGGTAGACTTCGGCATCCCTTCGCGCGCCATCGGCACCGGTACCATTCTCACAGCTCCTCAATGAAAGGCTTCGTCCCGACGCCCGCGCACGTTGTTGACCTGATGGTCGCCCGTCTGTTCCGCGGACGGGCGCCGACGCGAGGCGACACGCTGCTCGATCCAGGATGCGGCGGGGGAGAATTCATAGCCGGCGTCCTTCGCTGGTGCGCGACGAATCGGCAGCCGGTTCCGACAATCATGGGCATGGAACTCGAACCTGGTCGCGCCGTACAGGCAACGCACCGGTTTGCAGACGTGCCGGAAGTTTCGATCCGCCAATCGGATTTTCTTGAGCCCAGTCACGATCGCTTCGACTTCATCATCGGGAATCCGCCGTATGTACCCATTACGGCGCTCAGCGTGGCGGAGCGTGACCGGTATCGGAGGTTGTATTCGACTGCGTCAGGGCGCTTCGACCTTTATCTGCTGTTCTTCGAACAGGCGCTGCGTCTCCTGCGCGGCGCTGGACGTCTCGTCTTCATCACCCCCGAGAAATTTCTCTACGTCGGAACGGCACAGCCGCTCCGACATCTGCTGACGAGCAGGCATGTCGAAGAGCTGTACTTTCTCGCTGAAGACACGTTTGCGAACCTGGTCACCTATCCTCTGGTCTCAACGATTTCCGGGTCATCGCACAGCGGTGAAACCCGTGTCATCACGCGGGATGGTCGGGCGCGCACGGTGCGACTCGACTCGGGATCGTCGTGGCAGCCTGTACTTCACGGACACCGGCGCCAGCCGCACGACTCCACGCTGGCTGATGCCTGCATCCGGATCAGCTGCGGCGTCGCTACTGGAGCGGATTCCGTTTTCGTGCGGCGTGCGGCGGAGCTGCCCCACAACCTGGCGCGGTTTGCCCGTCCAACCATCGCTGGGCGCCAGCTCCAGCCGGGTGAGGCGCTCGCGACGCCCTTCAAAATGCTGCTGCCGTATTCGCCCGATGGCTCGCTCCTTCCCGAGGAGTCTCTTGGCCCCTTGAAAGCGTACCTGGAAGCGGATGCGCGCCGTGAGCAACTGGTGCGGCGGACCTGCGCCGCGCGCAAGCGGTGGTACGCCTTTCACGAGACTCCCCCGCTTCGCGACATTCTCCGGCCCAAGCTGCTGTGCAAGGACGTCACGGCGACGCCATTCTTCACCGTGGACCGTTCCGGGCACATTGTGCCGAGACATTCGGTCTATTACATCGTTCCCGCCGATCCGCGCATCATCGATGCGCTCGCGGCTTACCTCAATTCGCCGGTCGCGAGGAAGTGGCTGCAGGCGAATTGTCAGCGGGCGGCCAGCGGATACTTGCGGTTGCAGAGTCACGTGCTCAAGCGACTGCCCATTCCACCGGAGCTGGCTCCCGCACCGCACCTCGAGGAGCAGATCCCGCTTGCAATCGGCGGGACGTCGGCATGACGACGCCGTTCGACACCGCCATCGCGGCAATCGAACGGGCGCGGTACCACAATCACAGGCTCGAAGCCCATTCCGACACCGTCGGCGACGGCATTGTTGCGGACCTGAAAGCCTCATGTGCGACATTCACCGCTGATCTGAACGCCGGTGTCATTCAGGTCTGGAAGAACGTGTCCGCGCCAGGAGATCGACTGCGCAAGGTTGACCTGTTTGTTGGTGAGCCGGATGCTCGTGGCCAGCCTGACATGCAGCGAGTTCGCATCGCGATCGAGAACAAGTCCGTTATCACCGCGCACCGCAACCGTACGAACCGATTTGATGACCTCAGAAAGGTGCTGTCTGCGGTGCATGGCGCGCGGCCGGAGGCACTGCTCGTTGCCACGGTGCTGGTAGGGCTCTCGAAGCGGGTGCTGAACATTCCCGACCAGGTCCACAAGTTCTACCGGAGCCAGGAGGGTGAATTCGAGCAGCGCGTTCTGCCGCGACTGTCTTCCGGCGACGAAAGTCTCTGGGAACAGTTCGACTGGGCGGTGAGCCGGAATTCCTCCACCGACCCGGCGCGGACGGCTGACCTGTTCCGCACCTTGCCAACGCGCGGCTCCGGCCACACCCACGTCCAGGGGTACGATTACGTTCTGCTCGTCCCCGTCAGCATAGACAACGTCAACCCACCCCGCGTGGCTCGTGACAATGATCTCGGGATTGACGTCGATGCGGAATACTCACGCCTGATTCAGCAGATGTGTTCGGCGTACACGGCGCGGTGGCACATGTAACGAAGCGCCGGATGACCGGTCCTTCGACATCGTAAGAAGTATCGTCACGCGCGTGAGCTCAGCCACCATCAGCGGCTGCCCCTACCTCCTTCTCTTCGGAATTCATCATTGGCAACGCCTGGTCATCCTGCCGCGCGCCATCCTGTCCCCGGTACCAGTAGGCCACCAGCGCCACGAAGATGCCGACGAGCACGCAGCTCCCCACGCGCCAGCCAATCGCATCGAAACTCCACGCTTGCGCCAGCGCGCGAATGCCGGCGTAGAACGCCAGCGCGAGTCCGACAAGCCGCGCGACGCGATGCGCATGGCGCCGGCCGTAGAAGATCGCGGCAACGCCGGCGAGTGCATAGAACACGATGAGCAGGAAGGTGGCGACATCCGCGGCGAATGCACCGGCGAGCTCGCGCTGGATCCAGACAAACGCGGCGATCGCCGGCATGGCCTCGAGTGATGCGCGGATCAGTTCCGTGTCGCCCCTCACGACTGTCACGCCCCAGCCGGTCCGGACGTCGCGCGCGAAAACCCACCACGCCACCACAACCGCGAGCGCGGCAAGCGACGGCAGAGTCAGGAAGGGCGGGAACACAAACCGCACGCGGTCATCCAGCAACGCGACTGCCCAGAGTGACGCCACGCCGAGTTCCACGGTGATCGGCCACGCCAGTGCGGCCGCGCGGACGCGCCGCATGACCTGGGAAAAGAGCACGGCATGCAGCGACAGCACGATGACGCAGAGTTCCGGCGTGCGGTGCAGACCAAGAAGCACGCCGATGGCGCTGGCGCTGGCTGCCGTCGCGAGGTGCAGCCCGCGATCTCGCGGCGTGACCTTCGCGCCGATGAGTGCGAGCAGCATCCACGCCGCGGCGATGACCACACCTGCGGGACTGTCAGGGTGCCGGAGCACGATCTCGGCACCGCCGAGGAAACCCAGCGGCAGTACGATCGCGGCAAACGGGCGCGCCGGCAGCATCGGTTGCAGCAATCGTGGTGCGGCGTAGCTCGTCAGTGTCCCCAGGAGCGCGAGCCCGATCGCGACGCCGGCCACTCCCTTCCATGCGCCGGCACCGGCGAGCGCGAACGCGGCCAGCACCAGATACCAGAGCGCGAGCGG
>Ga0070696_100000300_pt1 | contig 29886 bp, 18 predicted proteins | sample KBSK1253metaG_FD_65474 | JGI IMG/M metagenome (GOLD analysis project Ga0070696, IMG submission 65474) | Corn, switchgrass and miscanthus rhizosphere microbial communities from Kellogg Biological Station, Michigan, USA - KBS K1-25-3 metaG | ecosystem: Host-associated > Plants > Roots >... | reverse complement strand
AGGTTGACGAAGCCAACCCCGCTCACGGGAAGCAGCGCAGGTGCATTCAGGACAGCGCCGCGCGGATTGGGTCAATCACGCGGATAAGTTCCGTATCGCTCATTCTTGTCGGAATATTTTGCGGTCCAAAGCGAGCGGAAATTTCGCCGCCGTTTGCCATTGGAACCGTAATGACATAATGCAGATGCAATTGTCGATCGCCTTTACAAGATGTCGAGACGCCGATCGCAAGCGCAATTGCCGTTACACCCGGGTGCGTCTAAGCACTTGACCCGACTCGCGATTTGGCTGCCGGCCAACAAAACACTTCCATGGGCGCGGAACTTGCATAGCTCGGGTTCGCCACAGCCGGGCATCGGTCATAGGCACCTTGAAATGATGGCGAACAGCATGAAAGTTGGAATTCGCGCGGCGACGCGCAGCCGGGCTGCGGTTCTGCCCTGGATTCTTGCAGTGCTGGTGGCGGCTGCGCATCCGAGCACCGCAAGCGCCTCCTGTTCCTCGCCGCAGAATGCAATCGAAGCGGAGAACTGCTTGCCTGGAACCAACTCGTCCGTGTGGACGGTCGACGGCTCCGGCGACCCGACCATCCAGGGGTTCGCCACGGACATGAGTGTCAACGCCGGGCAGACCGTCAATTTCAAGATCAGCACGTCGGCGCGGGCGTATACGATCGGAATATTCCGCCTCGGCTTCTATGGCGGGTCGGGCGCCCGCAACGTTGCGAACATCACGCCGTCTGCAAGCCTGCCGCAGAGCCAACCGCCGTGCCAAACGGACCCGAATACCGATCTCTACGACTGCGGTACCTGGGCGGTTTCGGCATCGTGGGCAGTTCCGTCGGCGGCGGTCTCCGGCCTCTATCTCGCTTTACTGACGCGGACCGATACCGGCGGTCAGAGCCAGATCTGGTTCGTCGTGCGAAACGATGCATCCACCGCCGACATCGTATTTCAAACCTCCGACGAGACCTGGCAGGCCTACAACCCCTACGGGGGCAACAGCGTCTATGGTCCCAACAACTCTTTCGATCTGACTAACCGCGCTTACAAGGTCAGCTATAACCGTCCGTTGACCACCCTCGATCTGGAGATTCAGTCGTTTCCTCTCTATGCAGAGTATCCGATGATTCGCTGGCTCGAGGCGAACGCCTACGGCGTCGCCTATATCTCCAGTGTCGACGCAGCGCGTAACGGAGCACTGCTCAAAAACCACAAGCTTTACCTTTCGGTCGGCCACGACGAATACGTCTCGGGGCCGAAGCGAGCAAACGTACAGGCGGCCCGCGACGCCGGGGTCAATCTGGCGTTCTTCAGCGGCAACGAATTCTTCTGGAAGACGCGTTGGGAAAACAGCATCGACGGAAATAACACGGCCAATCGGACCTTGGTCTGCTACAAGGAAACACTGGGTCCCAACTCCAACCCTGTTGCGACCGCCGCCGTCGATCCGCAGGATCCCCCCTCATGGACGGGCACCTGGCGCGATCCCACCAAGAGTCCGCCGGCTGACGGCGGAAAGCCGGAAAACGCACTGACTGGGCAGTTATTCCGCGTCAACGGTCCCGGGGCCGACAACCTCAATCTCTCCATCAAGATTCCTGCCGCGCAAGGTAAAATGCGCTTCTGGCGCAATACTCAGGTGGCGACGCAATCGGCAGGGCAAACCTGGACCTTGCCGGCGAGTACTCTCGGCTACGAGTGGGACGCGGAAGAGGATAACGGTTCCCGCCCCGCCGGTCTCCTTGATCTGTCCACCGCGACCTACACTCTCACGGCCGATTACCTGCAGGACTACGGCGGCCTCTACGGCGCGGGAGTGGCCACCCACCATATGTCTTTGTACCGCGCACCGAGCGGCGCCTTGGTTTTCGGGGCGGGGACCGTGCAATGGTCATGGGGACTCGATGCCAACCATACCGGAGTGGGGGCCAACGCCGACGCCAACATGCAGCAGGCGACGGTCAACCTCTTCGCTGACATGGGGGTGCAGCCTGCCGCCTTGCAGCCGGGCCTGGTTCGCGCATCGGCATCGACGGATACCCTTGCGCCCACGTCGACGATTGCTTCTCCGGTCCAGGGAGCAACGGTTCACGTTGCCGGCCCCGTTAGCATCAGCGGGAGTGCTTCGGATGCGGGCGGAGGCGTGGTAGCGGGCGTCGAAGTCTCCGTCGACGGCGGCGCAACGTGGCATCCGGCGACCGGCACTACGAGTTGGACTTACTCCTGGGTGCCCCTGACAACCGGGACGGCTACGATTCAGAGCAGGGCAGTTGACGATACTGCCAATCTCGAGACGCCTACCGGCACCGTAACCGTGCAGGTGGCGCCCCCCGTTTGCCCATGCAGTCTGTTTATTTCACAAACGCCCGCAAGTGGTAACGCCAGCGATGGTGTTGCTTACGAACTGGGAATGAAGTTCCAGGCTGCTGCGCCGGGGCAGATTTCGGCGATTCGTTACTGGAAGGCGTCTAGCGAGACCGGTACCCACACGGGACGCATCTGGTCCGCGACCGGAACGCTGCTGGCGTCTGCGACCTTCTCCGGAGAGACGATCTCCGGCTGGCAGAGCGCGGCGCTCTCGAGCCCACTCGCGATCCAGGCCAACACCACGTATGTCGTGTCGGTGAACGCGAACGCCTACTACGCCGCCACCGCCGGTGGTTTGGCGAGTGCGGTCGTCAATGGCAACCTGAGTTCAGTCGCGGACGGGGCGAACGGGCTATTCGGCACCCGGGGAGTTTTCCCCACCGGCAGTTACCAAAACACCAACTATTTCCGCGATGTGTCCTTTGCCGCCACCTCTCAGACTGTGAAGATGAGTGGCGACAACCAAGTCGGTGCACCCGGCACAGCTCTGCCCGGCCCTCTGGTGGCGGAAGTGCTCGACCCGAATGGAAATCCCGTGTCCGGCGTGACGATGACCTTCACCGTTACCGGCGGGGGCGGTTCGGTCTCTCCGGCCAGTGTGCTCACCAACGCCAGTGGCCAGGCGAGTGCGGTGCTGACATTGGGCAGCGGTGCCGGAACGAACACGGTACAGGCGGCTGCCGCCGGCGCCGGCAGCGTGAGTTTCCGCGCCGTCGCGCAGCAGGATACGGTGTTCGTTTCACAGACCCCGGCGGTCCCCAATGCCACCGACCATGTGGCTTATGAGCTGGGCATGAAGTTCCAGAGCAGCGGGCCGGGGCAGATCACTGCGATCCGCTACTGGAAGGCTGCGAGCGAGACCGGTACGCATACCGGGCGCATTTGGTCGGCGACCGGCACGCAACTCGCATCGGTTGCCTTCTCGGGTGAGACCGCCTCCGGCTGGCAGATCCAGGCGCTCGCGAGCCCGCTTCCAATCCAGGCCAACGCGATTTATGTGGTGTCGGTGAACACGAACCTGTACTACGCCGCTACCACCGGCGGCTTGTCGAGCTCCGTGACCAATGGATACTTGAGCTCGGTGGCGGATGGCGCGAACGGCGTGTACGGCAGCGCAGGGGCCTTCCCCGGCAGCAATTATCAAAATACCAACTACTTCCGCGATGTGTCATTCTCCAACACGCCGAGCATCGTCAAGCAGAGTGGCGACGGCCAGTCGGGTACCGCAGGCACGACGCTGTCCGCCCCATTGGTGGTAGTGGTGCGCGACGCCAATGCCAATCCGGTCTCCGGCGCGACCGTCGGTTTCACCGTGACCGCGGGCGGTGGTTCGGTCTCTCCGGCCAGCGCGGTAACCAACGCAAGCGGGCAGGCGAGTGCCATACTGACTCTCGGCAGCAGCGGCGGAACGAACACGGTTCAGGCGGCTGCCGCCGGCTTCGGCAGCGTGAGCTTCAACGCCACCGCACTGCAGGGCACGCTTTTCACGACACAGACGCCAGCGATGGCCAACGTCACCGACAATGTGGCATATGAGCTGGGGACGAAGTTCCAGGCCACCGCACCGGGGCACATCACCGTGATCCGTTACTGGAAGGCGCCGAGCGAAACCGGCACACATACGGGCAAGATCTGGTCGGCGACCGGGACACTGTTGGCGTCGGTGACCTTCTCGGCGGAAACCGCTTCCGGCTGGCAGGTTCAGGCGCTGACGAGCCCGATTTCGATCCAGGCCAACACCACGTACGTGGTGTCGGTGAACGTCAACGCCTACTACGTGGCAACCGGCGGCGGATTGGCAAGCACGGTCATCAACGGCAATCTGAGTTCCGTGGCGGACGGGGCCAACGGGGTCTTCGGCAACTTAGGGGTCTTCCCGAGGAATTCCTATAACAACACCAACTACTTCCGCGATGTGTCGTTCACCCCGCAATGAGCAGGCGTTGGCAGACTCATCATGAATCGATGAAGGGATTCTGCACAGCGTTTCGCGGTATGCCCATCCCACAATTGGGGACGCCGCGCCTCGTGCCATCGGCCGGCAATTGCATCCGCGACCGCTGTCTGAATGTCGGACGCTTTGACGAGCCGGTTCGAGCCTTCGATTATCGTAATCGGCCTCTCGGTGCTGTCTCGCAACGTCAGGCATGGAATTCCAAGGTAGGTTGTCTCTTCCTGGATTCCACCGGAATCGGTGATCGCCGCGCGCGCACCGATAACCAAGTTCATGAATTGTATGTAGCCGAGCGGTTCCGTCGTTTTGATGCCGGGCGCCCCGAGTAATCGTCCCATCAACCCGAATTCCGTGAGTCGTTTGTACGTTCGGGGATGAATGGCGAACACCAGCGGCAATATTTTCGAGGCGTCGATAATTTGGGCGACCAGAAATTTTAGCGCGTCCGGATCGTCGACATTTGACGGTCTGTGCAGCGTTACGACGCCATACGCGCCATTCGACAAATTCATTTTGGCGCGGGTCTGATCGGATTGGATTTTCTCGCGCACCAGTTCGTAGGAATCAATCATTATATTTCCGACCCGTTCGATTCGAGCGGGCGCGATTCCCTCACTTTTTAGATTCTCATCTGCGTCGGGGGACGGCGTCCAGAGCAGATCGGCAATCGCGTCGGTAACCAGCCGGTTGATTTCTTCCGGCATGCGCCGATCGCGGCTACGAAGCCCGGCCTCCAAATGGACGACAGGTATCCAAAGTTTCGCGCCCACCAATGCACACGCGGCGGTGGAATTGACATCGCCGACTACGACGATCACGCCCGGGCGATTCCGATCACAAATTCTCTCATATGCGATCATCACGCCGCCGGTCTGCTCCGCGTGGCTGCCGCTGCCCACTTCCAGGCTGATTGCCGGGGGCGGCATACCCAGATCCTTGAAAAAGGCATCTGACATATTCGGGTCGTAATGCTGCCCGGTGTGGACGACATCAGGCGCACACCAGCTCTCACGCTTCAGCGCGTGGTAAAGCGGTGCAATTTTCATGAAGTTGGGCCGGGCGGCAGCGATCAAATGAACGACGATCGGTTCAGCGGTGTCCTGCATGCGATCAAGCGTACAATTTTTTCAGCCGAAAAGTTTGATTGGATGCGAGATTCCGGCTCTATTTCGGTATTTTTGGCCGCATTTCGGAATTCGCCGCGCTCACCCGCCGTAGAACTCCAGGGCGATTTCGCGCAGCAACCCCCCCACATAGCCGCTGAACGAACGCGCCACCTCGAGATGAAACGCGTCTTCCCGGGTGCGCCAAAGCACGATGTCGGACTTCGCCAAGATGGTTCGCGTGCAGGTATTGACGGTAAATTCACCGATGTCCAGATCGAGCGGGCAGGCGCCGCTCAAAATGGTTGCGGCATGCGGGCCGCTCACCTCGAGTGCAAATTGCCGGTGACTGATACCGACCAGGGCATGCGGCATACCGTTCAAGGCGGCCTCGATCGCCGTGGCGACATCGAGATCCGACTCGCCGGCCCCGCCCAACAGCAGGTATTCGTCCGGGCCCAACCACAGCGTCGCGCGTGATTCATGGACCACCGCGCGGCACGGCTCTTCGGCAAAGGCGGCGCCCCAGATCGGAGCCGCGGCCGCTCGCACTGCCGCGTCGCCGTGCAAGATGAAGCGCATGGCAGGCGGCAATGCCCGCATCCATTCCGTCGCCGGCACCGGCGGTGAGCTGCGTGTTGCAACGTCAGGCATTGATGCGCGCTCCGGTGGGGTCGTAGAAAACCGGCGAAGTGACCTCGACCTCGATGTCGCCCCCGGGCATGGGCACGTACAGAGTCTGGCCGAGCCGCGCCCGGCCGCCCGCGACCACGCCCAATGCGATCGAATGGCCCAGCACGCTGCTGGCATAGGAGGAGGTGACATGGCCGATCAGCTTCATGGGCGGCTTCTGGCCCGCGGTTGCCGCCACCTGCGCTCCTTCCTCGAGCACCACGTTCGGGTCCTTGGTGCGCAAGCCCACCAGCTGTTTGCGATCAGGGGATTTCATGGACGCGCGATCCAAGGACCGCTTGCCCACGAAATCCGCCTTAGCCTTGCCGATGGCCCAGGTCAATCCGGCATCGTCGGGCGTCAGCGTACCGTCGGTGTCCTGGCCCACGATGATGTAGCCTTTTTCCGCGCGCAGGACGTGCATGGTCTCGGTGCCGTATTCGGTGATGCCATGCGCCTGGCCCGCTGCATGCACCGCCTCCCACACGCCAAGCCCGAAGTCCGCCGGCACGTTGATCTCGAACCCCAATTCACCCGAGAAGCTCACGCGAAACAAGAGCATCGGCACGCCGCAAATTCGTCCGTGCCCCACGCTCATGTGCGGCCACGCCGCGGCGCTGATATCGATTCCCTCGACCAGGGACTCGAGCACCTGGCGCGACTTCGGACCCTGCACGGCAATGACCGCCCAGTGCTCGGTGGTCGAAGTCAGCCACACCTTGAGCTCCGGCCATTCGGTCTGACGATAATCCTCCATCAACGCAAGGACGCGCGGCGCACCGCCGGTGGTGGTGGTCACGTGAAAACGATCCGCACCCGTGCGCGCCACCACGCCATCGTCATAGATGAAGCCGTCGTCGCGGAGCAGTATTCCGTATCGCGCGCGGCCGACCCCTAAATTTGACCAATTGTTGATGTACAACCGGTTCATGAACTCGGCCGCGTCCGGGCCAACCACTTCGATCTTGCCCAGCGTGGAGCCATCGAAGATGCCGCAGGCGCTGCGCACCGCAAGGCATTCGCGCGCCACCGCGGCATGCATGTCTTCGCCGCCGCGCGGAAAATAGCGCGCCCGTTTCCACAGGCCCACGTTCTCGAACACCGCGCCCCTGGCCTGCGCCCAGGAGTGGGTCGCCGTGGTGCGCACCGGATCGAACAAATCCCCGCGTGAGATGCCGGCCAGGCTGCCGAAGGTCACGGGCGTGTAGGGCATGCGAAACGTGGTCAGTCCCACCTGCGGAATGGCGACATCCAGGCTCTTGGCCACGATGGCCATGGCATTGAGGTTCGAGGTCTTGCCCTGATCGGTGGCCATGCCCGTGGTGGTGTAGCGCTTGACGTGTTCGATCGATTGAAACCCTTCGCGTGTCGCAAGCGCCAGATCGCGCGTGGTCACATCGTGTTGCCAATCGACGAAGGACTTGTCGCTGCTCGGCGGGTTCGCCTGCGGCAACGCGCCCAAGTAGGCGCGGCTGTCGCGCTTCAATGCCTGCACGCTGAAGCGGCGTTGGGTGTGACTCGGCTCCGGCGCCGACGCCGCGCCGCTCATCGCCCCATCCGCCAGCACCTCGGCAAGCTCGTAGACTCCGCGGCAGGCGCCGGCGGAACGCTCGCACTCGGCGGAAGTTTCCGGGATGAACGCCTGGTGTTCGGCGCTCCACTTGAGTTTGCCGCGCGACTGGGAGAACAAATGCACGCTGGGCGTGAAGCCGCCGGACATCAGCAGGGCGTCGCAGGCGATGCGCTGCCCGGCGCGTACACTGCCGCCCTGCACCACGCCGAGCGTGACGGCGCTGATGCGCAAATCCCCTTCGGTGCCGAGCACGGTCGATGCCGGCAGTATGTGGATGCCGGCGCGGCGCGCGGCATCGGGAAGGGCGCCCGCAACTTCCGGCCGCAGATCCGCGATGGCGGCAATCTCCGTGCCGGCATTCTGCAAATCGAGAGCCGCTTGGTAGGCATCATCGCCCGAGGTCACGATGACCGCGCGCGTGCCCACGCGCACGCCGTATCGATTCAGGTAGGTGTGCGCGGCGCCGGCGAGCAGTATGCCCGGCCTATCGTTGCCGGGAAATACCAGCGGCCGTTCGATCGCGCCGGTGGCGAGCACCACGGCGCGCGCGCGCACCTGCCACAGCCGCTCGCGCGGCTCATTCTTGGGCAGGACCGCAACATGGTCGTTGAGCCGTTGATTCAGGCCGATGAGATTGTGCGGAAAATAGCCGAAGCCGGTGGTGCGGCTGAGCAATGTCACGCGGCTGTTGCCCGCCAGCGAGGCGATGCCCTGCTGCACCCAGGCGAGCGCGGTCTGTCCGTCGATCACGGCGCCGGTTTCCGTCAGCAGGCTGCCGCCGAACTCGGCGCTCTCATCGCACAGGATGACTCGGGCACCGCCGTCGGCGGCGGCCAGCGCCGCCGCGATCCCGGCGGGACCCGCGCCGACGACCAGCACATCGCAATGCGCATAGCGCTGCGCATAGCGGTCCGGATCGGCTTCAGCGGGCGCCCGGCCCAAACCCGCCGCGCGGCGAATCATGGGTTCGTACAGTAATTTCCATGCCTTCTTCGGCCACATGAAAGTCTTGTAGTAAAACCCCGCCGGAAAAAACGACGACAGCAGGTCGTTGACGCGGCCGAAGTCTCGATCCAAGCTCGGCCAGCGGTTCTGACTCTCGGCGACCAATCCGTCGTACAACTCGACTTGGGTCGCCCGCAGGTTGGGGGTCACGCGCGCGGCATCCCGGCTCACCGTCACCAGAGCATTCGGCTCCTCGGAGCCGGCCGCAAGAATGCCGCGCGGCCGGTGATACTTGAACGAGCGGCCCGTCAGGTGCACGCCGTTGGCGAGCAGGCCCGAGGCGAGGGTATCGCCCGCGGCACCCACGTAGGATTGGCCGTCGAAGGTGAATCGGATTCGCTGCGCCCGGTCGATGCGTCCGCCGCTCGGCGTGCGCATGGCGGCATCCGCCCGGTGCGCGCTGTTGCTTGCCGTGCTCATGCCGAACGCCCGCCCGGCCCCGGCGGCGCAGGCGGCGCAGGCGGCGCCGACGATGCGGGCTGCGCGCGCTGGTCAGGCGGCGTGGCGAGAACCGGTTGCGCTTCGCCGGTCTTGTAAAACGCCAGGAAATGATCGGTGGTCGTGTCGCGCAGTGCATTGAAGAACCGCCCGCAACCGCGCGCATGGCGCCAGCGTTCGGCATACACGCCCTTGGTGTTGGTGCGCATGTAGAGGAACTCCGCCCAGGCCTGATCATCGAGTTGCGAGGGTTGGCGCGGGCGTGTCAGATGCGCTTGACCGCCGTAGGTGAATTCAAGTTCCGGGCGCTTACCGCAGTAGGGGCAGACTATGAGCAGCATCGGGGGGTCCGTTCAGTGCGCCACGGCGGCTGCCGCGGCCTCGTCGATCAGGTATCCGTCGCGGAAACGTTCGATGGTGAACGGCGCGTTGATGGGATGCGGCTCATCGTGCGCGATGGTCCAGGCAAAGACATGCGCCGATCCCGGCGTGGCCTTGAATCCTCCCGTCCCCCAGCCGCAGTTGACGTACAGACCCGGAACTTCGGTCTTGGCGATGATGGGCGATCGGTCCGGCGTCACGTCGACGATGCCGCCCCAGTTGCGCAGCATCCGCAGGCGGCGAAAATTCGGAAACAATTCGCAGATCGCATCCAAGGTGTGCATGTTGACGTGCAAGGCGCCGCGCTGGGTGTACGAGGTATAGGCGTCGGTGCCGGCGCCGATGACCATTTCGCCCTTGTCCGACTGGCTGATATAGGCGTGAATGGTGTTGGACATGACCACGCAGGGAAAAATAGGCTTGACCGGCTCGGAGACCAAGGCCTGCAGCGGGTAGCTCTCCAGGGGCACGTGCACGCCGGCGAGTGCCATGATGACGCTGGTGTTGCCGGCCGCGGATACGCCCACCTTGCGCGATTGAATCACGCCGCGCGTGGTCTCCACCGCCTCGATGCCGTTCGCGCCGCGCCGAAAACCGGTGACTTCGCAATTCTCGATGATGTCGACGCCGAGAGCATCGGCGGCGCGAGCATAGCCCCAGGCAACGGCGTCGTGCCGCGCGGTGCCGCCGCGCCGCTGCAACGCCGCGCCCAACACGGGATAGCGGATGTCGTCCGAGATATTGAGCAGCGGGCAGAATTCCTTCGCCTCCGCCGGCTCCAGCCATTCGTTGTCGACCCCGTTGCAGCGATTCGCGTGCACATGCCGCTTGAACACCTGTATGTCGTGCACGGTGTGCGCCAGCATCATGACGCCGCGGGGCGAGAACATGACGTTGTAATTGAGCGACTGCGAGAGACCCTCCCACAGCTTCACCGCATGGTCGTAAAGCGCGGCGCTTTCATTGAACAGGTAATTCGAGCGGATGATGGTGGTATTGCGCCCGGTGTTGCCGCCGCCTATCCAGCCCTTTTCCAGGACGGCGATATTCGTCATCCCATGTTCCTTGGCCAGATAGTACGCCGCGCCCAGACCATGGCCGCCGCCGCCGACGATGACGGCGTCGTAGCGGGCCTTGGGCTCGGGCTTGCGCCATTGCTGCTGCCAACCGCGGTGCTTCGAGAGGCCGCGCCAGATCAGCGACAGCCCCGAGAATGATTGCCTGCTCATATCGCTTTGGCCTGCGCTAGGCCCTCAAGTCCTTGTTCTCCGGATCATACGGCGAATCGACGAGCACCGTGGCGCGCTTGCGTTCGCCCAAGATCTCGATCTCGATGTCCGTGCCCACGGCTGCAAACTCCGGCTTGATGTAGCCCAACCCCAGGCTCTTGCGCAACACATGTCCGTAATAGCCCGCGGTGGCGCGGCCGATGATGTTGCCCTTGCCGTCGAACAGCGGCTCATTGCCCAGCGGGTCGGCATCCGTGACGCCATGAACTTCGAAGGTGATGAAGCGGTGCGGCACGCCTGCCTTCAACTGCTTCTCGAGAGCCTCCTTGCCGATGAAGGGTCCCTTGCTCAAGCGCACGAAGCGGTCCAGTCCCGCCTCGTAGGGCGTGTAATCGGTGGTCAGGTCGCTGCCCCACATGCGATAGGATTTCTCGAGCCGCAGGGATTCCATCGCGCGCATGCCGGCCAGCCCTATGTTGAATTCCGCGCCGGCGGTGAGCAGCGAGTCGAACAGGTGATGCGCGTACTCGATGGGGAAGTGCAGCTCCCAGCCGAGGGCGCCGACGAAATTCACGCGCAGCAGATACACGTCCGTGGCAAGACCGACTTCGGCCACTTGACCGGTCAGCCAGGGAAACGATGCATTGTCGAGCGGCGTATCCGCGAGTTTCGCCAGCACGTCGCGCGAGCGCGGTCCGGCCACCACGAAGCAGCCGCGGCTCATGGTGATATTTCTCAACGCAACGCTGCCGTCCTGCGGCAGCGCTCGTTGCAGATAGTCGCTGTCGTAGCGCTCGGCCGCGCCGGCGCTCACCACGTAGAAATGCTGTTCGGCGATTTTGGTGATCGTGAATTCCGAGCGAATGCCGCCGCGGCGGGTGAGTGCATGGGACAGTGCAATCCGGCCGATCTTGGTCGGCACTTTGTTGGCGACCAAGCCATCCAGCCAGGCTTCCGCGCCGGGTCCCGTGACTTCGTGCTTGGTGAACGGCGTCAGGTCGATGATGCCGACATGCTGGCGCAGGTGCCGCGCCTCATTGCCCACGTGCTCGAAGTAATTCGAGCGGCGGAAGCTCCATTGGTCCTTGGCCGGAACGCCGGCCGGCGCGAACCAGTTGGGGCGTTCCCAGCCGTAGCGCTGCCCGAACACCGCGCCCATGCGCGCCAGCTTGTCGTACACCGGGCTGGTCTTCGATGGGCGCGCATCGGCCCGCTCCTCATCCGGATAGTGGATGACGAATACGTTGCGATACGTTTCCTCGTTCTTTTTCACCACGTAGCGCTTGCTGGTGTAGGGCCCAAAGCGCCGCGGATCCGCCGCCATCATGTCGATGCCGGGCTCGCCCTCGACTATCCATTCGGCGAGCTGCCATCCGGAACCGCCGGCCGCGGTGATGCCGAAACTATGGCCCTCGTTGAGCCATAAATTTCGCGCGCCCCAGGCGGGACCCACCAGCGGGCTGCCGTCCGGCGTGTAGGCGATGGGCCCGTTGACGATGTCCTTGATCCCGCAGGTGGCGAGCGAGGGCACGCGCCGCTGCGCCGCTTCGACGTAGGGCAGCAGACGCTCGAGATCGCCTTCGAACAGACTCTTGCCGAACCATTCCGGCACGCCGTCGGCAAAACGTGCCGGGGCGCCTATTTCGTAGGGACCCAAAATCCAGCCCATGCGCTCTTCGCGCAAATAGTAGGACTGATCCGATTCGCGCAGCACCGCAAGCTCGCGGCCGCCCCCTTGGCGATAGGCTTTGAGTTCGGGGGACTCGTCGTACACGATGTATTGGTGTTCGACGGGAATGGAGGGCACGTTCAGGCCGAACATCCGGCCCGTCTGCCGCGCATAATTGCCCGTGGCGCAGACCACGTGCTCGGCCACGATATCGCCCTTGTTGGTGGTGAGATGCCATTCTCCCGAGGGCGTGCGTTTGACCGCGGTGACCTCGGTGTGTTCGTTGATTTCAGCGCCTCGACTGCGCGCGCCCTTGCGCAGCGCCATGGTCAGGTCCGCGGGCGCGATGTGACCGTCGTCGGGGTGGTAGAGCGCACCGACGATTTTCGTCGTCCCGGCGCCGTCCAAATCGATCAGCGGCCACAGCTCGCGCACCTGCTTGGGGCTGATCACCTGAAAGGGCACGCCGATGGTATTCGCCGTGCCGCAGTACTTCTGGTACTCATCCATGCGATCGCGGCAGGTCGCGAGCCGCAAATTGCCGGTGACGTGAAAACTCACGTCCTGTCCGGTTTCGGCCGGCAAGCGCTTATAAAGATCAACCGAGTATTTGTGCAGCTGGCCGACCGTGTAGCTCATGTTGAACAGGGGCAGCAATCCGGCAGCATGCCAGGTCGAACCTGCGGTGAGCTCCGCTCGTTCGAGCAGCACGACGTCATTCCAACCTTTCAGCGCCAAGTGGTACAGCGTGCTCACGCCCACCACACCGCCGCCAATCACCACTACACGAGCATGAGTTTTCATCTGCCTGGAGTCTCCCCAACGCAACAGCCTGGCAGTGTATCGACCGGGCAGCCAAACAACACGCCAATTGCGACAGCCCCTGATGGAAATGCGCCATGCCTGCCCCGATAGTGCTCGTCAGTGGTTTGCCAAGGCGCCTCAGCGGCCTGCCGGGGCACCTCAGCGATGCCAGAGCACCTCAGCGATGCCGGGTCGCTGCGCGGTGTCGCGTACCCGTCTGAAAACGACAAATACCTGTCGGAAACAGACAAGATACGGCGTCAGTGGCATAATGTTGGGCGTCCGATACGCATGCTTTGGTCTCCGGAGGCAACTTGGAATCGTCTGTCGTGCTGCGCAAGTGCAAGTACGCATTTTTGACATTGCCAAACTATTCTCTGATCGCCGTGGCCAATGCGGTCGAACCGCTGCGAATGGCCAATCGCCTGGTCGGCAAAGAAGTCTACGAATGGTCCGTCATCAGCATGGATGGATGCGCTTCGGAGGCCAGCGGCGGACTCTATCTGTCGCCCACCGGCACGCTCGACAAGTTGGGAAACGTCGATATTTTGTTCGTCTGCGGCGGCATCAACGTTCGTGAAGCGGTATCGCCGGCCCTGTTGACCGCGCTGCGGCGGCTCGCCGACCGCCGCGTACCCTTGGGCGCTCTGTGCACCGGAGGCTATGCGCTGGCGCGTGCCGGCCTGCTCGATAACTTCAACGCGACCATTCACTGGGAGAATTTATCGGCACTGCGCGAAGAGTTTCCCAGAGTCCGCCTCAACGATCAGTTGTTCACCATCGACCGCGACCGCTTCACCTGCTCCGGCGGCACGGCGCCCTTGGATCTCATGCTCAACCTGATTCAAGTGAAGCTGGGGAGGCGGATCTCGGAGCTGGTTTCCGAGCAATTCATCGTCGATCGGGTCCGCAAGGACACCGATCGCCAATACATTCCGCTGCGCGCGCAGATCGGCGTGTCGCACCGCGGGTTGATCCGGGTTGCGCAACTCATGGAGGAAAACATCGAGAAGCCGCTGTCGCTCGAAAAAATCGCCAAATCCACCGGCCTGTCGCGCCGGCAAATCGAGCGCCTGTTCAAACGGGATCTGAACTGCGTGCCCAAGCACTACTACCTGGAAATGCGCCTGCGCCGCGCCCGCGAACTGCTGCTGCAGACGGCGATGCCCATCATGGATATCACCACCGCCTGCGGATTTCAGTCACCGCCGCATTTCTCGAAGTGTTATCGCATTCAATTCGGCTATCCGCCGAGCGCCGAGCGCAAGATCGGCGACAAGCGCGGGCGGCTCGGCGAAACCCGCGCGGAGCCTGCCGCCGCTATTTGAATACCACGGTTTTCTGTTCGTCCAAGAACACTCGATGCTCGAGCAGCAACCGCACCGCCGTCGACAGCGCGCGGCGCTCCGAATCGCGGCCGGCGGCGGCCAGCATTTCCGGCGTGTAGCTGTGGTCGACCCGTGCGACGATCTGCTCGATGATCGGGCCTTCGTCGAGGTCGCCCGTGACGAAGTGCGCCGTGGCCCCGATCAGCTTCACCCCGCGGGCATGCGCCTGGTGATAGGGCTTGGCGCCTTTGAAACCGGGCAGGAAGGAATGGTGGATGTTGATCACCTGGCCATGCAGCCGCCTGGCCATTTCATCCGAGAAAATCTGCATGTAGCGCGCCAGCACCACCAATTCGGTGCGGGTGGTCTCGATCAATTCGCGCAGCCGCGACTCCTGCGTGCCCTTGGTATCCGCCGTCACCGGCATCCAGTAATAAGGGATCCCATGCTGCTTGGCGATCGGTTCCATATCGGGGTGATTCGATACGATGGCGCTGACGTCCATCTTCAGCTCGCCGGTGTGCCGGCGGTACATCAGGTCCACCAGGCAATGATCCAGCTTCGACACCATGATCAGCACGCGGCTGCGATGCGCGCCGTCGTGGATCGCCCAGTGCATTTGCTCGGCGTTGGCGACGCTCAAAAAATCCGCGCGCAGCCGGGCGAGATCCACCGATTCTCCGCTGATGCCGCAGAACACGATCCTGACGAAGAACCGCTTGGTCAAAACGTCGTCGAACTGCTGCATCTCCATGATGTACAGCCGGTGGGCGGCGAGAAATCCGGTGACGGCGGCGGTGGTCCCCATGCGGCTGGCGCAGGAGGCGGTGAGTGTGTACGCATTCGATGTGTTGAATTCCATCCGGCCATCCTAACTAATTCCGGGCCGGGTTTGCCAGCGCCGCCGCCGGTTCGTGCATACTTCAATCCGTGGAGAACCGGTCACAAGCAGACATGCGGGCCGCATACGGCCAGGCCCTGGCCGCCTTACGCGCGGGCCGGGCGCGAACCGCGGAGCGGCAGCTGCGTGCCATCCAGGCCGTGGCCCCGGGCGAGGTCAACAGCCTGAGGCTGCTGGGTGTCGCGCTGCTGGCCCAAGACAGAGTGCCGTCCGCGATCGAGACCCTGGAGCGTGCGGTTGCCGCAGCCCCGCAATTTTTGCAGGCGCGAACCGATCTGGCGCGCGCCTACCGCGGCGCCGGACGCCTGAACGAGGCGCGCGAGGAGCTGCAGCGGGTGGTCGCGGCCGCGCCCGCCCTGCAGAGCGCCTGGCTTGCGTATGGCGACGTGCTCGTCGACCTTGAAAAATATCCGGATGCGAGAGTGGCTTATGAACGCGCGCGACAGACGGATCCGGAACTGCGCCGTATCGAGGAGGCAACCGCCGCCCTCGTGGCCGAGGATCGCAAGACGGCCGAACTCATATTCCGCGACATCCTCAAGGCCGACGCGAGCCACGTCGGGGCCGTGTGTGGCTTGGCCGCGATTTCACTCGCCGTCGGCCGCGGCGCGGACGCGGAACGGCTGCTGCGCCATGCCCTCAAGCAGTCGGCCCATCTGCCGCTGGCGTGGCGCGGACTGTGCCAAGCCTTGGTCGATCTCGGCCGGCTCCCCGAGGCAGAGGCGGCGGCCCGCCACTTGCTCAAAATCGAGCCGGAAAATCCGAAGAACTGGGTCATGCTCGGCAATGCGTGCACCCGCATGATGCGCCAACCGGAGGCACTGATCGCTTTTGAAGAAGCGGCGCGCCTCAATCCCGGCGAAGTGCGCCTGCGCCTCTCGATCGGCCACCTGCACAAAACGCTGGGCCATCGCCGCGAATGCGAGGAGGCGTACAAAGCCTGCCTCGGGTTCGACCCCGGTTTGGGCGAAGCCTATTGGAGCCTTGCCGATCTCAAAACCTACGCGTTCAGCGACGCGGAGATCGCGGCCATGCAAGCTTTGATCAAGGGCGATGGCGGGGACGATATGGATCAAGCGCACCTGCACTTCGCGCTGGGACGCGCGTACGAGCAACGCAAGAACTACGCGACGGCGTTCGACCACTACGCGGCCGGCAATCGCCGCCGCCGCAAGACCATCGTCTTCGACATCCGGGTATTCGAGAACAAGACACGGCGCGTGCGCGAGTGCTTCGACGCGGCATTCTTCGCGGCGCGCTCCGACGCTGGGTACCGCGATCCCGCACCCATTTTCGTGGTCGGATTGCCCCGCTCCGGCTCAACACTGGTCGAGCAGATTCTTGCCAGCCATTCGAGCGTCGAGGGGACTTTCGAATTGCCCAATGTGCTGACCATCGTCCGCGAACTCGATCACGCGAACCCCGAGAACGATGCCTACCCGGAGAGCGCCGCGTCGGTGCCGCTCGCGCAATTCGCGCTTCTCGGCCGCCGCTACATCGATGAAACGGCGCCCCTGCGCAGCGGACGTCCGCACTTCATAGACAAGATGCCGAACAACTTCAGCCACGTGGGACTCATTCACAGCATGCTGCCGGGCGCCATAATCATCGACGTGCGCCGCCATCCCATGGACTCGTGCTTCAGCACCTACAAGCAACACTTCGCCGAAGGCCAATCCTTCAGCTACGATCTCGATGATTTGGGGCGCTACTATCGGTGCTACCTCAGCCTCATGGACCACTGGGACACGGTGCTTCCCGGCAAGGTGCTGCATCTGCAGTACGAGCACCTGGTGCGCGACCCGGAGTCGAACATCCGCCGGCTGTTGACCCATTGCGGACTGGATTTCGAGCCTGCCTGCCTCGCATTTCATGAGACCAAGCGCCCCGTACGCACCGCGAGCGCCGAGCAGGTGCGGCAGCCCCTGTACGCGTCGGGAGTCGGCTACTGGAGGCACTTCGAATCCGACCTCGAACCTCTGCGGCGCGCACTGGGCGATTGCCTGCAGCGTTTCGCCTACTGAACGCTCGATCAGCTCCGGTTCAATGGAAGATTGACAGACAACGGCTCGCAAGACATGATCCGACGCGGGAAGGCATGCAACATGCGTGCGACGAAAGCATAGAACGATGGGGGATCATGCGATGCGCACAACTGCAGCGCGTTTCACCGACCATTCCGCATGCCGACGGTGCACTTGCGCGCCGCATACGTCACGCTCGAAGCTCGCACTGGCCATCGCCGCGGTTCTGTCGGGCAGCACGGCGATGCATGTTGCGCCGGCTTCGGCAGCGCAGGCTTCCTCCGATACCACGCTCGAGGAGGTCGTCGTGACGGCCCGCAAGCGCACGGAAAATCTGCAGGACGTGCCAATCAGCATCGACGTTTTCACCAGCAAAGACCTCCAGAATCTCGCGATCTCGCAATTCGAAGATTACGCCACCAAGACCCCGTCCATTTCCTTCGTCAGCGCCGGTCCCGGCACTCAGACATTCGTCATGCGCGGCGTGTCGGATGGAAGCAATCCGAACTACGCGAACACCGCCACGACCGCCTTCCTGATCGACGACATGTCGATGAACTACTACGGCACGACGCCCGATGTTCATTTCTACGATATGGAGCGTATCGAGGTGCTGAACGGTCCGCAGGGAACGACCTTCGGCGCCAGCGCCATGGCCGGCGCGCTGCGCTTCATCACGAACAAGCCTGATCCGACCGCGTTCAGCGCCGGCGTGGATGTCGACGCCGGCAAGATACAGGGCGGCACTCACAACGGCACCATCGAAGGCTACGTCAACCTGCCTCTCGTCGCCGATCGGACGGCGCTGCGGATTTCCGCCTTCAGTGACTACCATGGCGGGTTCATCGACAATCTCAACACCACGCGTACCTGGGTCAACGGTTCGGTATCGGACAATTCAGAGTGGGCGGGCAATAACTACAATGTGGAGAAGGTCACGGGTGCGCGCATTGCGCTCGGACAGAAGTTTTCGGAGGGCTGGAAGGCAACGCTGACCTATAGCTATCAGCGTCAACTCACCCACGGCGCGTGGGACCAGGATCCGACCATCGGCGGTGCCCGCGATTACCAGGGCAATTTGGTGAACGGTCCCGCACGCTCCCTTCCGGCCAACAGCGTCGTACGTTTCGGGCCGGAGTTCAAGCGGTACTACACGAAGACCTTGGATTTCCATCTCGACGGCGATGTCGGCATCGGCGATCTGGTCTACGCCAGCACGTATTGGGCGCAGGACGACCGCTGGGTCAACGAATATTCGGAATACATGCAGTACCTGAATCAGTACGCGAACCCTCCGGATGCGTATTTCAATGCCAGCACTCAGCAGGCGTTCACCTGTCTGACCGACCCTTTCAACGGCGGCGGCTTCAGCGGCTGCAAGCCGCCGATTCAGTATTACGACTACGACCAGCATATCGAACGATGGTCCAACGAATTGCGCCTGCAATCGAAGGAGGGCGGCCGCTTCCACTGGCTGGGAGGCCTGTACTGGGAAAAGACGCGCGATCCCTACACCAACATCTATCATATGCCGGGCCTGCAGACCGCGGGCCAGCAGTGGCAGGCGACGACTTCCTATTACAACAATCTGGGGGCGCTGCCGCCGTCGCCTGACGATTGGTACAGCTACGTCACACGCGCCGACTATCTGCAGGCGACCGAGTTCGCCAACGTGGTCTTCGACATTACGCCCAGGCTCCACATCGAGGCGGGCACCGTCCATTTCCGCTCCAGCTTTGCCACATCGACCTACGGAGGGTTCTGGTATTCCCCGCAGTACGCCAGTACCTATGGCGGCTCGTCTCACAAGTGGAACAGCAAAGTGGGCATCAGCTACAAACCCTTGGACAGCCTGCTGGTGTATGCCGATGCTGCGCAGGGGTTCAGGGACGGTGGCGTCAACGGCGGCATTCCCAGCAGTTGCACGAATCCGCCGCCGTTGAATGGCGTGCCGCAAGTGGGCGTTCCGGCACGGTTTACTCCGGACACATTGACCAACTACGAGATCGGGTGGAAGTCCACCATGCTCGACAACCATTTGCTGTGGAACGGCGCCGTTTATTACATGCCGTGGAAGAATCTTCAGACGCTGGTTTTCGATCCCACTCTCTGCCCCTCGAGCAGTTTCAACGCCAATGTCGGGAATGCCAGGGTCTATGGCATGGAAACCAACGTCAAGTACCAGCCGACCGCGGGTTTGAGCTTGGAGTTCTCGGCCAGCTACAACGATGCGCGCATACAGACCAATGATTTCAACAATGCCAGTTTCGCCGTGGCGCCCGGGGAGCGATTACCCTACGATCCGTACTTCAGCTGGACCGGCAACGCGCGCTACGAAGCACCCATCAAGGATAGCCTCCACGGATACGCTCAATTCGACATCGCGCACAAAGGCGACATGTGGAACGATTTGCAGACCTCGGGCAGCAATGGCCTGCCGCGCGTCCTGCAACCCGGCTATTCAGTCATGAATTTGCGTATGGGCCTCACTCGGGTCGATTCTCATTGGCTGACCGAGTTCTACATCACCAACCTGGCCAATAAGAACGCCATCATCTACACCAACGAGGGCAACTTCAATATTCGCCAGACGCGCAACGAGCCACGTGTGTTCGGGCTGCGCCTGAGCTACCGATGGGGCAAGGATGGGGGCAAGGGAGGAGAATAATTCTCACCCGCGACTAAAGTGCATGCGGTGATCAGGATTGCCCTGGGTTGTTGCCTGGCGCTGTGCGCGATGCAGGCCATGTCCGCGGATACGGCCTCAGCAGGCCACCGCACGCTGCGCCCGGATGATCTCTATCGCGTAGAGGACGTGAGCGACCCGCAGGTTTCGCCCGACGGCGGCTGGGTCGCCTACGTGCTGACCACCAGCGACCGCGAAGCCGATGAGGCGCGCAGCGCCATCTGGATGGCGAGTTGGGACGGCGGCCAGCACCTCGCGCTGACGGCGCCGGCGGAGGGCACGGCCAAACCACGATGGAGCCCCGACGGGCGCTATCTCGCCTTCATGGCGACGCCGGCGGGCGCCGATAAAGATAAAGCGCAGATCATGCTGCTGGACCGCCGCGGCGGCGACGCGCACCAGCTCACCCATGTCAGCGGCGACATCGGCGAGTATGCCTGGTCGCCGGACGGCAAGCGCCTCGCGTTCACGATGGCGCAGGGCGCCGCGGACGGCCTGCAGGGCGCCGCGGACGGCGCGCAGGGCGTGGCGGGGAAGCCGCCCAAACCCATCGTGATCGACGCACTGCATTTCAAAGACGATGAAGACGGTTATCTGGGGCAGGGGAGCGCGCGGCACTTGTACCTGTTCGATATCGAGGCCGGGCGGCTCGAGCCGCTGACCTCCGATTCGAACTTCAACGAAACTCTGCCGTCCTGGTCTCCCGATGGCCGGCAGATCGCCTTCGTTCGCACGCACGAGCGCGGCGCGGATCAGGACGGGCGCGAGGACATCGATGTCGTCGATTCGCGCGCAGGCGCCGCACCGCGCAGCCTGGCGCGTCCCTACGCGCCCAACTCGCAGAAACTGAGCTGGAGCCCGGACGGAAAGCTGATCGCGTACCTGGAGGGGCTCGAGCCCAAATTCTATGCCTACATGCAGGACCGTCTGTTCGTGATGCCTGCCGCCGGCGGCGAGCCCCGGCCGCTCACCGACAAGCTCGACCGCGCCGTGATGTCGTATGCGTTCAGCGCCGACTCCGCATCCATCCTGATCACCGTGGAAGACGATGCCACCGAATACCCCGCTCGCGTCGATCTGGCGGGCGGTGCGATCACCCCGTTGGTGAAGGGTCCGTTCGTCGCCTCCGCATTGTCCTCCGCGAAGGGTCACACGGCACTGCTCGAGACCAACGACGGCGCGCTCAACGAAGTGTACGCACTCGAGGACGGGCGGCTGCGCAAGCTCACCGCACACAATGACACATGGCTTGCGCAGCTCGAGCTGGGCGCCGTCGAGGACATCGAATTCAAGAGCAGGGACGGCGCCGAAATTCATGGGCTCATGGTCAAGCCGCCGTCCTTCGTCCCGGGCCGGAAGTATCCGACCCTGTTATGGATTCACGGCGGACCCAACGGCGGCGATGAGCACGGCCTGGTTCTCGATGGTTATCAATTCGAGCCCCAGATGTTCGCGGCGAAGGGCTTCGTGGTGTTGCGGGTCAACTATCGCGGGGGCAGCGGCCGCGGCATCGCCTACGCAAAAGCGATAGTCGCGGACTGGGGCCACAAGGAGGTCGAGGACCTCTTGTCCGGCGTCGATCACCTGGTCGCGCTCGGCATCGCGGACCCCGATCGGCTCGCGGTGGGCGGCTGGAGTTACGGCGGCATATTGACCGATTACACCATCGCCACCGATCGGCGCTTCAAGGCCGCCATCAGCGGCGCCGGCAGCGCCAATCAGCTGGCAACGTACGGCACCGATGAATACGTTCTCCAATACAACAACGAACTGGGGCCGCCGTGGCGCAACACCGCGCGGTGGCTCAAAGTCTCGTATGCGTTTTTCCATGCCGACCGAATCCATACGCCCACGCTGTTCCTGGGTGGGACCCATGACTTCAATGTGCCGATCAGCGGCGGCGAGCAGATGTATCAGTCGCTGCGGACCTTGGGCGTGCCGGCGCAGCTGGTCGTCTATCCGGGTCAGCATCACGTCTTCACGCGGCCCAGCTTCGTCAAGGATCTTGCCGTACGCATGTCGGGCTGGATCGACCGCTACCTGCCTTGACGGGCAGGTTGCAACCGGCTCACGCGCGGGTCATGGCGCGGCGGCGTCGAGTTCGCGAACCGTTGCGAAGGCCGGGATGCAGCCGCAGTGCCTTCAGCATCGGCAGAATGCGGTCGATCGAGCTGCCGGGCAGCCGCGCACAGGGCGCGAAGCGCCGGCAGGCGATGTCGAACCCGGGACCGCCTTCGGTGGCGACCAGGGTGCCGATGGATTTACCCGGCCCTAAGCCGCTACCCTGGAAGTTTACGTAACCTCATGCGCCGCGCAAATGCCCGCTGTCGTTTATTTCGTATAAAGAGTCGCGTAGCGGCAATGGTTCGCGGCCGAAAATTGGTATGGTAGGCACACCTGAAAACCTAGGACCCTACGATGACCGCGCGCGATGCCATGCTCGATCGATTACGCCGCCGAAATCCGGCGACCGCCTTGGAACGGGACTTCTACTGCAGCCCCGAAGATTTTCAAATCGATCTCGAATTGATCTGGTACCGGGAGTGGCTGTTCGTCGGACACGACTGCGAAGTGCCGCGCTCCGGCGACTACCTCACGGTGCAGGTGGGCGCATACCCCGTCATCGTTCTGCGGGATCGCGAAGGCGGCGTGCGGGCGTATCACAACACCTGCCGGCATCGCGGCTCGAGGATATGCTCGGCGGAGCACGGGAGTTCCGCGCGCCTGGTATGCCCGTATCATCAATGGACCTACGCGCTCGACGGACACTTGGTCGCGGCTCGCGAGATGGGCGGCACCTTCGACAAGGCAAATTACAGTTTGAAATCCGTGCACTGCCAGAGCGCGGGCGGCTATATCTGGATTTGCCTGGCGAAGGTGGCGCCCGATTTCGAGCCCGTGCGCAAGCAGATGGAGCCGTACTTCCTGCCGCACAAGCTGCATGAGACCAAGGTCGCGTTCGAGTCCACCATCATCGAGCACGCCAATTGGAAGCTGGTATGGGAGAACAACCGCGAGTGTTATCACTGCGCCGCCAACCACCCGGAACTCATCCGGGCATTCCCCGACACGCCCACCATCACGGGCGTCGACGGCGGACTCGGCAATCAGCGCATCGCGGCCAAATGGGCTCACTGGGAGTCCATCGGACTGCCGAGCAAATTCCAGATATCGGCGGATGGTCAATACCGCACCACACGCTACCCGCTGATCGAAGGCAAGACCAGCTACACCATGGATGGCCAGCCCGCCGTTCGCCGTCCGCTGTGCGATACGATCACCGAGCGCGACATCGGCACGCTGATGCTGTACCACTTCCCGACCACCTGGAACCACGTCATGGCTGACCATGCGACGACGTTCCGCATGCTGCCCTTGACGCCGACCACGACGCAGCTGACCACCAAGTGGCTGGTGCACAAGGACGCCGTCGAAGGCGTCGATTACGACGTCAAGCACCTCACGGAAGTCTGGTCGGCGACCAACGATGAGGATCGGCGCGTCTGTCAGGAAAATCAGGTCGGCGTGAATTCTCCGGCCTACGATCCGGCGCCGTACTCCACGATTCACGAGGATGGCACCGCGGGTTTCGTGGACTGGTATTGCACGGCCGTGGAGGAGCGGCTCACGGAAGGCGCCAAGCAGCAGGCTTGGGCGGGCAGGGTCCGCCACCGCCCGTGAACTACTCGGCCTGGTCCCTGCTGCGCGGCGCGCTGTCGGGACACAGGCATTGGACGCAGGCCTGGCGCGATGCCGCTCCCAAGCCGAGCTACGACGTGATCATCGTCGGCGGCGGCGGCCACGGCCTCGCCACGGCCTACTACCTCGCCAAGAACCACCGCATGGCCAATGTCGCCGTGATCGAGCGCGGCTGGATCGGCGGCGGCAATACCGGCCGCAACACCACCATCGTGCGCTCCAATTATCTCTACCCCGAGAGCGCGCGCCTGTACGATTTCTCGTTGCAATTGTACGAGGGGCTGTCGCAGGCGCTGAACTTCAACATCATGCTGAGTCAGCGCGGCCTGGTGATGCTCGCCCACAGCCGCCACGATCTCGATGCCATGTCGCGCTGGGCCAACGCCATGCGCATGAACGGCATCGCCGCCGAGCTGCTGACCCGGGAGCAGGTCGGCGCCCTGGCTCCCGCCCTCGATCTCTCGCCGCAGGCACGCCTGCCCGTGCTAGGTGGATTCACCCAGCGCCGCGCCGGCACGGCGCGCCACGACGCGGTGGCCTGGGGCTATGCGCGCGCCGCCTCCGCGCTCGGTGTGGACATCATTCAGAATTGCGAGGTCCGCGAGTTCATCAAGGAGGGCGGCCGGGTGGTGGGCGTGAATACCACTATGGGGCGCATTCGCGCGGAGCGTACCGGCGTCGCCGCGGCAGGGCACAGCTCCGTGCTCGCGAAGCTGGCCGGCTTTCGCCTGCCCGTGACCAGCTACGCCTTGCAGGCCATGGTCACCGAACCCATAAAACCGCTTCTCGACACCGTGATACTGTCGCCCGGCACCGGGGCCTATGTGAGCCAGTCGGACAAGGGTGAGATCATCATGGGCGCCATGCTCGATTTGTTTCCCTCGTATGCGCAGCGCGGCAGCTTCGCGGTGACGCAGGCCGTCATTGCGGCCACCCTCGCGTTGTTCCCATCCTTCAGCCGGCTGCAGCTCATGCGCCAGTGGGCCGGCATCGTCGACGTGGTGCACGATTCCAGCCCCATCATCGGCGCAACGCCCATCCCCGGCCTGTACATCAACTGCGGATGGGGCACCGGCGGCTTCAAAGCCATACCCGTGGGCGGCTGGACCCTCGCGCATGTGCTGGCGACGGGGCGGAATCATCCGCTGGCCGAGCCCTTCCAGCTGGAGCGCTTCATCAGCGGCCGGCTGATCGACGAAGCAGCGGCTTCGGGCATCGCGCACTGACATGCCGCGAGTGTCCTCGACATGATGCAAATTCCCTGTATCCGCTGTGGTCCGCGCGACGAGAACGAGTTCGTCTGCGGCGGCACGTCGCACATCGCGCGGCCGGGTTTGGACGCCGGCGATCGGGCGTGGGGGGAGTATTTGTTCTTCCGCGACAACCCCAAGGGCTTGCATCTGGAGCGCTGGCGCCACGCGCAGGGCTGCGGCCAGTGGTTCAACGTGGCGCGCAACACGGCGACCCACGAAATAGTCTCGGTGTACGCCATCACCGATCCGCCGCCGCCATGACGGCCGCGCGACTGCCCGCACCCATGGGACGGCGCCTGCAACGATCGCGGCGCATCTCCTTCGAGTTCAACGGCCGCATGTACGATGGATTCGCCGGCGACACGCTGGCTTCCGCGTTGTTGGCCAACGGCGTGCAACTCGTGGGGCGGAGTTTCAAATTGCACCGGCCGCGCGGCATCTTCTCCTGCGGCGTCGAGGAACCCACGGGCCTCGTGGACGTGAGCACGGGCGCCGCGCGAACTCCCAATCAGCGCGCCACTTTGGTGGAACTGTGCGACGGCCTGGCCGCAGCCAGCGTCAACTGCTGGCCGACGGTGGGTTTCGATGTGGGTGCGGTCAACTCGAGGATTGCGGCGCTGCTGCCCGCGGGCTTCTACTACAAGACGTTCAAATGGCCGAGCTGGCATTTGTTCGAACCCTCGATTCGCCGCATGGCGGGCCTGGGCAGGGCCTCCCGAGAACCCGATCCGGACCGCTACGAAGAAATTGCCGCGACCGCCGATGTCCTGGTGGTGGGCGGCGGCATTGCCGGGTTGAGCGCCGCAGTGTCGGCCGCCGAGAGCGGTGCGGACACGTTGTTGCTCGCCGCCGGGCCGGCGCTCGGCGGCGCGCTGGGATGGCGCGGCGACCCGCAGGTGGCCGAACTCATCGCCGCCGCCGGGCGCCGCGGCGTGCGGCTGATGACCCGCACCATGGCGTTTGGCGTGTACGACCACAACCTGGTGTGCGCGCGTGAAACGCTGCCGCCGGCTGCCGCGCCGGACGGCGCCGGGCGCTCGGGCACGAGCGGCGCGCACGCCGCGCACGGCTCGCGCTCCGCGTCGGGCGGCGTGCTGCGCGAGCGGTTGTGGAAAATTCGGGCGCGCAGCATTATCGCCGCCGCCGGCGCATTCGAACGCCCCATGGTTTTTCCGGACAATGATCGTCCCGGCGTGATGCTGGCCGGCGCCGCCGACAAGTATGCGCATGCCTTCGGCGTCGCCTGCGGCCAACGCGTGGTGATCGCGGCCAACAGCGACTCGGCCTACCGGGTCGCGGCCTCATTGCGCGCCGCCGGCGTGAACGTGGTCGCGCTGGTCGACCGCCGGCCGAGTGCCGACATCGGCAGCGGCGGCGGCGGCGAAGCGGCGCATGCACGCATCATCGTCGGTGCCGCCATCGCGAAGATCGGCGGCGCCCGCGGCGTACAGCACTGCACCGTGATATCCACGGAGGCGGTGGGCGCTCCGCCCGAGCGGCTGGAGTGCGATCTGATCTTGAGCGCCGGCGGCCATGCGCCTGCCGTGCACTTGCATTCCCAGGCTGGCGGGAAATTGCGCTGGGTGGAAGCGTCCGCCATGTTCGTGCCCGACGGCCCGGCGCCGGGGCTGGCAAGCGCTGGTGCCTGCGCCGGAATATTCGCACGCGACGCGGCGCTCGATCACGCGGCGGCACTGGGGCGCGCGCTGGCCCGCGGACTCGCCGCGCCGCCGGCCCCCGTGGGCGGGGCAGGGCGGTCGCTGGCCGCCACTCATGTGCCCGGAACCGCGGGCAAGCAATTCGTCGATCTGCAAAACGATGTCACGGCCGGTGACGTGAGTCTGGCGGCGCAGGAGAACTATCGTTCGGTCGAGCATTTGAAGCGCTACACCACCACCGGCATGGGCACCGATCAGGGCAAGACCAGCAACATCAATGCGCTGGTGCTGATGGGCGAATTCACGGGGCGCGAGCCGGCCGAAGTCGGCTCCACGAAATTCCGGCCGCCGTTTGCGCCGGTGACGCTCGGGCTCATCGCCGGCAGGCGAGTGGGCAGCCTGTACCGCCCCTTGAAACATCTGGCGGCGGAGGACTGGCATGGCGCGCGCGGCGCCTTACTGGAACAATTCGGCAATTGGCTGCGGCCGGCGGCGTACCCGAACCCCGGCGAATCCCTGGCAACCGCCGCGCAGCGCGAAGCGGGCGCGGTGCGGAGGTTTGCCGGCGTGCTCGATGGTTCGCCGCTCGGCAAGCTCGAGATCTACGGTCCCGACGCCGCGCAGTTCCTGGATCTCATGTATGTCGGAACCATGTCCAATTTAAAGGTGGGACAGGCGCGATACGGCCTGCTGCTCAACGAGAACGGCATCGTCATGGACGACGGCATCGTGGCCTGCCTTCGGCCCCGGCATTACTGGGTGAACACCACGAGTGCGGGCATCGAGCGCACCACCGCGGCATTCGAGGAATGGCTGCAATGCGAATACACGCAATTGCAGGTATTGGTGACGCCCGTGACCTCACGATGGGGCAATGTCACCGTGGCCGGACCCCGGGCCTGGGACTGGCTGGCGTCGGTCGGGTTCGATCCATCATTGTCGCCGCCATCGATGAAGCACATGACCATGCGCGAAAGCGTGCTCGACGGCATACAGCTGCGCGTGCTGCGCGCCAGTTTCAGCGGCGAGCTGGGTTACGAAATCAATCTGCCGGTGAATCATCAGACCTGGCTGCTCGAGCGCCTGTGGCGGCGCGCGCCGGAATTCGCGGCCGTGCCCTACGGCATCGAGGCGCTCGAGATCCTGCGCACCGAGAAGGGCTTCATCCATATCGGGACCGATACGGACGGCACCACGCTGCCGCAGGATATCGGCTTCGCGCGCGCCATGGAACGCAAGCCCGCCAATTTCGTGGGTCGGCGCTCCCTGCTGCGGCCGGCGGCGCGCGATCCCGGCCGGTTCCAACTGGTGGCGCTGTCGCCCGTCGACCGGCGCACGCCGCTGCCCGTCGGCGCGCAAATCGCGGCTGCGGCTCCGCCGACTCGAACCGAGGGCCATGTGACATCGAGCTGCTGGAGTCCCGAATTGGGCCAACCCGTGGCGCTCGGCATGTTGGCGCGCGGCACCCAAAGGCTGGGCGAGCGCGTGCGGGTTCATCATCTGGGCACGATCATCGATGCCGAAGTGGTGAAGGCGCCGTTCATCGATCCCACCGGTGAGCGGCTGCATGGATAGCCCGCAAAATCAAGGCGGCGCAATTGAAGCCGCCGGGCTCACCGCCGAGTGGGAGCGGGATCTGCACGTCGCCTCGCTGCGCTATTTCACGGCCGCGGGACCCTTCGCCGCCCAGGTGCGCGAGAGCATCGGCGCCCCGCTGCCGGAGCCGCTACGCGCCAATACGATCACGGGCGCAAGCGGCCATGCGCACTTCATCCTCGCCTGGCGCAGCCCCTCGGAGACGATGATTCTGAGCGATAACCGCGCCGCGTTCACGGATCTCGAGACCCGGCTGGCTGCAGCGGCCGCGGATGGCTGCATGGTGGATCAGACCGGGGGCATATGGGGTTTGCAGGTGCGCGGCGGCCGGGCCCGCGCCTTGTTGCAGCGGCTGGCTGCCACGACGGCCATTCCTGCGGTGGGCGAGGCGCGCAGCGGCCGTTTGGCGGAGCTGCATGTATTGACGGTCTGCGTCCAGGCCGAGGAATATATTCTGCTGGTCGAGCGTGTGTATGCCGATCACCTGTTCCAATGGGTGGGCAGGACGCTGCAGGATCTCCAGGGCTGGGACGCTATGGTTCGCTCGTGAAGGTTTGCTGAGGCCGGCCAATTCATTCAGGGGTCAGCGTCACCTTGCGGCGCGCTCCAAGGCGAAGCCGGGTCTGCGAAGGCAGTTCTCCAAACAGCAATCGGTAATCACGCGAAAAACGGCTCCAATGCCAGATACCGCGCCGTGCGGCGATGATGCCGATGGAGACATCCGCGCCCGCCCCGGACATCAGGTCCCGGCGGATATGATTCAGTTGCAGGGCGCGGACGTAGTTGCCCGGTCCCATGCCGATAACCGATCGGAATACGTACTCCAGGGATCTTCGGCTGACGCCCAATTCCGTGCAAAGCGCGACGATGGATATGCCGTCCGCCAAGCCATGATGGATGTGCTCGCGTGCCCGCCTGAACACCCGCAGCGTGCGCGCGCAACTGTAACGGCTCCGTTGTCTGGCGCCGTCCCCCGGCGGGCGGGCCATCCGCCACAGCAGATCGGCCAATGAGCTTTTGAACCCCATCACGGCCGCCGGATAGCTGGAGAGGGATTCCAGAGCAGTGAACGCGGTCAATCCCGACTGAACCACTTCGCGCAGCTGCCGCAATCGGGCCGCGTCGCTTCGAACCCGGACCGTCCGTAAGTTGTATCCCTCGTCCGGCAGCAGAGCGCAGGACACGTCGATACAGCAAACGCTGGCGCCCGCCGCCGTGTTGCCCTCCAAAACCTTGCTTTCGGGGCAAAGCGCGACGTGATTATAAGAAAACGCCTCCGCGTTCAGCGCGAATGACGGAGATGGCTCACTGAGAAGGCAGGCAAGGTAGCGCCCGGGCGGCGTCGAAGCGGATTGGGCGAGCGCTCGATTCGCCATTTCGAAGTGAATGCCGAGATCAGGGCCGAAGTGATAGGCGCGGAACCGTCCTTCAAATGGCCCGCGGCTCAGCTGTTGATACTGCTGCCCGTAGCCATGCAATTGGGCGGCCTGGGCATCGAAGTCATTGAAATGCCCGGCGGACATCCAAGAGCTCCGCTCGAGAAC
>Ga0070696_100000297_pt1 | contig 29960 bp, 31 predicted proteins | sample KBSK1253metaG_FD_65474 | JGI IMG/M metagenome (GOLD analysis project Ga0070696, IMG submission 65474) | Corn, switchgrass and miscanthus rhizosphere microbial communities from Kellogg Biological Station, Michigan, USA - KBS K1-25-3 metaG | ecosystem: Host-associated > Plants > Roots >... | reverse complement strand
CGTGATGATCGAGAGGTCTTTTCCCTCGCGAGCCATCCGCGCTTTTCCGATCGGAAAAGCGCGGATGGCTCGCGAGGGAAAAGACCTCTCGATCATCACGTACGCCGCCACAGTGTGGAAAGCGCTGGAGGCGGCGGAACAGCTTCAGACGCAGGACGGTCTATCGGTGGAAGTGATCGACCTGCGCACGCTCAGCCCGCTCGACGACGCCGCGATTTTTGCGACGGTCAAGAAGACGAACCGGGCGCTAGTCGTGCACGAGGACACGCGAACCGGCGGCCTCGCCGGTGAGATCACGGCCCGAATCAACGAGAGCTGTTTCGAGTGGCTCGACGCCCCCGTCTGGCGCATCACGGCGCACGACGTGCCGCTGCCGTACGCGCCGCAGCTGGAGGACTTCGTCCTCCCACAGACCGCGGACATCGTGAATGTCGCACGTAAACTCGCGGCGTACTGAGGCAGCTTTGTCTCACGCAGGACGCCCAACCACAGACGCATGACTTCGGACCCTGGTCCCGCGACGGAGAGCTCGGTCTGGCCCTATATTGGTGTCGGCTGCCTCACCATGGTGATCGGGTTCTTCGGCGGCGGCATGATCGCGATGCTCGTTGGCAAAGTGACCGACGCCGTCACGCAGTGTCGCCCGCCCGCGGGACTCCCGGTATGCACATGGTGGCGCTACTGGTGGACCGGAGCGCTGATCGGCCTCGTCGGACTGCCGATCATCGCCATTCACCGGCTGCATCGGGGCCGGAAGACGGGTCGCGACGTGAATGGAACTGGATAAGGAGGAGCGGTGGCACGCGTTGACGTGGTCATGCCGCAGATGGGTGAATCCATCGCGGAAGGAACGCTCTCCAAGTGGCTGAAGAAGGTCGGCGATGTCGTCAAACGCGACGAGCCGATTTTCGAGATCTCCACCGACAAGGTGGACGCCGAGATTCCCGCGTCCACGAGCGGGACGCTGGCCGAGATCATCGTGCAGGAAGGCCAAACGGTCCCCGTGTCGACCGTCGTCGCGAGGCTGGAAACCGAAGTAGGCGCGGCAGTGCCCGTTTCCTCGCCTGACGCTGCGCCCGCCCCTGCGAAAGTAGAACCGGCGAAGACCGCAGCACCGGCTGCCCCGGCCGCGGCTCAAGCCGCAGCGGTAGGAGGCGCCGCGAGGGGGGGGGGAGGGCCGCCCGCGAAGCCTGCCAGCCGCGGCACTCAGGCAACCGCGACGTCGAGCGGAAGTGGCGACGGCAATGGCAACTCGCTCGAAGACCGCCTGCGCACGAAATCTTCGCCACTGGTTCGGAAGATCGCCGCCGAACACGGCGTCGAGATCGCGGGCATGCAGGGAAGTGGCATCGCGGGTCGCGTGACCAAACGCGACATCATGCACTTCCTCGAATCCGGAGGCGGCGTCGCGAGCACGTCGCGTCCCTCGATGCACGCACCCGCAGGCTTGGATTCGCACGGCGTCGATGTGCAGCCTTGGGCGGGCGACAAGGTCGAGAACATGTCGAAGATCCGTCAGCTGACCAGCGACCATATGGTGCTGGCCCGACGGCACGCGGCACACGTCACGTCGTTCTTCGAGATCGACCTCACTCGCGTATCACGGCTGCGGCAGAAAATGCGCGCGCAATTCGAAGCGCAGACCGGCCAAAAGCTCACCTATCTGCCCTTCATCATCCGGGTGGTGGTGGACGCGCTGAAGCAGCATCCGGTGCTGAACGCCGCACACACGGACACCCAGGTCATTTACCGGAAGCAGTACAACATTGGCATTGCGGTGGCGCTCGACTGGGGCTTGATCGTTCCCGTCATCAAGCAGGCCGACGATCTCTCGCTCTCGGGCCTCACGAAGGCGCTCAACGATCTGGCGGATCGCGCGCGCACCAAGCGCCTCAAGCCCGACGAAGTGCAGGGCGCCACGTTCACGATCACGAATCCCGGCGTGTTCGGCTCTCTGGCCGGAACGCCGATCATTCCCGCGGGCACGTCCGCGATCCTTGGCCTTGGCGCGATCGAGAAGCGGACCAAAGTCATGGCGGGTCCGGACGGGGAGGACGTCATCGCGATTCGAACGTGCGCGTACTTCTCGCTGTCCTTCGATCACCGGATCGTCGACGGCGCGGACGCCGACAAGTTTCTCGCCACGGTCAAACGCGGCCTGGAGACCTACGCGGACGCCGAGGGCTGAGCGTGGCGCGTGCCATCACGATGCGCCACACGATCGTGCCCGTCGGGAGCCGCGATGAGTTCCGCGAGCAGGCGGTCCGAGCTCGCTCCCATTATGCGGCCGCCGGCTGCCACTACTGGTTGTTCGAGGAAGCCTCGCTTCCTGGCGCGTACGTCGAGTTCTTCGAGTCCGACGATCCGGAGAAGCTCCAGCGGGCGCATGGCAGCGCGCCCGACCCGATCTCAGAATCCGCCCGCATGTACCTCGAAGTGCAGCTGAGCTGATCATATGCCTACAAGAACGGTGACTATCGGCGGCAAGACATGGAGGGTTTTCCCCTCTGGCCGCGTGACGCAATACGACCGCGACGAGTTCGCCGTGTTGTTCGTTGCGGACGCCGGCAAGGGCGGAAAGGGAGAAAGCCAACGCGAGGTGCGCGTGACGCGCTATTCGCCTCTCGGAGCGCGCTCGCGCGAGCAGTCGCTGGCGGAGATGACGGACACCGACCTCGCGGCGCTCTTCCAGACGTCGCAGCCCGGAGACACGTCGCCCGAGGCCGACTACACGTCGTGAGCGATCCCGCGCTCGGTGGATCGCAGCACGAGTTCGTGGACCTCCACACGCACTCGACTGCGTCAGACGGCGCGCGAACGCCCACCGAGGTCGTCGCTGCGGCGCGCGCCGCGAACCTGGCCGCGTTCGCGCTGACCGATCACGACACCATCGCCGGCCTGTCGGATGCGCGAGCCGCCGGCGTGCAGCAGGGAGTACGCGTCATCGGAGGAGTCGAGCTCAGCGCCGTCGAAGCCAACATCGAGACGCACATTCTTGGCCTGCATCTGAGCGACCTGTCGGAGCTCGAGCGTCGGCTCATCGAGCTGCGCGAGATGCGTGTGAACCGCGCGGTGCGGATCGTCGCGCGTCTGAACGAGCTCGGGATCCCCATCACGCTCGAGGCGGTGTTGCAGCAGGCGGCGGGCGGCGCGGTGGGCAGACCGCACGTGGCGCGGGCAATGATCGCGGCGGGCCACGCCGTCGATTTCCGCGAGGCGTTCGAGCGGTATCTCGGCAACGGCAAGGCGGCTTTCGTCGCCAAGGATCACCTTCCGCTCGCGGATGCGATCGCGCTGATTCATCGCGCGGGCGGGCTCGCCGTGCTGGCGCATCCGGGAGGGGGGCAGCTCGGGAGGCGAGAGGGGATCGCGGCGCTCGTGGCGGTCGGTCTCGACGGCCTCGAGGTCCTCCATCCCAGCCACAGCTGGGAAGATTCGCAGCGGCTCGACGCGCTGGCCACGGAGTTCGATCTCGTTCGCAGCGGTGGCTCCGACTGGCATGGAGGGTCGGACGGTGCGCGCTCATTGGGCATGATGCGCGTGCCCTCGCAGTGGCTGGTGGATCAGGAAACGCGCGTCGCGACGCGAGGATCGCGACGGGTGGCGTGAGGACGGATGGAACTGCGTGGCAAAGTGGCCCTTGTCACCGGAGGCGGACGACGTGTCGGCCGCGCGCTCGCGCTTGCGCTCGCGGGTCGAGGCGCCACCGTCGCGGTTCACTTCAATGAGAGCGGCTCGGGCGCGCGCGAAGTCGTCGGCACGATCGTCGGGAACAAGGGTCGCGCCAAAGCCTTTTCCGCCGACCTGACCCAGCCAGCCGCGCCTTCGGAGCTGATCGAGAGCGTCGTGTCGAAGTACGGGTCGCTGGACATCCTCGTGAATTCAGCGGCCGTGATGATTCGCACCCCCTTCGGCGAGATCAGCGGTGACGATTGGGATGGCATGTTCGCTCTCAACCTGCGCGCGCCGTTCTTTCTGGCGCAGGCCGCCGCTCCCCATCTGCGCCGAGCGCGCGGAGCGATCGTGAACATCGCGGATCTCGCGGCGTTCGAGACGTGGCCGGCCTACATCCCTCACGGTCTCACCAAGGGCGGCATCGTGCACATGACGCGGTCGCTGGCGCGCGTGCTCGCGCCGGAGGTGCGAGTGAACGGCATCGCGCCCGGCACCGTCCTGCTTCCGGAGAACTTCAGTGCGGAAGACGCCTCGCACTTGAAAGAGACTACGCCGCTCAAGCGCGAAGGCACTCCGGATGACGTCGCGTCCGCCATGCTCTTTCTTCTCGATGCCGACTACATCACGGGCGAGACGATCATCGTCGACGGTGGCCGGCACATCCGGCGATAGGAAGGTGATCGGTGGTGGGTGATGGGTGATCGGTGGTGGGTGATTGGTGGTCGGTGTCCCACAACCGATCAGCCACCACCTACCACCCATCACCCACCACCCACCACCTACGACCTCCCACCTACCACCTACCACCCACCACCTAGATTTAGATCGTCATGGGTCAAACGTTCGAGCACGACGTCGTCATCATCGGAGCGGGCCCGGCGGGTATGTGTGCCGCGATGTACGCGGGCCGCGCGATGTTGAATGCCGTCATCCTTGAGCGCGGGTTCCCCGGGGGGGAGCTGCTCAATACCGAGATCATCGAGGACTATCCCGGGTTCGAGCACATCCTCGGGAGCGAGCTCGCGCAGAAGTTCGCCGATCACGCGGCAAAGTTCGGCGCTGTGTTCAAGAATGGCGTGACCGTCACCACATTGCGGAAGCGTCCCGACGGAATGTTCGAGGCGATCGCGGACAATGGCGACGTGTATGTCTCGCCCACCGCCATCATCACGGCGGGGGGAACGCCGGTGAAGCTCGGCGTTCCGGGCGAGATCGAATACGCCGGGAAAGGCGTCTCGTATTGCGCCATTTGCGACGGCGCGTTCTTCCGCAACCAGACGATCGCCGTGGTTGGCGGCGGGGACGCCGCAGCGGAGGAATCGGATTTTCTGACGCGCTATGCGGACAAGGTGTACCTCATTCACCGCCGGAAAGAGCTGCGCGCGTCGAAGATTCTTCAGCAGCGTGTATTCGAGAACGAGAAGATCGAGCCGATCTGGGACAGCGTGGTCGAGCGAGTCGAGGCGAACGGAGAGGGACTCGTCAGCAACCTGCAGCTCCGCAACCTCAATACCGGCGCCGCGCGCGATCTCGCGGCCACGGGGATGTTCGTGTTCATCGGATTCCGGCCCAACACCGGCATCATCGAGGGTCATGTGGAGCACGATGCGATGGGGTATCTCGTGACCGACGCCAACATGCAAACGAGTATCCCGGGTTTGTTCGCTGCCGGTGATCTCCGCGCCCAACTGACGCGCCAGGTGACGACGGCGGTCGGCGATGCGACCACGGCGGCGATCGCGGCGGAGAAGTACTTGAAATCCCTTCGGGACGGAGGACCGCCCAGCATCCAGGGCACCGGGGGCTACGCGGTGTGAAAATCGAGTGGGTGACCGTCGGCCCCTTTCAGGAGAACAGCTACCTGCTCGGTGATCCCGAATCAGGTCGCGCCGTATTGATCGATCCGGGCGACGAGGCGACGCGTATCGTCCACATGGTCGAGCAGAGCGGACTGAAGCCCGAAGCGATCTGGCTGACGCACGCGCATCTGGATCACATCGGGGCGGTTGCCGAGATCGTGAGCCGATGGCGTCTCCCGGTTTTTCTGCACCCGGACGATCTGACCGTCTATCGTCGTGGCGCGCAGCAGGCAGCATTCTATGGCTTGCCGTTCACGCAGCCGTCCGATCCTGACCGGACGCTGTCGGACGAGGACGTCCTGACGCTGGGGAAGCGCACGTTCACGGTGCGACACACCCCGGGACATTCGCCCGGGCACGTCGTATTCGTCGGAGAAGGGATCATGCTCGGCGGAGACCTGCTGTTCGCCGGATCCATCGGACGAACCGATCTACCGTTTTCCAACCCCGAGGCGATGGAGGGGTCCCTGTCGCTCGTCGCGGGGTTCGATCCGGCGATCGCGGTCTATCCCGGTCACGGCCCGCCGACGAGTATTGGCGCCGAGCTCGCGACCAACCCGTATCTCGTCAATGTCCATCCCGTGCAATAGCGCCGTCCTGGGGCGGCGAGGACTCTGAAATGACCAAGACCCGTAGTGAGAAAGATCCTCTCGGTGAGAAGCAGGTACCGGAGGATGCGCTCTATGGCGTGCAGACCGTTCGTGCGCTCGAGAACTTTCCCATCAGTGGCATGCGTCCGCTCGAGCCATTCGTGCTTGCGCAGGTGTGGATCAAGAAGGCCGCGGCGATGACGCACAAGACGACGGGTCGGCTCGACGCCAAGTTGGCCGACGCCATCGCGCGGGCGGCGGACGAAGTCCTCCAGGGAAAGCACCGCGATCAGTTCGTGGTGGATCCGTATCAGGCGGGGGCGGGGACCTCGCACAACATGAACGTCAATGAGGTGTTGGCCAATCGCGCCAACGAACTGCTCGGCGGGAAGCGCGGCGAGTACAAGCCGGTGCACCCCAACGATCACGTGAACATGGCGCAGAGCACCAACGACACGATCCCCACGAACATCCGGTTGGCGTGTTTGTCGCGGCTCGGGCCACTCGTGAAAGCGCTCAACAGTCTGCGGGACGCGTTCGCCGCCAAAGGTCGCGAGTTCGATGACATCGTGAAGGCGGGCCGCACGCATCTGCAGGACGCGATGCCGATCCGTCTCGGTCAGGAGTTCACCGCTTACGCGGGCTCGATCGATCGCGGAACCCGGCGCATCCTCGATGCGGCGGACTATCTGCGCGATCTCGGAATTGGCGGCAGCGCGGTGGGCACCGGTGTGACGGTCGAGAAGGAGTACCCGAAGCTCATGAACGAGCACCTGCGCGCGATCACCGGTCTCGATCTCCGTATCGGTGCGGATCGCGTGCAGCTGATGCAGAGCATGGGGGACGTCGCCGGCTTCAGCGCGGCGCTGCGCGTCCTCGCGATCGATCTCAGCAAAATCGCGAGCGACCTGCGATTGATGGCGATGGGCCCGCGGACCGGCATCGACGAGATTCGACTCCCGGCCGTGCAGCCGGGATCGTCCATCATGCCCGGCAAAGTGAATCCGTCGATTCCCGAAATGGTGAATCAGGTCTGCTTCCAGATCATTGGCTGTGATACGACGGTCTCGGTCTCCGCGGAGCACGGACAGCTCGAGCTCAACGTCATGATGCCGGTCATCGCGTTCAACGTTCTGCTCTCGATGCAGATCCTGATGAGCGCCGCCCAGATCTTCGCCGACAAGTGTGTGAGCGGCATCGAAGCCAATCGCGCGATGAACGAATACTGGGTGGAGCGCTCGGCCGCGCTGGCGACGGCGCTGGCACCGCAGATCGGCTACGCTCGCGCTGCCGAGATCAGCAAGCGGTCCGTGAAGGAGGGGACGCTGATCCGCGACCTCGTTCGCAACGAGGGGATTCTTCCCGAAGACCAGATCGACGAAGTGCTCGACCTCAAGAAGATGACGGAGATCGGTGTGCCGGGCGGGGCGCATGGTGCTGTGGCGGCCGGATAGCCGATGGGTGATGGGTGATGGGTGGTCGGTGGTTGGTGAGAATAGATCCATCCAGCGATCGGTCACCCATCACCGACCACCCATCACCCATCACCACCTTGTTCGCTCGACGAACCTTCCCTATCCTCCAACTGTGCGGATAACCACTCTTGCAGAGTACGGCGTCATCTGCGCGCTGCACCTCGCCAAGCGCGTAGGTGAGGGACCGGTAACGGGTCGCGACATCGCCGCCGGCGAGCGCCTCCCCGTCGACTATGTCGAGCAAATTCTGCTGCGGTTGCGTCGCGCCGGCCTCGTGAAAAGCACGCGGGGCGCGCATGGCGGCTATGCGCTGGCCCGCGCGCCGGAAGAGGTCTCCGTGCGTGATGTGATTGCGGCGTCCGAGCTGCAGACCTTCGACCTGCATTGCGTGACGCATCCGGTGGAGGAGGAGCGCTGCTCGGCGTCGCATGCGTGCAGTATTCGACCGGTGTGGGTCATGCTCCAGCAGAAGATCGACACGGTCCTCGACAGCGTGCACCTGTCCGATCTGCTGCACGAGGAAAGCGAAGTTCGGGAACGCGTCGGATTGACTGTGCGGGACGCGCCGATCGCTCAACAGCGCGGCCTGCCCGTCCTTCAGCTCCGCTGAACGCGGGGCGCGCTGATGGCGCTGTTCAAAGAGTGGCGCACAGCGCGGCAGCTGCAGCGCAAAGCGGATCAGTTCGTTGCGGCTTTGGAGGCGGAGCCCGCGGACAACGACACGGCCTGGCTGGCGTCGGCGGCAACGCGGGGAGACGAAGACCACGCCCGCTGGGAGCTGCGATACGCGCGTCGCGCCATCGGCCTGCTCGTCGCCCAGCGCGACGCACTCGATGACCGAACAGGTTCGCTCGTCGCGCGAGCGCTCAGCGAGGCCTTCGAGAAGGATGACCGCATCGATCGCGATCGGCGTGATCTGGCCGAACGACAGTTCAACGCGCGGCTGAGCGCGTATCGGGACGCGCTCGGTGCCCGCGTTCCTGACTCGGCCGTGCGGCTTGGACAGACGCTGCTGGCGTTTTCCGGGGGCTCGTTCCGCGACGTCGACGACAACGTTCGCCGGGCGGGCCAGGTGCTGGGCGATTACGAGAAGCAAGCGAACGAATCGCTGCGAGCCGTGTTCGGTACAGCGGCGCTTCCGGAGCACGTTCCGCCGTCCGCGCTCGCCGGCGGCACCACGGGCTGAACCCACCGAAAACGCGGTCCCGCGTCCAAGTGCCGAAGGGGGGACTCGAACCCCCACGAGCTTGCGCCCACTGGCTCCTGAAGCCAGCGCGTCTACCAGTTCCACCACTTCGGCGTGGGTAGGCAACGTAGTTTTCTAACGACGTAAAGTCAACGCGGATAGGCACTTTGAAGCCCAAGGACGCACCAGAAACTGACCGTATTTCCGTCGCGCGGAACAAGCGCGCGCGCTTCGACTATCACTTGTTGGAAACGTTCGAGGCCGGTTTGGTGCTGAGTGGGACCGAGGTCAAGTCGCTGCGGGGGGGAAAGGCGAGCATCGCCGACGCGTATGGCATCGTTCGGGATGGCGAGGTCTTTCTCCTCAATGCGCACATCCAGCCGTACGACCGGGGCGGGTACGTCAATCACGAACCGACGCGCAGCCGAAAACTGTTGCTACACAGGCGGGAAATCCGTCGTCTGATCGGAGCCGTCGAGCGTCAGGGCCTCACACTGATTCCCTTGGAGTTGTACTTCAAGAAGGGAGTGGCGAAGATCGCGCTGGCGCTCGCGAAGGGGAAAAAGCTGCACGACAAGCGAGACACCGAGAAACAACGAGATGCCGAGCGGGAAATGGCGCGAGTGAGTCGTACGAGATGATGCTGACGTTCTTTGTCACGGCGGTCCTTCAAGTCGGGTCGTTGCCGGTCCAATCGGTGGTGCGCCCTGGCGACGGCCCTGAGGCGCGCGCCTCCGTGGTTTCCGTCAATCGACGCGTGCGTGGAGGGGGAAGGGGGGCCAAGTCGCTGCCTCGCGTGGTAGTCGATGCCGGCCACGGCGGCGTCGACGTCGGTGGGCCGATGCGCATGGGCCTTCACGAGAAGGACATCACGCTGCAAGTGGCGCTCAAGTTGGGCGAGGCGCTTCGCCAGCGCGGAGTGGATGTCGTCTACACGCGGACGCGCGACACGCTGATCGCGCTCTCCGATCGCGGGAGAATCGCGAACCAATCCAACGGCGACGTCTTCATCTCGATCCACGTCAACGCCGCCAACCCCAACTGGCGCGATCCAAGCTCCGCGCGCGGCTTCGAGACTTATTTCCTCGCCGAGGCGAAAACCGAAGATGCTCGCCGGGTGGAAGAAATGGAAAACGAGTCGGTGCGCTTCGAGGCGACCGACAATGTGGCGTCGGATGACCCGCTGAATTTCATTTTGAGCGACATGAAGCAGAATGAGCACCTCAGGGAATCGTCCGACCTCGCCGACATCGTGCAGAAGAACCTCGCGTCGATACACCCGGGTCCGAGCCGTGGGGTGAAACAAGCCGGCTTCCGGGTGCTGGTGACGGCGTTCATGCCGGCGGTGCTTGTGGAACTCGGCTTCGGAACGAATGCCGCGGAAGCGGAATTCCTGGCGTCCCCGACGCAACAGCGTGCCATGGCGCGTGCCCTGGCGGATGCCACGACGGAGTATTTGGCGCGGTACCAACGCCGAGTAGGTTCCGGCGGTGCGGCTCCCGGCGAACATGACTGACGGAGAGGGTCCCCTCGCCGTCTCTGTCTCCTCACTTCACTTTCGCAATCCGATTCTCCTCGCCGCTGGAACGGCGGGGTATGGTGTCGAGCTCGAAGGAGTCGTCGACCTCGACTCCATCGGCGGTCTCGTCACCAAGGCGGTCAGTCTCGAGCCGCGGATGGGCGCCCCAGAGCCGCGCGTCGCCGAGTTCGATGGTGGAATGATCAACGCCGTGGGGCTGGCGAATCCCGGCCTCCGCGAGGTGTCGCGGACGCACCTTCCGTGGCTCGCGTCCCATCATGCCCAGACGCGAAAGATCGTGAACGTCGTCGGCTTCGCGGTCGACGAATTCGCCGGCGTCGTCCGCGGGCTGGAAGACGCGGCTCGCCCGCAACCGGCCGCGATCGACGGATACGAGTTGAACGTCAGCTGCCCCAACGTGAAGCAGGGTGGCACGGAGTTCGGCGCCGATCCCGTGGCGTTGCGCGGCGTGGTGACCGGTGCAAGAGCGGCAACCAAGCGACCGCTCTTCGTGAAGCTTTCGCCGACGTCACCTGATATCGCCGAGGCGGCGCGCATCGCCGTCGATGCCGGAGCCGATGGGATCACGGTGGTGAACACGATTCCCGGACTGGTCATCGATGTCGAGCGCCGCAAGCCCGCCGTCGGATTCGGGACGGGCGGCATCAGCGGTCGCGCGATACTTCCGGTCGGTGTCCTCGCGACCTGGAAGGTGTCTCGCGCGGTGAAGGTCCCGGTGATCGGCCTCGGCGGCGTGACCGAAGCGACGGACGTCGTGCAGTACATCATGGCCGGCGCGAGTCTGGTCGGCATCGGCACCGCCGCTCTACGTGACCCGCGCGCGCCTCGGCGGATCGTCCGCGACCTGGAGCAGTGGTGTGAACGTCACGCGGTCCGTACGCTCTCCGAGCTGCGAGGCAGCCTCGAATGGCCTCTTCCCGCATGACAACCAAGGTCACACCGATCGTCGCGCTGGACGTCAACAACGCGTCGGCGGCGCTTGCGCTCGTGGACGAGTTGGGCGATGCCTGCAATTTCTACAAGATCGGATACGAGCTGTTCACCGCCGAGGGGCCGGCGATCGTGCGGGCGGTGCAGAACCGCCGCGCGTCAGTTTTTCTGGACCTCAAGTTTCATGACATCCCGAACACCGTCCGTGGCGCCGCGCGCGGCGCCGCTGCGCTCGGCGTTCGCCTGCTCACGGCGCATGCCTCCGGTGGCCGGGCGATGCTCGAAGCCGCCGTCTCGGGAGCGCGCGAGAATGGCGGCAACTGTGAGGTCCTCGCTGTCAGCGTGCTCACGTCGATGGACGCCGAGGCTGTCTCCGCGGTTTGGGGCCGTCCGGTGATCGACATCGAGGCGGAGGTTCTGCGGCTGGCGCAGCTGGCCCTGCTCGCGGGCGCCCATGGCGTCGTGTGCGGCGGACGTGAAGCGGGCGCCGTTCGTTCGGCCTTCGGTGATTCGCTCGTAACGCTCGTGCCGGGAGTACGCCTGGCGGGGGGAGACAAGCAGGATCAGTCGCGGGTGGTGACGCCGCGCCAAGCCGCTGAGAGCGGAGCTCGCTACATGATCCTCGGACGGGCTGTGACGGCGGCGAAATCGCCGCGAGGCGCGCTGGTGGAGGTCCTGTCGGACTTGCCTTAAGTAGATGCCCCGGATACTGTTAGAGTCTGTCCAGGAACTTTTTATTTTCGAACGGCAAGGATCGAACGAGGTTTTTGTGAAAGTTCGCACGAGCGTGAAGCCGATCTGCGAGCACTGCAAGGTGGTCAAGCGCAACGGCGTGACGCGAGTCATTTGCAAGCGCAACCCCAAGCATAAGCAGCGTCAGGGCTGATACATGGCACGCATATCGGGCGTGGATCTTCCGCGCGACAAGAAAGTCGAAGTGGGGCTGACGTACATCTTCGGAATCGGGCGCTTCAACGCCACCGAGATCCTGCAGAAGTCGGGTATCGATCCGAATTTGCGGATTCGCGATCTCTCGGATGCCGACGTCAACCGCCTGCGCCAGGTCATCGAGCGCGACTACAAAGTCGAAGGCGCGCTTCGTACCGAAGTCGCAATGAACATCAAGCGCCTGATGGATATCGGCTCGTATCGCGGCATCCGTCATCGTCGCGGTCTACCGGTGCGTGGTCAGCGCACGCACACGAACGCGCGCACCAAGAAAGGTCCGCGTCGCGCCATCGCAGGCAAGAAGAAGGTCACGAAATGATCCTGAGCCGTTAGGCGAAGGATCCGGGATTCAACCACAGACATGGCTACTGGTAAGAAAGCAAAGCGCGCGGTCGAGCCGGAGGGCATCGCACACGTCAGTGCGACGTTCAACAACACGACCGTGACCATCACGGACATGCACGGCAATGCGATCTCCTGGGGCTCCTCGGGCAAGGCGGGCTTCAAGGGTTCAAAAAAGAGCACGCCATTCGCCGCGACGGTGGCGGCGGAGCAGGCGGCTCGCGAGGCCCTCAGTGCCGGCGTGAAGCGTGTGCACGTCCGCGTTCAGGGGCCCGGAAGTGGACGTGAGTCCGCCATCCAGGCGCTGGCCGCGGCGGGTTTGCAGGTGAAGTCCATCAAGGACGTCACGCCGATTCCGCACAACGGCTGTCGTCCTCCGAAGCGTCGGAGAGTGTAAGTCTCAGACGTCTGACGTCTGACGTCGGACGTCTGAGTAGTTCGGTCGGGACCTTCACTCCCATTCGAGCCTGCCGCGCGTGAAGGGCGGGGCAGGGCGATGCCGGGCTGCCGGCAAGACCCCAATTCATCATGCCAACTATCGATCTTCGCGGACTCGTCCGTCCGCAACTCGTTGAGTCCACCAAGCGCGACGACAACCCAAACGTCGCCGAATTCCGTCTCCAGCCGCTCGAGCGCGGCTTCGGACACACCCTCGGCAATGCGATGCGGCGCATGTTGCTGTCGTCGCTCCGCGGCTCTGCCGTCTGGGCGTTCCGCATCGACGGCGTCGTCCACGAGCACCAGACCATTCCGGGTGTCGTCGAGGACGTTCACCAGATCATCGGTAACCTCAAAGCGCTGACGCTCACGCTCGACGAAGGCGTGGAGGAGGTCGTGCTCCGCGTGTCCAAGGGCGAAGCAGGACCGGTCACCGCCGCCGACATTCAACAGTCGGTCGCCGGCGCCCGCGTGGTGAATCCCTCGCAGCACCTCTTCACGCTGCAGGACGACAAGGACATCTCGATGGAGCTGTACGTCAACAAGGGACGTGGCTACGTCGAAGCCGACCAGCATCCGCTCGATCGCGGATTGCCGGTGGACCTGGTCCGGGTGGACTCGATCTACAACCCGGTGCGCCGAGCGAACTTCTCCGTCGCTGAAACCCGCGTCGGACAGCGCACGGACTACGATCGCCTGACGTTGATCGTCGAGACCAACGGTACGATCTCGCCCGAGGAGGCGGTGAGCTATGCCGCCGCCCTGGCGCAAACGCACTTCCAGTACTTCGTGGAGTTCGGCACGCATGCGTCCGCGCCGCTCGGCCTCGCGATGGAATCGGGTGACGGCGACGCGGGCAAGATGGCGCACAAGCTCCGCACGCCGATCGACGACCTCGAGCTGTCGGTTCGGTCGGTCAACTCGCTGAAGAACTCGAACATCCGAACCCTTGGCGATCTCGTTCGCCAGACCGAGAGTCAGATTCTTCAGGTCAAGAACTTCGGCAAAAAGTCGCTTCAGGAGATCGCGGATCTACTGGAACGCGAGCGGCTCAATTTTGGGATGCGTTTCGAAGAGGCTGACGGTGGCCTGCGCGTGATGGATTGGGGCACGCCGCCGAGTCAGGCCGCTGCGGCCGCGCCTGACGACATGGAGGAGTAAGCGATGCGTCATCGCAAGGCGGGGCGCTCGCTTCGCCGAACGAGCGAGCAGAAGCTCGCACTGATGCGGAATCTCGCGTCGTCGCTCATCGAGAGCGGCGCCATCGAGACGACCGAGGCGAAAGCCAAGGAACTGCGTCCGTTCGTCGAGAAGTTGATCACGAAGGCGAAGACCGGTACGCTCCACGCCCGTCGGCTGGCCGTCCGCCACATTCACAAACGCGAAACCGCCGACAAGCTGTTTCGCGAAATCGGTCCACGGTACGCGAAGCGGCCCGGCGGATACACCCGCATTCTCAAGGTCGGGCACCGCAAAGGCGATGGCGCGGAGATGGCGCGCATCGAGCTGGTGGAGGAATAACGATGTCTATCGATCGGAGCCGCTGCTACGTCTGCAAGAAAGGCGTGGCGTTCGGCAACAATGTTTCGCACGCGAACAACAAGACGCGGCGTACCTGGAAGCCGAACCTGCAGGTCGCTCGTATCGTGGGTCCCGAGGGTAAGACCATCAAGGTAAAGGTCTGCACCGGATGTTTGAACGCGGGAAAGATCAAGCGAGCACCGAGAGGCGCCGCCGTCGCGTGATCCACGCGAACGGAGGCGCCGTCAGTGGACAAGGGGAGCTTCGGCTCCCCTTTTTCATACGAACATGCCCACGGCGCTAATCACCGGCATCACGGGGCAGGACGGGTCGTATCTCGCCGAGCTCCTGTTGAGCAAAGGCTACACGGTCGTCGGCGTCGTCCGGCGCAGCTCGACCACGCCCTACGAGCGCATCGCGCACCTCGTGGATCGCGTCGACCTCGTGTCCGCCGACCTGCTCGATCAGACGTCGCTGACGGATGCGGTTCACGATTGTCAGCCGGATGAGATCTACAATCTCGCCGCGCAGAGCTTCGTTCAGACGTCATGGAATCAGCCGGTGTTGACCGGCGAGTTCACGGCGCTCGGCGTCACGCGCATGCTCGAGGCCATGAAAAAGGCGGCCCCCAAGGCGCGGTTCTATCAAGCCAGCTCCAGCGAGATGTTCGGCAAGGTCCACGAGTCGCCGCAGAAGGAGACGACCCCTTTCTACCCGAGAAGCCCTTACGGCGTCGCGAAGGTCTATGGCCACTGGATCACGGTGAACTACCGCGAGAGCTTCGGTCTCTACGCTGTGTCGGGGATTCTCTTCAATCATGAGAGTCCGCGCCGTGGTCTCGAGTTCGTGACGCGCAAAGTCACGGATGCAGTCGCGCGGATCAAACTCGGCCAGCAGAAGGAGGTGCGCCTCGGGAATCTCGAAGCGCGTCGCGACTGGGGGTTCGCGGGCGACTACGTCGAGGCGATGTGGTTGATGCTCCAACAGAAGGAGCCCGACGACTTCGTGGTCAGCACCGGCGAGACCCGCTCCGTGCGGGAGCTGTGCGAAGCGGCGTTCAGTCACGTGGGTTTGGATTACCGGAAATTCGTCGTCCAGGACCCAAAGTTCTTTCGTCCGGCGGAGGTCGATCTGCTCGTCGGCGACCCCAGCAAGGCGGCGAAAAAGCTGGGATGGAAGCCCCGCGTCGCTTTCCAGGAGCTCGTCGAAATGATGGTCGACGCCGATCTCGAGCGACACACCAGGACGGGATAGCCAGGATGTCGCGCCGCGTCTTGATCACAGGCGGATCGGGGTTCGTCGGCCAGTGGTTGTCTCGGCTCATGCTCGAGGAGGGCGCGCTCGTCTTCGCCGGCAGTATCGAGGGGCGTCCCGCACCGGGAGTGCTGTCGCCATCGGAGCTGGGGGCGATTCAGTGGTTGCCGCTCGACGTGAGCTCCTCCGACGAAACGACACGCGCCGTCGTGGAGTCGGCGCCCGAAGCGGTCGTTCACCTCGCGGGAATCGCTTTTCCCCCCGACGCCAACGCCGATCCAATGCGCACGTACGACGTCAACACGCTTGGCGCCCTACGATTGCTTCAGGCGCTGTCCGCGGCGGGAAGCGCAGGGAATAAGCGCCCCCGCGTCCTGGTCGTCGGCACGGCGGAGCAATACGGACCTCACGCTGACGGCGACTTTCCCCTCAAGGAAAGCGCGGCGCTTCGTCCTGTGTCCGCGTACGCGGGATCGAAAGCGGCGCAGGAACTGCTCGCTCTGCAAGCCGGGCGGACCACGAACCTCGATGTGATCTGCACGCGCAGCTTCAATCACTCCGGCGCCGGCCATGGCGCCGACTATTTGCTGCCGGCGCTCGTACGTCGCGCCTTGCCGCTCACGAAGGGGGGCGGAACCCTCGCGCTGGGCAACGGCGCGCCCGTGAGAGATTACCTTCACGTCGCGGACGTCGTGAGTGCGTATGCGCTACTCCTGCAACGCGGCGAATCCGGCGAGATTTACAACGTGTGTAGCGGTCGGGGGATCACCGTCAAGGCATTGGCTGAACGTGTTCTGCAGCGGCTTGGCGTTTCCGCGGCTATTGTCGAAGACCCGACGCTCGTGAGGCCAAGCGATATCCCCGTTCTGATTGGAGACAACACCAAATTGAAGGCCGCGACCGGCTGGGCGCCTCGGCGCAGCATCGACGACATCATCGACGACCTGATTCATGCCGCGTCGCGCTGACATTCATCGCATCCTCGTGATCGGCTCCGGTCCGATCGTGATCGGACAAGCCGCGGAGTTCGACTACTCCGGCACGCAGGCGGCGAGAGCGCTGCGTGAGGAGGGGTACGAGGTCATCCTCGTGAACTCGAACCCGGCGACGATCATGACGGATCCCGAGGTCGCCGATCTCACGTACATCGAGCCGGTGACCGCGGAGTTTGTCGAGCTCATCATCGAGAAGGAGCGCCCCGACGCGCTCCTGCCGACGATGGGCGGGCAGACGGCCCTCAACATCGCGATGGCGCTGTCCGAATCCGGGGCGCTCGCGCGCTACGGCGTGGAGCTGATCGGCGCGAGCGCGCGCGCGATCGCGATCGCCGAAGACCGAAAGCTCTTCGCGGAAGCGATGAGGCGCATCGGACTTGCCGTCGCCGCCGGCGGCATCGCCACCACTTATGACGAAGCCGAGAGCATTCTCGAGTCGACCGGGTTCCCCGCGATCATCCGGCCCTCGTACACGTTGGGCGGCAGCGGCGGTGGCATCGCGTACAACCGCGACGAGTTCGAGGAGATTGTCAGACGCGGACTGGACGAGTCTCCCACCACACAGGTGCTCGTGGAGCGCAGCGTCCTCGGGTGGAAGGAGTTCGAGCTCGAGGTGATGCGCGACCAGTTCGACAACGTCGTGATCGTGTGCTCGATCGAAAACCTCGATCCCATGGGCATTCACACGGGCGATTCCATCACCGTCGCGCCGGCGATGACGTTGACGGACCGCGAATACCAGGTGATGCGCGACGCCGCCTGCGCGGTGATCCGCGAGGTGGGGGTGGCGGCCGGCGGCTGCAACATCCAGTTCGCGGTCAATCCGATCGATGGCGAGATGATCGTCATCGAGATGAATCCGCGGGTGTCCCGCTCATCGGCACTCGCGTCGAAGGCCACCGGATTCCCGATCGCGCGGATCGGCGCGAAGCTGGCGGTGGGGTATCGGCTCGACGAGATCCCGAACGACATCACCAAGACGACGCCCGCGTCGTTCGAGCCGGTGCTCGACTATGTCGTCGTGAAGGTGCCCCGATTCGCCTTCGAGAAGTTCCCCAACACCAGCCCCTACCTCACGACTCAGATGAAGTCGGTGGGCGAGTCCATGGCGATCGGCCGGACGTTCAAGGAAGCGTTCCAGAAGGGGATTCGCGCTTTGGAAATCGGCCGCAAGGGGTGGACGACCGGCCTGCGGCCGCAGGACGACCGCCTGCCAGATGACAGCCTCGAGGCGTTGCATGGCGCGCTGCGTCAGCCGACCGCGGAGCGCATCTTTCAGGTGAGACGCGCGTTGGAGCGGGACATGAGCATCCGCGAGCTCCACGAGCTGACCTCCATCGACCCCTGGTTCCTCGAGCAGCTGCGGGAGCTCGTCGAAGCGGAGCGGTGGTACGCCTCGCTGGACGCCGTCGGCGCCGACGAGATCCGGCGCATGAAGCGACTCGGGTTCTCCGACTCGCAGCTGGGAACGATCCGCGGGGAGTCGGAGCAGGACACGCGCGAGAAACGCTGGAAGCTTGGTGTGCGACCCGCCTACAAGATGGTGGATACGTGCGCCGGCGAATTTCCCTCACAAACGCCGTATCTCTACAGCTGCTACGACGAAGAGAGCGAGAGCGCTCGTTCGGCGAAGAAATCGGTCGTCATCCTCGGCAGCGGCCCGAATCGAATCGGTCAGGGGGTCGAGTTCGACTATTGTTGCGTCCGCGCCGTCATGGCGCTGCGTGAGGCCGGGTACGAGACCATCATGGTGAACTCGAATCCGGAGACGGTCTCGACCGACTATGACACCTCCGACAAACTGTATTTCGAGCCGCTGACGCTCGAGGACGTGCTCGAGATCGTCGCGCGAGAGGAGCCGGTCGGCGTCATCGTGCAGCTGGGCGGCCAGACGCCACTCAAGCTCACGCGTCCCCTCGAAGCGGCCGGGGTTCGCATTCTTGGCACATCGCCGGACGCCATCGACACGGCTGAGGATCGACGTCGATTCGAGAAGATCGTCCGCGAGCTCGGGCTCGAGCAGCCGCCGAACGGGACGGCCACGAGCGTGGAGGAGGCCGTGGAGGCCGCCGAGCGCATCGGCTACCCCGTCCTCGTGCGGCCGTCGTACGTGCTCGGCGGGCGGGCGATGCAGATCGTGTACGACGCGGATTCGTTACGGGAGTATTTCGCGACGGCCGTGCGCGTTTCGGAGGAACGGCCGGTCCTCGTCGATCGGTTCCTCGAAGACGCTTTCGAAGCGGACGTCGATGCAATCAGCGACGGGACGAATGTCGTCATCGGCGGCATCATGCAGCACATCGAGGACGCGGGCATTCACTCCGGCGATTCCGCGTGCGTGCTCCCGCCTTATCTCATCGGCGAGGCGGCGATGCAAACGATGCGGACGCAGACCACCGCGCTCGCGCTGAAGCTCGGCGTCGTCGGCTTGATCAACGTCCAGTACGCGATCAAGAACGGCGTCGTGTACGTGCTCGAAGTCAACCCTCGCGCGAGCCGAACGATTCCTTTCGTCTCCAAGGCGATCGGCGTCCCTCTCGCGTCGCTCGCCGCGCGTGTGATGCTGGGTGAATCGCTGGCCGACGTGGGGCTCACGTCGGAAATCGTTCCGTCGTACGTGTCGGTGAAAGAGGCCGTGTTTCCGTTCAACAAGTTCGCCGGAACGGACCCGGTTCTCGGTCCGGAAATGCGCTCCACGGGTGAAGTGATGGGGATCTCCGACTCGTTCGGCTGGAGCTTCGCGAAGGCGCAGCTGGCTGCCTCCAACGGACTGCCGCTCGAAGGCAGCATTCTCATTACCGTCAACGATCACGACAAACCCACCGTGACGCCGATCGCGCGGCGTTTCCAGGAGATGGGTTTTCGCGTGCTCGCGACGACGGGGACAGCCAAGTATCTCCGCGCGCGCGGCATCCCCGTGACGTCGGTGCTCAAGGTGCACGAGGGACGCCCCAACTGCCTGGATTTCATCGTGAACGGCGACGTGCAGCTGCTGATCAACACGCCGCTCGGGAAACATTCCCAGGTAGACGACTATACACTTCGTGAGGCCGCGCTGCGGAACAAGATCGCCTACACGACCACGATGTCCGCGGCGAACGCGGCGGTCGACGCGATTCTCGCGTTGCGGTCGCGCAAGCCGAGTGTGAAGCCGTTGCAGGAGTGGCAGCGGCAGCTCGGAGTGCCGGCGTGAGCGCTGCCGCGGGTCAGGTGTTCGTCCACGAATCGAGCTACGTCGACGAAGGGGCGCAGATCGGACAGGGAAGCAAGATCTGGCACTTCTGTCACATCATGCCCGACGTGGTGATCGGCGAACGGTGCAATCTCGGGCAGAACGTGGTGGTCATGAACCGGGTGCGCATCGGGAACAACGTGAAGATCCAGAACAACGTGTCCGTGTACGAGGGCGTCGTGCTGGAGGACGACGTGTTCTGTGGTCCGTCCATGGTCTTCACGAACGTGCTGAATCCGCGCAGCCATGTTTCGCGCAAGGATCAGTATCGCAAGACCCTCGTGCGTCGCGGCAGCACGATTGGCGCCAATGCCACCGTCGTCTGCGGCGTCACGCTGGGCGAATACAGCTTCGTCGGGGCCGGCGCCGTCGTGACGAAGGACGTGCCGGCCTACGCGCTGGTGGCGGGGGTGCCCGCGAAACGAGTCGGGTGGATGTGCCAGTGCGGAGAGCGGTTGCCCGAGAGCGGCGTCGGCACGTGCGCGGTGTGTGGATCCTCCTACGAACGATCCGGCGATGGCATCCGCCGCAAGGATTCCCCCCGGAAATGACCGCAGCAAAAAGCAAACGCGATTTTCAGATCGCCCTCGTCGGCTGCGGTCGAATCAGCCGCAATCATTTCGATGCGATCAGCAAAGTGGACGGGTTGCGCGTCAGCGCCGTTTCGGACTCGGTCGAGGCACGAGCGCGCGACGCCGGCGACGAGCTGGGCGTACCGTGGTTCACCAACTACGCGGAGATGCTCGCCTCGGCGGACGCGGACATCGTGACCATCTGCACCCCCTCGGGACTGCATTCCGCCCAGGGCATCGCCGCCGCTCGCGCCGGGAAGCACGTCATCACCGAGAAACCGATGTCGATCACGCTGGAGCAGGCCGACGCCCTGGTCGAGGCGACCGACGCGGCCGGCGTCAAGCTCTTCGTGGTGAAGCAGAACCGCCTCAATCCCGCGGTCCAGCTGTTGAAGCGCGCTGTCGAAAAGGGGCGATTTGGGCGCATCTACCTGGCCAACACCACCGTGCGCTGGAACCGGCCGCAGGAGTATTACGACTCGGCGCCCTGGCGTGGGACCTGGGAATTCGACGGCGGCGCGTTCATGAACCAGGCCTCGCATTACGTCGACCTGATTCAGTGGCTCGTCGGTCCCGTCGAAAGCGTGATCGCCAAAACGGCGACCCAGGCGCGCAGGATCGAGGCGGAGGATTCCGGCGTCGCCGTCCTGAAGTTCAGGAGCGGCGCCATCGGCGTGATCGAGGTGAACGTCCTCACGTACCCGCGCAATTGGGAGGGCTCGATCAGCATCATCGGGGAGCGCGGTTCGGCAAAAATAGGTGGCACCGCGGTGAACAAAGTGGAACATTGGTCGTTCGCCGATTACGACGATGACGACAAGTTGATCGAGACCGCGTCCACCAATCCGCCGGGCGTCTACGGGTTCGGCCACGAGGGCTACTACCGCAACGTGCTGTCGGTGCTGCGCAGTGAAGCACAACCCGAGACCGACGGGCGGGCGGGAAGGAAATCGCTCGAGCTCATCTTGGGCATCTATGAGTCTGCCAAGACGGGGCGCGACGTGCCGCTTCCTCTACGCAGCGCACTATAATTGAGCATGCCAATACTGCGGCCTCACGAGTGCGCTGAGCGCACAACTATTTGAGCATGCCGGTACCGCTGCTGGACCTGAAGGCGCAACACGCCACCATTCGAGACGAGATCGTCGGCGCCATGATGGACGTCGTCGATTCGCAGCTTTTCATCCTGGGTGAGCCCGTCGCGAAGCTGGAAGAGGACGTCGCCAAGCTATCTCGGACGCGGCACGCGATCGGATGCGCGAGCGGGACGGACGCGCTGCTCCTTGCCTTTCGAGCGCTCGACATCGGTCAGGGAGACGAGGTCGTCACGACCCCGTTCACGTTCTTCGCGACCGCCGGCACGATTCACAACGTCGGCGCGAAGCCCGTTTTCGCGGATATCGAGCCCAGGACGTTCAACATCGATCCGGCCGCGGCCAAGGCTGTGGTGTCGTCGCGCACGAAGGCGATCGTTCCCGTCGATCTCTTCGGCCAGATGGCCGCGCTGGAGTGCGTCCGCGAGCTCCTGCCGTCGCTCCCCATCATCGAGGACGCGGCGCAGTCCATCGGCGCCACCCGTCAGATCGGCAAGGAGGGTGGGGGTACGGTGATGGCCGGTGAGGCTGCCACGATCGGTACGTTCAGTTTTTTCCCCTCGAAGAACCTGGGCGGCTATGGCGACGGTGGGATGATGGTGACCCAGGACGATCACCTGGCGGAACGGCTGCGTCGGCTGCGCGTTCACGGGGGCTTGAAGACCTATTTCCACGACGAAGTCGGATACAATAGCCGGCTGGACACACTGCAGGCGGCGGTGTTGCGCGCGAAGTTGAAGCATCTCGAGAAGTGGAGCGAGCGTCGCCGCGAGAACGCGCGGCGCTACAACGAAGCTTTCGCCGATGTTGCCCAAGTCGAAACGCCCTTCGTGGACCCCAAGAACATTTCGATCTTCAATCAATACACGCTGCGCGCCGAGCGGCGGGACGAGCTCCAGAAGCATCTGAACGCGCGGAAGATCGGCAGCTCGGTCTACTATCCGCTCCCGCTTCACCTCCAGCCATGCTTTGCATACCTCGGATACAAGGAAGGGGCATTCCCCGAGTCCGAGCGTGCAGCGAAGGAAGTGATCTCTCTCCCGGTGTTCCCCGAGCTGACGCGCGAACAGCAGGATGAAGTGGTTGGTGCCGTCAGGGACTTCTACAAGCGATAAGACCGTATGGTGATGAAGGACATTCTCCTCGAGAAGATCGAACGTCGCACCGCCCGGATCGGGATCATCGGGATGGGGTACGTCGGCCTCCCGCTCGCCGTCGAGTTCGCCCGCGCGGGCTTCAAGGTGCTCGGGTACGACGTGAGCGAACGGGTCGTGAAGCTGATCAACGACGGCAAGTCGCACATCGCAGACGTCCCGTCGAGCGCGGTCGCGGCGCTGGTGAAAGAGGGACTCCTCGAGGCCTCCGACGATCAGACGAGGCTCGCGGACATGGATGGCATCTCGATCGCCGTGCCGACGCCGCTCGCCAAGACCCGCGATCCCGACATGTCGTACGTCGTGTCGGCCACTGACACGGTGGCGCGCAACGCCCGCCCCGGACAGATCATCGTTCTCGAAAGCACCACGTATCCCGGGACGACACGCGAGCTACTGCAGCCCGCCATGGAGGCGCGAGGGTTCGTCGTCGGTCGGGACGTGTTTCTGGCGTTCAGCCCCGAACGTGTCGATCCCGGCAACGAGCGATGGAACACCAAGAACACGCCAAAGGTCGTCGGCGGTATCACCCCGGATTGCACCGAGGTCGCGGCCGCGATGTACAGCGCGTGTATCGACACCGTCATCCCTGTCTCGTCACCGGAGGCCGCCGAGCTCACCAAGCTGCTGGAGAACACCTTCCGCTCGGTGAACATTGGCATGGTCAACGAGATGGCGATCGTCTGCGACAAGCTCGGGGTGAACGTGTGGGAAGTCATCGACGCGGCGGCCACGAAGCCGTTCGGCTTCATGCGATTCACGCCGGGCCCCGGCATCGGCGGCCACTGTATTCCGCTGGATCCGCACTATCTCGCGTGGAAGATGCGAACCCTGAACTACAAGACGCGGTTCATCGACCTGGCGAGCGAGATCAACAGCGAGATGCCGTCCTACGTCGTGGAGAAAGCGGCGGATGCGCTCAATGCGGAGCGCAAGGCGGTGAACGGGAGCCGTGTCCTCGTCCTCGGCATCGCGTACAAGCGCGACATCGACGACATGCGAGAGAGTCCCGCGCTGGACGTGATGCGCCTGCTCGAACAACGCGGCGCGGACGTGGTGTATCACGACCCGTACGTGCCGAAGTTCAATGAAGACGGGGTGCACCATGAGAGCGTCGCTCTCTCGGACGATGAGCTCAAGAAAGCGGACGTCGTCGTCATCATCACGGATCACTCCAGCATCGACTACCAGCGAGTCGTGAATCGGGCGTCGCTCATCGTGGACACGAGAAACGCGACAAGTCGAGCCACGCCGGGTCGAGCGCGGATCGTGTCCCTCAGCAGCTGGAAGCCCCCGACGAATGCGCCGGAAATGACTCCGGAACTGCGGTGAACATCGCCGTCGTCGGCACGGGTTACGTCGGATTGGTGGTCGGCGCGTGTCTGGCGGAGACCGGCAACGACGTCGTCTGCGCGGACGTCGACGCGGAGAAGATCGAGGGGCTCAAGCGCAACGAGCTGCCGATGTACGAGCCTGGGCTCGACTCGTACGTCCAACGCAACCAAAAGGCCGGCCGACTCGCCTTCACCAACGATGTGCCGTGGGCGGTCGGCGAGGCCGACGTCGTGTTCATCGCCGTCGGCACACCCCCCGACGAAGACGGCTCCGCCGATCTGAGCCATGTCCTGGACGTCGCGAAGACCATCGGATCTGCGATGCGGCGCGAGCTCGTCGTCGTCACGAAGTCCACCGTGCCGGTCGGCACCGCCGCCCGGGTTGCTGAAGTCATCGAAAAGCACGGCCGGCATCCGTTCCACATGGTCAGCAATCCAGAATTCCTGAAGGAAGGCGCGGCGGTCGACGACTTCATGAAACCGGATCGCGTCGTCCTGGGTGCCGAAACGGATCACGCTCGCAGCGTGATGGCGGAGCTGTATGCGCCGTTCGTGCGGACGGGGCGCCCCATCATCTTCATGGACATTCCCTCTGCGGAATTGACGAAGTACACGGCGAACGCCATGCTCGCCACGCGGATCTCCTTCATGAACGAGATCGCGCTGCTGTGCGAGCGTGTCGGCGCCAATGTCGATCTCGTGCGCCGCGGCATCGGCACGGACGAGCGCATCGGACCCTCGTTTCTGTTTCCCGGGCCTGGGTATGGCGGCTCCTGCTTTCCAAAGGACGTTCAAGCGCTCGCGAAGACCGCTCGCGAGAGCGGCTGCGTCCTCGAGGTTCTCGAGGCCGTGGAGAGCGTGAACTCCCGCCAAAAGCACAGAGTGGCCGAAAAGGTAGTGGCGGCACTCGCGCCCAAGGTGAAGGGGGCACGGGTCGCCGTGTGGGGGCTGTCCTTCAAGCCCAACACCGACGACATGCGTGAGTCGCCGGCGCTGACGGCCATCGAGGACCTCCTCGCCGCCGGAGTCGCCGTCGTGGCGCATGACCCCGTGGCCATTCCGGAAGCGCGTCGGCGCCTCGACGATCGCGTCCAGTACGCCGAGAGCAGCTACGAAGCGCTGCGCGATGCGGATGCACTGGCGGTGCTGACGGACTGGAACGAATACCGGCATCCCGATTTCGAGCGCATGCTCACGCTCCTGCGTCGACCGATCGTGGTCGATGGCAGGAACCTCTACGCGCCCGCCAAGATGCAGCAGCTGGGCTTTCTCTACCATTCGATCGGCCGCGGTTCGGACTCCACGAGCGCGGCACCTTCGAAGCTTTCCGGAACCACCGCTCCTGCTAGAAGCCGCGTCTGACCTCATTGGCGTTGCGCGCGAGCGCTTTGCCGCGCGCGACTATCGCGGGGCGGCGCTGCTCCTCGCGACCGCGATCGAGTCGGGCAAAGGATACGCGGACGCCCACCATCTGCTCGGGCTCTGCTTCGCGCTCATCGAATCGCGTGATCAAGCGCTCGAGTCGTTCGACGAAGCGCTGCGACTCAACCCGCGATATGTGGAGGCGCATCTCAACCGCGCCATCGTGCTGAGCGATCTGGGCCGCCCCGGTGAAGCGGCGGAGGCGCTGGCACAGGCGCAGGAGTTGGGCCGGCCGGATTCCACCGGATTCCCCGCGGTGGTCGCCAACAGGCTCGCGAACATGCATGCCGATCTCGGTCGCGCGTACAAGGAAGCGGGCGCGTATCGAGCCGCAGCGGCGCAGTATCACAGCGCGCTCGAGATCCGCCCCGGCTTCGCGGACCTGCGCCTCGAGTTGGCGCGTACGCTCCTCGATTCCGGCGATCCCGATGGTGCGGGAAGGGAGCTGGACGAGATTCTGCGGGGTCGCCCTGATTGGCTGGACGCCATGCTGCTCAGGGGGTTGGCCGCTTATCTTGCTGGGGACCTGGAGTTGGCGCAGTCGGTCTGGGAAGGCGCGTCAGAGCGTCACCCGGAGGAGCCGCGCCTGGAGACGTATCGCTCGATGCTCGCTCGTAGAGTAGGCGAGCCGAGCTGAACTCGGCGACGATCGCCGGGTACTTCGACCCCTATGCACGCACGTACTTTGACTTACGTCGCCATCGCGGCGGCCGCCGCGCTGACGGCGTGTCGTGGTGGCTTTCGCATCAGCCGCTTTCCGTCGAACCAGTCGCTGTACGAGGCTGGGCTGCGCGAGTATCAGCGGAAACATTGGTCGAACGCCGTCACGGCGTTCGAGAAGCTCACCAATGATCTTCCGGCTCGAGACTCGCTTCTTCCGCGCGCATACTGGTATTTGGCCAGCGCGCACGAGAATCAGCGCGAACACCTCCTGGCCGCGCAGAGCTTCACTCGGCTCTTCGAATCCTTTCCCGACGACACCCTGGCCGACGACGCCGCGCTGGAAGCGGCCAGATCGTACCGTCGCATGTGGCGGCGGCCCATGCTGGACGCCACGTACGGCGAGACCGCGCTGGCGACGTACAACACGCTGATCGGCTTGTACGGCGAGACGAGCGCGCTGGCCCCCACGGCGCGCAAGGAGATCGCGGAGCTGGAGGACTGGTTCGCCACGAAAAACTACGAGACGGGGAAGTACTATCTCCGTCGCAAGGCGTATGACTCCGCGATCCTGTACTTCAAGTATGTGCTGGAGCGCTGGCCTCACGTGCCGCGCGCTCGCGATGCGTTGCTGCGCCTCGCGCAGGCGTACCAGGCCATCCGGTATCGCGACGATTTCACGGAGACCTGCGGCAAGCTGCAACAGGCCTATCCGGGAGACCCGGACATCATTCGGACCTGCGGTACCGTGCGGACGGCCGATACCACCGTGACCCGGCCTCGACCGATGCCTCGCGGTGACTGATCGATGCGCCTCGCCATCTTCGGCGGCAGCTTCGATCCACCGCACGTCGGGCATTTGCTCGCCGCCGAAGATGCCATCGAGCAGTTAACGCTCGACCGGGTCGTCCTGGTTCCCACGGCGACGCAGCCGCTGAAAGTGGGTCGCGCGGTGGCGACCGCCGAACAGCGACTGGCCATGGCGCGGTTACTCGTCGAGGGCGATGGCCGGTACGAGGTCTCAGCCGTGGAAGTTGAGCGGGCCGGATTATCTTTCACTGTGGACACCTTGGAGCATTTCGCCGCCGCGTATCCGGAGGCGGAACGGTTCCTTCTGTTGGGGGCCGACGTCCTGGCAACCTTTGGACAATGGCGAGAGCCGGAGCGGGTCTTGAAGCTCGCGCGGACAGTCGTACTGGAACGAGCCGGGGACCCGGCGGCGGCGCTCCCTGCGGGGATGGACGCGAAGGCACTCATGCGCTTGCCGACGCGGAGGGTAGACGTCTCGTCGACGGAGATTCGCCGGCGCGTCGGCAATGGGAAGTCGATTCGAGGATTCGTGACCGACAGCGTCGCCGCGTTCATCGCGCGCGCCGGCTTATACCGATAGAGGAGCAATGCTGAAACGCCTGGTTTCCGCGGTTGTCGGTTCGCGCCACGAGCGCGAACGGCGCCGCATTCAACCCATCGTTGATCAGATCAACGAGTGGGATGAGAAGCTGCAGCGCGTTTCCGAGGAAGAGCTGCGCGGCCAGACGCAGAAGTTCCGGAAGCTGCTCGCGGAGCGCACCGGAGCGCTCGAGGCCCGTGTCGCGGAGCTCAGGGAGCAGAAGCGGACCGCGGCGGATGCCTCGGAGCGCGAGCGCATCGATCAGCAGCTGGGGGGAGGCGACGGCCGCGGCGGTGTCGAAGGTGAGCTGCGCCAGACCATTGCCGACACTCTCGACGAAATCCTCCCTGAAGCGTTCGCGACGGTCCGCGTGGCCGCGCGCCGACTGCAGGGCACGACGGTCATGGTCACGGGGCACGAGCTCGCGTGGGATATGGTCCCCTACGACGTGCAGCTGATGGGCGGCATCGAGCTGCATTTCGGGCGCATCGCCGAGATGGCCACCGGAGAAGGCAAGACGCTCGTGGCGACGCTCCCGCTCTACCTCAATTCGCTGCCGGGGAAGGGCGCGCACCTCGTCACGGTCAACTCGTACCTGGCGCGGCGCGATTCCCAGTGGATGGGTCACGTCTACCGCTACCTCGGCCTGACCGTCGGCTGCATCGACGACACCGAGCCGGGGTCGCCGGATCGGCGATCCGCGTATCTCTGTGACATCACGTACGGCACGAACAACGAGTTCGGCTTCGACTATCTGCGCGACAACATGGTCGTGACGAACGAGCAGCGCGTGCAGCGGCAGCACGTGTTCGCGATCGTGGACGAAGTCGACTCGGTGCTGATCGACGAGGCGCGGACGCCGCTCATCATCTCGGGTCCCGTCGGGAACGAGAACGATGAGATGTTCTTTGCGCACAATGCGGCGGTCGCCCGCCTGGTGCGGCGGCAGACGGAGATCGCGAACACGCTGGTTGCGGACGCGGAGCGGGCCCTGGAGCAGGACAACACGCAGGAAGCCGCGCTGAAGCTGTACAAGGCGCAGCTCGGAAGCCCGAAGAACCGGCGTCTCATGAAGGTGCTGCAGGAGCAGGGCAACAAGCAGCTCGTGCAGAAGACGGAGCTCGAGCACATCGCCGACCGCAAGCTGCCCGGTAGCAAGCAGCGCAGCGAGTTTCGCGACATCGAGCAGGAGCTGTTGTTCGTTCTCGACGAGAAGGGGCACTCCGTCCACCTCACGGATCAGGGCGTCGACTACATGTCGCCCAACGACCGGGATGCGTTTGTCCTGCCGGACATCTCGATCCAGACGCATCAGGTGGAACACGACGCCTCCCTCTCGCCGGAAGAGAAGCTCGAGCGGCGGCGCGCGCTCGAGATCGAGTACGCAAGCAAGTCCGAAAAGCTCCACATCGTCCACCAGCTGCTGCGCGCGCACGCGCTCTACGAGCGCGACGTCAACTACGTCGTGCAGAACGGCGAGGTCTTGATCGTCGACGAGTTCACCGGGCGCACGATGATCGGGCGCCGGTGGTCCGAGGGATTACATCAGGCCGTCGAGGCGAAGGAAGGGGTGAAGGTCAAAGGCGAGACCCAGACGCTGGCGACCATCACGATCCAGAACTACTTCCGCATGTACGACAAGCTCGCCGGCATGACGGGCACGGCGGAGACGGAAGAGTCGGAGTTTCATCAGATCTACAAGCTCGAGGTGGCCGTCGTTCCCACGAATCGTCCGATGATTCGGGATGACCGACAGGATCTCGTCTACAAGACGCGACGCGAGAAGTACAACGCGATCGTCGAAGAGACGAAGCGGCTTCACGAGCTCGGGTACCCCGTCCTGGTCGGCACGGCGAGCGTCGACGCCTCCGAGACCCTGTCCAAGATGTTTCAGCGCGCGGGGCTCAAGCACAGCGTCCTGAACGCCAAGTATCACGAGCGCGAGGCGGAGATCGTCGCGGGCGCGGGACAGAGCGGTGGGATCACCATCGCCACGAACATGGCCGGACGCGGAACCGACATCAAACTCGGCGAGGGCGTGAAGGAGTCGAAGCCGTCGGTCATCAAGGACATGGACGGCAATCCCGTCGACGTGGTGGAATTCGGTGGACTGCACATCGTCGGCTCCGAGCGGCACGAGGCGCGGCGGATCGATCGCCAGCTCCGCGGGCGCGCGGGCCGCCAGGGCGACCCGGGCGCGTCGCAGTTCTTTCTGTCGCTCGAAGACGATCTGATGCGGTTGTTCGGCTCGGAGCGCATCGCGAAGCTGATGGATCGGTTGGGGGCCAAAGAAGGCGAAGTCCTCACTCATCCGCTGATCACGCGGTCGATCGAGCAGGCACAGAAGCG
>Ga0070696_100000296_pt1 | contig 30020 bp, 35 predicted proteins | sample KBSK1253metaG_FD_65474 | JGI IMG/M metagenome (GOLD analysis project Ga0070696, IMG submission 65474) | Corn, switchgrass and miscanthus rhizosphere microbial communities from Kellogg Biological Station, Michigan, USA - KBS K1-25-3 metaG | ecosystem: Host-associated > Plants > Roots >... | reverse complement strand
CGGCACCTACCACAGCCGCGCGATCGTCATGGGGGGAAGCGCGATCCTGCTGGCGGCGCGCAAGCTGAAGGACAAAGGCCAACGCGTGCCGGGCGACGAAGCGATGGCGACCTTCGAGCAGTCGAAGCGCACCTACACCTACGGCGTTCACCTCGCCCACGTCGCGGTGGACCCGCAGACCGCGCAGGTGCGGGTGCTGCGCTACCTGTCGGTCGAGGACATCGGGCGGGCCATCAACCCGCTCATCGTGCACGGCCAGGCGATCGGCGCCGCGGTGCAGGGGCTGGGCGCCGCGTTCCTCGACGAATTCAAATACGGCGACGACGGCCAGCTGCTGACCGGGACGCTCGCCGACTACCTCCTGCCCACGGCGGGCGATTTCCCGAGCGTCGAAGCCCTGACGCTGGAGAATTCGCCGTCGCAGTTGAATCCGCTCGGCGTCAAGGGGGCGGGCGAGGGCGGCATCGTGGCGGTGGGCGGAGCGCTCGCCAACGCCGTCGCGCGCGCGCTCGAGCCGCTCGGCGTGGAGATCACCGAGCTGCCGCTTTCCGTCGACAAGCTCGCCGCGGCCATCCGCAGGGCGCGGCGCCAGCGCTGAAAAGGAGCCGTCATGCCATTCGTGGTATGCAAAGTACCGATGGAGCACGTGCAGGACACCGCCGGTATCGAGGCGGCGATGAAGCAATGGGACTTCGGCGCCGACGACATCGTCGCGGTGGTCGCGAAGACCGAGGGCAACGGCGGCGTGAACGACATTTCGCGCGTCCTGGTCGACCGCGTGTTGCGCGACTTCCTGGTCGCCAAGGGCTCGCGCAGCCGGGCGCAGGCGCTGCAGGTGCCGATCGCGCTTTCGGGCGGGTGCGACGGCGTGATCTCGCCGCACTTCAACGTCTTCGCGCGCGTCCCCGAGGACGAGCTCTCGCGCGCGAGCAAGGACGAGCCGCGGCTCACCGTAGGCTTCGCGGTATCGGAGAAGATCCTGCCCGAGGAGATCGGCCGCCTGCCGATGGTGGAGAAGGTCGCGGCGGGCGTGCGCAGGGCGATGAAGGAGGCCGGCATCGCCGACCCGAAGGACGTGCACTTCGTGCAGACCAAGACGCCGCTGCTCACCGCGGAGCGTATCGCCGATGCGAAGCGGCGCGGCAAGGACGTGTTCAAGACCGAGATGATGGAATCCATGGCGGTGTCCAACGCGACCGCCGCGCTCGGTATCGGCGTGGGCGTCGGCGAGTTCGGCCTGCCGCGCGAAGAGCAGATCGCGCGCGACCTGTCCCTCTATTCCTCGGTCGCCTCGTGCTCCTCCGGGGTGGAGCAGGACGAGGCGCAGGTCGTGGTGGTGGGAAACCGCAAGGGAATCGGCGGACGCTTCCGCATCGGCCATTCGGCGATGAAGGACGTCCTTGACATCGAGGGCATCTACGATGCCATCCGCAAGGCGGGCCTGCCGCTGCCAGAGCGCCCGCGTGCGTCGGATCTCGGCGGCGCGCTGGTCAACTGCTTCATCAAGTGCGAGACCGACCCGACGGGCCGCTTGCATGGCCGGCGCCAGGTGTCGCTCAACGACTCGGATATTCACCACACGCATCACACCAAGGCCGTGGTGGGCGCCGTGGCGGCGGCGGCGATCGGCGATCCGATGGTGTACTGCTCGGTGGCCGCCCTGCAGCAGGGGCCGGCGGGCGGCGGCCCGGTCGCCGCGATCATCGACGCTTCGAAGCTCAGGGGAGCGAAGTAACATCACCACAGGAGGATGGACCATGAACCGAACAGCACTGCTCGTCTTTTTCAGCGGCTTGCTTCTTTGCGGGACGGCGGGCGCGGAAGACATCACCCTTCTCACCACCGTGCTTCGCGTCGTCAACATTCCCACCATCGTCGGCCTGCGCCTCTTGGAGAAGGAGGACGGCATCAAGGTGGCGGTGAAGGAGCTGCGCACGCCCGAGGCGGTGGTGCTCGCCGTCATCGACGGCCAGGGACAGATCGGCACCGGCTTCGCGCCGTTCTATCCGGCGGTCGAGAAGGGCGCGCCGATCCGCGCCGTGATGGAGCTCTCGCGTCCCGAGTTCGTCATCGCGGCGCGCCAGGACCTGAAGACGCCGCAGGCGCTCAACGGCGCGCGGCTCGCCTCGCACTCGCCGAAATCCACCGTGCAGTCGCTGGTCGAGTTCTATCTGCGCTCGCACCCAGGGATCAAGCCGAACATCGTCTTCATTCCCGAAGGCTCGCCTGCGCGCGCGAGCGCGCTGCTGCGCGGCGCGGTCGATGCCGCGGCGTTCGACCTGACGTCGGCGAAGACGGTGCAGGACAGCGCGCCGGGCAAGTTCCACGTGCTGGTCGATTTCACCACCCAGCCCGTGTCCTCGAGCGTGCTGTTCTTCAATCCGGCGTTCGCCAAGGCCAATCCCGAGGTGGTGCGCAAGACCGTGCTGCGCCTGGTCGAAGCCTACCGCCGCGGCGCCGCCGACCCCAAATTCTGGGTGCGCAGCCGCGGCGACGTGCTGAAGGACGTCGACGATGCGAAGCTCGAAGCGCAGCTCCGCGACGTGGTGAAGATCGTCGACCTCGACGGGGGCATCGAGCGCATGCGCGGAACGGCGGCGATGGACAACCTGTCGTTCCAGGTCGGCGCCGGGGGCCTCAGCGGCCCGGCGAGCAAGTGGAAGCCGGAGCAGTTCTACGACACGGGCCCGCTCGAGGCGGCGCTGAAACAGCTCGGCCGCAAGTGAAGCGGCTGGCGTTGCGAGGAATGCCGCTCGCGGCATTCCTCGCGCTATGGCAATGGGCGGCGTGGATCCCGGTCAGCTTCAACTTCCCGACGCCCTGGCAGACGCTGGTGGCGCTTGGCGAGCTGCTCGCCTCGGGGGCGCTGCTGGCAGCCACCGCCACCAGCCTGCAGTCGCTTCTTCTGGGATTCGGCGCCGCGATCCTCATCGGCGTACCGCTCGGCCTGGTGATGGGCATGGTGCGCGGCGTGGGGCGCGTCGCGCGCGTCTACCTGGATCTCCTCATCGCGCTGCCGACCGCGGCGCTGATTCCGCTCGTCATCCTTTCGTTCGGCATCAACATCCTGTCCTCCGCCGTCATCATCTTCGTCTTCAGCGCGCCGTTCATCACCATGAACGCATACGGCGGCGTGCGCGACACGCGGCCGCGACTGGTCGAGATGGCGCGCGCGTTCGGCGCCTCGTGGGGAAAGCTCTTCACACGCATCGTCGTGCCGAGCGCGGCTCCGATGATCCTCGCCGGCCTGCGCCTGGGGCTGTCGCGCGCCTTCCTCGGCCTGATCGTCGCCGAGCTGCTGCTCTCGCCCTTCGGCCTGGGCCGGCTGATCATGAACTCGCGCTCGATGTTCGAGCACGACAAGATGTTCGCCACCGTCGTCTGGACCCTTCTCCTCTCCGGCATCGCGCTCGCGCTGCTCGCGCGGCTGGAGGCGCGGCTCCTGCGCTGGCGGGCCGGATGAGCGCGCCGGTCGGAATCTCGATCGAGCGCGTCGCGAGAAGCTTCGGGCCGGTGCAGGCGCTGGTCGACATCGGCATCGAGGTCAGGGCGGGCGAGCTCCTCGCGCTCATCGGCCCGAGCGGCTGCGGCAAGACCACGCTGCTGAAATGCATCGCCGGCCTTCTGCCGGTAGACGCGGGGCGCATCGTCATCGGCAGCCGCACCGTCACCGGCCCGGGCGGCCGCGAGGCGAGCCTGGTGTTCCAGGACTTCGCGCTGCTGCCGTGGGCGAGCGCGCGCGAGAATGCGGAGTTCGGCCTGCTCCTGCGCGGCGCGCCGGCCGCCGAGCGCACGCAGGCGGCGCGGCGCGCGCTCGCCAAGGTCGGCCTCGCGGGGAGCTTCGAGGACGCCTATCCGGCCCAGCTTTCCGGCGGCATGCAGCAGCGCGTCGGCCTCGCGCGCGCGCTCGCCGTCAATCCGCAGGTGCTGCTGATGGACGAGCCGTTCGCCTCCATCGACGAGCAGACGCGGCGCATCCTCCAGGACGACCTGCTGCGCCTGTGGTCGGAAGAGCGCAAAACCGTCGTGCTGGTCACGCACAGCATGGAGGAGGCGATCTATCTCTCCGACCGCGTGGTCGTCCTCAGCCCGCGCCCGGGCCGGGTGCACCGCGTGCTGGAGGTGCCGCTGCCGCGGCCGCGCGAGGCGCTCGACGTGCGCGCGAGCGGCGAGTTCGCCCGCCTGGTGGACGAGCTGTGGCAGATCCTGAAGAAGCTGCAATAGATGGGATGAAATTCGATGGGATGAAATTTGCCCTCTCCGCGCCCGAGCCCCCCTTTGGCCGCGCCGGCCTCGCCGCGATCGCGGGGCTGCTCGTGGTCTGGGAAATCCTCGGGCGCCTGGAGCTGAGCATCTTCATCCCGAGCGCCTCGACCGTAGCCGTGGCATGGTGGGGCCTGCTTACCGACGGCACGCTTTTGCGCTCGGCGGGCTCGAGCTTCGGCTCGCTCCTCAAGGGCTTCCTGCCCGCGGCCGCGTTCGGCATCGCGCTCGGCCTGTGCATGGGCCGCTTCCGCACCCTGCGCGAGGTGCTCGACGGCTGGATCAACGCGCTCATGTCGGCGCCCCTCTCGGCGCTCGTGCCGGTGCTGATCGCGCTCTTCGGTGTGCGCGACACCGTGGTCGCGGCGACCGTGTTCCTCTTCTCGTTCTTCGTGATCGTCGTGAACACCATGACCGGCGTGCGCGGCACCGAGCGCTCGCTCGTCGAGATGGCGCGCGCCTACGGCGCGAGCGAAGCCGCGCTCTTCGTGCGCATCTACCTGCCGGGTGCGCTCCCCGCGATCCTGCTCGGAGTTCGCCTCGGCGTGGTGCAGGCCGTGAAGGGCATGGTGGTGGGCGAGATGCTCATCTCGCTCGTCGGCATGGGCGAGCGGCTGGTCTATTACGGCAACACCTTCCTGATCCCCGAGCTCTACGCAGTGATCGTGTCCGTGCTTCTGGTCGCCCTGCTGAGCGCGACCCTGGTTCAGGCCTGCGAGCGCGCGCTCGTGAGATGGAAATGAGACGTTGACGCCCGCGCCGGTACGGAAATTGCACTCCGGCTGCCCATGGATCTGCGCAACCAGGGCGCGAGTGGCAACGTCGAAGACCGTCGCGGCATGGGAATGGGCCGGATCGGTGGCGGGCTGGGTGCCGGCGGCATCGTCATCGCCCTGATCGCCTACTTCGTTTTCGGTATCGATCCCGGCACGATCATGAGCGTGACGGAGCAGGTGGCCCCGCAGCAGCAATCCAGCGAGGCACCCAAGGGTGCGCCTTCCGACGCGTTGGGGCAGTTCGTCTCCAAGGTGCTCGGAAGCACCGAGGCGACCTGGAGCGGCATCTTCGAACAGTCCAATTCCCAATACCGTCCGCCGACGCTCGTCCTCTACGACGGTCAGGTCCGTTCCGCCTGCGGCATGGGGCAGTCGGCCATGGGCCCGTTCTACTGTCCGGGCGACGAGAAGCTCTACATCGACCTCTCGTTCTACCGCGACCTGCAGACGCGCTTTCGCGCGCCGGGGGATTTCGCCCAGGCCTACGTGATCGCCCACGAAGTCGGCCATCACGTCCAGAAGCTCACCGGCGGCTTCCGCCGCCTCGAAGCGGCGCGCGGCCGCGTTACCCAGGCGGAACAGAACGCGCTCTCCGTGCGCATGGAGCTCCAGGCCGACTGCTACGCCGGCGTCTGGGGCCATCACGCCGGCCTTATGAACCAGCTCGATCCGAGCGATGTCCCCGAAGCCCTCGCCGCCGCGAGCGCCGTCGGCGACGACCGCCTGCAGAGAGAGACCCAGGGCCGCGTCGCACCGGAGTCGTTCACCCACGGATCCTCCGAGCAGCGCGTGCGCTGGTTCCAGCGCGGCCTCGACTCCGGCCGTCCCCGCGACTGCGACACCTTCACGGCGGCAAGCCTCTAACGCGCCGCGGCCGGCCGCCGCTCGCCGGCTTCGCGGCACCTTGGCCTCAGCGGTTGTGCCGCTCGTCGTAAGCTTTGCCCGCGCCGTATCCGACCATTGCGCCGCCCACCGTGGCGATCGTTCCATTGCCAACCGCGGCGCCGATTGCCGCTCCCGTAGCAGCGCCTACGGTCTCGGCTTGGGTGGCACATCCGCCAATCCCTGCGAGTGACGCGAACAAGGCGATCACCATATTGGACCTGAACATGCTCTGTCTCCGTCTGAAAAGATTCGAACCAGCGACGGATTACACCAACGATCCGTACTACGGTTGGTGTCAGATTGTTACCGTTGGTAAAGGGAAGCTGATCACAATCAAGAACCGGTCGAAGCTCGCCGGGTAAGAAGACGATCGGGAGAGTCGCGCATCGGCGCGACTATGGACCGACCCGGGCCTATTAAATGGGTGTAGCGAGAAGCGAGGGGACGAGGCCGGTGTCGGCGACGACGCTCACCGACTTGAGACGGCCGACGCCGTCTTCGACCCGCGCCTCGACGCGGTAGCGGCCGACGCTGAAAAGGCGCGAGGCGCCCTCGAGCTCGGTTTGGAAGAGGCTGTAGGACACCTCGAAGGTCCACGCGGACCCTTCCTGTTTTACGAACCTGAGAGGACCCAGCACGTGCCGGTCGTAGTGCAGGTTGTAGAGATTCACCTGGCGGTAGGATTCGACGCGGTCGCGCAGCATGTTCTTGTTGTCGCACCACATGAGGACGTTGGGGAGGTTCTGCTCGACGTTCTCGCGCGTGACCACTTTGTAGTCGCAAGCTTCGTCGAAGAGCTCGACCCAGTCCTCCAGCCGGTTGTCGTCGATCGCCATGGCGTACTCGGCCATCAGGGCGGTTAAAACTTCCCTTTCATTGGAAGTCACTTTCACCGGATGGCGCCTGCCGGCTCGACGCCCATCAGCTCGGCCCAGTAGGACCAGAAGCCGCGGATCGGAGTCTCGGTGACGCGGTGGGCGAGGTCGCGCAGGGGGCCGCGGCCGCCCATCTCGACGATGGCGGCCGCGCCGGCGGCGCTGCGGGTGGCTTTCTGCACCACTTCGATCGCCTCGCCATCTTCCATGCTGACGAAGCCCGCGGGGCCGACGAGGTTGGTCGACATGAGGCGGTGGCGGGTCATCGCCGCGTCGTCGTCGGCGTAGCCGAAGACGGTCTGGAAGACTTCGTGCGCGCCGACGCCCTTCGGGCGGATCTGGCGCGTGGCGAGGGAGTTGTTGATCTGGATGAGCAGGCCGTTGGGGAAGAAGGTCGGTGCCGCCAGGTTCATCCCGTCGGGGAATTCATTGGCAAAGGACAATAATTTTCTGTCTCGCAACTGCATCCGGTCCAAGCGCGCGGCGGTGTCGGCGTAGGCGGCCTTGGCGTCTTCCTGCGTGTCGGTGGCGGCGAAGGCGTGGTTCATGTTGTGGCGGTGGCGCTCATCCATCTTCACGCCGCCCTTCTGCGTGGCGCGGTCGACGCCGTAGGTGACGAAGAACTCGTGCAGCAGGCTGGCGTGATAGGTGTCGCGCAGGTTCTCCGCGTAGAGCTTCCAGTTGCCGGCGATGAGCTGGCGCGAGTAGCCGAGGATGCGCAGCGGCCGGTTGAGGAAGCGCCGGATGATTCCCGTGCCGAACTCGCCGAGGTAGCTCTCGAGCGGCTCGGCCTGGTCCGGCTGGAAGGTGCCGAAGAGCATCCCCGCGCAGTTATCCACTTTCATTTTCCTGGGGGAAACGGTCTTCATGTCGAAATCTTCGGGCATGCCGCCTTCGCCCTTGAGGCCCTTGCGGAAGGGCAGGCCGGTGAGCTCGCCAGAGCCGGAGTAGCACCAGCGGTGGTAGAGGCACACGTGGCGCTCGGCGTTGCCGCGCAGCTCGCGCACGATCATCGCGCCGCGGTGCGAGCAGCGGTTGACGAAGGCGTGGATCGTGCCGTCCTTCGCGCGCGACACCACCACCGGCGTGTCGCCGACCCAGGTGGTGCGAAAGTCGCCCGGGCTCGGGATCTCGGCCTCGAGACAGAGGTAGCTCCATGCCGGGCCGCGGAAGATGCGCTCCATCTCGAGGGCGTAGATCTCCTCGTCGTGGTGCAGCCGGAACGGCACGCGGGAGTAGTCGTTGCGGGGCCAGCGGATCTCAGCGTTCATGAGGCGACTCCAGCCAGGCGATGAAATCTTCGGCGGCGGCGGCGAGCTCGAAGCGCGGCGCCCAGTCGAGGTCCTCGACCAGGCGCCGGTTCGAGAATCGCGTGCGGGTGCCGGGGGCGAGCGGCACGACGTTGCAGCCCTCGTTCGATTCGCGCCAGCGGAACTTCGGGAAGCGCTTCTCGAGCAGCTCGCACCACGCGGGCAGCGCCCACGCTGCGCCGGTGCCGAGGTGATACAGCCGGTGCGAAGGCGCTTTTGCTTCGGCGAGCGCGATGAGCGCGCGCGCCACGTCCGGGGCGTAGATGTAGTCGGTCGCACCGAGCGGCGGGAACACCGCCTCGCCCCCGGCGCGGGCGATGCGCGCGATCTCGGTCGGCGGCGAGAGGCGGTCGCGCACGCCGCTTTCGTGCTCCCAGCGGCCGAAGGCGAGCGCGAGGCGCCCGATGCGCACGTCCATGCCCCAGAGCGCGCCGAGGCGCAGGCAGCTGCGCTCGGCCGCGTACTTGGTGATGCCGTACATCGATTCGGGTACCGGGCGGTGGCGCTCTTCATCGAGCGGCTCGCCGACGCCGATCCCGGCCGCGCCGAAGAGCGCGCCGGTACTAGCGTGGACAAAGCGCTCGACGCCGGAATTCTTCGATTCCTGGAGAACATTGAGCGTGCCGATGAGGTTGACCTCGGCGATGCGCCGCGGCTCGCGTGCGTCGCGCCCGGGGCCGGCGGTGATGGCGGACATGTGAATGACCCGCTCGATCTTGTTTTCACGGAATAGTTTTTTAAGAGAGGCAAGGTCGGTGACGTCGCCCTGGACGAAGAGGGCCTTGGAGAAGAATGCGCGGGGCGGCCGCAGGTCGAAGATCAGCACCTCGTCGCGGCGCGCGAGGAGCTGCTCGGCGACGTTCAGGCCGACGAAGCCCGCACCGCCGGTGAGGAGAATCATCTCTTGTAGCCGAGGATCCCGGAGGCGAGCGAGCGCGGGTCGCGCGGCGCGGCGCGGCCCTGGTCCACCAGCATGAAGAACTCGAAGAGCGCGCGGTTGAACGCCTCCGGATCCTCGATGTTGATGGTGTGGCCGGCGCGCGGCAGCACCACAAGGCCCGCGTTGGGAATGCTGCGCTTCATGAGCAGCGCCGGCTCGAGGCAGGGTTCGTCCTCGTCGCCGGTGACGATGAGGGTGGGGACGTCGATCCGCTTCATGTCGTCGACCAGCTCGTAGAGCGACGGGCGGCGCATCTGCACGCCGCGCATGGTGAGCGCATGGCCCTTGGCGGACTGCTCGGAGAGCTGCTGCGCGAACTCGGCCCAGCCGCGCGGGTCCTTGTTCTGGAACTGCACGCGCGTCGGGCCGAGGGCGTACTTGGCTGCGGCTTCAGACCAGTTACTGAGGAAAGAACCGGCGGCCGCCTCGCACTCGGCGCGGAACCTGTCCTTCTTGTCGGGCTCGGCGCCGTAGCCGCATCCCGCGATGACGAGCGAGCGCGCGCGCTTCGGGTGGGTGATCCCCACGTGCAGGGCGGCGAACCCGCCCATCGACAGGCCCACGACGTGCGCGCGCTCGATTTTCAGGTGCACGAGCACCGCGACCACGTCGTCGCGGGCATGCGCCTGCGAGTAGCGCTCGCCGTCCTCGGGGATGTCGGAAGGCGGGAAGCCGCGCGCGGCATAGGCGATGCAGCGGAAGTAGCGCGAGAAGAAGCGCATCTGCGGCTCCCAGCTCCGGTGGTCGCCGGCGAACTCGTGGATGAAGATGAGCGGGGTCCCGCTGCCGGCTTCCTCGTAGTAGAGGCGGGTGCCGTCCTTGGCGCTCGCATGGGGCATCGGTTTTCCTAAGGCAAAACAGCGGTGAGGTCGATTTCGATGCGGCAGCCGGGCACGAGCAGCCCGCTCACCTGCACCGTGGTGCGCGGGGGCGGGGAGGGGAAGAACTCCTTCCACACCTGGTCGAAGTAGTAGAAGTCGTCGAGATCGGTGAGGAAGACCTGAGACTTCACCACGTCCTTCAGGTCGCAGCCCGCGGCCTCGAACACGCTGCGCAGGTTCTGCAGGACGTAGCGCGTCTGCTTCTGGATGTTCGAGCCGTAGTAAGGAAAGGCCGGATCCTGCCGCGCCTCGGGCGGCACGCCGGTCTTGTAGTCGGAGGCGATCTGGCCGGCGGCATAGAGCGTGTCACCCGCGAGGATGCCCTGGCAGTAGTGGGCCATGGGCGCTGGTGTGCTTTTACCGGCAATAACCTGTTTCTTTACGTTTGGGCGGATACCCCAGAGATCGATCTCGACCTTGCAGCCCGGGACGAGGAGCCTGCTCACCTGCACGGTGGTGCGCGGCGGCGGCGAAGGGAAGAACTCCTTCCAGACCTGGTCGAAGTAGTAGAAGTCCTCGAGATCGGTGAGGAACACCTGCGACTTCACCACGTCCTTGAAGCTGCAGCCCGCGGCGTCGAACACGCTCTTCAGGTTGTCGAGGATGTAGCGCGCCTGCTTCTGGATGTCGGAGCCGTAATAGGGGAACGCCGGGTCCTGGCGCGCCTCGGGCGGCACGCCGGTCTTGTAATCGGAGGCGATCTGGCCGGCGGCATAGAGCGTGTCGCCGGCGAGCACGCCCTGGCTGTAATGCGCCATGGGCGTCGGGGTGGCTTTGCCCTTGACGAGCTCTCTTCTCACTTTTGGTTGAGCGCCCCAAAGATCGATCTCGACCTTGCAGCCGGGCACGAGGAGCCCGCTCACCTGCACCGTGGTGCGCGGCGGCGGCGAAGGGAAGAACTCCTTCCACACCTGGTCGAAATAGTGGAAGTCGGCGAGATCGGTGAGGAACACCTGCGACTTCACCACGTCCTTGAGCTCGCAGCCCGCCGCCTGGAACACCTTGCGCAGGTTGCCGAGAATGTAGCGCGCCTGCTTCTGGATCTCGGAGCCGTAGTAGGGAAAGGCCGCATCCTGGCGCGCTTCGGGCGGCACGCCGGTCTTGTAGTCCGAAGCGATCTGGCCCGCCGCGTAGAGCGTGTCGCCCGCGAGCACGCCTTCGCAGTAGTGCGCCATCGGCGCCGGGGTGCCCGAGCCCTTAATCACTTCTCTTTTCATGAGCGGCGAGACTTATCATAAGGCCGCAGGGGCATAAAGTGACGACGGCGGCCACGATCGAGGCGATTCTCGCGGCGCAGGGCATCGCGCTCTCGCCGGGGCGTGCCGAGCGCCTTGCGCGCGCGCAGCAGGCGCTCCTCGATGCTAGCGGCGCCGATCCGCTGCGCGATGCGCTCGCCTTCGACGCCGACCCGGCTGGGTTTCTCGCAGTGATGCAAAAGTGCAAGTGAGCGACCCCGCGCTCCTCTCGCTCGCCCAGGCGCGCGAGGTGCCGCCGAACGAGCTGCTGTCCGCCTGCCGCGCACGCATAGAGCTGTGGCAGCCCCGCATCAACGCCTTTATCGACCTCGATCCTGCGCCTGGGTTTGGTATTCCTTTAGCCCACAAAGACATGTTCTATCGCGCCGGGCGCATCTCCACCTGCGGCTCGAAGATCCGGCGTGACTGGGTGGCGGGCGAAACGTCGGCGGCCCTGGAAAAGCTCGACGCGGCGGGCTTCGCCGACCTCGGCCGGCTCAACATGTCGGAGTTCGCCTACGGGCCGACGGGCCACAACGAGCACTACGGCGACTGCCGCAATCCGTGGAATCCCGATTACATCACGGGCGGCTCCTCCAGCGGCTCGGCCGCGGCGGTGGCGGCGCGGCTCGTCTTCGGCGCGCTCGGCTCCGACACCGGCGGCTCGGTGCGCGTGCCGGCCGCGGCCTGCGGCGTCACCGGCCTGAAGACGACCTGGGGCCGCGTCCCGGGCCGCGGCGCGATGCCGCTTTCGCCTTCCCTCGACACCATCGGTCCGCTCGCGCGCAGCGCCGAGGATTGCGGGCTGCTTTTGCAGGCGATCACGGGCGAAGGTTATTTGCCGGGAAAGGAGAACGTCAGGATCGCCGTGTCATCCGGCTGGATCGAGGAGAACGCCCATCCCGAAGTCGCGGCCGCGGTGCTCGCCGCCGTGAAGACGCTCGACAAACACCCCATCGAGGTCGAGGCGCCGGATTTCGACGCGCTGTCGGCGCACTGCCTGGTGCTCATGCAGGCCGAGGCTTCGGCGCAGCATGCGAAATGGATGCGCGAGCGGCCGGGGGACTACTCCTCGGCGGTGCGTGCGCGGCTCGAAGCGGGCTACGCCATTCCGGCGAGCTATTACCTGGAGGTTCTGCGGCTCCGCGGCGCGTGCCTCGAGCGCTTTTGCTCGCAGACCTTGGGTGCCGCGGACCTGTATCTGCTGCCTGCGATCGCGATCCGGCTTCCGACGCGCGAGGCGACCGGACCGAAGGGCGGCGACGAAATGCCCCGGCTACTCGCCGACCTGAGCCGCCTGACGCGCTGGGTCAATTATCTGGGCGTGCCGGCGCTCGCCTTGCCCTGCGGCTTCGATTCGCGCGGCCTGCCGCTCTCGCTGCAGCTCGTCGGGCGGCCTTTTTCCGAAGCGCTGCTCCTCGCCGCCGGCCGCGCCTTCCAGCGCGCCACCAGCTGGCATGAGCGCGTTCCCCCCGGATAGGCGGCGGCCACGCCTCCCGAGCTCGGCTATGCAGCGCTCTTCGTCGGCACCCTGCTCGAAGGCGAGACCATCGTTTTTCTCGCCGGGCTGGCCGCGCACCACGGCTATCTGCGCTTCCCGGTGGTGCTCGCCGTGGCGGTGGTCGGCGGATTTCTCTCCGACCAGATTCTCTTCTACCTCGGGCGGCGCTATGGCACGCGCGTGTTTGCCCGCTTCCCCGGCCTGGCGGCGCGGGTGCCGCGCGTCCAGGGGCTGCTGCGGCGCTGGGACGCCTTCGCCATCGTCCTGGTGCGCTTTCTGTATGGGCTGCGCATCGCGGCGCCCATCATGATCGGCTCTTCCGGCATCAGCCCGTGGCGCCTGGCGCTGTTCGATTTGGTCGGCGCCCTGCTCTGGGCGCTCGTCGTCACGAGCCTGGGGTACTTCGCCGGCGAGGCGGTGCAGTACTGGGTGGCGCGCCTCGATCTGCGGGTCGTGCTCGGCCTGATGGCGCTCGCGCTCGTCGCCGGTACGCTGTGGAAGGTGCTTCGGGTATGGCGGTCTCGATAGTGCGTCTCGGAACACCGCGCGCGCCCGGCGAAGGCCTGCGCCTGGGCACCGTGCGCCGCCCGCCGCGCGGGGTGAAGAAGGGCGACTTCGCCAAGCGCGATTACTACGATCTGTGGTTGCCGATGCTCTCGCCCAGCCAGATGCTCGTGAGCAGCGCCATGTCGCAGGCGTGGACGCAGGTGCGGTGGAGGAAGTTCGCGCGGCAGTATCGCGCCGAGATGAGCCGCCCGGAGCCGAAGCAGCTGATCGAGCTCCTGGCGCGGCTTTCGCACCAGCTCGACTTCGCCGTCGGCTGCTACTGCGAGGACGAGCAGCGCTGCCACCGATCGGTGCTGAAGGCGCTGCTCGGGGAGCAGGGCGCTCTCATCCGGCAAGCCGGGTAGGGATCGACACCTCCGATTGCAGCGTTCGGTGCACCGGGCATTTGTGCGCGATCTCGAGGAGCTTCGCGCGCTGCGCCTCGTCGAGATCGCCTTCCAGGGTGAGGCCCAGCTCGATGCGGTCGATGCGCCCGTCCTTGGTCTCGCACTCGGCGCAGTCGGCGGCGTGGATTTTGCCGTGGGCGAGCTCGACGCTGACGCGCTCGAGCGGCAGATTCTTGCGTTCGGCATAAAGCCGCACGGTCATGGCGGTGCAGGCGCCCAGCGCCGCAACCAGAAGGTCGTAGGGCGAGGGACCGGTATCGTTGCCGCCCGCGCTCTCAGGCTCATCGGCGCGCAGGCGGTGCCGGCCTACGAAAATGTCCTGGCTGAGCTTGCCCTGGCCGGCTTCGACCACGCGCACGCCCGGCACCGGCTCGAGCGCCTGCTTTTCCAGGTAGCGCGAAGCCCACGCCGCGAGCACTTCGGCCGCGTAGGCCGAGTCCTCGGCGCGCGTGAGCAGATGATCGGCGTCATCCAGCGAGACGAAGCTCTTCGGATGCTTCGCCGCCGTGAAGATCTTCGCCGCGTTGTCGATGCCGACGATGGCGTCGCGGGGCGAGTGCAGGATGAGGAGCGCCCGCTTCAGCGCGCCGAGGTGCTTTGCCGGGTCGTGGCGCTCGAGATCCTCCAGGAACTGCCTGCGGACGGTGAACGGCCGCCCGCCGATGTCGACCTGCGCTTCGCCGCGCTCCAGGATTTCCTGCTTGCCATGGACGATGAGCTGCTCCACGTGCCGCGCCTCATAGGGCGCGCCGATGGTCGCCACGGCGCGGGCTTCGGGGATGTCGCGCGCGGCGGGGAGCATGGCGCTGCCGCCGAGGCTGTGGCCGACGAGAAGCTGCGGCGCCGCGTAGTGCCGGCGCAGGTAAGCCGCGGCGGCGAGCAGATCGCCGATATTCGAGCTGAAATTGGACGCCGCGAACTCGCCTCCGCTCGTGCCCAGGCCGGTGAAGTCGAAGCGCAACACGGCGATGCCGCGAGCCGCGAGCGCCTGGGCGATGTAAACCGCGGCCTTGCTGTCCTTCGAGCAGGTGAAGCAATGCGCGAACAGCGCGTACGCGCGCGGCGTGCCGGCCGGCAGCTCGAGGCGCGCCGCAAGCTCGTGGCCCTGCGCGGTAGGGAAGCGGATGGCGTTGGACGGCATGTGGGCAATTGTTCCTGAGCGTCCGTGGAGGACGGTGATCGAATAGTAGCTTCACAAGGGGGATCACTGATGAAAACCGCTGTATTCAATCCTTACGCGGCCCCGGCCGCGGCCGTAGCGGACGCGGCGCCGGCGAGCGGCGAAGCGCTTTTCTTTCCCGTCAGCCGCCTCAAGTTCGCGCTGATGAGCCTCGCCACGCTCGGACTCTACGAGATCTACTGGTCCTACAAGAACTGGAAGTGCGTGCAGGAGAACCTCGGCGAAAAGGTCAATGCGCCGATCCGCGCGCTCTTCTATCCGCTCACGTCGTACTCGCTCTTCAAGAGGATCCGCGAGCAGGCCGGCCAGGCGCAGCTGGGCGAGGGCCTCGCGGCCGGCCCCCTCGCGCTGGCGGTGTTTCTCCTCAGCGCGCTGTCGCGCCTTCCCGATCCCTGGTACATCGCGAGCCTGTTCGCCTTTCTGCCCATGCTGCCGGTGCAATCGGCGGTGAACGAGCTCAACCGCAAGCTCGCGCCCCAGGCGGACAGCAATGCGAGCTTCAGCGCCTGGAATATCGCGGGCTTCGCCATCGGCGCTATCCTTCTCTTCCTGGCGCTCGTCGGGACGTTCATGGGAGAGTAGTCGGTTTGCCGGAAGCCGCGTCGGAATGGGTGAAGCGCTGGGCGCCGCTGGTCGGGCGCGGGCCGGTGCTGGACGTGGCCTGCGGCGCGGGCCGCCACGCGCGCCTGTTCGCCGAGCGCGGGCTCGAGGTGTTCGCGCTGGATCGCGATGAGCAGGTTCTGCCGGGCCCGATTCATTTCGTAAAGGCGAACCTCGAGGACGGCAGCCCCTGGCCGTTTCCGGGCAGGCGCTTCGGAGCGATCGTGGTGACGAACTATCTGCATCGCCCGCTCTTCCCGCGGCTCGTGGAAAGCCTGGACGAAGGCGCGGTGCTCATTTATGAAACGTTCATGCTGGGCAACGAGCGCTACGGCAAGCCCTCCAACCCGGATTTCCTCCTGCGCCCCGGGGAGCTGCTCGAGGCCTTCGGCGCGCTGACCGTGGCGGCCTTCGAGCAGGGCACGCTCGAGCGCCCGAAAAAGGCGGCGCTGCAGCGCATCTGTGTCATCCGGGGGCCGGCCGGAAGCGTTAGAATCGCCGCATGATCACCGGAAGCCTGGTCGCCATCGTCACCCCGATGAAGTCGGGGGAGGGGCAGGACGGCGCGCTCGACCTCGCGGCGTTCAGGAAGCTGATCGACTGGCACGTGGCCGAAGGCACCGACGGCATCGTGGCGGTGGGCACCACCGGCGAGTCGCCGACGGTGAACGTCGAGGAGCACAAGGAGCTCATCCGCGTCGCGGTCCAGCATTCGCGCGGGCGCATCCCGGTCATCGCCGGCACTGGCGGCAACTCCACCGCCGAGGCGATCGAGCTCACCGAGGCGGCGAAGAAAGCGGGCGCCACCGCCTGCCTCTCGGTGGTGCCTTACTACAACAAGCCGACGCAGGAAGGCCTCTACCGGCACTTTCGCAAGATCGCCGAGTCGGTCGACCTGCCCATGATCGTGTACAACGTGCCCGGGCGCACGGTCGCCGACCTGCAAAACGACACGGTGCTGCGCCTCGCGCAGGTGCCGGGCATCATCGGCATCAAGGACGCGACCGCCAACATCGAGCGCGGCACCGATCTCATCAAGCGCCTGCCGCGCAACTTCGCCGTCTACAGCGGCGAGGACGCGACCGCGCTCGCCCTCATCCTGCTCGGCGGGCACGGGGTGATCTCGGTCACCGCGAACGTGGCGCCCAAGCTCATGCGCCAGATGTGCGCCGCCGCGCTGGTGGGCGACGTGAAGCGCGCGTGCGAGATCAACCTGCGGCTCCTCGCCTTGCACCAGCGCCTGTTCGTCGAGGCGAACCCGATCCCGGTCAAGTGGGCGCTCGCCGAGATGGGCATGATCGAGCACGGCCTGCGCCTGCCGCTTTCGCCGCTCGCCGAGAAGCTGCGCCAGACGGTGCGCGAAGCGCTGCACGAGGCCGGGATCGCGCTTCCCGGGCTGCGAGTCGTCGAGGGCAGCGGCTAGACATGCGCAAACTGGCGCTCGCAGCCGCGCTCGCGCTCGCGGGCTGCTCGAGCTCGATGTTCGACAGCAAGGTCGACTACAAGTCCTCGGGGCAGCTGCCGCCGCTCGAGGTTCCGCCCGATCTCACCACGCCGTCGCGCGACAGCCGCTTCGTGCTGCCCGAGAAGCAGACGGCGACGCTGTCGGAATACCAGCTCGAGCGCAAGGAGCAGGGGCGCACCGGTAACAGCAGCCTGCTGCCGCAGGTCGAGAACGTGCGCTTCGAGCGCGCCGGCAGCGAGCGCTGGCTGGTGGTGCAGGAGCCGCCGGAGAAGGTGTGGCCGGCGGTGCGCGAGTTCTGGCTGGAGCGCGGGTTCAACATCAAGAGCGAGTCGCCCGAGACCGGGGTGATGGAAACCGACTGGGCCGAGAACCGCGCCAACCTGCCGCAGGACTTCATCCGCGGCGCGCTCGGGCGCTTCGCCGATCAGCTGTATTCGACCGCGGAGCGCGACAAGTTCCGCACCCGCCTCGAGCGCACCCAGGACGGCAAGGGCACCGAGGTCTACATCAGCCACCGCGGCATGCAGGAGGTGTACACCACCAACTCGAGCCGCGGCAACGAAGGCCAGACCATGTGGCAGCCGCGCCAGTCCGATCCGGGGCTCGAGGCCGAGTTCCTGCGCCGGCTGATGGTGCGCCTCGGCGTGCAGGACGAGCGCGCCAAGCTCGCCGCCACCGCGGCGCCGCAGTCGAGCCGCGCCGAGATCGTGAAGTCGAGCGACGGCAGCCAGCTCCTGCAGGTGAACGAGCCCTTCGACCGCGCATGGCGGCGCGTGGGCCTCGCGCTCGACCGCGTCGGCTTCACGGTCGAGGACCGCGACCGCCAGAACGGCCTGTACTTCGTGCGCTACGCCGACCCCGAGAGCGACATGCAGAAGAAGGACTCGGAGCGGGGCTTTCTCTCGCGCCTGTTCGGCTCGAGCGACCCGAAGGTCAAGGCCCAGCAGTACCGGGTGCAGGTGAAGCCGGAAAAAGAAGCGAGCATGGTCAACGTCCTCAACAAGGACGGCGGCGCCGAGAGCTCGAGCACCGCGCAGCGCATCCTCGCGCTGCTCCACGAACAGCTGAAATAGCGTTGCTCCGCTTCGCCTCGCTTGCGAGCGGCAGTGGCGGCAACTGCCTCGTCGTGGAGGCGCGAGATGCGGCCTCCGGGACGCGCGTGCTGATCGACTGCGGTCTCAACCTCACCGTCACCGAGAGACGCTTGCGGCGCCTCGGCCTCGAGCCCGCCGACATCGACGGCCTGCTGGTCACGCACGAGCACGGCGATCACGCGCATGGGGCGTTCGACTTCGCCGCCGCGCACAACATCGTGGTCTATCTCACCTACGGCACCATGCTCGCCATGAAGGCCGAGGGCAGGGTGATCGAAGGCGTGCGCATGGTGTTCGTGAACGGCAGGCAAAGCGAGGCGCTCGGCGGCATGCAGGTGATCCCGTTCACCGTGCCGCACGACGCGCGCGAGCCGGTCCAGTTCGTGCTCTCCGACGGCAGCTGCAAGCTCGGCGTGCTGACCGACATCGGCGCGCCCACCGCGCACGTCGCCAGGACGCTCTCCGGGCTCGACGCGCTGGTACTCGAGTGCAACTACGACCGCGACATGCTCTGGAGCGGCGGCTATCCCAGGTGGCTCAAGCAGCGCATCGCCGGCCCCTTCGGGCACCTCGACAACGAGGATTCGGCGCGCCTGCTCGGCGCGCTCGACTGCTCGAAGCTGAAGCACATCATCGGCGCGCACCTCTCGCGCGAGAACAACAAGCCCGAGCTCGCGCGCGCCGCGCTCGCGCGCGCGCTCAACTGCGGCGAGGCCTGGATCGGCCTCGCGACGCAGGACGAGGGCTTCGGCTGGCGCAGCCTCTGAAGGCTTACTTCTTCGCGTCCTTCTTCATGTCTGGCGAGGACGACGGCGAGGAAGGGGTTGCCGCCGAACCGGAGGTCGAGCCCGAAGCGGAGCCGGTAGCGGAACCCGAGGCCGATCCGCTCGCGCCGCCCGCGCCACCCGGCGTGGCCGTGCTGGAGGACGGCGAGGACGGTGAGGACGGCGAGGACGAGGAGGACGGGCTGCTCGGCGAGGTTGCGCTCTTCTTCGAGGCGTCGTCACCGCAGGCGGCGAGGGTGAGCGCCGCAGCGGCGGCGATCAGCAGGGCTTTGGTCATACCTGTTCCTTTGAGGGGTGAGGGGGGCGCAAATTCTATGCCCCCGAAAATGACATTTCATCCCTTTGGGCACAGGTTCGAAAGCGTCACAGTCCCACGGTAGTGCTCGACACGGCCGGGTAGGACGCCGCCCAGATCTCGGCGAAGCGCGCGCGCATCGCCAGCGCCTCGGTCTCGTCGCCCAGGCCGAGCGCGCCGCGGAAGAAGGCCGCCACCGGCCTGCGTACGTAGTGGACCGAATCGAGCACCAGGAAGGCGTCCTGGAGCTCGGCGATCTCCTCATGGGTGCGGTTCACCTGGATGGCGTGGCTGTAGCGCGCGAGCAGGCTCATCATGCGGGGGCACTGGCGCTGCAGGTGCTGCGGGTCGTGCAGCACCAGGTACACCCGGCGGGTGCGGCTCGCCTGCAGGAAGCGCTCGAGCGCGCCAACGCGCGCGGGGTCGTTCAGCCGCAGCGCCGAGGCGTCGGGATCGAAGATGCGCAGCTCGCGTCCCGCCGCGCGGAGCAGGCGATCGAGCGCGGCCTGGAAGGTCTCCTGGGTCTCGAAGCGCTCGTAGACGGGCTCATCCATCGCGGTCTTTCCTCGCGTAGTGCAGGTAGCCCGCGCGGCGCCATTGCGCGATCAGGCCGGCGAGCGGCGCAAGGCGGGCGCGCTCGGCGCGGCGCCGGTCGGCGAGCTCGCGCAGCAGGCGCGGGCGGCGCACGGCGAGCGACTCCCCGTTCATGAAGAACCGGTCGCCGAAGTAAAGAAGCTGGGTCTTCGCGTCCAGGCGCACCTCGCTGCCGCGGCTGCCTCCCGGACGGAAGACTACATGAGGCTTGGGCGAGCTGAGGTAACGGCCGAGAAATTCGATCGCGTCGGCGCGCGACCAGCGGATCCGGGCGAGAACTTTTTCACAGAAAGCGAGCATGCCGGCCGGGATGCGTGCCGGTCGGAGGGCCGGAGCAAGGCCGGGATCGAGGTACGCGGCGTCGGGCAGGCCGCGCTCGTGCAGCCAGTCGAGGAAGGCCGCGCCGAGCTCGGCGCCGCGGGGCGCGCGAAAGCCGATGGAGTAGGTGTAGCACTCCTCCAGCGCCACGCCGTCGTGCCGCAGCCCGGGGGGTAGATAGAGCAGATCGCCCGCAACCGCAACCACGCTCCGGCGATTGAAAGTCCATCTGCGCCGCCCCGGACCCTGCAGCAGGAACACATCGTACGAATCGACGTGGGGTCCGACGCCGCCGCCGGGCGTGGCGTAGCTCACCATCACGTCGTCGAGGCGCGCCTGGGGAATGAACGCGAAGCGCCGCAGCAGCGCTTCCACCGCCGGCAGGTGAAGGTTCACGCCGCTCACGAGCAGCGTGGAATCCTTTTTTCTCAGGACGAGCCGATCAAAAGGTCCGTGGCGCGTATCCCGACGGCTGCCATGGCGTTCCACGATCCGGGATTCGACGTCGTCGCGCAGCGCGAGCGCGGCGAGCGCGCGCTTGTCGGTCGCGCCGGCGAAGCCGGGAAGCGCCTGCGGCACGAAAAGCGGGCGCTTCTGCCAATAACGGCGCAGAAACGCGCGCGGCGAAAGTCCGCCGAGCATTTGCATCGAGCGCGATTATATGTAGCGCCGTCACTACAGATCGGCGGCGGCACTTGTCAAACCGAAAATGATTTGGCATAGAATCGGCGCAGGATGCTCGAGCCAGGACAACCTGCTCCGGACTTCGAACTGCCCGATGCGGACATGCAGACGGTGGATCTCTCGACATTCAAGGGAAAGAAGAACGTGGTGCTCTACTTCTATCCCAAGGACGGCACCCCCGGATGCACCCTGGTCACCACCGACTTCTCCGACCACGAGGAGCAGTTCGTCAAGCACGATTGCGTGGTGCTCGGCGTGTCGCGCGACGACTGCCTCACCCACGCCGACTTCCGCGACCGCAACGGCGTGACCATCGGGCTTCTCTCCGACACCGAGGGCGACGTGTGCCGCAAGTACGGCGTGATCCAGCACAAGGAGACCGACGGGGTGCGGCGCGAGTGCCTGGTGCGCTCCACCTTCGTGATCGACAAGAAAGGCGTCATCCGCCACGCCGAATACGGCGTCAACCCCCGCGGCCACGCCGCGGAAGTCTTCGATCTGGTGAAAAGACTGCGCTCCTGATGCAGGTTGGCCGGGACACGGTCGTCGCGCTGAAGATCCAGATGTTCGACGCGCAGGGCGCGCTGCTGCACGCCCCCGAGGCGCCCCACATCTACCTGCACGGCGGCTACGGCGGGCTGCTCGAAGCGCTCGAGCGCTCGCTCGACGGGAAGAATCCCGGCGAAAGCGTACGCGTGCAGCTCGAGCCCGAGCAGGCGTTCGGCGAGTACGACGCCGAGCTCGTGCGGGTCGAGCCGAGCGAGCGCTACGGCGAGGGCGTCGAGGTGGGCATGGAGATCGAGGAGGACGAGCGCCTCTACACCGTGACCGACGTCGCCGCCGGCAAGGTGGTACTCGACGCGAACCACCCGCTCGCGGGAATTGCGCTGCGGTTTTCGTGCGAAGTGGTCAGCGTAAGAGCCGCAAGGCGCGAGGAAATCGAGCGCGGGGTATCATTGCCCTAGGGAGAGGCAATGACCCGGGGACTACGCCGGACCAGGATCGGAATGCTCGCCGCGATCGCGCTCGCCGCCTCGGCGGCGATGGCGCAAGCGCAGAAGTTTCCGGTGACGCCGCAGCCGTTCGCGCGGCCGGCGACGCGGGTGCCGGCGCTGTTCAAGCCCGAAGGCGCCGGACCGTTTCCCGCGGTGGTGCTGTCGCACACCTGCAGCGGCCTCAGCGGCAGCCTGTACAACTGGGCCGAGCGCTTCACCGCCGCGGGCTACGTCGCGCTGATCATCGATCATCTCGGGCCGCGCGGGCGCAAGTTCAACTGCCCGCCCTACGAAAACAATGTCAGCGTCACGGAGTTCGCGACCGATTCGTTCGAGGCTCTCAAGTTCCTGCAGGGGCAGAGCTACGTCGATCCGCAGCGCATCGTCCAGGTAGGCTTCTCGTACGGCGCGATGGCCGGGCTGCGCATCGCCAGCGCCAGGTTCGCGCGCAAGAACTTCGGCGAGGGCCGCCACTTCGCCGCCGTGGTGGCGCTCTATCCGCTGTGCAACAGCGGCGGCTCTCAGGACTTCCAGACGAACTTCTACGACGATATCGCCACGCCGCTGCTCCTGCTCCTCGGCGAGGAAGACGACGAAACGCAGCCCGCCGCGTGCGTCGAGCAGGCGCGCAAGGCCGCCGGTCGCGGGCAGCCGGTCGCCTGGAAGCTATATCCGAAGGCGACGCACGCGTTCGACATCGCCAACCTTTCCGGGCAGCCCATCACCTTCCAGCGCGCGCGCTACACCTACCGCGGCGATGCCCAGATCACCGAGCAGGCCTGGCAGGAGATGAAGGCGTTTCTCGAGGCGCGTCTCGTGCCACAGCCTGCGCCGGCGGCTAAATGATCAGGCTCGCCGTAATCCTGCTCGCGCTTGGGATCGGAACGTCGCACGGGCAGACCTACCCGAGCCGGGCGATCCGCCTGATCGTGCCGCAGCCGCCCGGGGGCGGCTTCGACCTCGTGGCGCGCACGCTCGCCGAGCCGCTCGCGCGCATCATGGGCGGCCCGGTGGTGGTGGAGAACCGCCCCGGCGCCGGCATGCTCGTCGGCACCGAGGCGGCGGCGAAAGCCGAGCCCGACGGCTATACCCTCCTGCTCGGCGCGAAGCCCAACCTCGCGTTCAACGCCGGCCTGTACGACAAGCTGCCGTACGACCCGAAGGCCGATTTCGTCCCGGTGGGGATCGCGACGTTCAACCCCTACACGCTGGTCGCGCGCAACGACCTGCCGTTCGATTCGCTCAAGGAGATCGTGGCCTACGCGCGCGCCCATCCCGGGAAATTGACGTATGCCAGCGCCGGCAACGGCACCGGCCAGCACATCACCGCCGAGGTCACATTCCATCTCGCAGGCGTGAAGCTCACCCACGTGCCCTACAAGGGCGCGGCCCCGGCGTACCAGGACCTGCTGCCGGGGCGGGTGGATCTCTTCTTCGACAACTCGGCCACCGCGCAGCCGCACATCGACGCCGGGCGCGTGAAGCCGATCGCGGTCTCGGCGGCGGAGCGCCTCGCTTCGCTGCCCAACGTGCCGACGGTGCGCGAGAGCGGCATCGATTTCGAGAACGAGACCTGGATCGGCTATTTCGTGCGCGCCGGCACGCCGCAGCCGATCGTCGCGCGCCTGCGCGCGGGCTTCGATAAAGTGCTCGCCATGCCCGAGATCTCGGCCGGCCTGCAAAAGCGCGGCTATCGCACGGTGCAGCTCTCGGCGCAGGACACAGAAGCCATGGTCGCGAAGGACATCGACAAATGGACACAGCTCATTCGCGCCGCGGGAATCCGCGCGGCCGACTAAGCGGGAATCCGCGCATCCCAGGGGGCGAGCAGCACCGCTTCGGCATCAAGCACCGCCGCGCCTCGGCGGCGAGCGCCGGGCTGCGCTATGTCACCGACGGCGCGAGCGGCATCACGCGCAAGCGCGTCGGCTCGGGCTGGGCCTATTACCTGCCCGGCGGCGCACGCATCACGGACCGGCGCGAGCGAAGAAGGATCAATTCGCTGGCGATCCCGCCGGCCTGGACCCAGGTCTGGATCTGCCTCGATCCCGACGGCCACATCCAGGCCACCGCGCGCGACGCGCGCGGGCGCAAGCAGTACCGCTACCACCCGGCCTACCGCGACGCGCGCGACCACTCGAAGTTCCGGCACATGCTCGAGTTCAGCGAGGTGCTGCCCACCTTGCGCGATCGCATCGAGCGCGACCTGCGCGCGCCCGACCATTCGCGCCGCCAGCTTCTCGCCACGGTGGTGCGCCTGCTCGACCGCACCCTGATCCGGGTGGGCAACGACGAGTATGCGCGCGAGAACAAGTCCTTCGGCCTCACCACGCTGCGCCGGCGCCACGTGCGCGTCGATGGCGAGATCCTCTCCTTCACCTTCCGCGGCAAGAGCGGCGTCGAGCACAGCATCACGCTGGAAGAGCCGCGCCTTGCGCGCATCATCCAGCGCTGCCAGGACCTCCCCGGGCACGAGCTGTTCCAGTACCTCGACGCGAAGCGAAAGCGCCAGTCCATCTCATCCGACGACGTGAACATCTATCTGCGCGAGCTCACCGGGCGCGACGTCACGGCGAAGGATTTCCGCACCTGGGGCGGCACCATGCTCGCGGCGATGGAGCTGCGCGCGATGGGCCTCGCGGCGAGCCGGCGCGAGGCCGACCGCAACATCCTGCGCGCGATCGACGCTGTGGCCGAGCGCCTCGGCAACACTCGCGCAGTCTGCCGCAAGTACTACGTCCATCCGGAGCTGCTGCGCGCCTATCTCATGGGCGACACGGTGCCGCTGCCCGCGGTGCCCGGGCGGCGGGCCGACCGGCGCCGCCACCGCGAGGCCGCGGCCCTGCGCCGCGACGAGATCATCGTGCTGCAGTTCCTGCAGGAGAGGATCAAGGAGCCGGCGTGAAGTTCGGGGGGAAGCTGCTGGAGCTCTACACCGGCGCGATGCTCACGCAGATGATCGAGCTCGGCTACGCGACCGGCCTGTTCGAGGCTTCCACAAAAGGTGCGGCGACGAGCGAGGAGCTCGCCGAGCGGGCGGGCCTCAAGGAGCGCTACGTGCGCGAGTGGCTCGGTGCGATGGTGACGGGCGGCATCTACGCCTACGAGGCCGGCTCGCGGCGCTACAGCCTGCCCGAGGAGCATGCCCAGCTCCTGACCGGAGGCGGTGCGAAGAACCTGTCGCCGCACAGCCGCATGATCAACCACTTCGGCACGCACCTTCCCAAAATCGCGGCCTGCTTTCGCTCGGGCGGCGGCGTCCCGTATTCCGCCTACCGCCCCGTCTTCACGCAGTGCATGGACGACGTGTGGCGGAGAATCTACGACGAGATGCTGGTTCCCGGGTTCATCGGCGCCGTCCCCGGCCTGGCTGAGCGGCTTCGCGCCGGGATGCGCGTGCTCGACGTGGGATGCGGCTCGGGACATGCCATGAACGTCCTCGCGCGCGAGTTCCCGCGCTCGCGCTTCCTCGGCTACGACATCGGCGAGGACGCGATCGAGGCGGCGCGCGCAGAGGCCGAGAGCATGGGCCTGCGCAACTCGGCATTCGCCACGCTCGACGTGGCCGCGCTGCCGGAGGACGCCAGGTTCGACCTCATCACGGCGTTCGACGCGATCCACGACCAGAAGGATCCGGACGCCGTGCTCGCCGGCGTTGCCCGGGCCCTCGCGCCGCAGGGCATGTTTCTGATGGTCGATTTCAAGGCGAGCAGCCGCCTGGAGGACAACGTCGGCAACCCGTTCGCGGCGCTCTACTACGGCACGAGTCTCATGCATTGCATGCCGGTCTCGCTCGCGCTCGGCGGCAGGGGCCTGGGGGCAATGTGGGGCGAGCAGACGGCGCGGCGCATGCTCGGCGAGGCGGGCTTCGCGCACATCGAGGTGCTCGACTCTCCGCGGCCGCAGAACTCCATGTTTGTCTGCAGGAAGTAACGACGGGCGTGAAGCTCTGCGAGCTCTGCGAGCCGAGGGACCTGCTGTTCGAGAGCGACTTCGCCTATGTGCGCTACGACAGCAACTCCCTCGCCCCGGGGCACGTCATCGTGGTGCCCAAGCGCCACGTGGCCGACTTCTTCGACATGAGCGGCGCGGAGCAGGGGTCGGTACTTGCGCTCCTGAATCGGGCAAAGAAATTCATCGACAAGGAACATGCGCCCGCCGGTTACAACATCGGCGTCAACATCGGCGCCGCGGCCGGCCAGTCGCGCATGCACGTGCATGTCCATCTGATCCCGCGCTATGCCGGCGAGCGGCATGCAGGAAAAGGGGTCAGATCAATTTTCTCGTAACCAGCGGTTCCAGATCCGCCGCGCGGCGTCGGCAAGCTCGCTCGCCGTGAGACCGACGGGTCCGACGCCGGAGACGGCGAGCTCGTCTGCGGCGGCGCCGTGCAGGTGCACGCCGAGCACCAGTGTCGACTCGCCGGTGAGGCGCTGGGCGAGCAAAGCGCCGAGGATTCCGGAGAGCACGTCGCCCATGCCGGCGCTCGCCATGCCCGGATTGCCGGTGGTGTTGATGAAGAGGTGGCCGTCGCGGGCGACCAGGACGCTGCCGTTGCCTTTGAGGAGGGCGTGAGCGTTGTAGCGCTGCGCGAGCGCGTGTGCGGCGCTAACCCTATCCGCCTGAACTTCTCCTGTAGTGATGCTGAGAAGACGAGCAGCTTCGGCAGGATGCGGCGTGATCAGCGTATCGGCGCGGCGCCGCTCGCAGGCGGCGCGCAGGTTCTGGTCCTCCGCGATGAGGTTAAGCGCATCGGCGTCGAGCACGCAGGGCCAGTCGCTCGCGAGCACCGCGCCCACCAGCGTCGCCGCGTGCTCGCTTCGGCCCAGGCCCGGACCGGCGATCACCGCGTCGAGATCCTGGCCGAGCACGTCGTCCACCTGGCGCAGCATGAGCTCCGGTGCCCCTATATCGACCGGGAGCTCCTGAAGTAATCCGACATAGACCCTTCCTGCGCCCATCTTGAGCGCGGCGCGGCCGGCGAGCAGCGCCGCGCCGCTCATGCCGCGCGCGCCGCCGAGGATGCCGAGGGAGCCCGCGCTGCCCTTGTGGAAGTTGCGCGGCCGCGGCCGCAGCACGCTCGCAAAAAGCTCGCGCCCGGCAACCCACGCCGAGGGCTTGAGCTTCGAGAAATCCAGCTCGAGCGGCGCCACGCGCACCTCGCCGCAATGATCGGGGCCCTCGAGGGTGAGCAGTCCCGGCTTGAGCGCGATGAAGCTGAGCGTATGCGTGGCGCGCACCGCGCAGCCCAGCACCTGCCCGGTGTCGGACTGGATACCGCTCGGCACGTCGAGCGCGAGCACCGGGCAGCGCTGGCGGTTCGCGTAATCGACGAGCTGCGCGTAGTCGCCGGTGATGTTGCGCGCAAGACCGATGCCGAAGAGACCGTCGATGACCAGGCCCCAGCTCTTGTCGAGCGGCAGCTCGCGAGGATGGCTCGCCACCGTGACGCGGAAGAACTTGTCCTCCAGGCGCGCCGCGGCGATGCGCGCGTCGCCGCCGTTGTTTCCGGGCCCGGCAAGGACCAGGATGTCTTTTCGATTCTCGGCAACCAGGGAAACCGCGAGCTCCGCGGCGGCGACTCCCGCGCGCTCCATCAGGGGAAGCTGGCCGGCCTTCGCTTCGATCTCGCGAATCTCGCGGGTCAGATAGATGGGTTGGGGCATAAACGGGTCAGATCAACGTTATTTTCATCCCATTCACTTCTTGGCGACACCGATCAGGGCATCGGGAAGCCAGGTGGCGAGCTCCGGGACGAGCGTGATGAGCGCGATGCACAGCACCATCATGCCGAAGAACGGGAGGGAGGCGAGCGCGACGTAGTTGCTGTCGCGACCGGTCATGGTCTGCAGCACGAAGATGTTGAACCCCAGCGGCGGCGTGAGCTCCGCGATCTCGACCAGCAGCACGATGAAAATGCCGAACCAGACCAGGTCGAAGCCGGCCTTCTCGACCATCGGCAGGACCACCGAGGTGGTGAGCACGATCATCGATACGCCGTCGAGCGCGGTGCCGAGCAGGATGTAGATCGCGGCGAGGATGGCGATCAGGGCGTACTTGTTCGGGTCGAGCGCGGCGACCCAGGCGGCGAGCTCCCGCGGGATGCCGGTGAAGGCCATGCAGGAGGAGAGGAAGCTCGCGCCGCCGAGGATGAACATGATCATGCACGACAGGCGCGTCGCGCCCATCGCGCTCGCCCACAGCGTGCTCAAGGTGAGCCCCCCCGACCACCACGCGATGCCGAGCGCGCCGAGCACGCCGTAGGCCGCGGCCTCGGTCGCCGTGGCCCAGCCGATCACCATCACCCAGACGATGAAGATGATCAGCAGCAGGCAGGGAACGAGGTGGCGCGCCCGATACAGCTTCTGCGTGAAGCTCAGCTTGATCTCGTCGCGCGGCGTCTTGCCTGGATTGGCGAGCGCCCAGAGCACGATGTAGCCCGAAAAGAGCGCCGTCAGGATGAACCCCGGAATGAATCCGGCCAGGAACACCTTGATGATCGAGACTTCGGCCGCCACCGCGTACACCACCATGATGATCGACGGCGGCAGCAGAATTCCGAGCGTGCCTGCGGCGGCGAGCGAGCCGAGCGCCGTCTTCTCGTCGTAGCCGCGGCGCTTCAGCTCGGGCAGCGCGACCTTGGCGATGGTGGCGCAGGTCGCCGCCGAAGACCCGGATACCGTGCCGAAGATGGCGCAGCCGAGGATGTTCACGTGCATCAGCCGCCCCGGCAGCCACGTGAGCCACGGCGCGAGGCCCTCGAACATCTCTTCCGACAGCTTGGTGCGGTACAGGATCTCGCCCATCCACACGAAAAGTGGCAGCGCCGCGAGCGTCCACGACGCGCTCGAGCCCCAGAACGACTGGAACAGATTCACGTCGGGCGGCGTGCTGGTGAGGAACTGCAGGCCCGCCCACGCGACCGCCGCGAGCGCGATCGCGATCCAGACGCCGCCGACGAGCAGCACGATGAGCAGGCCGAAGAGCGCGAGACCGGCTTCGAGCGGGGTCATAGCGTCTCCGAGAAGTCGCCGGCGGCGCGCCGGGATTCTTCGGCGAGCTGGTAGGTCGGTTTCTGGCTGCGCAGCACCCGCACCAGCTCGTCCAGCACTGCGATGAAAAAAATCAGAACGCCAACCACGAAGCAAAGCTGCGGCATCCAGATCGGCACCCTGATCAGGCCCTGCGCCACCTCGTTGAGCTTCCAGCTCTCGTAGACGAAGCGCACCACCGCCCACAGCATGTAGGCGACGAAGGCCGCGGTGACGCCGAGCGCCGCGAGCTCGGCGCGCCGGCGCGCGCGGGGCCTGAGCATGTCGAGCCAGAGGCCGACGCGCACCAGCTCGCCGTGGCGGAAGGTGTGGCCCAGCGCGAGGAACGCACTCGCGGCGCACAGCCAGGCCACGATGTCGTCGGCGCCGCGCAAGAACACGCCGGCCTCGCGCCCGAAGGACTGCGCCAGCATCACCACGAAGATTCCGACGAGGCAGAGCGCGGCCAGCGCGCCGCTCGCGTCGTACAGGCGGTTCAGGAACCGCCGCAACTATTTCTTGCTACGGTAGGCTTTGAGGATGGCCTGGCCGTCGGCACCGGCGCTCTTTTCCCATTCCGCCGCCATCTGCTCGCCGATCTTCGCGAGCGCGGTCTTCATCTCGCGCGTCGGCTCGTTCACCGCCACGCCGTTTTTCGCCAGCATCTCGTCGCCTTCCTTCTCGCGCGCCTTGGACATCTCCCAGCCGCGCGGCTCGGCCGCCGCGGCCGCCTGGGTGAGCGCGCTCTGGTGCACCTTCGGCAGGCGGCTGAAGGCGCGCTCGTTGGCGACCACCACGTTCTTCGGGTTCCAGGCGTTGGTCTTGTAGTAGTTCTTCACGAACTCCCACGCCTTGGTGGAAGTGCCCGTGGCGGAGGAGGTGACCATCGCCTGCATCGCGCCGGTGGCGAACATCTGCGGGATCTCGGGCACCTGCACCACCGTCGGGCTCGCGCCCAGGAGCTCGGCGAGCCGCGCGGTGAGCGGGCTGTAGGTGCGCATCTTGGTGCCTTTCAGGTCGGCCACGGTCTTGATCGGCTCCTTGGTGTAAATCCCCTGGCCCGGCCAGGCCACGGCATAGAGCAGGCGCATGCCGCGGCCCTGCAGCTTCTTCTGCAGCACCGGCTTTTGCGCCTGGTAGAACCGGAAGGCGGCGTCGTAGCCCGGCGCCACGAACGGCACGTTGTCGGCGGCGAACACGGGGTCCTCGTTGCCGAACTGGCCGAGGAGGAATTCTGCGATCGGCACCTGGCCGGTGGACGCGGCGCGCAGGATGTCGGGGTGCTTGATGAGCGAGCCCGCGGAATGCACCACGATGTCGACCTGACCGTCGGTCGCCTTCTTCACGTCCTCGGCGAAGG
>Ga0070696_100000292_pt1 | contig 30292 bp, 21 predicted proteins | sample KBSK1253metaG_FD_65474 | JGI IMG/M metagenome (GOLD analysis project Ga0070696, IMG submission 65474) | Corn, switchgrass and miscanthus rhizosphere microbial communities from Kellogg Biological Station, Michigan, USA - KBS K1-25-3 metaG | ecosystem: Host-associated > Plants > Roots >... | reverse complement strand
TCTCAGCACGTCCATTTTATCACGGAACACACGGGCGACACGGAAACTGCACGGATACTTCTGGTGTTGGTTCTTTGGCGCGAAAGACTCCTGCGCCAGTAGAACAAACAAAGCTCTTGCAGTCTCCGTGCTGTTTCTGCGTGCTCAGTGTGTTCCGTGATAAAATGGACGTGCTGAGAGCCGTACTGGTGTGCAGTAGCGAACTCCCCCGGAGCGCAGCATGTTCGGCGGTATGCGCACATATACCCGCGGAGAATTTCTCGGATTGAGTGCGATGCTGGGCGGCGCCGCCACGCTCTCGAAGCTTCCCATCGACGCCGTGCTCGCACCTTCACAAAAACCACCGGAAGCGCCGCCGCCGGGATTTGTCCCCTGGCTGGAGATCGATCCCGCGGCCCTCGCGCACAACGTCCGCACTATAAGCCGCCTTGCAGGTGGTCGTCCGCTGATCGCGGTGGTGAAGAACAACGCCTACGGCCTCGGGCTCGCAGTGGCAGGTCCGCTGCTCGACGTGATGCCCGACGTCCGAGCGCTCGCGGTCGTGCGGCCGGACGAAGCGCTGACACTGCGACGCGCCGGCATCCGAAAACCGCTGCTCTTGATGGGGCCCGCCAGCGAGGACGAGCTCGTGGAGCTGGTGCGCATGGACGTCCTGCAATCGCCGTATCGCGCCGCGGCTCCCACGGTGCTCGCGCGCGTTGCGCAGCGCGCCGGACGTCCCGTTCGCGTGCATCTCTACGTCGACACGGGGATGCACCGCATGGGAATGCCCGTGACCGAAGCGCTGCCCTGGATCGAGCAACTCTCGCGTGGAGGAATACGCATCGAGGGCGCGTTCACGGAGCTCACGGAAGACGCGGAGTTCGACCGCCAACAGGTGGCTCGGCTGCGCGAGGTGCAGTCCGCGGCACGCGCCGGGGGAGTCTCGATCGACATGCTGCACGCGGCGTCGTCCGATGCGATCATGAACGACAATGCGCCAACGTTCCTCGACGCGGTGCGTCCGGGCCTCGCGATCTATGGCGGATATGTGTCGGACGACGCGATGCGACGGGGGCAGCTGCAGCCCGCGTACCGGCTCAAGACGCGGGTGTTGCGGCTGGACCATGTCGCGGCGGGGGAAGGGATCAGCTATCACCGGCGTTGGATCGCGGAGCGGCCAACCTGGACGGCTACGCTCGCGATCGGCCACGTCGATGGCTACCCGAGCGGTGCGACGAAGGGGGGCGAGGTGCTCGCTCGCGGCCGGACGTATCCCGTGATCGGCACCGTGAGCGCGAGTCACACCGTCATCGCGTTGGGGGACGACCGCACGCTGGACGTCGGTGACGAAGTCACGCTCGTCGGCCCTGATGCACCGGCGCTTCATCCAAATGAAGTCGCGAAGCGTGCCGGATGGTCGGAGTACAACATGTTCATGCATCTCAATCCCGGGCTGGCGAGGATCGTGAGAGCGTAGAACGGCACACCCAGAGAGCTCTCAGCATTCCCGTCTATCGCGGAACACGCAGAGGACGCGGACACCACGCGGAGATTTCTGTGAGGTTCGTGGCGCTAAAGACTGAAGCGCCAGTAGAACAAACCAAAGCTCTTGCAGTCTCCGTGCGGTTTCTGCGTGCTCCGTGTGTTCCGTGATAAAATGGACGTGCTGAGAGACCTACCGGTGTGCAGTAGCGGGACGTGCTGAGAGACCTACCGGTGTGCAGTAGCGGGACGTGCTGAGGGCTCTCCTCGTGTGCAGTAGCCAAGGGCAGTCGCGCGCTCCATTTTCGGCCGCATGCGCAAATACACTCGCGGAGAGTTCCTCAGCCTAAGCGCCATCCTCGCCGGCGCGGCGACGCTCGCCAAGCTTCCCTTCGGTAAGGCATTCGCGCAGCAGCCTCGCGCGACGCCAATCGCGCCCACAGTCGAGTCACCGGATCTCATTCTGGTCAACGGTCTGGTCCTGACGCAGGACGCTGCGCTGCCGCGCGCCGAGGCGTTCGCTGTCAAGTATGGCCGGTTCGTCGCCGTCGGAAGCAATGCCGACGTTCGCAACCTCGCCACGGCCAATACACCGGTCATCGACGCAGCCGGGATGACGGTCCTGCCGGGGTTCATCGACTGCCACTGTCACCCGAGTGGCGTCACGGAACTGTACGACGTGGACGCCAATCTCCGCAGCGTGAAAGAGATCCAGGAGGCCCTGCGGAAGAAGGCCGCGCGGACCCCGGCGGGCTTCTGGGTCGATGCATACATGTTCGACGACACCAAGCTGACCGACGGTCCGCTGACGGGCGCGCACCTCGACGCCGTCTCGACGAACCATCCGATCGGAGTCCATCACCGGGGCGGCCACACCGACTGGTACAACACCAAGGCGTTCGAGCTGGCGGGGGTCACGCGAGAGACTCCTGACCCGAAAGGCGGCCGCTATTTCCGCGACGCCAATGGCGAGCTCACCGGACGAGTCGCCGAGCTGGCAACGGCGGTGATCGAGCGAGCAGGGAAGCGCGAGGAGTTCACGCCCGAGCAGCAGCGCGAACGGGCACGGCTCGGAATGCAACATATCTCGAAGCTGCTGGCCGCGTCGGGATTGACCTCGGTGCACGATGCGGGAGCGAGCGCGGAGTCCATCCGCGCGTACGAGGACGCGCGCGCCGCGGGCGAGCTGCGTCACCGCGCCTACATGATGATTCGCGGGCCGTACGCGCGACTGCGCGACGCCGGCGTGTACACGGGATTTGGCGACGAATGGATCCGCGTCGGCGGACGCAAGGTGACCGCGGACGGCTCGGCGTCCGAACGCACGATGCGCATGAGCACCCCGTACGTGGGCACCAACGACTACGGCATCCTCACGATGGACCAGCAGCAGATCAACGAGGCCGTCGAGGACGCGCACCGCAACAACTGGCAGATGGGAATTCACGCCAACGGCGACGTCACCATCGACCTGGTGCTCAACGCCTACGAGCGCGTGCTCAAACAGTGGCCGCACCCCGACCGGCGCCACCGCATCGAGCACTGCACGCTCGTGAATCCCGACCTGCTGCGGCGCATCAAAGCCACGGGTTCGATCCCGACCCCCTTCTGGACCTACGTCTACTACCATGGCGAGAAATGGGCGCAGTACGGCGAGGAAAAGACGCGCTGGATGTTCGCGCACCGCTCGTTCCTCGACTATGGGATCAACGTGGTCGGCGCGTCCGACTACGGGCCCGGACCCTTCCAGCCGCTCATGGCGATCCAGAGCATGGTGACGCGCACCGACTACCGTGGACGCGTGTGGGGCGCGAACCAGCGGGTCACCGTCGACGAGGCGTTGCGCATCGCGACGGTGAACGGCTCACACGCGTCCTACGAGGAGCATCTCAAAGGGACGATCACGGCGGGGAAGCTCGCCGACTTCGTCATCCTCGAGAAAGACCCGCACTACATCCCGCCCCACATGCTCAAGGACATCAGGATCGCGCGGACCGTCGCGGGGGGCAGGACGACGTACGAGGGATAGGGACCGACGTACGGCGACGTGCGCGGGGCCCGCTCTCTCGCATACGGCCCTGTCGGCGCCGGGGCCGTCGGCACCGGTATCCGAGGCTGCGGCTCAGTGACGCGCGGGACAGAGGATGTGCGAGGTGCAGGTGCAGGCGCCGGCGCACTCGTAGGAGTGACAGGTACCTGTCCACCCGACAGGGCGCTGATCACGCGCTGAATCAGCGCGCGCAGCGATGTCGCCTCTGCGGCGGTCATCGTTCCAGCTCGTACCGCCTGGTCCAGCTCCTTCAGGAAGCTGTTCAGGTGGCTGATGACTGACGCCGCGCTCTGTTTGCCCATGGAATACTGCTTGATGGCCGATTCGATCCGGTTCTGCATCTGGGCGTTGTCGTCACACTGCTCCAGCACGTAGTTCAGCGCCTGCGCCACGCTCATGACGCTCACGGTCGCGGAGCGCACGGTCGTCACGTCGTCATCACGCACCTGCACGGTGACCGTGAAGTTGCCGAAGGTCGTATAGGTATGCGACAGCGTGAACGCCTTCCCGCTCAGCGCCAGAGCGCTGGTCGGGCCATCGCCGTAGTTCACCGTCGCGGTCCAACTGTCCGCGCCGGGGTCGGTGAACGCCGTGGAGACGACATACGTCTCACCCTGCAGAATCGCCGCGTCCGTTAACGGCGGGACCGCAGGGGCAACGTTCGCGACCTGAGCGGTCGTGGTGCTCGCGCCGACAAGCCCGTCGTTATCCGTAACCGTGAGCGTGACGACGAACGCGCCGTCCTGAGCATAGGTATGCGAGACGCTCGCGCCGCTCGCGCTCGCGCCGTCGCCGAAATTCCAGACGTAGCTTTGCACCGTGCCGTCAGCGTCACTCGAAGTCGTGCCGCTCAAGGCGATCGACGCGCCTTCGGTCGAGGTCAGTGCGCCGACGATCCTCGCGATCGGACGCGCACGCACCCGCACGACCGCCGACCTGCTTCCGGTCCACCTTCCATCGGAGACGACAACGACGACGGTGAACGTTCCCGGCGCCGCGTACGCGTGCGAGAGGGTGAAGGTCTGGCCATTGAGCGTCAGCGGCCCGGTCGAGCCGTCGCCGTAGTCCACGGTGGCGGTCCAGGTATCGGAGCCGGGATCGGTGAACGAGCCGGACGCCGAATAGACGTCGCCGACAAAGGTGTTCCCACCGTCGAAGGCCGCGACGATCGGCGCGACATTCCCAACGGTGACCGACGTCGTCGCGACGCCGGTCAGGCCGTCGTTGTCCGTGACGGTCAGCGTCACCGTGTACGAGCCGTCCTGCGCATACGCGTGCGACACATTGACACCGGTGCCGCTCGTGCCGTCACCGAAGCTCCACGCATAACTCTGGATCGTGCCGTCAGGGTCGCTCGACCCCGAACCGCTCATCGGGATCGCGGTACCCTCGGGGGCTTGATACGGTCCGTTGACCGCCGCCACAGGTCTGGCGCGCACGGCCACGGTATTCGTCCGGGTGGACGTCACCGCACCATCGGAGATGCTGACGGTGACCGTGAAGTTCCCAGTGTTCGGATAGACGTGCGAGAGCGCGAACGTCTTGCCCGTGAGGGCCAGGACGCTCGGAGGAGTGCCGTCGCCGTAGTTCACCGTTCCACTCCAGCTATCGTCGCCGGGATCGGTGAACGAGCCGTTGGTGGAGTAGGTCTCACCGCGCAGCTGCACGCCGCCCGCGAAAGCCGCGATCGCCGGCGCGACGTTCGCAACCGACGCCGAGGTCGTTGCGACGTCGGTCAGCCCATCGTTGTCCGTCACGGTGAGTCTCACCGTGTAGGAGCCATCGCGCATGTACGTGTGCGAGACAGCCGAGCCGGCGGCGGTCGTCCCGTCGCCAAAGTCCCAGGCGTAGCTCTGGATCGCGCCGTCTTCGTCGATTGAGGCGGCCGCGCTCATCGCGACGGACGCGCCTTCACTGGCCGAGTACGGTCCGTTGACCGACGCCACCGGGCGCGCGAGCACCCGGACCTGCGCCGTCTTGGTGGACGTCGCGGCTCCGTCGGAAACGCTCACGGTTACCGTGAACGTTCCGAGCGAATTGTAGACGTGCGAGAGCGCGAAAGTCTTGCCAGCGAGGGCGAGCGCGCCAGCGGGACCGTCACCATAGTTCACGGTTCCGCTCCAGCTGTCGGCGCCCGGATCGGTAAACGAGCCCGACGCCGTGTATGCCTCACCCATCACCACCGTCGCCCCGGCGAACGCCGAGACCGTGGGAGCGACGTTCGAGACCGAGGCCGCGGCGCTGCTCACGTTGGTCAAGCCATCGTTGTCGGTGACCGTGATCGTCACGGTGTACGAACCGTCCTGCGCATACGTGTGCGACACGGACGCGCCGGTTCCGGTGGTCCCGTCACCGAAGTTCCACGCATAGCTCTGAATCGAGCCATCCGCATCGCTCGACGCGGCGGCGCTCATCGCGACGGACGCGCCTTCGGCGGACGTATACGGACCGTTGAGGCCCGCGACGGGGTACGCGCGCACCAGGACCGTCTGGGTCCGGGTGGACGTTGCGGTACCGTCGGAGATGCTCACCGTCACCGTGTACGTTCCGTAAGCGGAATAGGTGTGTGACAGCGAGAAGCTGTTCCCGCTGAGCGAAAGCGGCGTCGTGGCGCCGTCGCCGTAGTTGACCGTTGCGGTCCACGTGTCGGCGCCCGGATCCGTGAACGCGCCCGTGGCGGAGTACGTGTCGCCGACGTTCAGAGTCGCGCCGGTGAACGGACCGATCGCCGGGGCAACGTTGGAGACCGTCACGCTGCTCGTGGTGCTCGAGACGAGGCCGTGCGATTCCGTCACGGTGAGCGTCACCGAGAAGGAGCCCTGCTGCGGATAGGTGTGCGACACGGAGACCCCTGTGGCCGTCGTGCCGTCGCTGAATGCCCACTGGTACGTGAGCGGATCACCGTCAGGGTCGCTCGACCCCGCGGCGCTCATCGCCACCGTTCCGCCCTCGAGCGCGGTGTAGGGGCCGTCGAGCGCCGCGATAGCGCGACGCGAACCGCTCTCGACTTCGATCTCGATCTGATCCTCGAGCAACGAGAGGAGGTCGAAGCCGCTCAACGCCTCCACGGCGTCCACGGTCGTCTTGTACGACAGCCAGTCCGAACCCACGCTCGCGTCGTTCGGCATGATCGCCGCCACCACCTGGACGTCGGCCGCCGAATGCACATCCGCGAGTCCCTGACCGTGCGACATGATCACGGCCACTTTCCAGAGGCTCGAGGGGATTGTGACTCTGCCTTCGTTCCTGACGGTCCCGCTGCTGCCCGCCGAACCGGCGATCATGAAGACGTCTTTCCCGGTGCGCGCGAGCCCACCCAAATAGCTCTCCATGCTCGCCCACGCCCCGACGCGCAGCTCGTGCGACATGGGAACGACATTCGTGAACAAGTAGGCGAACTTGTTGTCGCCGTCCGACACGGTGAGGTCGGCCGACCGCAGGAGATGACCACGCTCGAACGCGGCGAGCACGCCGCTGGGCGCCGGATAGTCGGCCGTGTTGTACTGCACGTTCATGGGCAGGCCGAGCTGCGGATCATACGTGAAGCAATCGCAGAGATCCTCGGCCAAGCCGAAATGCGAGGCCTCGAGCTTCGCGCTGACCCAATTCGCGATGCGGCGGCTCTGATTGAATGAGGCCGTGTACTGGGCACGGGTGACGACGAGATCGTTCGGCCCGATTGGCTGGCCGAATTCGAGGTTGCCCCCCCAGACCGCGCTCCCGCTGGGGAGTGGGTTCGCGATCGACAACGACCACGTTGCCGACGCGCCGTCGGCAGCAGTGGCGCGAACCGTCGCCGTGCCGACCTGCCAAGCGTGGATCACACCTCGACCGTCGATGGTCGCGATGCTGGGCGTCTCCGTCGTCCACATGAACGTGGTCGGGATGACCGCGTTGGTGCCGGCGTCGCGCTCGACCGCAAAGAGCTGGTCCTCGAAGCCCACGGGCAGCGACGGATCCGTCGGTCCGCGTCCCGAGAACTCGATCACGTTCAACGGCGGCGGCGGAGGATCATTGTTGCAGCCGGCGAACGTATTGGGGCCCGGGCCAAACCAGCCGGTCCCGTCGCGCTCGCGCTGAATGGAATTGCCGGAGCCGCCAAGGTTGCGAAGCTCGGCTTTACCGATGTCGACGGAGCGCTTGCCTTCAGCGGGTCCGTCGGCGGCCGTGAACGTGCCCTCGTACGACAGGAACTCCACGACCTGCGGATACGGGTGGTCCGTGTCCGCGGGCTTGATCAGGGCCATGCCGTCCGGGCTACCCTTCTGCATGAGGGTACCGACGAACGCGTACAGAAATGCGCGACCGCACGTGTCGGCATCGACCAGCCCCGTGATGTCCCGGAACAGATACATCTTGCGGAGATCGCCGTCGTAGAACGCGATGCCCCATCCGCTGAAGTCGGTTCCACCCGGCGCCTCGATCTCGACGGCCTGGTTGTCACTCGGAAAATCGTAGTGGACCTCACTGAACCGGATGTCGGGCAACCCCGCTGCTTCGATGTGCAGCGTAGCGGTTGCGCTGACTCCGTTCGGAGTCGTTGCCGTGACGGTGATGTCGCCAACCTGAAACGGCGTCACGAGGCCGGACGCATTGACGCTCGCCGTCAGCGGATCGCTGCTCTGCCAGCTGAAGGTCGCATCATCCACGAGACCGTTGGACGCGTCGAACGCGGTCGCGGTGTACTGCTGAGTCTCACCCACTTTGGCGGACGTGGCGTTCGGGGTGAGCGTGAGGTGATCCACCACCTGCGGCGCGGGCGGCGTGTTGTCGTTGCACGTGCCGAAGTCGTTGAGGCTGGGACCACTCCACACCTCGGTAAGGCTGCGCTTGAGCGACCACACAGGCGCGGTCGTCGGTTCCGGCGCGATCGCTTTCTCGCGAACGCCAATGTTGGGGAAGGTGCGGTCGACGGCCACTCCACCGGCCGCGACGAAGCTGCCCTCGTATCCAATGACATCGACAACGGTCGTGCCGTTGACCAACGCGATGCCGTCAGGATCGGTGAGCAACGTCCTCGATGAAGACGCGTCCTGAATGCCGCCAGACGGCGTGATCACGACGACGCCGCGCGTACCGCAGCCAGGGGTCGCCGGGATCGTGAGCCCGTTGAGGCTAGTGGTGCTGTACGGCGTCCTGGCGCTCGGGTTGCCGTTGTACAGCACGAGGGACCAGCCGTCGAGGCTCGTGCCCGCGGGGCCCGAGATCTCGACCTTCTCGTCGACGTCCGTGGTCCCGTTATCGTAGTGGAACTCGCTGATCCGCACCTCGGGCCCGCGCGCGTAGGCGAGCTCCGCGCCGCCGACCAGTGCAGGGTCGGCCGACTTCGGGTTCAATGTCCGGGTGTCGCCGCACGCGGTGAGGATTGCGAGGGCGATAGATGCACCTACGGCGGTGATCAGGCGGTTCATAGGGGGCGCAACTGTGAGGAAGGTCACCAAGTCTACAAGTTGGACGACCCAACCGCGCTGACGGTTATCACCAAAGAATGGCGTCGCGCGTCAATCGAGCCCGTTAACTGGCTTCCCCCCTCCTTGCCTCCCCCCCTCCGATTGCCCTCCGGAGATCAGCCTCTCAGTTCGCCAGCGACGTCAGTTTTTGGCTCGCCAGTGACCGCAGCGATTCCGCCTGTGCCGCTGTCAGGCGCCGCGACCGCTCCATCGCGTTGACCTCGTTGACGAACGCGCCCAGCTGATTCCCGGCCGCCCCAAAGTTGCCGCGCTCGATCGACGCGGCGGCCGCTTCGACCTTGGATTGCAGCGAGTTCGCATTGCCCTTGGACAGCGCCTCCGATTCCACGAGCGCATCCACGGCCGCCATCAGGTCCTGCATGCCGCTCTCGACGACACTCTCGATTCTGTCCTGAAGGAGCGCGAGCACGTCATAACCACTGAGCGCCTCGACGGCGTTGACCGTCGTCTTGTACTCCTCCCAGTTCACGTTCCTGATACCCGGCCGGTTCGGCATGATGACGGCGACGATCTCGAGGTCGCGATAACTCTGCACGCTCGCCAGACCCTGGTTACGCGGCATGATCACCACGACTTTCCAGACGTATTCGGGGATGGTGATCTTGCCCTCGTTTTTCACCGTGCCCTGACTGCCAGACGCGCCCGCGATGATGTACAGCTCCTTGTTCTGGAATCGCGCGAGGTCTCCCATCGCGATCTCCATCGCCGCCCACGGCCCCTGATTGTTGTCGGACGCCTGCGGGACGATGTTCGAGAACAGGAAGGTCGTCGCGTTGTCGTAACTCGCCGACGTGCGATCGAACGATCGGGCGAGATGCCCGCGGTCGATTCCGAACCCCGCCACGGCCGCGGCGCCGGTATAGTCGGCCGTGGTGTAGTGGGTGAAGTTCGCGGGCAGGGCCGGGTCGAAGGTGAAGCAGTCGCACCGGTCCTGGTCGCCGAAGTGCGTCGCTTCGAGGTTGAAGCTCACCCAGTTGGGGATGCCGCGATTCCGATTGAACGACGTCGTGTATTGCGCCCGGCGCACGATGAAGTCGTCGCTGGGATCCGAGTCCGTTGGGTCGCCGAACTCGGTGTTGCCGACGTACGAAGCCGTCGTGCTCGCGACGGCGACCGCCGTCGGGAGAGAAATCGTTCCCGTCGCGCCATCGGGTGCCGTCGCGCGCAGGATCGCCGTTCCGGCGCCGAGCGCGTGCATGACGCCATCTTCATCGATGCTGACGAGGTCGGGCGTCTCCGATGTCCAGACAAACGTCGAGGGCGCGGTGCCGCCGCGACCATCGTTGAATGTCGCGAAGAGCTGGTCCTCGAAGCCGACGGGAAGCGGAGGATCGGATACCTGACGTCCCGTGATCGACACGAACGGCGGCGGCGCCACGTTGCAGCGGCCAAAGCTCGAGGTCGCGGGACCGTACCAGCCCAGGGCATCCTTTTGCAACGAACGGCCGATCCCGCTGCTCGAGGGCTCATCGACGCCAATGTCGATGGACTTACGGCCGGCGGCCGGTCCATTCGTCGCGCGGAAGGTCCCCTCATACGAGAGAAACTCGACGACGTTCCCGGCAGCATTGACAAGCGCCACGCCGTCCGGACTTCCATTCTGGATGCCGTTGGATGGATACGACACGGCTACGAGCTCGCGATCGCCGCATGACGCGGTACCGAGACCCGTAAGCAGCTTCGTGTCGTACGACACGCCGCCGTTGCCGTTGTAGAGCACGAGCGACCATCCCTCGAAACTGGTGCCCGTGGGACCCTCGACTTCGATGGCTTCACTGGAATCGGTGCCGTCATTGTCGTAGTGGATCTCGGAGATGCTCACGCTCGTCGGTGGGAGGTCCGGCAACTCGTTCACGTGAATCGTCACGCGGGCGCTGGCGTCACTTGGCGCGCTGACGGTGATCTCCGCGTCGCCCAGCTCGAGTCCCCTGGCAACGCCGTTCGCGTCGACGCTGGCAATGTCGGGTGCGCTGCTGACCCAAGCGAGTGGCGCGCCGGGAATTGGATTTCCCTCGGCGTCGAACGCCGTAGCGATGAAAGCCTGCGTCTGCCCGGCCAGAATCGTCGCGGCCGTCGGCGTAACCGTGATCGTGGCAACTGGAGTCGTTGGAGGCAGGACGTCGTTGCAGGCGCCGAAGGTATTGGTGATTGGGCCCGTCCAGACATCCGCTCCGCTGCGCTGCAGCGACTTGATGTCGGCGGGCGGCGCGGCTGGTTCCGAGCTTCCTCCGGTCTCCAGTACGCCGATGTTGGTGGACGTCCTGCCGGCCGCCGGACCGTCCACCGCCGTGAACGCACCTTCGTACGAGAGGAACTCGATGACGGCATTGCCGGCATCGACGAGCGCCACGCCGTCGGGGGACCCATTCTGCAATCCCGCGATGGGCACGAAGATCACTCCCCGGTCGCCACAGGTCGCAGGGATGCGGCCGGTGAGCGTCTTGATCGGATTGTACTGCTTGCCGTCGGCTCCGTTGTAGGGAACGACCTTCCAGCCCTCCACCACGAAATCCTTGGGTCCGGAGATCTCGACGCCTTCGCCGGCATCGGCCCCGGTGTTGTCGTAGTGGATCTCGCTGATGCGGACGTCCGGCATCCTCGCGCTTGCCGTGCGAACGCCACTCTGCGTGGTCAGCGCCGGCTTTGGAGAAACCGCGTGGTCAGGGACGCAGGAAGCGAGGATGGCGAACATGCCGATGGCCAGAGCCGTGGGACGGACGAAACGATGCATGAGACCTGACGGGGGGGGACCGGGGTGGGGAGACAGCCGGCGAGCGCGCCGAGCCGCCAGGAGAATTTACAGCGTGACGCAGCGACTTGTACACGATATTGTCACGCGTCAGCGTCTGTCTCACCGCAATGGAACCCACCAACCGACGTCAACTGAAGACCCGCTCTCGCGCCTGGCCCTCTGCCATTGCGCGACAGCTGTCGCGCAAGCGCATCACCCCGAATCAGGTCTCCGTCGCGTCGATCTTCTTCGCCGCGCTCGCAGGGTGGGCGCTCTGTAACGCCGGCTTGCTCATCGCCGGAGCACCCATCTGGTGGCTTCTTGTCGCGGCCGCCTCGATTCAGCTGCGCTTACTGTGCAATCTCCTCGACGGGTTGCTCGCGATCGAAGGGGGACTCAAGTCGCCGACCGGCGATCTGTACAACGAGATCCCTGATCGTATCGCGGACATCCTCATCCTGCTCGGCGCAGGCTACGCCGTGCGGATGTACCCCCGAGGAATGGAAGTTGGGATCGCCGCCACGATTCTCGCGCTTCTCACCGCGTACGTGCGTCTGCTGGGTGGCTCGCTCGGCCTGAAGCAGGATTTCTCAGGACCCATGGCGAAGCAGCACCGAATGTTCACGCTCACGGTGGGATGTCTCGCGGCCGCGGTCGAGTACGCGCTGCGATTCACGCTCATGTCGCTCGCGATCGCGCTTGCGGTCATCGCGATTGGAAGCGCGTTCACGTTCGTGCGGCGCACGGTACGCATCGCGCGGGCGCTCGAGAGCCGGACGCGATGATCGGACGACTGATCGCCGGGTTCGCGAAGCTCCTGACCGGAGCGACGGCGCACTGGACCGCGCCGCTCAGTGACGCGAGGCAGCGGGTGTATTTCGCCAACCACTCGAGCCATCTGGATTTCGTGATCATCTGGGCCGCGCTGCCGGCGGCGCTGCGCGAGCGAACGCGTCCGGTCGCGGGCGCCGACTATTGGATGAAGGGCAAACTGCGCCGGCGGCTGGCCGACAACGTGTTTCGCGCCATCCTCATCGAGCGCGCCGGCCCGGCCGGCTCACCGGCGACCGCGACGCAGTCGATCCAGCAAATCGCGTATGGAATGGGAGACGACAAGAGCATCATCGTCTTCCCCGAAGGAACGCGCAGCATGGACGGCGAAGTGAAGCCGTTCAAGAGCGGGCTGTATCACCTCTGCCGCATGAAACCGGGTCTCGAGCTCGTTCCCGTGTACCTCGCGAACATGAATCGCATTCTCCCGAAGGGAGAGGTGCTCCCGGTGCCGCTCATCGGCCGGGTGATCTTCGGCGCGCCGATGTGGATGGAGCCGAACGAAGACAAAACCGAGTTCCTCACGCGCGCGCGTGCGGCAGTTCTCGCCCTTCAGAACCAATGACCGCCTTCTTCAACTCGAACCTCGGCAAGCTGGTGGGCGGCGTCGTTGCGCTGCTCGTCGTCGCCTCGTTGATCGGCTGGCTGCTTTCCGCGCGCGCGAAGGGCGACGCGGCGCGCGCCACCGTCGACAATCTCAACGCCCGCATCCGCGCCTGGTGGGTGATGGTCGCGGTCTTCGGCATCGCCATCGCGACGGGGGGCGTGGGGTCGATCATTCTGTTCTTCATCGCGTCGTTCCTGGCGATGCGCGAGTTCCTCACGTTGGCGCCCACCGCGCACACCGATCACTCGGTGCTGCTCTTCGCCTTCTTCATTTTTGCTCCGCTCCAGTACCTGCTCGTCTGGGCGCAGTGGTACGGCCTCTTCGCGATTCTCATCCCGGTGTATGCGTTCGTCGCGATCCCGACGCGCATGGCGATCTCCGGAGTGACCACTCGCTTTCTCGAGCGAACGTCGACGGTGCAGTGGGGGCTGATGGCGTGCGTCTACTGCGTGAGTCATACACCGGCGCTGTTGATGTTACAGGTGCCGGGATACGCGGGGTCGGGAGCAACGCTGTTGTTCTACCTGGTGCTCGTCGCGCAGATCAACGACGTCATGCAGTACGTCTGGGGCAAGCTGTTGGGCAAGCATCCCATCGCGCCGAACGTCAGCCCGAACAAGACCTGGGAAGGGTTCATCGGCGGAACGCTCACCGCGATGGCGATCGGCACCGCGCTCTGGTGGGCGACGCCCTTCACGCCGGTCCAGGCGGCGGGGATGTCGCTGGCAATCACGCTCATGGGATTCGCCGGCGGTTTGGTGATGTCGGCGGTGAAGCGTGATCGTGGAGTGAAGGACTACGGTTCGCTGATCGAGGGACATGGCGGCGTCCTCGATCGCATCGACTCACTGCTGTTCGCCGCGCCGGTCTTCTTCCATCTCACCCGTTTCTTCTTCGTGCCGTAGCGCTATTTGCCGACGCGACGCATCCGGTAGACGACGGAGCGGCCGTTGGGCCAGAGCAGCGTCGCCGTCCAGTGGTCTGTCGAATCGCGCGTGAAGGTGAAGCTGTTGCCCGCGCCTCGGTCGGGCGCGAACCGCACGCCAGTGGAGTCCAGCTTCGTGGCGACCCATCGTGCCGAACCTCCCTCGCTTGCCACGATGCTGTCGCGCAAGGTGATGGCCGAGCTGTCCGACGCCTGCCTGAAGGTGGAGTCGCTGAAGGACTGCATCGCGATCGTCGAGTCGTCCACGATGCGATAGGTCTCGTGGAAGCTGCCGCCATTGGGCATGCTGCCGCGCCACTTTCCCGAAAGCCAGCGCAGTCGTTTGAAATCGGCGACGGCAAAGTGCGCCGCGGCTTCCGCCACGGGCTGCGCGACGGGGGAATCCGCGCGGCTGGAGTCGGACCCACTCGCCCCCCGCTCGCCGCCGCACGCCGCCGCGATTGCCAACACGAACACGAAGCGACTATCGCCCGATGTCCTCATTCCACAGCTCCGGATGTTGCGTAATGAAGTCCTGCATCAAGGCGACGCAGGTGGGATCGTCTCGGACGTCCAGCTGCACGCCCCGGGATCGAAGATAGTCCTCCGGTCCCCGAAACGTTCGATTCTCGCCAATCACGATGCGGGGGATGCCGTACAACAGGGCAGCGCCGCTGCACATGTCGCATGGAGACAGCGTGGAATACAGCGTCGCGCGCCGGTAGTCCTCCGATCGCAACCGCCCAGCGTTCTCGAGACAATCCATCTCGGCGTGCAGCGTCGGACTGCCTTTCTGAACTCGCCGGTTGTGTCCTCTGCCGAAAAGCTGACCGTCGAGGACGAGTACGGAGCCGATCGGGATCCCTCCTTCCTGGAGGCCTTTTTTCGCCTCCTCGATCGCCGCGACGAGAAATGGATCGGACATCATTGGAATGAATTTGGGACCATCAGGTCACCAGCGTGAGCCTCTTCGAGGCGAGGCCCTTTCCCATCTACGAGCGGGGATGCACGATACAGGGATCACGAACTTCCATCCGAGGTCAGCATGCGCCGTATCGCTCTCCCACTTCTGCTTCTCGCGTCGACCCTTGCCGCACAGCAGCAGGCGGGCTCCCCGATCCAGTACCCGAGTACGCGAAAGGTCGACACCGTCACCAACTACTTCGGCTCCCCCGTCGCCGATCCGTACCGTTGGATGGAGGAGATCGAGACGCCGGAGGTTGCCGCGTGGGTGAAAGCACAGAACGCGCTCACGATGCCGTATCTGGCGTCGCTCCCGGGTCGCGATCTGTTCCAGACACGCATCACCGCGCTGTACAATTATCCGCGCAGCGGACTGCCCTTCTGGGAAGGTGGCCGCTGGTTCTACTCGAAGAACTCGGGGCTGCAGCGACAGAACGTCTGGTACACGCGCAAGGCGCTCGACGGCCCGGAATCCATCGTCCTCGACGCCAACCAGCTTTCGCCCGACGGCTCCATCGCGCTGTCCGGCTTCGCTCCCGCCCCCGGCGGGAAATACCTGGCTTACGGACAGAGCGAAGGTGGGTCGGACTGGGTGACGTACTACGTTCGCGATCTCGGGACCGGCAAGAATACCGCGGACACGATTCGCTGGGTGAAGTTCAGCGGCGCGTCGTGGACCACCGACGGCCGAGGCTTCTTCTATTCGCGCTATCCGGAGCCCCCGAAGGACATGGCGCTGAAGAACAAGCTCGAGAACCAGACGCTCTACTACCACCGCGTCGGAACGCCGCAATCGCAGGACGTGAAGATCTATGCGCGCCCGGACAATCCCTCCTGGTTTGTCTTCGGAGGCACGGACGAGACCGGGAAGTACCTCTTCGTGTCCACCTCGAAGGGCACCGACAAGAACGAGCTGTACATGGCGGACCTCGGCGATCCGATGCGTCCGAACGTCTCGGCGGCGATCAAGCCGATCGTCACGGGCCACGACGCCAACTACAACCCCCTCGGCGTCGCCAATGGAAAGCTGTTCATCCAGATCGACAAGGATGCTCCGAACCGCAAGATCGTCGCTGCACCCGCATCGAATGCGTCACCGGCAAACTGGACCACCGTCATCCCTGAAGGCGAGATGCCCATCGAAGGGGCGTCGCTGATCGCGGGAAAGATCGGGGTGCTCTCGTTGCAGGACGTCGCGTCGGTGGTGCGCCTCTACTCGCTGGACGGAAAGCTCGAGCGCGACGTGCAGATGCCGGGGCTCGGTTCGGCCAGCGGGCTGGTCGGCCGCTTCGACCGGCCGGAGCTGTTCTACGCGTTCAACTCGCCTACGTCGCCGTCGACGGTCTATTCGTACGACGCGGCGGCGAACGCGAGCAAGCCGTTCAATCCGCCGCGGCTCACCTTCGATCCATCCAGGTTCCTGACCGAGCGTGTTTTCTATAACAGCAAAGACGGCACGCGTGTGCCGATGTTCATCACGCGTCGCAGAGACCTGGCGAAGGACGGAAACAATCCGGCGATGCTGTACGCATACGGCGGGTTTGCGATCACCTCGACTCCCGGCTTCAGCGCCGGAGTGATCGCGTGGATCGAGCAGGGCGGCGTGTACGCGCTCGCGAACGTCCGCGGCGGGGGCGAGTACGGAGAGAAGTGGCACGAGGCGGGGATGTTCGAGCGGAAGCAGAACGTCTTCGACGATTTCATCGCGGCGGGCGAGTATCTCGTGCGTGAGAAGTACACCTCGCCGTCGAAGCTGGCCATCAACGGCGGATCGAACGGCGGCTTGCTCGTGGGCGCCGTCATGACACAGCGTCCCGACCTCTTCGCCGCCGCGGTGCCACAGGTCGGCGTGATGGACATGCTGCGCTACGACCGGTTCACCGGCGGCGCCGCGTGGGCCACCGAGTACGGCTCATCGAAGGACTCGACCGCCTTCAGGTATCTTCGCGCGTACTCGCCGCTGCACAACATCAAAGCCGGCGTGTGCTATCCGGCGACGCTCGTGACGACGGCCGACCACGACGATCGGGTGGTGCCGAGCCACTCGTTCAAGTTCGCCGCGACGATGCAGCCGTTACAGGCTGCGACCCCCGGCTGCACTCGTCCGGTGCTGATTCGCGTGGAGGCGCAGGGCAGTCACGGATATCGGCCGCTCGATCGCAGGATTCAGGAGCAGGCTGACATCTGGGCGTTCGCTGCTCAACATACTGGGATGACGGTCAAGCCTCAGCCTGTAACTCCCTAGGGAACGGGGAACGGGGAACAGGGACAGGGCCAACTTGTCCCCCATCCCCGTTCCCTAATGTTCCAGCACTCGTATGCGCGCGAGCAGCTGGACGTCGGGATCAACCTCGATCCGCGCAACGGACCCAGTGACCGGCAGCACGACCTTGGTGAACAGTTGGGCGGGCACGCCGATCTCGACGCGACGCGCATTGCCATTCGGGTCGATCAGGGAAAGCCGCAGCGGGAACTGAAAGAGCCCGAAGCGTCCGGACTGCGTCACGCCGAGGGACAGCGACGTGAGCGCCGAGTCGCTCCAGGAAACGTCCATCTCCGGGTAGCCGGGACGCCTCAGCCACTGCTCGAAGAACACATCGAGCCGCTTTCCGGACGCGCCTTCGAGCGATGCCTGCAGGTCGCTCGTGAGCGCGGTGCTGTGCTTGTGCTTGAGATAGTAGTCGCGCAACCCGGTGAAGAACGCCTTGTCGCCCAGCTCGCCGCGCAGCATGTGCAGCACGAAGCCGCCCTTCTCGTAGCTGTTCCGGTTCAACAGATCGAGGAGGTCCCGCGAGATCGTATCGATCACCGGTTTCTTCGGAACGTCGCTCGTGTCGTCGAGAATCCGTGTGCGCATGCGCGCCATTTCCGACCGGAACGCGCTGTCACCGTGGGCCTTTTGCGTCCAGAGCGCCGCGAAGTAGGTGGCGAATCCCTCGGACAGCCAGAGATGCGGCCACTCACGCTCCGTCACGGCGTCGCCGAACCACTGATGCGCCGTCTCGTGCGCGATCAATCCTTCGCCAACGCCGCCGCGTCGAAAGGCACCATCGGAATAGAAGATCGCCGTCGCGTTTTCCATCCCGCCGAAGCGCGTGGCGGACTGCACGTGGGCGAGCTTCTCATAAGGGAACGGTCCCACCTCCGACGCGAAATACCGGACGATGTCGCCGGCCAAAGCAAAATTGCCCGGCATGGTGCTCTTCAACTCAGGCGCGAGATAGACCGACTGCTTCACGCACCGGCGCAGCTCGCTCAGCCCGCACGCCGTGTCGCCAAGATCGATCTTCGTGAGCGGTCCGGCGCCGATCACCATCAGGTACGGCGGGATCGGCTGCGACTCGCGCCAACGCGTCATGGTGCGCGCGGCTTTGCCGTTCCCCGTGGTGCGAGTCTCGACCAGCGATCCATTCGCGATCACCGTGCGGCCGCGCGGACCTCGGACGGTCCAGGTCACGGTCGCTTTGTCGCTCGGGTGATCGACGCTCGGAATCCAGAAGCGCGCGCGGTTGGGCCAGTTGTCGCCGAAGTATGTCCAGCGGCCGAGGCTATCCCTGCGCACGATCAGCCCGTCGGTGACGGCGCCGCCATACAGAATCCGCACGCGGAAGTGGCCAGTGTCGCCACGCGGGAGAGAGATCGCGATGGTGGAATCGGTGCGCACGAAGCGGCGCGTGCGCTCGTCGAGCGTGACCCGCGTGACCCGCAGCTTGCGGAGGTCGAGCACCAGGCTGTCGACGCGAGCGATCCGTTTGACGGTGAGCATGGCGTCGCCCTTGATGACGGAGCCGGTGTCCGGCAGCTCGATGGTGAGGGCGTAGTCGAGCACATCGACCCCGGGACGATACGGGTGCATCTGCTGCGCGATGAGGCCGGCCGGCAACGTCGCGGCGCATGCCGCGATCAGTAAAGAACGCATGGTATCAACTTGCCAAGTCCCTTGAAGATGCGGTAGCCGATTTGCATGTTCTCTGCCCCACAAGAATGGGAACGAACATGGTACAGAAGGCGAAAGCGAGAGCCGCTAAGAAAAAGGCGACTTCGTCCCCCAAGCGCGCGGGAAAAAAGCGAAGCTCCCGCAGCAACGTTTCGTCCGCGCCATCCGCCAAGCAGCAGTTCCTCGACTCCCTCGAGCGCGAGGCAGCGACGACCCTGAAGGTGCTCCGCGCGCTGCCGTCGAATCAGTCGGACTTTCGTCCGCACATGCGCGCGAAGTCGGCGCGAGAGCTGGCGTATACCTTTGTCCTCGAGCAGATGCTCATCACGAAGGCCCTCACCGACCAGCTGACGTTCAGCGGATCAGGCGGCCTCCCGCCGGCGCCGAACGATCTCCAGGCGATCATCAACCAGTTCGAGGGAGACCAGCGGACCTTGTTGGAGCTCATCAGGAAGACGCCGGACGCCCATCTCAATACCACCGTGCAGTTCCCGACCGGGCCGGGGCAGATGGGCGACTGGTCGAAGATCGCGTTCGCGTGGTTCATGCTGAGCGACCAGATCCACCATCGCGGACAGTTCAGCGTCTACGTGCGCATGGCCGGCGGCAAGGTTCCGTCGATCTATGGTCCGTCAGCGGACGAGCCTTGGCGCTGAACGTCCGCAGCTCGCGCTGTTTGAGCCCTGGTGAATTCGCTTGTCACTGACCTGACAAGCTGTCCACTGACAAGCTGAGCCGCACGACCGACGTCGCAAACTCTTAGCAGGGTGAACCGGGCGGCGCGCCCATTGCAAGCACAGCCCGGCAGACGACTCACGGAGACGATGTGGCAGAGGTACTCGTAGCCTTCACGGCACCGACACGCAGTACGACCGGCGACCTCTATTGGCCGCGCGCGTTGGGTCGCGTCGCGGATAATGGTCTCTGGGAGGCCTGGATCGAGTTCACGAGAGCGGGCGACGACGAAGTTGTCTGCACGGCGCGTGAGACGGAACAACCGAACCGCGCTGACGTGGCGTATTGGGCGCAGGGTCTCACTGACATCTACCTCGAGGGCGCGCTTGCGCGCGCGCTGCGGCCGACCCCCGCAACGGTACACGAGAATACGCCGCAATTCGTCAACTCGGCTCCTCGCAGCATTCCGCGCAGGCCCAGCGGCATTCCGCTCGCCGGTCGAGTCGTGCTGGACCCGTTTCTGACCTACACCGAAGGGGAAGAGCTGCTGCGCAAGCAGCTCCACGCGCTGTCGCACGACCATTTGCAGAACATCGTCGAAGCGTACCAGTTCACGAACCCGGGCGAGCCGGACTGGGCTCGGACCGCGTCGGAAGCGGCTCTCGTCGGGCGCATCATCGACCGCGTGCGCGAGCGCTTCGCCGCTAGCGCGCCGGAAATGGGATCGGTGGGGGAAGCCGGTCGGCAAAGCGCCACGGCGGAGGACCAGCCCGCGTAAGAGGAACGTTGGCGAGCCGGGCCCGCACCATCGTGATCGGCATCGCGCCACCCTGCAGCACGGCGTCGTGGAATTCGCGATCCGTCATCTTCTTCGAGTCCACCAGCTCCCTATGCAGGGCGCGGAGCTGCAAGCCGCCGAGCATGTAGCCCGCTTGGTATAATGGAGAGTACTGGCCACCGAAGGAGCGCCGCACTTCGCCCTCCGCGTTCGCCCGCTCGAAGTTCACCGTGTCCACCAGGAACTGGATCGCCTGCTCCGGTGTCATCTTTCCCAGATGAAAGTTGAGGGAGAAGATGATCCGCGCGCTGCGATGCATTCGCCAGAACAGCGCGCCGATGCGATCCTCGGGCGACACGTGAAAGCGCCCCGTGTCCCACAGGAACATCTCCCAGTACAGCGATTGTCCTTCGTTCCAGAATGGGGTTCCGAAGAGACGGCGATGCGAGTTGTACCGCTCGAGCATGAACCCCTGCAGATGGTGTCCCGGATTGAGCTCGTGGAACACGGTGGCGTGTGAGAAATGCGGGTTGTTGCCTCGCATGCTCATCAGCTTCTCCTCGTCGGTCATGTCCGCCGTCGGATACGAGACGAGGATGTTCTGTCCGCCGAGGAAGAATGGAGAGACGCGCTGCTGTTCCGGCGGTATCATCTCCATCCGCCAGTCTTCCTTCGCGAGCGGAGGGATGGTCACCCAGCCCCCTGAATCGAAGAACGCTTCGGCCTGGCGCGCGAGATCACGGATGACGTCCGGCTGTTTCCCCGGTTCGACGTAGGTGTTTTTCACCTTCTCCATCGCGGCTTTCCAATTGTCTCCGAAGCCCATCTGCCGCGACGCCTTCTTGATCTCGCTCAGGCTGAACGCGTACTCCCGCTCGGCGATCGCGATCAGCTCCTCGGGTGTGTACGGAATCATCTCGTAACGCAGGTCTTCCTTGAGTCCGTCCGCGCCGATAGGGTCGCCCACGATGGGACCCTGGTTCTGTCCGGGCTGCGCATTCGGTGGAACGCCGACGACGCGCTCCCGCAGTGTGCGCGCGTAGCGCACGAGCGCCGTGTCGAGCTTGCGATACGGGTCGCGCGCCCACCATGAGAACAGCGGGTCGTACCCGTCATAGAAGCGGTACCACGCCGTCATTCCGCGCCGCAGCTCCTCGATGTTCTCGGCGGCACGGTTGGCGACCGTGCGCGAGACACGCGGAGGTGGCGCTGACGTGCGGCGAGGCGTCGGTGCTACCGTGTCGGTGGCAACGGCCGGACTCGTGGCGGGACGATTGGTGGCGGGCTCGAACAGGGCTCGCAAACTGTCGACGTTCTTCGCGACCTCCGACAGCCTTCGCGCGAGAGCGGCCTGATCGATGCTTTCGAGATTCCGCCGCGAGTCCTGCAGTGCCAGCAGCCGGTCGGTGAACGGCAGCAGCGCCGATGCCTCGCCGCGCAGCTTGATCTGCCGATCGAGGAGTGCCAGCTGGTGCTGCAGGTAATTGTCGAGCAGCACGTAGTCGACCTTGCCTTCCTGGCCCAACTGCTCGAAGTCGAGCTCACGCAGGCGCGCGCGCCACGCGTCGAAGAATTCTCGCATCCGCTGGCGCTGCGCCGGCGAGTACGCCGCGTCGTAGCGGCGGTTCAGCGACGCGAGATCGGCGGTGAATCGGTCGACGACGTCGGCCAGCTCGCTGGCGGGCCGCGCAACGAGCGTGCGGAGCGTCGGGACGGACGCCAATGCGCGGTTGTCTTGGGCGTCTAACTGCTTCGCCCATAGACAGACTACGAGTGCGGCAATGGAGGAACGCTTCATGGATGCGGGCATTCAGTCGGAAGAAAGTAGGACATCACCGCACTGCGGCCTCTGCGATCCTCCGCGTCCTCGGCGGTAATGCTCTTTTGCTAGCCAAGAGGGCGGCTGGTTTTGGAAGCCACCCAATTGAGGAGCATGAGGGTCGGGACGAAGAAGGGGAAGATCCCGTACAGCGTGTCACTCACCGAGTGCGAGTGGCGATCGATCGCGACAAACACGTTGACACAGAATGCCGCCGCTAGCGCTGTTGCGACGAATCCCTCGACGGATGTGGGGCGGTAGATCCAACCCCATGACTTGAACCACGCGCGACGCATCGTGTCTCTCCGGTATGAGTCCACTTTACGGTATAAAGTGCAACCCACCCCGTCAAGCGAATGAGTTCCGCTGCCCTGGCTCCTAAGGCGCGATCTGATCCGTCGGCCGTTTTCTCCGCGACATCGCGACCGCGACGGCGACCCCCGCCGCTGCCCCGCCGCTCACGCCGACGTTCGTACGATGCCAGATGAGCTGCTGGATCGCGGTCGACAGGAACGCAGTGAGTACGGCCGCCAATACCACCATGCCAATCGTCTTTGCGACCCAGGCTCCCCGAGACTCCGTCATCCTGTGCTCCGGCGTTCGAGTCGTGCTACGAGTTACCCATCATGTGCAGATACTCGGCATCCCACGCGGCGGGAATGCTCTCACGCGGCGAGTAGGGCCCCGGCTCGTACCGCCGCGAGAAAATGCCCTGCTGGCTGCGCTCGCAGATGTCCCAATCCTGACGATTGGTCACGTCCCAGAAGTCGATCGCGTCCTGAGGATTGAACTTCGGATCGCCTTCGTTGCGCGGGCTGAACATCCACTCCGATTCCACGATCGTGTGCGTGACGTCAACCGGCGTGAGCATGTAGTAGTTCACGTAGTCGGGATGCACGCTCAAAAACATGTTCGGCATCAGCGTGTAGTAGTACGCGCGCTTCACGTCGTCGCCAGCGAGGTGATCGCTCACCAGACGACCGCAGGCGCGACCCGTCAGCGTCGCACTCTCGTTGGGCGCCCGGATCTCCATGTAGCCGCCCAGGAACGGGCCGGATGTGAGATCGTTGGCGCCGCTGGTGTAGGGAAGCACCGTCGAGAGCTCGGGATGAATCATCGGACAGTGCAGGCACTCCGAATAGTTCTGAAAGACGAGCTTCCAGTTCGCATTGACCTCATACCGCACGCGGTGTCCCACTTTGAGCGTGGGCAGCTCGAACCGCGCGAGCCGGCGGAGCATTGCCCCGAACCACTCCTTGAACGGCTGTGGCTTCTCGCTCACGTTCACGAACACGAAGCCCTCCCACTCGGCGATCGCGGCTTCGTGCAGCGGATAGTTCTTCTTGTCGAACCCCTCGACCTCGTTCATGTGAGGCGCGCCGATCAGTCGGCCATCGAGCCCGTAGGTCCAGGCGTGGTACGGGCACTGGATCGTCTCCGAGAGCTGCCCTTTCACGTTCTGGCAGAGCCGTGTTCCGCGATGTCGGCAGACGTTGAAAAAGGCGTGGAGATCACCGGCGCGGTCGCGCACGATGATCAGCGATTCGTCGGCGACGGTGCGCAACTGGTAATCGCCCGGCTTCGTGAACGCGCTGACGCGTCCGACGCAGCTCCAGTGCGACGCGAAGATGCGCTCGCGCTCCAACGCGAAAATCTCGGGGGACGTGTACTGCTCGCGCGGCATCGTGTGCGCGCCCTGGCGGTACGACTCGACGGTCCGGTGAAAGGAAGCCATGGATGCAAGATGAGGTCGTCGTGCGCCTCGCGCCACGGTAAGTTGACGAGTCACACTTCGAGAGGTCCTCATGCGCCGTGTCTCCATCGCACTCGCCCTCTCCACGCTGCTGTCCGCGGGCGCCCTGAGTCAGGACGACACCACGCCGATTCCTCGCGAGCTGGCCCTCGCGCTGATCAACGACATGCGTGGAGTTCCGACCATCACGGTTGGGCGGCCGCCCGACGGGTTCATGCGCGAGCTGCTCCCGGCGAACGCGCGAGTCCTGGGAGGAGTTGCGTATGCCGAAGGCCCACGCGGGTCACGCACGTTGACCACCGTGATCGCGATGCCGGACAGCGCGGAGCCAGGCTTGGCGAGACTGGAAGCCTCCCTGGAGCGCGCCGGCTGGAAGCAGCCACCGCTGCCCGGCGGGTCGCGGGGCGGCTTCGTCTCCTTCGGCGTCGGGGGCAGCAATCCGGCGTTCTCTCTGTGTCGCGATTCCAACGCTCTCTGGCTCACCGCGAAGCCGCGCCAGGCGGGCGGCTCGACGGCGCAACTTTCCTTGACGTCCCGGCGCGGCAGCATGTGCGACGAGGAGCGCATGCAGTCCATGTCGCGATTCGACCGTGACGAGGTTCAGCTGCCCACGCTGCGCCCGCCGCCGGGAGTGTATGCTCGGGGCACCGGAGGCGGGGGTGGTGGCCATTACCGTGAAGCCGACACCGAGCTCTCGACGAAAACCAGCCCAGCCGACTTGGCGGCGCACTTCGCCGGTCAGCTGCGCGAACAACAGTGGATACTGGGAGCGCGCGTCGCCGATTCCAATGTCGTGGTGCAGATGGCAAGCAAAAAGGATGATGCCGGCCGAGCCCTCACTGGCGTGCTCGGCGTCGTCGCCACTGCTGGTAGCGACATCCGCCATGTGTGGATCAGAGTTGTACGCGAGGGCCCCGAGCGCGATTAGGACGGCATTTCAGCGTGATACGCGAGGGCACCAACCGCGATTAGGACGGCATTCTTGTGGGCCAGTGCGCCACGACGTCGAGTTGTCGCGCGAAACGCACGTGAGGCGGGTCACTCGGCAAAGTGATTCCGGCCGCGACGGCCATCGTGTTCTGGTCGATGTCGACCGACGCATGCTGGAGGGGCCACGGCTTGTGCTCGATGTCGAGACGTAACACTTGGCTGCCGCTGAGACTGAAAAGGGAGTATCGCTCGGTGAGCCAATGATCGAGCGATCCAGCCGGAGACTGGTAAGCGGGACCACTGGGACGATATCGAGCCCGAAACTCCGCAGGCGCGGCACCCCCGTGCATCCGACGGCTTGCGTAGTGCACCACATCGCCCTCGCGCCGCTCCAACATGCGGGCGTGGAAGTAGGGAAGTCCGGTCGTCGTGCGCGCGGCCATCACCGCGAGCCAGCTCGCCGCGTCGAGACTGAAGAACCACACCCCCGGACGTCCGCCATGACGCACATAGGTGCGCACGTTCAGCTCCGGAAAGTCGGTTGCCGTCGGTATCGGCGGCGCGAGCAGCGGCCGCACGCGCGTCATGCGAAATGGAGTGACCGCCACCCACGCCGAATCATCGAACAAATCGAGCTCGAGCGCGGGAGGCACCAAGGAACGGACGTCCTCGACGCGGACAGGCCAATGCAAGAACGCGAGGTCCACCCACTGCATCCGCAGCGCGTAGGTCATCCCCAAACGTAGCCCTGACCTTGAGGGGGGAGGATCGTGCTCGGGCGTTCCTTCTTGCACCGAGTTTGCAACGACGGGTCCGGCGGCTGCGAACGAGCCGCTGAGGTCGTCATCAATACTCGGAGAAAACTCAATGTTCTGGTCGCGCTTCTCGCGTCCGACGGTATCCCTCATCGCGGCGGCTGCCCTGGTCGCCGCATGCTCGGAGAGCCCCACCGCACCTGAGCTCGCGACCGGTCCGCGTCCGCAGGCGAACCTCACGAGTGGCATTTCGCTCCCGCGCGTCGTGGTCGTCTTCAAGGACACCTCTGGCGTTCCCGCGCAGGGGCTCGCCCTGATCGCATCGCTGGGTGGCACTGTCAGCGGCTCGTTCGGGGACATCGGCGTCGCATTTGTCGACGGATTGTCCGCGGCGACACTGGCGCAGGTGCGTGCGAGCGCCCTCGTCGCGGGCGCGTCATATGATCGCCTGCTCAACTGGATTCCCAATGTCCACGCGGTCGCTCCGGTCGACGCGGGAAGCGCCATCGCCATCGCGGGCGATCCATGGAACGCGCGCTATTTCGCCGACGGCACCGAGTGGGGCATGCGGATCATTCAGGCGGACAAAGCCTGGCGCGCCGGATTGCTCGGCACGCCCAGCACGCGCGTCGCCATCGTGGATACCGGCATCGACTACGGCAACCGGGAGCTGGTGGGGCTCGTGGATCTCGCCGCGTCGGCATCGTTCTCGAGTCTCATCGCGGACGCCGCGGGCAACGAGGTCGTCGTACCCGTCGAGCCTCAGCTCCCAGGTGACGCTCCGTACATGGACAATCACTTTCACGGAACACACGTCGCGAGCACCGTAGCGGCGAACGCGATCAGCGTCGCCGGCGTGACGCAACACTCCACGCTCATCGCGGTGAAAGTGCTGAACTTTCAGGGCAGTGGGACATTCGAGAGTGTCGCCAGCGGTATTCGCTACGCGGCCGGCGTCGCGCGCGCAAACGTCATCAACATGAGCCTGGGCGCCGAGGTGGATGGGAACGAGGACGGCGTGCCGGCACTTCTGGAACTGATGAAGCGCACCGTGAAGTACGCCGAAAAGCAGGGCACGATCGTGATTTCGGCAGCGGGCAACTCGAGCCTCAATCTCGACGTCGGATCAGTGGTCGCGACGCCGTGCGAGCAGAGCACGATCTGCGTCTCGGCGACTGGTCCGCTGCTCCAGCAGAACTTCGACCAGCCCGCGTTTTACACGAACTACGGGATCACGGCCATCCACGTCGCCGCGCCCGGTGGCAACGCCGATCCGAACGACGACACCAAATACCAGACTGAAGACCTGATCATCGGCGCCTGCTCGCGGCGGACGTCCGAGCCTGGCCTCGCACCGTGCAGAGCGAGCACGCAGGGGGTGGCGTACTTCTACGCCTACGCGGCGGGAACGAGCATGGCGACACCACACACCGCGGGCCTCGCGGCACTCATCCGGTCCGTCCAACCGACGCTGTCCGTGAAAGGTCTGCGGGACAAGATCCTGAAAACCGCGGACGATATTGGAGCCGCCGGACGCGATGTGTACTCGAACTACGGCCGCATCAACGCTTGGAAAGCAGTGGGTTCACCGTAACACCGCAGAACCACTCGCGACTCGCGGCTGGAACCCACGCCGCGAGCCGCTCCGCATCAACAAGCAGCCGTTCTCGCTCAGAGTACTATGCCTTGAGCGCGGTCCTCGCGGCGAGGTAGCCAGCTCCCCCCAAAACTCCGGGCCCTGGATGCGCACCGGCACCGCCGAGATACAGCCCGTCGATGGGCATGGCGTACCGTCCCCAGCTCGGCACCGGGCGCATGAAGAGAATCTGATCGAGGGTGAGCTCGCCCTGGGTCAACGCGCCCTCCGTCACTCCAAAACGTTCCTCGATGTCGACCGGCGTGAGCACGACGCGGTGTTGGATCGACGCCTCGAAGCCGGGAATGGCGCGCTCGATGGCGGCCGTCACGCCATCCTTGAGCGCGGAGGCGCGGTCCTTGTCCCAGGCCCCCGTTTTCAGACGATACGGCGCATACTGGACGCGGGCCACGATGACGTGGTGGTCGGGCGGCGCGAGATCCGCCCAACGCATGGTCGGCGCGAAGAACTCGATGTGCGGCTCCGTCGAGATCTCGCCGTACTTGCCGGCGTCCGCTGCTTTCTCGAGGCCGGTGGTCGTGGCCGTGAGGCTCACCGTCGAGGCAAACGTCCGCGCGGTATCCGCGATGTCGCCGCTGACAGCGTAAAGGACGTACGCCGTGCACCCGCGCAACTTCACGTTCTTCACGGCGAGCTGAAAGTCGGGATCGAGCCACGCCGGATCGATCATGCCGAGCAGTGTCCGCTTTGGGTCCGCGGTCGAGATGACGAGGGGCGCCGATATCTCATCGCCGCCGCTCAAGACGACCCCCGATACGGCGCCATCACGAACGACGATCTGTTCGACGCGCGCGCCGGTGCGAATCTCCACGCCGCGTTTGCGCGCGACGCCGGCGGCGGCCTTGGCGAAAGCGTCGGGAGCGTCGAGGAAGCGCTTGCGAGCCCGCACCGAGCCCCGCGGTGCACCGACCATATAATGAAGGAGGTTGAAAGTGGTCCCGCCGGAGCGCGGCCCCTGGCGCAGGTCGCGTATCGCGCAGGACGCGACCGCGGCCTTGAGCAGCTCGCTCTCGAAGGTGTCGTCGAGCAGATCCTGCACTGACATCGGCATCACCCGCAGAAACTCGGTCATGTCGCGCCGACCGAGTTTCCGAAGCTGCCGACCGACGGCGAGCAGCGGGAGCACCTCGCCGAAGGAAGTCGTGTCGATGTCTGGCGGCGTGAGCTGGTACAGCGCGCTGAGAATCGTCGCGAACTTGTGCAAGCGTTCGGCGAACGCGGGCCACCGCGCCGCGTCGCGCTCGGAATGCGGCCGGATGCTGGCCGGCGCGGTCTCCAGGGTCGTTGGCAGCACCAACAGCTCTCCGTCCGCCGCGGTCACGCTCATCGAGACGCTGCCGCCCATGGTTTGCAAGGCGCGAAGCCCAAGCGACCTGCTCACCGCCGGAGGCAGCCAGCCACCATCCTCGCTCAGTGGTGCGCGAAAGCCCGGAGCGAACTCGATGGTGCGCGTGTGTCCGCCGATTTCGTCGGCGCTCTCGAGGAGGAGCACACGACGTCGGCGTTTCGCGAGCATCGCCGCCGCCGTCAGCCCGTTCGGTCCCGCGCCGATCACGATCGCGTCGTATTTCATCGCGACTGCACCAAGGGTGGCGGCGGGGGAGGCGGAGGCGGGGGGGGAGGCGGAGGCCGGTGAGCAGGCGGCGGCGATGCGGACGCCGAGTGTGGCGCGTTGCTTTGCTCCACCAGCCGGCCGACGGTGGCGCGCAGCAGCGAGTACATGGACTCGGGGAAGGCGAGCAGGAACCGCTGAAAGCGCTGATAATCCAACGCGAACGCATTGGTTCGCTCGAGGGCGACGACGGTGGCGGTGCGACGACCGAAGTGAAAGAGGCCGTACTCCCCAACGACGCCTCCGCGTCCATGCGTCGCGACCACTGTTCCGTCGCCGAGCCTGACTTCGACGCGTCCCGACGCAATCACATAGACGTAGTTGGCGGGCGCGTCCAATTCACAGAGCACCTCGTTCTGCCCGAACGTCACCGCCTCGAACATGGTGGCGAGCACGCGCAGTTCGTTGGGCGGGACGTTGGAGAAGATGTCGCCGTGCACGAGCAGAGCGATCCGCGACTCGATCTCGTCGACGCCGACGGACTGCGACATCGCGTTGAACAGACGCGTCGCGCGCATCATGGCGTCGCGCCAGCGGCGATTTTCGGTAAAGGCGCGTTGAATCAGCACCGCCGGGTCGTCGAGGATGCGCGCGGCTTCCCGCATGCCCGACGCGAAGGCCCCATGTGCGCCGGCCCAGTGATACCGATACGTCGCCTCGCCGGCAAAATACAGGGAATTGCCCACGGGTTCCGCGAGCGCAGCCATGTCCTGCGGGGTCGATCCCACGGCGATGTACGTGTACGATCCGCGCGAGAAAGGATCGGTGTTCCACTGCGTGCGCTCGATGGACCTGGGCGCGGGAATCGAGTCACCGAAGATATCCCTGACCACGGAAAGCGCCCACGACTCGCACTCCGCCATCGGCATCTCTTCGATCCAGCGAGCAGTGCTGCCGCCGACCTGCAGGACGAGCGCCGGGATGTCGTGCGATTTCGTCATGCTCACGACCATTGTCGGCCGATCCTGCACGGGACGACAGAGGTACCCGAAGACGTACTGGTCCCGCGGCCAGAATGGCGACTCGTACCGCAGAACGACTTTCGCCAGCTGCCCCATGCCGAGGTTCGCGATGGCGCGCTGTTTTGCCGGGGACAGGGCGGGAACGAACTCCACCGATCGTTGCTTGAGGACGCCGAGCGGAAGCGTCACGATTGCGGCGTCGGCCGTGAAGGTTTCGCGATCGGTCAATACAGTGACCCCCTCCCGTCCGGTTGCGCTGTCGCGCGCGCCGTGCTCGATGCGACGCACGACGCGGCCGAGCCGTACGTCCAGTCCATCGGCGAGCGTCTCGGTGAGCGTGGTGAAGCCGTCGACGAAGACGCTATCGCCGTA
>Ga0070696_100000290_pt1 | contig 30401 bp, 22 predicted proteins | sample KBSK1253metaG_FD_65474 | JGI IMG/M metagenome (GOLD analysis project Ga0070696, IMG submission 65474) | Corn, switchgrass and miscanthus rhizosphere microbial communities from Kellogg Biological Station, Michigan, USA - KBS K1-25-3 metaG | ecosystem: Host-associated > Plants > Roots >... | reverse complement strand
GCTACAAGCAGCAAATCGCTTCCGCCACGGGCAATCAGAGTCTTGAGCCATGCATCTAGTTGAAGGGTGCTGGCCGGTTCGGAACCTTCGCGCTCGCGAAGCTCATTCAATTCGTTGACGATGCGGTCGATTTCCGGCGCTTCATCCATGCCAGTCTTCAATTCCAGCGTTTAGGCCCTGCGGAGAGTCAGAAGCGTAATTTCTGGAGGCACGCCGAGGCGCACAGGAGCGCCGACGGTGCCAAGGCCGCGATTCACGTAGATCGATGCCACGGCCGATGAGCGGTTCGGGAACAACGACCCGTGCTTCTCTTCAAATACGGAGGCGTTCGAGGCGGCGCGGTCATTCGGCGCGGGAGCGAACATCGGACGCTGATAGAGCCCCGCCACATAGTCCGTGATGAACCGCGCGGGACTAAGCCTGTGGTCAAGAATTTCTACCTGAATCTGTCCGCCATGAGTGTGGCCGGCGAGAGTTAATTCGATGCCCAGCTCCGCGGCACGATTAAACGCGTTGGGATTGTGCGAAAGGAGAATGTTGGGCATATCGCGGCGCACTAGCGGTTCCACATGCTGGAGGATCTGCACTCGGCGGCCGCCTGACGTGCGTTCGCGCTGATAATCGACGCCGATGAGATTGAACGACGCCCCCTTAAAATCGATTTGTGCATTTTGGTGCCGCAGCAGCCGCATTCCGGCCTGCGCGAAGAGGAACTGGGCCTTGTCTTCCGCACGAGCATAAATTTCGTGATTGCCGTTGCAGCCCCAAACGCCCAGCGGGGCGCGCAACCCTTTCACTTCGTCGATGCAATCGGCGATTGGGTCGCTTGCGCCGGTAATGAAGTCGCCCGTCACGAGAGCGAGGTCGGCGCCAAGATCGTTGGCCATGCTGACGGCGCGGCGAACTTGCAGGCGCGGCATGTAGCTGCTCAGATGAATGTCGCTGATCTGCACGATCTTCATGCCCTCGAGCCCGGCGGGCAGGTTGGGCACGGGGATTTCGACGCGCTTCACTTGATAGTCCAGCCGCTCGGCGGCAAAACCGTACACCGCGGTTAGAAACGGCCCGGCTCCGGCGAGCGCGGTGGCCGTCTTGAAAAAGTAGCGGCGCGACGGGTTGGGAAGAAGCTCCGCGGCGGCTGGCGTTTCATCGTGCGGAGCCGCAGCCGCAGGAAGAGCCGTGGCTGTTGACGGCTTCAGACTGGCCTTAAGCAAGAAGGCGGCGCGCAGCCAGGCCCAGATGCGGTCGATTCCGCGCACACTCTTTACCGCCAAGTATGCGAAGAGGGCACTGAAAAACCATAAGCCGGCGAAAACCGCGACCATGTTGCCGGTCGGAACTAGGTAGCCGTGCCGGCCCACGCGGAAGCTGTCCGCCGTCGCAGCGATAATCAGCAGGAGCACCGTAACGTAAATCAAACGCGCCGCTACGCGAAGGCTCTGGCTACCCCAGTTTGACGTAACCCGCCAAATGGCGCGATACCAGAAGCGCTGGGAGAAAAATAGCAGTCCGAGGACGCCGAGGCCAATCGCGCTACGCACTAAGAGCCAAGTCCAATTCAAGTGGAGTATCCCCCCAAAAGGTAAAATATAAGCTTAGCACGCCTGCCCCGCAGGATTTTCCATGACGCCGGCAAACGAACTGCATAAGATAACCCGGCCAAACGGACAGGTGTTGCCTGTCGAGGCGGGAAACACTTGTGCGCGCGGTGCGTCAGAGAAAGTGTGCCTGCCCGGGCCAGCCCAAAGCAGGCCAAAAACAGGTTCAAACGCACGAAAAGATGAGGAGAGAAACGATGAAGAGTCTTAGCAGATGGGGGAGCCTGCTGGTTGCAGCAGTGCTCGCAGCAATGCCTGCATTGGCGCAGGAAGCCAAGCAGGCTGCACCGCCAAAGCCCGCACCGAGCCCGTCAGAAGCGATCCTGGAGTCTTGGAATGACATTGGAAGAAAGTTGATTGCCATTGCCGAGGATTTGCCCGAAGACAAATACGATTACAAGCCGAATCCGGACTCGCGGACGTTTGTTGCGCAGTTGATCCACGCTTCCGCTTCGATGTACTACTTCACGGACCCCGCGCAGGGGAAGAAGCCGCACCTATCTGATGATCCGAAGCGCGACGAACTTCAAACCAAAGCCCAGATTGTGGCTTTCGTAAAAAAATGTGTCCAAGACGGCGCGGACGTGATCAAAGCGAAGGGCGACAAGGGTATGAACGAAAGCGTTGCCGCTGGGGGGCCGCGCTTGACTCGTATCTCGGATCTCGCCTACGGACTGATGGAGCACTCTGGCGAACACTATGGCCAACTCGTCGTCTATTACCGCGCGAATAGCCTGGTGCCGCCCGAATCGCGGCCCAAGAAGTAGCACGTCTCGCGTCGAAGCTGGATCGCACTCTATTGGACTGGGCACGAGGGTACCTCCTTGTGCCCATTTTCTTATTTGCGCTTAAATGTCCTACGAGGTTGCGGCACCGGCCGCGCCATTCTCCAGCATAGCGACTAGTTGGTTGGAGTCGCTTGTCGGCGGCAGGCAGGTTTGTCCGGCGCAAACCACTGCCAAAGCTTTGTCAGCGGGGAGATGCGGCAAAGTTTCCTTGAGAGCGCCAGCAAGATGGAGCTTCTGCGTTTCGGGCGTTACCCGGAGAACAGATTTGCCGAAACGGTAGACGCGGCGGGCTGATTCTTCGAGAGCTAGCGCGGCGGGATCATCCGCGCAGCCGGTGATGACGACTTGCAGGGGATGGCGAGCGAAAAGCGTTGCGGCAAGTCCATAGGTCGCGGCAAACATCCCGTATTGCGGCGCGATTCCAGCGAACGCTTCAAGAGTTTTCTTAGCAAAGTTGTAATACCGTTCGTCGCCTGTGAAGGCGTGCATGCGAATCAGGGCAATCGCCGCGACGGAATTTGCCCCCGGCGTGGGTGCATCCTGGAACGGCTTGCGGCGAACGTCGAGACCGCCCATGGGGGCGGCATCGGACGGTCGATCGAAAAACCCCCCGCCTTCTGCGTCGCCGTAACGAGTGATAGCAAGGTCCATCGTTTTTTGCGCGGCGGCAAAATAGCGCGGCTCGAGCGTCACCTCGTAAGCGTCCAGCAAAGCCAATACGCTGAAAACCTGGTCGTCGAGTGAGCCGTCGAGCGCAGGCCCTCCGAGGCGGTGGCCGAATCCACGGGATTCACTCCAGACTTCTTTCAACATGCGGTCGAGAGTCCTAAGGGCGAACTCGCGGCAGTCTTTCGCCAGCCCATCATTCAAAAGCACGCGGGATGCTTCCAAGTACGCAGAGATAAACATTGCGTTCCAGGAAACATACATGGTCTTGTCCACAAAAGGGGTCTGACGCTGAAGGCGCGCCTCCATCATTTTTCCTTCGGCTCGCAATTTTGTGGTGACGATTTCGTCCGCGTCGCGCCCCAGAGTCTCCGCTATTTCTTTGAATCCACGCGCGATCCAGAGCACGTTTTTGGCTGGATTGTGGTGCATCTCGCCGTGAGCTTCCACATCGTAATAAAGTTCGATCACACGAGCTTCTTCGGGCGTAAGGACAGAGCGAACCTCGTCAAGCGTCCAAGTAAAGTAGTCTCCATCATCGTCCAGCGAATAGTCAGCATCCTGACTGGCGTAGAAGCCGCCGTTTTCCTGGTCGGACAGAACTTCGTTCACCCAGCCGATAATTCCATCCGCGGTTTCCCGCAGGAGAGGGTTCTGCGTTACTTGCCAACCGTGCAGGTAATTGCGCAGCAGTTCGGAATTGTCGTACGACATTTTCTCGAAATGCGGGACGAGCCAGCGTTCATCCACCGAGTAACGATGAAACCCTCCCGCGAGCTGGTCGTAAACCCCGCCGCGGGCCATCTTTTCGAGCGTCGTCTCGATCATCGCCAGCAGATGCTTTTCTTTTGTTTGCTGATAGCGCTCCAGGACCAGATCGACGGCCGATGAATGTGGAAACTTCGGCGCGCGGCCAAAACCGCCATTCTTGATGTCAAATTGCTGCGTGACCGAAGCGATTTGCGCATCGACGACGCCGGGGTCGAATTCCGCCCGCGCGCCCGTAAACACTTCCGCCTGAGCCACGGCATCCGCCAAATGATCCGCCGCGCGAACAAGCTCGGCTCTCTTGTTCCGGTAGGAATCCGCCACCGCCAGCAGAATTCGCCGGAAGCCGGGCCGTCCCATTTGATCTTCCGGCGGAAAATACGTGCCGCCGAAAAATGGTTTTCCATTGGGCAGCAAAAAACCCGTAAGCGGCCAGCCGCCCTGGCCGGAAATCGCGCTCACGGCGGATTGATAGCGCGCGTCAACGTCTGGACGCTCGTCGCGGTCCACTTTCACGGCCACAAAATTCTCATTGATAATCTTGGCGATCTCGGAGTTCTCGTAACTCTCGCGGTCGATGACATGGCACCAGTGGCACCACACCGCGCCAATATCGAGAAGAATGGGCTTGTCTTCCGATTCCGCGCGCGCGAAAGCCGGATCCCCCCATTCGTGCCAGTCGATCGGCTGGTGCGCCGCCGAACGCAGGTAGGGGCTCGCGGAATCCTTAAGACGATTTTCAGGATGAGACGGCACGAGAAATCCTTTCGCTTCACGAAACGCTGAAGGCAAGCGAAGTTTTTGATGAGTGCAAATGCTGTCGGAACAGAAGCGCGAGCCGCCGGACCGGCTACTGCACGATGTCTCCAGGACCGGTGTCGCGCGGGTCAATCGGCTTGCGCCCGGCGAAGCCTTCGTCCTGCCGGTGGTAAAAGCGGATGCGGTCCTCGCCGAGCTTCCAGCAGAGATAGACGTCCTCGTTGTCAATCACGGCGGGAAAATCCAGCAAGCCCACGTCGAGGTCCTTGATGACGCAGCCGGTTTCGAGAATGCGGTTCAGCGCGGTTTTCAGGGATTCGGCGAGCTGCGTATGCTCCACTCGCAACGCGGCTAGTTTTTCGTAGGGGACGATCACGCCGCCCATCATCATGATCCGAGCGGAGACCGCGGAAAGGTCGTGTTCCAGCCCTGACAATTTCTTGCGGCAGTCCATGGCTTCCACGAGAAATGGTTCCAGGTCCCGTCGGGCGCGCTCCGCTTCGGTGAGCGTGAAGAGCCGCGGCTCCGGTTCGGGCGTGTCGTCCTGTCCCTCTTCGTCGTCTTCGTCTGCCATGGGGTGTCCGTACTTTCTGCATCGATTCTGCGCTACTTAAATTGATGCTAACGCAAACTCATCGCGTGGTCGAGCGCAATGCGCTCTGGAGGGAGGCACTGCATGGAAAGCGTTCCACTATCCGCCTATAAACACCATGGTGCGCGAGGGGGGCACGAAATCAGGGGCGTTGATGCGGTGTCCTTCTTCCTTCTCATCGACGACTGACCGAACGAAACTCACCACGTCCTCGTCTGTCGCTCCTTCCCGGAGCAGCCCGCGTAAGTCGTGATCATCTTTGCTGAACAGGCAGGTTCGCAGCTTTCCATCGGCAGTCAGGCGGATGCGCGAACAATGGCCACAGAAGGGTTGCGTCACCGGCGCAATCAGGCCGATCTCGCCCGGAGCGCCGTCCGCGAAGCGGTATTTTCGCGCTGTTTCGCTGCGCTCGTGAGGAATTTGCACGAGCGGCCATCGAGCGTGGATGCGCTCGTGAACTTCGGCGGCAGGCACGACAAGATTGCGCCTCCAAGTCCGGTCGGCATCGAGCGGCATGAACTCGATGAAGCGCATGATCACGCCGCGCTCGCGGGCGAATTCGGCAAACGATTCCACCTCGTCATCGTTCAGGCCGCGCACCAGCACCGCGTTGACTTTGGCCGGAGCCAGCCGGGATTTCTGTGCAACGTCGATGCCGTGCATCACGGTGCCGAAGGATTTGGTACGCGTGATGCGTTCAAATCTGCCAGGATCGAGCGAATCGAGGCTGATGTTTATGCGGCGCAGCCCTGCCTGGATCAGCCGCTCGCACCGTTCGGCCAGCAAGTGGCCGTTGGTGGTCATCGAAAGGTCTTCGACGCCGAGCGCATGAAGGCGCGCGATGTAGTCTTCCACCCCCGCGCGCACCAGCGGCTCTCCGCCGGTGATGCGAATCTTGCGAATGCCGAGGCCCAGAAAAATGCGGGCAAGCCGGTCCAGTTCGGGCCAGGAAAGAATTTCGTCATGGTCGCGGTAATTCTCGGGATCGGCGGAGCGGCAGTACATGCAGCGGAAGTTACAGCGGTCCGTGATTGAGATGCGCAGGTCGGTGATTTGCCGGCCGAATTTGTCTTGAAGGGTCATGGCACGATTTTCTGTTTGAACGCGACCGCCTGAATTCCTTCTCTCCACTCCCGTAAAACAAAAAGCCCCGATCCAACTGCTTGGAATCGGGCGCGCGACGGAAATACACATATTCCCGTCGAATCGCTCCTTTCCAAGTTCGGGAGGCCCGGGCGTTTCCACCCGAACCCTCAGCTTCGCGGTTCCTGAAATCCACAGCCAAAGCATCGTCCCTGCGCCGTAGGCTTTCTCTCCGGTAGACAACAGGGATCAGAGTTCCTCCCTAGTGTATGCCTGTGCGAAAAAGACTGCAATTAGGTAGAATCTGCTCCTGCCAACTGCTCTCAGGGCGGGTCGGTTCTACTCTTGCAGCCACAAACAAATTGAGCCACCCCACGTGCACGTGGATAGGACGATCTCCCGATTTGCCACTTGGTGGAAATCCAAAGGCGTTCCAGATTAGCATTGGGTCACTGCCGCGCCATGGTCCGCAAGCGTAAAATCATCGTCTACATCGCCACGAGTGCCGATGGCTTTATTGCCCGGCCCGACGGCTCCTTCGACTGGCTCGACCGTCCTCGTCCCAAGGGCAACTACGGCATGGGTGCGTTCTATAAATCGATCGACACGGTCCTGTGGGGCAGGAAGACATGCGATTTGGCGCTCGACTATCAAAAGAAAGGCGTCAGCGGGACGGCCTTCGATACAAGAGTTAAGAACTACGTCTTCACCCGCAGTCTGCCGCCATTGCCTGCGCCCGCGGGGGTGGAGTTCGTAAACGAACCCATCAAGACGTTCGCAGCCCGTCTGCAGGCGAAGAAGGGGAAAAACATCTGGATGATGGGTGGCGCTGGCATCATTGCGTCGTTTCTCGACGAAGGAGAGATCGACGAGTTCATGATTCACGTGATTCCCAAATTCATAGGCGAAGGCATTCCATTGATTGCGCCCGGCCGTCGCACCGTGCCACTAAAACTGCTCTCCTGCACGAAATTCACAGACGGAGTGGTCAAGCTGCACTATGCCGTCCCTAAGTAATCTTCAGCAACTCCTTAAGACATCCGGGATTCCCGGCCCATGGTGTGTGATAGAGTTTTTGCCACGCTATGCGGATCTTCGTTCTCGGGGCCGGTGCGACCGGCTCCCTTCTGGCAGAACTGCTCCAACGTCAAGGACATACCGTCTGGTGCGGCGACCGTGATCCCTTACGGGCGCGCCGCTTTCTGGGCAGGAAAAGCACCATCGCCGTTTCGGAGGTGAACGCCCGGAATTTACGAGGGATTGTGCGCGCGGCGCGCGGTTGCCAGATCATCGTCAACGCCTCGGCGAGCGTGTTTAATCAGATTGTGATGCGAGCCGCGCTGCGCCTGCGCGCGCATTATGTCGATCTGAGCTCGCACCTTACGCGCAATCCCTTCAAAGCAGAACAGCTGTCCTATGCGAAGCGCTTTGAAGAAAAAAACAGAACGGCGCTGATCAATGCAGGCGCGGCCCCCGGTTTAACGAACCTGCTGGTCAAGCGTGCGGCGGAGATGCTGGACGATGTCCACTCCGTGCACATCCGCCTTTATGAAAGCGCCGAAAGCGACGATCCGATTTCGCAGTGGTCGCCGGAAGGCTCTTTCGATGAAGCCATCTCCAACCCGCGAGTCTATCGCCACGGCAAATTCCGCATGGAAAAACGTTTTGCGGAGCTGGAGAAATTTCGGTTCCCGGATCCCATTGGCGCCGCCAACGTCGTTCTCGCCGCACAGGATGAGGTCGCCACGCTTCCTTACTACATTCCCATGCGGAATATGGATGTGAAAATCGGCGGAAACGAGTTCGACCGCCTGCGTCGCTGGTTCAAGCAAGGAAAATTATCGAAGTCGCGCGGCATCGTCCGCCACCGGTTTCCGCATACTTCTTCGCCGCGGATGATCGCCAGGCTGATCCGCCAGGGCGTACTGCAAAATGCGAGGTTCTCGGCGGCAGTGCTCGTGCGCGGAGTAAAACACGGTGCAAAGGAAGATCAGCATCTGCTGATTCGTACGGACGCTGTGTTCCCAACGCTCTACCAGATCCGCCAGCAGGGCCGCTACTCCACTCCCGTCGCCTACGCTACCGCCCACGCCGCGGCGCTTTTCATCAGGTATTTTCGCCGTGAGGAAGCCGGCGTGTTTGCGCCGGAAATGCTGCCGGCCGAAACGCGCCGCGCTGTCGTCGCAGGTATTCGATCGCACGGCGTGAAGATCACCCAAAAAACGACGGTCATCAAGCACGACGGCGAGGACGATGAAGAGTTCTGACCTTCGCCGCTGGCTCGCCGGCGCTTACGGCCGCGCCTCAAACACCAAATTGAATGGCGTTTGCGTGGCCCGGCGGAATCTCGTGAAGCCGCCGCTCGTAACGACTGCCTTCAATCGCTTCTCTCCCGCTTGGGCGCCAAGCGCCAGTCCCACTTCCTGCGACAGTGACGCGGGCGTGCACAGAAGTGTGGAAGCTCCGTAAAACGCGCGGCCGATGGGATTGAGATTGTCCTCCAGCTTATCGCCGGCGAACGGCTCGACGATCATCCACGTCCCGTCCTTCTTAAGCCTGCTGTGCACATGCGCCGATGCGCCGGCGGGATCGCCCATGTCATGCAGGCAGTCGAAAAACGTAACGAAGTCATAGTCCTTCCCCGGAAAAGACTTCGCGCTGGACACTTCAAACTTGATGCGATCGCCGACTCCGGCATCGCGCGCGCGTTGCTTGGCGGTCTCGATCGATTTGTCATGGTAATCGAAACCAGAAAACTCGGATTTGGGATAGGACTTTGCCATCAGAATGGTCGAAGCGCCTAAACCGCATCCCACGTCCGCGACACGCGCGCCGCTTTTTAATTTCTCGTCGACGCCTTCCAGCGCAGGAATCCACGACGCGATGAGATTCGTGGCGTAGCCAGGGCGAAAAAATCGCTCGGTTCCGACAAAAAGCTCGGGGTGGTGCTCGTGCCAACCAAGTCCCTCGCCCGTCTTGAATCTCTCCGTGAGCAATTCCTCCGCCTTGACCGCCGCGAGTGCCACTTGAAACGCTCCCGGCATGAACGCGGGACTGTTGTCGTCCGCCATCGCAAAGGCTTGTTCTTCGCTGAGGTGAAATTTCACCGTTGCAGGATCGTACGTCACGTACCCCCCGGCAGCTTGCGCGCTCAGCCACTCGCGAACGTAACGTTCCGCAGTCCCCGTGCGCTTTGCGAGTTCCGCCGCCGTCTGCGGGCCCCCCGCAGCCAGGGCTTTGTACAGTCCGAGTTTGTCGCCAATGCGGATCAAGGCCGCGTTAAACGTGGCGCCGAAATCGACCAGCGCTCTGCCAAGAAACTCATTGAGTTTATCCGGGTTGATAGCCATGCATTCCTCCGTAAGCTAAAAATTGGCGGGCCGTGCAGTTGTTCTGGATTCTAGTCTTATGACGAGGCGAGTGGCAAGCCACCCTGGTAGCCGCCTCAACAGCAGCGGTTGGGACGCGAATAGCGGCGATTCACTTGCTCTACGTAAAACTCCTCCGCGCTGAGGGTGCGGCACTCCGCATCTTGCCTGCCTTTTGCACGCAAATAGCGTTCGTACGCGGCGTCGCCGCACCATTCCCGCAATCCGCGCCAAAAGCGGCGCGCAGAGCGCAAAGCGATTTTTGCGGATCGGCGCATCAGTCGTCTCCGTGAGCCGCGCCGGTAAATCCCGCAGCCCACTGCGTCGCAACATATGGCGCTTCGTGCAGAACCGCCTCACGCCGCCCGCTCAAAATCGCATACCACTGGATCAGCGCTTCGATCAGCAGCACGAGGATCATGAGTGCGAGCACTCCCGTAACAACGGCATCCAGCCGCTGGTTGAAGATTAGCCGCTGCGTCTCGGCAATCCTTGCCGCCGGAACTTGTCCCGCGGCAATCTGTGCGGCAAGTGAACTAGCTTTTGAAAGAAAACCCAGATTGGGGTTCGCATCAAAAATTTTCTGATAGCTCGCCGTCATCGTCACCGCGACCAGCCAAACCATCGGCACGAGGGTTACCCCAATCCACCGCAGGCGTTTCATCTTCAACAGAATCGTCGTAGCTACAACCAGCGCCACCGCCGCAAGCAACTGGTTCGCAATCCCGAAGAGCGGCCACAGCGAATTGATTCCTCCCAGCGGATCCACAACGCCTTGGTACAAAAAATAGCCCCACATTCCCACGATAATTGCGCTCGCCAGCAAAATCCCCGGCATCCATCCCATTCGCCCAAATGGTTTCCAGATTCTTCCTCCCAACTCTTGCACCATGAAGCGGCCCACGCGCGTCCCGGCGTCCAGCACGGTGAGAATAAACAGCGCCTCAAACATAATCGCGAAGTGATACCAGATGCTCAGCAGCCTCTCGCCTCCGATGGTGCTCGAAAAGATCTGCGCCATTCCTACAGCCAGCGATGGCGCGCCGCCCGCGCGATTTAGCAAAGTCTGCTCGCCCACGGCGTGCGCAAGATTGGACATGGTCTGTGGGTCGAGATGGTATCCCCACCCGCTGATCGTGGTGGCGGCGGCCTCCGCCGTTCCGCCCACTATGCTCGCGGGACTATTAATCGCAAAATAGACGCCCGGCGGCATCGCACACGCCGCGACCATGGCCATCACGCCGACAAAAGACTCCAGCAGCATCGCGCCATAACCGATCATCCGGGAGTGGCTCTCGCGGAGAATCATCTTTGGCGTGGTGCCCGAAGAAATCAGCGAATGAAATCCGCTGATCGCGCCGCAGGCGATGGTAATGAAACAAAATGGAAAAATCTTCCCCGAAAAAACTGGGCCAGAGCCATCGATGAATCGCGTCAGCGGCGGCATCATGATTTGCGGCCGGACAAACAGAATCCCCGCCGCAAGCGAAAAAATCGCTCCCGTCTTGATGAACGCGCTCAGATAATCGCGGGGCGCGAGCAGCAGCCATACGGGAAGCACAGCAGCGGCAAATCCGTACGCGATGATCAGGAAAGCGAGGGAAACGCCCCCGAACGTAAATGCTTGTGCCCACGACGGGGACGCGGCCACCCACTGCCCGGCCACCACGGCGAAGAGCACGAGCGCGACGCCGAACAGAGATGCTTCCAACACGCGCCCTGGCCGAATAAACCGCAAATACACTCCCAACAAAAGCGCAATGGGAACTGTCATCGCCAGCGTGAACGTCGCCCACGGCGAAGATTTCAGCGCGTTGACGACTACGAGCGCAACCACCGCCAGCAGGATCACCATGATCGCCAGCACGGCAAGTTGCGCAATCAATCCGCCGCGCGCGCTCACTTCCTCGCGGGCCATCTGTCCCAGTGTTTTCCCGTCGCGCCGGATCGAACAGAACAAAATAATGAAGTCCTGCACGCACCCCGCCAGCGCCGCTCCAGCGATCAGCCACAGCGTGCCCGGCAAATATCCGAATTGCGCTGCAAGTGTCGGTCCGACAAGAGGCCCCGGGCCGGCAATCGCCGCGAAGTGGTGCCCGAAGAGAACCCACTTATTTGTGGGAACGAAGTCGCGCCCGTCATCATGGATTTCAGCAGGTGTGGCGCGATTGTCATCCAGCGCCAGCAAGCGCGCGGCGATGAATGCCGAGTACAACCGGTACGCAACCATGTAGCAACAAACCGCCGCGACGACGAACCACGTGGCATTGAGCGGCTCGCCACGGTGCAGGGCGATCGCGCCCAATGCGCCGGCTCCGGCGATCGCCACACTCAGCCAAGCGATGAATTTTAGGGCGCGCTTCATTTCCCCGAGCTGGCGCGAATGAATTGCGCCGTATCCTGTTTCAGTTTCGCCAACGAGGGCAGGTGCGCATAGACCATGTGTCCCGATTCGTAGTAAGCCCCGCTCAAATGGTCCCTCAAGGAAGGATCGAGGCCAAGATGCTCGAACGTGTAGTCCGCCGCAAAAAATGGCGTGGCCAAATCGTAGTAGCCCTTCGCCACAAAAACGTGAAGAAAAGGATTCTGCGTCATCGCGCTGCGGAGCGTCTCTCCCACATCGACGTAACGATTTTCGTAAGGCTTGTAACTCCAGGGATACACGCGTCCAGTCAGAACTTCGTATGGCAGGTCGCTGTCGAATTTCAAATCACCGCGCACATAATCATTCAGGGTTGCGGTGTATGGCCCGATAATCGCCGCGATGCTCGGATCATATTCCGGCGAATCGCCGGCGGCATCGCGGTCAATGCCGGTAAAGCGCCCGTCGATCCGGCCGACCGTGCGCCGTTCGCTGCGCATCAGCTCTTTCGTGAAGCGCTCGATTTCCACCCGCATATTTGTCCGCTCGATATAATCCGTGGAAAGTCCCGTCAGTCGCGCAAGCTTCCGCACCACTTCCGCATGCTCCGCAGCCGGCAGCGCATCCCCCGCCATCAGCGCGGTTGTATATTCGCCTTTCGCAAAGTTTTGCGACTCCTCAACGGCCTTGTGCAAATCCGCCTGCAAGTCCGCGGGCAATTTCTTGTGGTACCAGGCAATCGCCGTGTACGTCGGCAAATAAAGAATGTACGGCAAATCATTTCCCGTATTGAAATCCGCAGTCTGGAAATTCAGTATCGTGGAGACCAGGATGATTCCATTCAAATACATGCCGTACCGCTGCTGCAGGTAGCCGGATAGGCCGGCTGCGCGCGTCGTTCCATAGCTTTCTCCCGCAAGAAATTTCGGCGAAGACCAGCGCTTGTTGCGCGTCGCGTAGAGACGGATGAAATCGCCCACCGACTGTACGTCCTCCTGGACGCCGTGGAACTGGTTTGGCGATTCACCCGGCGCGGGCCGGCTATAGCCCGTTGAAACTGGATCGATGAAAACGAGGTCGGTAACATCCAGGAGCGAGGCTTCGTTGTCCACCAATTTATACGGGGGCGGCAGGAGTGCGCCTGCGTCTCCCATCTCCACGCGCCGCGGACCAAATGCCCCGAGATGCAGCCAGACGGAGGACGAACCCGGACCGCCATTGAACGTAAACATGATTGGCCGCTTCGCAACGTCGCTGACGTCATCCCGCGTGTACGCCATATAAAAAACGCTCGCCTTCGGCGTGCCTTCCTCCGTCTTCATCACGATCATCCCCGCCGTCGCCGTGTACTTGATCTCCTGCCCGCCGATTTTCGCGGAATGTTTCGTCTGCACCACCTTGTCTTCCGGGGGCGCGGGCGTTTTCTTTTCCTCTTTCGGCTTCTCGGCGGCCTTCTCGCCCGGCTTTTCCGGCGGAGTTTGCTCCGTCTGCTGCGCGAAGGAAAACGCAGCGCCAAGCAGAATCAATGCCGCGCAGGTCAATCCCAGATAGCGATATTTCATCGGCGGTGCTCTCCTCTAATTAGACCGGCGGAAATGGCGGAACGGCCCGCGGCATCGTATTCGAGTGCGGCATCATCGTCAATCGATACAAATAGCTCCAATCCAGCGGCGGCGCTTGCGATTTCACTTGTGCCAGAGCTGGCTCGCTATAGAATGCTGGCACGACACTGCCATCTTTAGCTTTTAGGAGCATTCATGCGCCCAGCCCGTCCATGGCTCACCGTGTGCCTGAGCCTCGCCGCTCTTCTGCTGTCTTCGCCCGTGGCCAGCGCCCAGCAAAAAGAAGAGCTTCCTCGTCCGAGTACGCTTCCCGAGTTGCAAAAAGCCATGAAAGCCGTCCTCGACAAGCATCACTTGCCGGGCGCCGGCGTTGCGCTCGTCTCGAATGGCAACTTGCTCTGGTGCGGCGGACTCGGCAAAGCGGACATTGCCTCCGGTCGCGACGTTACTTGCGACACGGAATTTCGAGTCGGCTCCATCAGCAAATCCTTCGTTGCGCTTGCTCTCTTGAAGCTGCAGGAGGAAGGAAAAATCAATCTCGAAACGCGCTTGCAAGATGTGGCGCCGGAAGTCCCCGTCAAAAACCGTTGGCAATCAGCCAATCCCGTGCGCATCGTAAATCTACTCGAACATACCGCGGGATTCGACGATATGGAGGCGCCTGAAGTTTATAACTTCAACGACCGTTACGATTTTCCGCTTCTCGAAGTCTTTAAGGGCTTCCGGGAACCGCAAGACGTTCGCTGGCCTCCGGGGACGCGCATGTCCTATTCCAACCCGGGCTTCGGCATCGCCGGTTATCTCATCGAAAAAATCAGCGGCACGCCTTTCGATCAGTACATTCGGCAAACTATTCTTCGTCCCCTGGGAATGACCAATGCCGACTTTCCCTTCACCGATGCAAATAGAGCCCTCCTCGCCACTGCTTACGATCACGATCCGCCCCGTGCCTTACCTGGCTACCCGTATATTTATCTGCGCCCGGCGGGCGATCTAAAAGCCTCGCCCGGCGAACTGGCCAAGCTGGTGCAGTTCTTTCTGCGGCGTGGAAAGGCGGAGGATGCGCAAATCGTGAAGCCGGAGTCCATTATTCGCATGGAATCCGTCGAGACGACACTCGCTGCGAAGAATGGCCTGCGCCTCGGCTACGGTCTCGCGAACTATACCGAAGTCACCGGCGGCATCGTCACCCATGGCCACGATGGAGGGATCGACGGATTCATCTCCTCGTATCGCTACATGCCGGAACAGAATTGGGGCTACGTCGTGCTCCTGAACAGCACGCAATCGGGCCAGGCCTTGAACGATCTGAACAAGCTAGCCATTGATTTTCTGTCGAAGGATTTTCCCAAACCGCAGCAACCCGCAGTCTCGATTCCCCCTGCTGAGCTGGAAAAATTTGCCGGCTATTACGCGCCGCGCGCGCCGCAGTCCCAGCTCCTGTCCTTTATCGAAGATTTATCCGGCGGCCTCCGCGTCCGCATGATCAATGGAGTGCTCACACGCTCTGGTCTTTTCGGCAAACCGGAAAACCTGGTCCCGGTTGGCAAAAACCTTTTTCGTGGCGAAAAAGAACCCGAAGCGACGACGATTTTTTTCTCCGCTGGCTCAGGCAACATGGGGCTCTCCAGCCAGGGAATGGATGGTTTTTCCTACGGCGAGCGCACAAACATTGCATGGACGTATACGCGGATTGCGTTGCTTCTGCTCTGCATCGTCCTGATGGTGACTTCGCTGCTCTTCGCGGTCGTTTGGATCTTGCGCAAGCTTTTCGGAGGAATGAAAGGAGTGCAACATCTGGCGGTGCGGGCGGTTCCACTCTTGGCGACACTTAGTTTTATCGTTCTGGTCTTCTGCTTCACAAGACTTGGCGGAGCGGATACCGGAAAACTCACCGTCTGGACGTTCGCAATTTTCGCCCTCAGTATTCTCTTCCCTCTTCTCTCGCTTTGCGGGCTCCTCCTGGCCGTTGTCGTTCCCAAAAACCAAATTCACACGGGCGCCCGTATTCACTCGCTGCTCGTCGCCTTGGCCTGCTGTGTTGTTACGGTTTTTATCGCTTCATGGCACCTCATCGGCCTCCGCCTCTGGGTCGCGTGATCCCACAAGTCTGGCCGATCAACTACTCCGCGCAGCCGTAAAACCGGTTCGCGGCGTCGAGTATGCGCGCGAGCCAATCATGCGGGCGCTTTTCCGCCGACGGCAAAATGTCCCATCCCGTGAACACTACGACCATGTCGTATGGCGGCGCGACTAAAAGTTGCTGGCCGCCGAATCCGCGCGCGGTCCACGCTATATCCTCGGGCGTACTCCCGAAGGATTGCAGCCACCATTGGTAGCCATATTTCCAGTCGCCTCCGGCGACAGCCACGTGCGGCGATACGGATTCCTTGATCCACCTATCGGAAACGATCTCCTTCCCTCCCCACATGCCGCCCTTCAGAAACAGTTGGCCGATTTTCGCGAGATCGTGCGCCGACAAATAGAGTCCGCCCTCCGTGTCCGGCAGACCGGTGGGAGACTGTTTCCAGTAATAGCGCATGCCTAGCGGCTTAAAAAGATGTTCGTCCGCGTAGACATCGACATTCTTGCCGGTGACTTTTTTGAAGATATGCGCCAGAAGCACCGTCGCCCCGCTGTTGTACACAAACACCTTGCCCGGTTCGTTCGCCATCGGCTGATCGATCACGTATTGCGCCCAGTCGCGGCTCGCTTCCATGAGGTCGGCGGAGTTCTTCGGATCGTCGTACGGAAGATCCTCATGCCACTCGAAACCGGCGGTCATCGTCAGCAGGTCTCGCAGCGTGATGCGCTTTTTGCGGTCGTCAAGATTTGCGATCTTTCTAGCCTCGAAATATTTCACGATCGGCGTGTCCAGCCCCGCCGTGAACTCGTTCCGCGTTCTCGCGATTCCGATAGTGACGGATGTAACCGTTTTTGAAACCGATTGCATGGTGTGCATGTCGCTGCCCTGATAAAAGGGATGAAATAATGTGCTGAAATAATTGTAAGGGCCATGCATGTCGTGGTTCAGAGGGCCTTCTTTTTTGGCGCGTTCGCCATAAATCTGACCGTAGTCGTGTTTGTAGGACTTTTCGTAAACGGCCGTGCCACAGCGCAGAACAAGCATGCTGTCCACGAGCCCGTACTTGCCGCCGTCAAGATCGGCGTCGAAGGCGGCGAGTTTTTCAGGGTCGATCCCAAATTCTTTCGGGGAGCCCGTTGGCCAGTCTTTCGTGCCTGCGCGGTTTTGCGCAATCGCGGAACCGGAGATAAGGCACATCAGGAGCGCCGCTGCCGCAGCGCTCTTTCTCGCAAGCGTTCTCTTGCTAGTAAAATGCACTGCGCACATTTTCATCGTTTTTCTATTCCCCTTTGAATCTCAATCAGCTAATGAAGTAAATTTCAATAGCGGGTAGAGTTCACGAAATATTTTTGCAACTTCTCGCGGAAACGTTGCGCGCGCCGCCTCGGACGGCTTCATCTTCTTCCGCACGATCCATCCCTGAAGTTTCTTCCAATCCTCGGCATCTCCCGGCCAGCCTTTCTGCTGCGTCCACTCTTTCTTTTCGAGAGAGTACCAGTAACTTTCATAACGCCGCCCCAGCTTCTTCTTCTGCTGGGCGGGCCACTTCGGCTGCGCGAGGACACGCGGCTCTGCAATCTGGCCGAGCGCGGACTCCTTGCGTTTCGATCCGGTATAGATTCGAAAGCCTGCGGTCACGGCGTCGGCGGAGATTCCCGCGTAGAGCTGGCCAGTCTCGCCCTCGCCGGAGAACGGCGCGGAAACTTTCAGATACATTTGCGCGCGATAGGGCGTTTTGTCTTTCGCGAAACGAATATCGCGGTTGATGCGGGAAAAGTTCGCGCCGGTGCGGCCGGTAGTGTCGAACCGTGAGTCCAGCCGCAGGACTGCCGGGCTGAGTTCTTCCAGAAAGCGCCGCAAAGGTTTTACAACGAATTCTTGGTAGCGTTCGCGGTTTGCGTCCATCCACACTTTTCGATTGTTTCGCGCCAGGTCGCGGAAAAATTGAAATGTCTCGCGCGTGAAAATCGGCTCTGGTTTCGCCATGCGTGGCCCTCGATGCGGTTTGGTGGGGACAAGAGTACACGATTCCCAATCCGCGTCAATTGAACTATGCTGTGCGGCTTGCAGGGGTGAGTGACGGCTGTTCCCAGTTTACGTTTAGGCTGAATTGAGGGTGTGATGAAACAACGGAAATGGATTGTGACGGGTATTTTTCTGACTGGCGTGTGTGCGGCAGTTTTGTTCAGCCCTCCCGCATGGGTGGTGAATGCGGACGATACAAAACCCGCAGCGAAAACGGAGCCGTGGAAGCCGGAAGACGTCATCTACCAGGAATTCGTTTCTCAGATGCGGATTTCACCGGACGGGAAGTGGCTGTTGTGGATCAAGTCGACCGGTGACAAAGAAAAGGATGCGCGCGTTTCCAATCTCTACTTGTCGAGCCTCACGGACAACAAGGAGATTGAACTTACGCGCGGCAGCGATCGCTACTCAAATCCGCGGTGGTCGCCCGACGGCGAGCACATCGCGTTTGTGAGTTCGCGAGCGCGGGCGAAAGCCAAGCCGGATACCGCGCCAATGCAAATCTGGCTGATCAATCCGCACGGCGGGGAACCTTGGGTATTGACGGAATTGGCGCGCGCGCCGCGCCAAATCGATTGGCTGGACAAGGACACGATCATCTACAGCGCGGAAGAAGATCCGGCTCTCTACGAGCAGGAACTTAAGAAAAAGAAGGACGATTCGGAAGTCGTCGATGACGCCGAGCATGCCGCTCCGGTTCGACTGTACAAGATCGGCGTGAAGGACAAGAAAATCACGCGTCTGACTACGAACACGGATTGGATTGCAAGCTGGAGCATTTCGAAGGACGGAAAATTCGCGGTCGCTTCGCACGACAAGAGTCTGCATTACACATTCGATCAGAAAGTTCCTCCCATTGCCGTCCTTCACAACTTGAGTGACGGCACGGAGAAACAAATTTTTACGGAAGGGCGTGTCCGTCCGTTTGGGTTCGAGTGGGCGGCCGATAATTCCGGATTTTACGCGTTGGCGCCCTTCTCGACCGATCCGAAGTTTCTGACCGCGACGATACTCAAGGCATATTTCTATGATTTGGCATCCGGCAAAGCAACGGAAGTTCCTCCGGATTGGGAAAACGGCTTTGGTTTCGGCCTCGAACGCGCGCCAGGAGGGTTTGTCGCGCATCTCGCGGCGGGCAGCCGATTTGAAGTGTCGCGCTACACCGCGGAGAAATCGGCCTCGGGCTGGACTTGGCGCCGGCAATCATTGACTGGCGAACATGCGAAGAATATCCAGAACTTCGTGCTGAGCGAAGACGGAAAGACGATCGTCTATCAGTATTCAACAGCGAGCAAACTGCCGCAAATTTATCGAGCGCAACTCGACGGAACGACGATTATTTCACCGGCGCAGATCACGAAACTGAATGAAAAGCTCGTGACCGGGAGAATTTTTGCAAAAACAGAAGTCATCCGCTGGAAAGGCTCGCAGGACGAAGAGGTCGAAGGAATTCTTTACTATCCGGCGAATTACGAAGCAGGCAAAAAATATCCCGTGATTACGGCGATTCACGGCGGCCCGACAGGTTGGGACTCCGACGCGTGGGACGACAACTGGGCCTACCCCGTCAATCTTCTGACGCAGCGTGGCGCATTCGTGCTGCGGCCGAATTATCACGGAAGCGGCAACTACGGGCTGAAGTGGGTGGAATCGATTTGCTGCGGCAAGTATTACGACCTGGAGACGCCGGACATCAATATGGGCGTCGATTATTTAATTTCCAAGGGGATGGTTGATCCGGACAAAGTCGCGACGCTGGGTTGGTCGAACGGCTCGATTCTTTCGATCAGTCTGATCACTACGTATCCGGCGCGGTATAAGGCGGCGAGCGTCGGCGCGGGCGACGTGGAATGGATCAGCGACTGGGGCAACGTGGATTTTGGGGATTCGTTTGATTCGTATTATTTCGGCAAGTCGCCGATGGAAGATCCGCAGCTCTACATTCGTAAGTCCCCGTTGTTCAAAATGGACAAAGTACAAGCGCCCGTGTTGATTTTCCACGGCTCGGCGGACCGCAACGTTCCTCCGGCGCAAAGCTGGTCGTTCTTCCGCGCGCTGCAGTATTACGGAAAGGTGCCGGTGAAATTCGTGGTGTTCCCCGGAGAGCCGCACGGCCCGCAGAAGCTGACGCATCAGATCCGCAAGGTGGAAGACGAAGTGGCATGGTTCGATAAGTACTTCTTCAAGACCACAAAATCTGAAAACGAATCGCTCAAGAAGGAGTCCTTACTTGCTGATTCGCTGTCGCGTGAAAAGATCCAGAAAACCGGAAGCCTCTATGGAGTCGAGATAACCACATTAAAGATTCCTAAGAATAACAAGCCTTCTGCAAGCAGCACGGTGCGTCTGCAACCGGAAGCGAGCCGCATCACACCGGAACTTGTAAAGCGCGGCGATTTGAGCCTCGGAAGATTCGAGGTTACGCGAGCCCAATACGCCGCTTTTGATAAGAACTATAAGTTCCCAGCGGGCACTGAAAACTATCCAGCGAATGGAATTCCCTTTGAACAAGCCAAGGCTTATGCATCGTGGCTTCCGAAACTTGGGAATAACCCTCCATTCCGAATCGCGTATGAGGACGAAGTGAAAAGCCTTTACGAAAATCGTGGCGGAGAAAACGTGCTCGATTATTGGGCCGGATATGGTCCGAATCCGGAGGACACCGCAAGCCTTCGCAAATCGGCGGACACTCTGCCGCAGCCGGGCGGACTGCTGAAGGAAGTCGGCAGCTTTGCGGGAACCGGCGAAGACGGTGAAGAGCGTCTCTACGATCTCGGCGGCAACGTGGCTGAGTGGGTGCTGACGCGAGACGGCAAAGGCAAAGTCATCGGTGGAAGCGCCGACTGCCCGGCAGATCCGAAATCTGGCTGTGACCCGCAGCCAGAATATATTGGCTTTCGTGTGGTGCTAGGCATGGCAAAGCCTATGGCGGCTAAGCAATAGTGGGACAGTCATTCTTGCTTGTTTGCATTTTTCATTGCTCCAAAAAAGAGCACAGGCTAAAGCCTGTGCTACCAGATTGGCGCTTGCGGCGGTGCGGGGCTAGAGATAGCCTCGACGCATGAGCGAAATTACACCTACCAAAAGAACGAGAGTTACGCGGAAGCCAGACCGCGCGAATTACGACCGCGAAACGATTTACAACATTTTGGATCAGGCCTTTGTTTGCCACGTCGGGTTCATCGCGGACGGAATGCCGGTTGTCGTGCCGACAAATTATGTGCGTGTGGGCGACAAACTTTTTCTGCATGGCTCGACGGCAAGCAGGTTGATGAAGACGCTCGGGAGCGGAGCGCCGTTTTGCCTGAGCGTGACGCTGCTGGACGGAATTGTCTTTTCTCCCACGGCAACGGGACACTCGGTGAACTATCGTTCGGTTGTGGTCATGGGGAAAGGCGAGCCGATTGAAGATCCGGCGGCAAAACTTGCGGCGATGCGCGATTTCGTCGAATACGTGCTGCGCGGGCGTTGGGCTACCGTGCGTCCGCCCAGTGAGCAGGAACTGAAAGGTACGATGGTTTTGGCCGTGCCTCTTGTTGAGGCGTCCGCAAAAATACGTACGGGGTTTGCGGTAGACGACGGCAAGGAATACGCCGGGGGCGCGTGGACCGGCGTGCTGCCATTCAAGTGGATGCCAGGCGCGCCGATCGGCGATCCGCGAGGCGATGCAGCTATTCCCGTACCGGAGAGAATCCAGCACTACTCTCGACCCCAATAGAGCCCTCCCCCCTCCCTTTTTTTTGTAAGTGCTGATTCGAAAGGACTTAACTTTTCCATAAGTCTTTTGAAATCAACACTTACGAGCTTCTTGTAAGTGTTGATTATAAAGGGGTTGCGGGACTAGAAAGCAGGCAGAAGGCAGCATCCCCCGATGTATTCATTCTAAAGAGCTTAGAGAATGGACCGACAGGAGTGCCAGAAATGAAAAAGCGGCAGAAGGTCTGCCGCGCTTTAAGCTTACACAATGTCCTAAATTGAAGAATACCACAAAATGGGAAAAATGCAAGGGCTACTTTGAGGACATGCAGAGCTACTGGCGGGGCTGGGCAATGGCTGGCAAGCTCCTGTTGACGAACAACAGGAGTGTGATAGGCTCGCGTTTTCTCCTGTTGACCGTCTAAAGGAGAGCTGTCATCCTCCAACCTCCGATTCGTCGAGGGACGCTGCAAGCGCTTGAGAGTACGGCGGACTAGACTATGAGCGATTTCTACAAAACTCTGATGGGGCGTTTTGCGGCACTCTTCCGGCGGAAGCAGCTCGAACAAGAGCTGGACGCGGAGGTGCGGTCGCATCTGGAAATGGCCGTCGAGACGAACCTGCGTAGAGGGATGAGCGCGGAGGAAGCGCGGCGCGAGGCGCTACGCTCTTTTGGCGGCGTCGAGCAGGCTAAGGAACTCTATCGCGATCAGAGAGGACTACCCATGATCGAGACCACCCTTCAAGACTTGCGGTTCGGCTTGCGGATGCTGCGGCGGAGCCCGGGCTTTTCTGTCTTGGCGATTCTTTGCCTGACTTTGGGGATTGGTGCGAATGCGGCGGTGTTCAGTTGGGTCGAGGGGATTCTATTCCGTCCATACCCGGCGGTAAGTCATCAGGAGAGATTGCTGGCTCTTGGTGGAACGGAGCGCGGCGAAGCTGGCGGCACACCTCTTTCCTGGCCAGACTTCGTCGATTTGCAGAGGAGTTCCACGCTTCTTGACACACTTTTTGTGAGCAAGATAACGGGGACTACGCTCAGCATCGGCGACCGCGCCGAGCGCACCACGGGGAGCATCGTATCGGCGAACTATTTTGATGCTATTGGGGTTCATCCGATTCTTGGGCGCGGCTTCGAGCCGGGTGAAGACACGGGGCGGAACGCTTATCCTGTGACGGTGATCAGCTACCAGCTGTGGCAAGGACGATACAAGGGCGATCCACAAATCATCGGGAAAACACAGCGGCTGAATGGCGTATTGCACACGATAGTGGGCGTCACGCCGGAAGGATTTTATGGGACCTTCGTCGGCTGGGCGATGCAGTTTTGGGTGCCGGCGTCGATGGAGGAAATCTTTGAATCGGGCGGGTACAAACTGGAGGATCGCGGCGCGCGGTGGATTGAAGCGTACGGGCGACTCAAGCCCGGAGTGACTCGCGAGCAGGCGCAGGAGGAGACTTCCGCGGTGGCAAAGCGGCTGGAGGGCGACTATCCGGATACGAACCGCGGGCGCAGCATGCAACTGTGGCCATTGTGGCAAACGCCGTTCAATAACGCGCGCACGCTGCTGCCGACGCTCGAAATCATGCTTGCTGTGGTGTTTTTTGTATTGCTGATTGCGTGCGCGAACGTCGGCAACCTGCTGCTGGTGAGGTCGTTCGCGCGACGACACGAAATGACGGTGCGGCTGGCGATCGGGGCGAGCCGCGGGCGATTGCTGAAGCAACTTCTGACGGAAGGCGTGATCCTTTCGGCGTTTGGCGCGGCCGGAGGGCTGCTCGTCGCGCATTGGTGCCGGCATGCACTGGTGCTGTTGTTCCCGGCGCGGGGAGGGGTGTCGATGCACCTGCCGGGGGAAATCGATTGGCGCGTGCTGGCGGTGAGCGCCGGCGTGTGCGTGATCGCGACACTCGTGGTTGGGCTGGTTCCCGCGATGCAGAGTGGCGGGATCGATCTTGCCGGGGCGCTGAAATCCGATTCGGCGGGTGTGGTTGGAAGCCGTGGAAGAGCGTGGGTTCGATCGGGATTAGTTGTGGTGCAGGTGTCGCTGAGTTTCGTTCTGCTGGTGGGCGCGGGGCTGTTGCTGCAGAGCCTCCAGAGAATCCGTAATTCCAGCCCGGGTTTTTCGACGCATGGCGTGCTCTCCACTGCCGTGGATGTGGTGTCGGCGGGCTATGATGCGCAACGCACGAAGAATTTCCAGGACGAGTTGATGGATCGCGTGAAGGCGCTGCCCGGCGTCGAGTCGGCCGTTTTCGCGCGAGCCACGCCGCTGGGCTACGGAAGTTATTCTGAGAGCCCAATTGCCGTGGACGGCTATCAACCTCCGCCGGAAGAGCAACCTACCGTTGAGTACAACGAAGTCGGGCCGGACTATTTCGTGACCATGGGGATTCCGCTGGTGTCGGGGCGGGAGTTCACGCGCGCGGACGATGAGAAAGCGGCGCTGGTTGCCGTAGTGAATGAGACGATGGCCGGGAGGTATTGGCGCGGTAAAGATCCGATTGGCGAGCGGGTACAAGTGAAAGGCCGGTGGATGCGAGTGGTGGGCGTGGCGAAAGATTCCAAGTACCGGAGCGTTCGGGAGACGCCCAAGCCATTTTTCTATGTGCCGTGGCGGCAGAATTTCTCCGTGGGCGGTGGGTTGTATGTGCGAACTCCGCTGAGCCCTGAGACGATGGCGACGGCGCTGGCCCGGGAGGTGCATGCGCTGGACGGCAACCTGGCTCCGTACGAAATGATCACGATGCAGGAACAGGTAGATCGCTCGACATCGCCGCAGAAGGTGGCCGTGACTTTGGTTGGCGTGTTGGGTGGGTTGGCGCTGCTACTCGCGGCAATTGGATTGTACGGCGTGATGTCTTACGCAGTATCGCAGAGCGCACGCGAACTGGGGTTGCGGATGGCGCTTGGCGCGGACGCATCGAATGTGTGGCGGCTGGTGATGTCGCGCGGCTTGGCGCTAATCGCAGTCGGTGTATTGATTGGCGCAGCGGCAGCTCTGGGATTGACGCGGTTGATGGGGAACCTACTGTACAAAGTAAGCCCGCGCGACCCGCTGGCGTTTGGAGCAGCGTTCGCGGTGATGACGGTCGCGGCAGTGGCGGCGTGTTTCTTGCCGGCGCTGCGGGCGACGCGGACTGATCCGGCACGGGCGCTGAGAGAATAATCCTCTAAATTTTAATCTTGGTGTATGAGGTAGCGTTCCATGCGCGTAGCTGCAGGACTGGCTATTTTTTTGAGCCGGAGCCGGCGAAGGCGGTGGCTACGCCTAGCGAGATGAGCATGCCCCCGGAGACGTAGCGCTGGGCACGCATCCAGCGGGTGTTGCCGCGGAGGCGGCGGGCTACCGTGCCGGAGAAATAGGCCCAGAGGCTGTCGCTGAACGTTCCCATACAAGAGAAGAGGATGCCGAGGGAGAGGATTTGGGCGGCGACGTGTCCGCGGGATGGGTCAATAAATTGGGGCAGGAAGGCGAAGAAGAAGAGGGCGGTCTTGGGATTAAGGACGTTGACGACAATGCCTTGCGCGAAGACGCGGGTGAGGGTGGTGCGCGGTGCGTATGGGGAAGCGTCGAAGGATTCGTCGCTGCGGAGTTTTTGGACGCCGAGATAGATGAGATAAGCGGCACCGAGGTATTTGACGACGCTGAAGGCGCTGGCGGAAGAGACGAGCAGGGCGGAAAGCCCGGCGGCGGCGGCGGCGGTGTGGATCAGTGTGCCTACGCCGATGCCGAGCGCTGAGACCAGGCCCGCGTTGCGGCTGTGGCCGATGCTGCGGCCGACGATGTAGAAGATGGCGGGGCCGGGTATGGCCAGGAGCAGCGCGGCGGCACCGACGAAGATCAGGAGTGAGGCGTGGCTGGGGAACATAGCTGTTTAGACGGGCCGTCACGCGGCAGTGAGCAGGATGGGGTCGCGCTTGGTGATGACGATGGTGTGTTCGTAGTGGGCGGAGAGGCTGCCGTCGGCGGTGCGGACGGTCCAGCCGTCGCGGTCGAGGGAAACGCGGCCGGTTCCAGCGGCGATGATGGGCTCGATGGTGATGACCAAGCCTTCGGTGAGGAGATGGCGGGCTTCGGGATCGGCGAAGTTGGGGACGCTGGGCTCTTCGTGAATGGTGCGGCCAACGCCGTGGCCGCCTAGTTCGCGGATGACGTGGAAGCCGCGGCGGCGGACTTCGCGCTCGACGGCGCGGCCGATGTCTTTGGTGCGGTTGCCGGGGCGGGCAGCGGCGAGGGCTTGGCGGAAGGCGCGTTCGGCACAGTGAGCGAGTTCGCGGGATTGTTCAGCGGCCGGCGGGACTTGGATGCTGACTGCGGAGTCGGTGTGGTAGCCGTCCTTGACGGCGGTGAGATCGAGCTTGACGAGGTCGCCGGGTTGGAGGACACGATCGCCGGGAATGCCGTGGACGACTTCGTCGTTGATGCTGATGCAGACGTCGCCGGGGAAATTGTAGACGAGCGGAGGAGAGGATTTTGCGCCGTTATCAGCGAGAATGCGCGAGCCGATTTCGGAGAGTTCGGCGGTGGTGATGCCGGGGCGGACGGCGTTGGACATGGCGCGGAGGGCTTTGGCGACGATTTGGCCGCAGGCGCGAAGTTTTTCGAGTTGGTCGGCGGTGGTGATGGACATAGGACCTCGGGGGGCAGTTCAGGGAAGCAACGAAACGTGCACAGAATGAATTCTGTACCACCGGTCGCTAGTGGCAGCCGCAACCGCCGCCGCAGCAGCCCCCACCACCCCCGGAGGAGCCACTGGAAGGAGCGGAGGAGCCTCCGGAGCCGGCTGTGGCGAAGACGGAGAGTTGGATGGTGGCTTTTTTGCTGGCGCACTTGGGGCAGGAGATTTCCTGCTGCTTGTTGATGACGATTTTTTCGAAGTGCGTTTCGCAGTCGTCGCAAACGTATTCGTAGATGGGCATTTGGTTACTCCGCTGGATTCCCCTTCATTATAGCAGGAGCATCGCAAGGTAGAGAGTGAGGACGGGGCGCGAGCGGGCTCAGCTCATGTACAGGCCGCCGTTGGGGTTGATGGTTTGGCCGGTGATGAAGGAGCTTTGGGCCAGCAGGACAGCGATGCGGCCGACTTCGTCTACGGAGCCCGTGGTACCCACTGGGATGCGGCTGGCGATGTCTTTGGGGAGGCCGGCGATCATGTCAGTTTCGATCAGGGCGGGGGCGATGGCGTTGGCGGTGATGCCTTCTTTGGCGAATTGCGAAGCGTAGGAGCGGGTGAGGCCGAGGATGCCGGCTTTGGTGGCAGCGTAGTGCGGGCCGATGACGCCGCCATATTGCGCGGCGACGGAAGAGAGATTGATAATGCGGCCCCAGCGGGCGGAGCGCATTCCTGGAAGAACTCGTTGGGTGACGAGAAAAACGGAGGTGAGGTTTACGCGGAGAAATTCGTTCCAGATTTCTTCGGTGACTTGATCCGCGGGAAGAATCTTGGCGATACCCGCGTTGTTGACGAGAATGCCGACGGGGCCTAATTCGTTTTCCGTGATTTTGACCAAGCGCTCGACATCGGCGGAGATCGAAACGTCGGCTTGGACCGCGATGCACATGCGGCCTGCTGCGCGGATTGACTTGCAGACTGCCTCGGCGGCCTCCGCCTGGACACGGTAATTGACCACGACATCGGCTCCGGCACCGGCCAGAGCCAGGGCGATGGCCTTGCCAATGCCGCGGCTTGCGCCTGTGACCAGCGCGACGCGTCCGGAGAGTGTGCTCATCGGAAAAACTCCTTCAGGTGGTCATTCAAGTGGGTGGGGCAAGCCCCACCTCTACAGTGTAAATGCGTCTGGCTCCGGAGGACCGGAGCCAGACAGTATCTGCGGAGTTGGCAGGATGCCGTTAGATTGGTTTAGTCACCGGCGACGGCTTCGGTGGCCTTCTCGGCAGCGCTGGGTGCGGTGGCGCCATTGCCATTGGAGTGGCCGTTGCCGTTCGAATGACCGTTGCCACTCGGAGCGGCGCTGCCATTGCCGGTGGCCGGGGCGATGCTGACCGGCTTGCCTGCGTTGGCGAAATTGGCTGGCGTGGCTTTGGCGATGTCTGAGACTGAGCCGATTTGAACGACGGCCGGCTGGGGCTTCTTGAGAACGAGCTCTTCGTAAATGGCGCGAACTTTGGCTTGTTCCTCGAAGGCCTTTTTGCGGCGCGCGCGATCTTCTTCCGCGGCGGTCTGCGGAATGTCGTGTTCGAGGTGGCGGACGCGTGCGGCGTCATCGGAGTCAATCTTTAGAGAGTGCTCAAAGCTCTGGAGATTGACGCTCTTGCCCTTGGCATAGATTTCGTGCTTGCCGTGGTTCTTGTACCACTCGGCGACGGTCGCATTCTTGTGCATGTTCTCGATGATCTGACGCCATCCCACGCCGGTGTTGTAGGCGCAGAAGGAGATTTCGCCCTGCTGCGTGGCGTAGGGGATGATGCACATTTCGGTGCGGCGGAAGTCGTAGTTGAAAAGATCCTGGAACCACATGCCGGCGATGAAGAGGAAGTTCCACGGATCCTGGCGGCGCTTCATGGCGTCGTCAATCTTGCGATCCGGAGAGGTACGGCCATACTTGACGCTGGCCTTCTTGGTGAGCGCCCACGTCTTGTCAAACTTCTTGAAGAGAGCGGTCAGAGTAAGACCCTTGGGTCCTTGGAAGGGATGGTAGTTTTTGAGGAGCGCCATGGCCATCATGAAGTTGGAGAATTTCTTGCCGCGTGCCGCGTCGGTGATGGCGGTGACGTCCTTGGTGAGCTGTACGGCATCGAGGAAGCGCGGGACGGGCGCCCATTCCTTGGTCTCTTTGTTGATCATGAGGGCGGTGCCGACGCCGCAATTGGGGTGGCAGCCGCAGGAGAGCGAACCCCACTGGGATTCGTTGCCCTTGACCATGTCCGCAAAGCCAGCGAATGTGCTGACGAAAGAGATGGGGAACCAGTCGCGCGTAGGCTCAACCTTGCCGACTTGCGCGCTGACGTCCTTAGCGAGATGCGACAGAGTATAGCGCTGGCGGAGACGGCGCTCCGGAGTGATGTCTTCATCGCGGCCAGTAAAAGAAACCGGCTGAAAGCTGACGAAAGCGATTTTCTTGGGATTTTCCATCGCGAACTTGACGACGGAGCCGACCTGGTCGTTGTTCACATTGTTGACGATGGTGACGACTAGGACGATTTCGATGCCCGCTTCGTGCATGTTCTCAATGGCGCGGAGCTTCACGTCAAAGAGGTTGCCGATCTGGCGGTGGCTGTTGGCGTCGTTGCCGATGCCGTCGAACTGCAGGTAGGCGTAACGCATACCGGCGTCGAAGGCTTTTTTGCAGAATTCCTTGCTCTTGGCGAACTCGATGCCATTGGTGGCAGCCTGAACGCTGTTGTAGCCGATCTTGCGGGCGTAGGCGACGGCGTCAAGGAAGAGCGGGCTCATGGTGGGCTCACCGCCGGAGAACTGCACGGACATCTGGCGGCGCGGCTTGATCTTGAGCGCGTTGTCCAGGATTTCCTTCACTTCTTCCCAGCCGAGTTCGTGGACATAGCCGACCTGATTGGCGTCCATGAAGCAGGGATCGCACATCATGTTGCAACGGTTGGTGAGATCGACGGTGAGAACGGAGCCGCGACCGTAGCGAACGGTCGAAGAACCGTGCTTGTGGAGGTCTTCGTCGTTGTGCGCGGGAATGTCGCGGCCGGGGAACTGCTTTTCGATCCAGTCGAGGAACTTGGCATCGATGGCCATCATGTCTTCATAGTGGCCATGGATGGGGCAATCCTTGATCATCCAAATCTGATTGTCGCGCTCGATGATCTGCGCTTTGATTTCGCCGACTTTCTCGTGCATCAGATCGCGCCAGTCTTTCTTACCGGCGATGATCGCTTCACGCGCCTCTTTGACGCATGCAGGGCAGAGAGAATCGGTCTGCCGCGGGAAACCAAGCGTGGGCTTGGTCTTTTCCCAAGACTTTAGCAGCGGCTTGTCCGACCACTGCGGAGTGACGGAGGGATTCGGATTGCGCTTGTTGAAATATTGAATGCTGTTAAAAGTGACGGCGGCTGTTTTGCACAGCGCCCAGTCGAACGTTCTCAGGATCTGCGTTCCCACACGATTCGGCATAAAGCTCTAGCCTCGCTTTCAAAAGATGAAGCCCAACTGCTGACCAATTTGGATGAAAACCGAGCCCTTTACAGCCCCCCCGGGCTCTCATTTACCGTACCACTGCCCATGGTTACGGCCAATAAGTCTTTGTACTTGTATAGTTTGAAGGTAAGGGAGGGAGGATGCCAGTAGGAAGCGGCGAACGGTCGAAAAAGGGGGTTGAACGGCTCCTGGGTGCAGTGAACGGTAGTTTGGAGGGGGGCGGGAAGGGGGTTACTTCTAGGGCGAATGGGCTACAAGTTTGCATGTTCTGGGAGTTGCGGTGTTTGGAATGGGAAAAAACGCAGCCGCGCGATTACTCGTTCAGCGTGGGACGAATGACGGCGACTGCAAAATGGGCGAAGTGTGACGCGCCTTCATCGAGCTGGAGCCAGCGGACAACGCAGTGATCGGCGAGATATTTGGTCACGCGCGATTCGGGGATGCCCAGATGTTCCGCGAGTTGCGGCTTTAGAGAATCGACGCCGCGGCGGCTCGAGCCGCCGCGCAAAAGATTTCCAATGGCGATGCGCAGAGTCTGGCAAGCCTCAACGTAGTAGTAGCTGGTGAGATCGGAATCGGTGAGGACAAACACGCCTGGACCGACGGGCGCGTGATCCGCTTCGCTTAGCTTAACTGCGGGACACGTCAGCAACCGGCGAAGCTGCATTTCAAGAAGAGACAATCTGGAAGAGAGGCCAGGATCGCCAGAACGGCCGCGAACGCTCGGTCCCACTGGCTCGCCGAGCTGTTCGACGGGGAGCATTGGGATGGCGCGGCTGCCCACGCTGCTGGGAGGCCGGGGTTCGGTTGGTTCATCGAGCTCTGCCGTATGTAAATTTTTTACAGCAGTTGCCGGCTCCGAAGCACGGGCTGAGGAAATTGATGCCGCGCTTTTGGGAGCTTCGCTTTTCCGGCGGTTGC
>Ga0070696_100000289_pt1 | contig 30405 bp, 25 predicted proteins | sample KBSK1253metaG_FD_65474 | JGI IMG/M metagenome (GOLD analysis project Ga0070696, IMG submission 65474) | Corn, switchgrass and miscanthus rhizosphere microbial communities from Kellogg Biological Station, Michigan, USA - KBS K1-25-3 metaG | ecosystem: Host-associated > Plants > Roots >... | reverse complement strand
CGCGCCATCCAGCACGGTGTCGTTGAATGCCGGGCTCGAGACGACCAAGGACCCGCCGCCGAAGAAGCCGAGCCTCGAATGAATCGTCACCGGACCCGTTGAACCGTACAGTCTCGACATGACGGGCCGGACCCGGGCGCTGAACACGAAGCGCGACTCGATACCGGCAAGACCGATGCAGCGCATGCCGCAGATGGGTCCGTGATGAATGACGCTGTGGACCGTCACCCGCAGGGGAATGGCAGTGGGGTTGGCCGGATCGGGGGTGCCCTGCAGCGCCGCGCGGAGGTCATGGAATGCCTCAAAGGTCACATCGACTTGGGAGGAGTACCAACCGCGCCGAAAGCGATGTTCGACCACCCACAGATAAGGCGCCTGTTGACGAATTTGTTCCAGCGCATCGTCGGTGCGCTTCTCTACCGCGTAACCCATGAGCCAGACGATTGCGGGATACAGCAGGATCAGGGCGGCGATGACGGCGAGCGATACCTTCTTCAATACTCTCCCCCTGAACGTGGCGCTATTGCCGCGCTATCCTCCTCTGAGCTACGCCGATTGCGGGGCTTTCAGCGCCTCCAACACCGCAGCGGGACGAATCGGCAGGTGACGGATGCGCGCGCCGACGGCCGCAAAGATGGCATTGCCGATGGCGGGCGCCACCACGGTGGTCGCCGGTTCGCCCAGACCCACCGCGCCCTCTGTACTCGGCAGGAATTCGACCTCCATGGCGGGTACATCGCCCATGCGCAACGGTGTATAGGTATTCAGATTGGTATCCTTCACCTGGCCGTTCAGGAATTCCGTGCCTTCGTGCAGTGCCATGCTCGCGCCCCACAAAGCGCCGCCTTCGACCTGCGCCAGAGCGCCGTCCGGATGAACCACCGTGCCGGCGTCGACGACCAGCGTCAATCGTTCGAGAGTTACGATGCCGCTGCTGCGATCGACTCTGACGCGCGCGACACAGGCGACCCACGTCGGCATGGTGCGCTCCTGACCGAAGGTGGTCGCGATGCCGAGGCCTGTGTCTTTCGGCATCTCCTTCCCCCATCCGCCCTTCTCCGCGGCGCGCTTGAGCACGGCAGCCTGGCGGTGAGCGCCGCCGACGGCAAGCGCGCCGCCCGCGTTCCTACCGCTGCCATCGAGCAACCTGAGGCGAAACTCCACGGCATCCACGCCTGCCGAGCGAGCCGCCTCGTCCATGAAGCTCTCCACCGCCCAGTTGGTCCAACCGGGTCCCACCGAACGCAGCCAGCCCGGCCGAAACGATCGATTGGCCAAGTCATTCGACAGCGCGCGCACGCGCTGCGCACCGACCGTGTACCAGTGGTCGGCGCCCGAGATGGAGAATGGATCGTAGGGTTCGCCATTCACGCCTTTGGGCATGAACCCCGGGATCATCACCTGGGTAGGCCAACCGGCGGATGCGTGGTGCTGCATGCCGATCACCTTGCCCGTCGCGTCGAACGCCATCCGCAGGCGTTGCACCGAAGGCGAGCGGAACGAATCGAAGCGCATGTCGTCGGCGCGAGTGCAGAGCATCTTGACCGGTTTGCCCATGGCCTTTGCAGCCAATGCCGCCGGCACCGCGTAGTCGCCGTTCAGCCGCCGGCCGAAGCCGCCGCCCAGCAAGTGGGTGCGCATGATGACTTTGTTTTCACCGACGCCCAGCGCCTTGGCGAGCACGGGCAGAATCAGCGACTGCCACTGATTGCCCGTGTGGATCTCCCAAATGCCGTCTTTTTGCAACGCCAATGCGTTCACCGGCTCGAGCTGGAAATGCAGCACGCTGCCGGTGGTGTAGGTTTTGTCAATCGTCGACTTGGCCTTTGCGAAGGCTTCATCGACGCCTTTGTCTTCGACCACCAGCGCCCCGCCCGCGGGATCATCGATGAGTTTGCGGGCGTGATCGAGTACGTCCTTTTCCGATACTCGCGCCGTATCGTCGGATGTCCAAACGACTTTCACGGCATCGGCGGCGCGGCTCGCCGCAACGAACGAATCCGCCACCACCATGACCCACCCCGGCACGGTGCCGGACGGATCATGGAGCGCAAAAGCCTTGATGTATCCCTTGATACCTTGGGCTGCCGAGTCATCGATGGACACGACCTTCGAGCCATTGCGCGTCGGCGGGACCTTGGGCCGCGCATACACCATGCCCGGCACTTCGACGTCGATGCCATAGCGGGCGCTGCCGTCGGTCTTCGACGGTATGTCGATCGCCGCCGTCGGCATCCCGATGAGGCGGCGCTCACCCGGTTGTTTCACCGGCATCTTTTTGAGGTCGTCCGCCGAATAGCTGCGAGTCAGATTTCCGCGACGCACGATATCGGCGTAGCTCACCGAGCGGCCGCCGGCGCGCACGGTACCCGAGCGCGCGGTGCACACATCGGCACCCACGCCCAATAATTTCGCGCCTTCCTCGATCAGCGTGATGCGCCCCGCGGCGCCGGCCTGGCTGAACAGCATGAAGCTCTGTGATACCGACCAGCTGCCGCCGGTGACCATCAGCCCCCATTTCGGGTCCGTGTCCACATACGCCAGACGCACTGAATTCCAATCCGCTTCCAGCTCGTCGGCAACGATGCGCGCCAGCGCGGTGCCGACATGCTGGCCCATTTCTGCCCGGATGATGTTGACCGTCACCGCGCCGTCGCGGTCGATCTGATACCAAATGGTCGGTTCGAAGGCCGTGTCCGCGATCGTCGCCGCAGGATCCGCGACCGCGAGACTCGAACGTGCAAAGGCCAGCGTGAAGCCGGCGCCCGCGGCGCCGATCAAAAACCCGCGGCGTGACGTTGGCAGGGGTGAGAGACCTTTCATGGCTGCGCCCGCCTCTGTAGTTCCGTTGCCGCCAGCTTGATCGCCTTGCGGATGCGCAGGTAGGCCATGCATCGGCACAAATTGCCGTGCATTACCGCGTCGATGTCCTGATCGGTCGGATTCGGAAAGTCCTTGAGCAACGAAGCGGCCTGCATGATCTGTCCCGATTGACAGTAGCCGCACTGCGGCGCCTGGGTCAGGGTCCAGGCCTTCTGCAAGGGGTGCTGACCCCGCGGATCGAGGCCCTCGATGGTCGTTATCTGCGCATCAGTCACTGCGCTGACCGGGGTGATACAGGAGCGAATCGCGCGGCCGTCGACGTGCACCGTGCAGGCTCCGCACATGCCGATTCCGCAGCCGAACTTGGTCCCTTTGAGACCGGCGCTGTCGCGGATCACCCAGAGCAAGGGCGGATCGCCTTCGGTATCGACCGTGATGGTTTGGCCATTCAAATGGAGTGTCGTCATGAGTACGGACCCGGTCTATGAGGGAATTCGATCATGTGCCGCGGCTGTCCTTGCGGATGGCAGCGACCTCGGCTCGTACATCCCGCCATGCCGTTTGCTGCGTGCGAGTGCGGCGCAGATACGCGGCTAACTGCGCGATGTCCGCATCGTTCAATGCAGCGGAAAAACCCGGCATCATCACGTCGGGCAGGCCATCGGGTTTGCTGATTCCGCGCAGCACCACTTGAATGAAATTATTGGCATTGGGCGCCGTCAGCGCGCTGCTCAGCGCCAGTTCCGGGCGCAGGATCGGCGGCATCGGGCCGCTGTTGTAATGACACGAGGCGCACGCCGCCAGGTACAGGTGGGCCCCCGGGTCGATGGCCCGACGTCCATCCTGGGCGGCCGAACGCAGCGATTTCGCCACGATGTCCTGCGGATCGCCGGCGAACTTCACCGATTCATTGATATCGGCGAAGTAGACCGCGATGGCGCGCACGTCATGGTCCGGCAATTTCGCTAGACCATTGTGCACGACGTCGGACATGGAGCCCGCCGCGCTGCCGTGAAGTGCGGTACCGCCGGTCCGCAGGTACGCGTACAACTCGTCCGCAGTCCAAGGCAGCGGCGCAGTGTTGCCGGAGTTGAGCGCGGGGGCGAACCAGCCCTCGATGATCGCACCCGAATACTTGGCTGCGGCACTCTCGGCGCCCAGGCTGTTGCGGGGCGTGTGACATGATGAGCAATGGCCCAAGCCTTCAGCCAGATAGGCGCCGCGATTCCACTCGCCGCTCTTGGCTGCGTTGGGCCGGTACTCACCGGCATGAAAGAACAGCAATTTCCAGCCGGCTTGCAGGGCGCGGACATCGAGCGGAAACGGCATCGTGTTGGGCTCTGCGGCACGCGTCACGGGTCGGCGCGTCATGAAGAACGCGTACAGAGCTTTGACGTCGTCGTCCTTCACCTTCGTCAAGTGGTCATACGGAAAAACGGGAAACAGATGGGAACCGTCGCGTGCGACGCCGCTGCGTAACGCGCGCGCGAACGCCGCCTCGGACCATCGGCCGATGCCGGTCTCCGGATCAGGCGTGATGTTGGTGGAGTAGATCGTGCCGAATTTCGTGGCAAATGCCACGCCGCCCGCGAACGGCTGCTCCGGCTTGCGGGTGTGGCAGCTGGCGCAATTGCCCGCCCCGGCGAGCACGGCGCCCTGGGCGATCAAATCCTGAGGAAAGGCGGCGGCCGAACCCGGCTCGATGGGCGCCAGGACGGAATTCCGCGACAGCGCGTATATGACGGCGACGGCAACGACCAGGAGAGCTGGGACGGCGACCAACAATCGCTTGAACATGATGAGCCGCTCCGCACGTTACGCCGTAGGACAGTTACATCGATGCCAATCGCCCAAATTTGCGGAAACCTCTCGGCGCCGATCTGGTTCCGATCAGCCGGCGCGCGTGCATCATTGTAGGCTTCAATTTGGTGTTCAGCCAAATCGACCATTGGCGGAGCGCTTCGAATCGTCGACCGGTCGCCGGGATACTTACCGCGTGGGCGAACAGAAGGCGCGCTCAGTCAGGGTCTCGGTTTGGATCTGGCCGCGAAGCCGATTAAAAGCAGCGTCGCCGCAACGCACAGGTAGGCGAACAAATTGCCCACCGCGACGTAGAGGGTGTGGCCGCCCGACATGCGAGGCGCGAACACCATGACGCCGTCTGCGGCGCGCGGATTGCGATAGGGATCGTTGGCATAGGTCTTTCGCACCACCCTGCCGTTCGGATCGATGAGCGCAGAGACACCGGAATTCACGGCGCGCACCATGCTGACGCGCAACTCGACGCTGGCAAATACCGACAATGCCAGGTGCTCCCAGGGTTCGGTCTCGGCGCCGAACCATGAGTCGCTGGTCAGATTCACGAGCAGATTGGGGTGCAGCTGTCCGACCTCGCGCAAATATCCCTGCAGGATGTCTTCGTAGCAAATCACCGGACCCAGTTGCCAAACCTGTCCCGCGGGTCCCTGCAGGGGCATCAGACGCGGGCCGGCGCCCGCCGTGAATCGTCCGGTGCCGATCGGCGAAATCTTTCGCAGCCAGGGGAACACGTCGATTCCCGGCGTATATTCGCCAAACGCCAGGAGACGCACTTTGTCGTACAGGCCCGCCACCCTTCCGTCACGGTCCAGCAGGATGGCCGAATTGTACGCATCGTCGCGGGTGGCATCGTACATTTCCGCACCGATGACGGCCGGGATGTCAAAGCCCCGGCGGATCATCCCAAGGGACTCGGGGGAGAAGTCGGCGCGGAACGTCCGGGGCAGAGTCACGGGATAGCTCCCCTCGCTCCAAACGATCAATTGCGCCCCGGACTCCTGCAGGCGCTGCGATTGCTGTTGCAGCGCAGTCAATTGGCGAATCGCCTCTTCGCGTGAGAATCCGCCGTCCGCCGCATAGGCAAAGTTCGGTTGGACCAATCCGACCTTCAGCCGCGGCGCGTGCGCGACGATGTCATCCACCTGGCGCATGCGCACCGCGCCGAAGAGCAACGCCGCGGCCAGCAGCGCCGCCGCCGCCGACGCGGGGTAGCGTGCAGCGCGGCCGTCCACCGCCAAATCATAAAGCGCTCCATTGACGGTCATGAGCAGGGCCGTGACGCCCAGGGGACCGGTGAGTTCGGCGATTTGAATGACGAGCGGCTGCCAGGCTTGAGAGATCCACTGACCGCAGGGGAACAGCTGCGGCACCGCGAGTTCGCCGACGACCATGGCGATGGGCGCGAGCAGGGTCATGGGCACGCGGCGCCTGCGCCGGATCCCGCACACGATGGCCGTGAACAGCAGGAATATCAGGCCGCGTGCCGCACAGAAGAGCAGTAAAACCAGCGCAGCGGCCCACCAGGGAAAATTGGCGAAACGCTGCATCACGTCGATCAGCCAGTAAAATCCGCCGGCAGTCTCGACGACACCAGCCCATGAGCCGAGGAACAGCGCCCGCCGCAGGGTCGTCGCCCGGTCCACCGCCAACAGCATCGGGACCGCCGCGATCCAGGCCAAACCGTAGAAATCGAACGGCGTGACCGCCAGGAACCACAGGCAGCCGCTCAGGGTGGCGAGGGCGAAAGCGCCATAAAAATTGAGCCTGCGCAAAGCGAACCCCGTCATCGTCTGGCCAGCAGCACGGCACCGCTGGCGCTCAACACCTTGCGGCGCATGTCTGCGGGCAGCATGTGCATGATGAGGCCCCGCGGGAAAGAAAATGGGAACGGCCGGTTGATGCGTTCGGATTCCTCAGCGCTCGTAATCACCGTTTGCGGCGCCCAGCCCAGATGGTCGAAGAAATGAAACCAATCCTTCACCTCGAATAAAAACGGCGCTGCCTTCAGCCTGGCGGACCAACTCCGCGGCGTTCTGCGAATGCCTGCGTTGTCGAAGTCCAGAATCCAGCAGCAAAATGACGGAATCGCAAAAACGTCGTTCACGAGACTTGCAACGTCGATAGCGGAAAAATAAGGAATGAGGCCCTCGGCGATCAATAGCACACGCTTGGATGCCGCTCCATATCGGGCAAACAGCTTTCTGCGGGATGGCGCATCCGATAGATCCAACCCCACGCGTTCGACGCTGCAAGCGGCAGTGTGTCCCTGCAGGTGTGCATTTTTCATTTCGACGATCGCGGGAGAATCGATCTCGATCCAACGAATGTGCGACGGCAGGTCCATCCTATAGGGCCGAGTGTCCATGCCGGCGCCCAGGTTGATGACCATATCCACACCGCCGTGAAGCGCCGTCTCGATCAGCCGGTCTATTGCGGTGGTGCGCACTATCACCGTCCACGTCACGGCGGCGGAGCCCGGCATCGAACCCACGATGGCGCGGCCCCGTTCACCCGCAAGCATCGCCGCCAATGGATCATGAAAGACGGCGTCGTGCCGATCCGATTCGACAGCCCGGATACTCGCCATCCAAAGCGCCGTATCGGCTACGTTCCTAATCGCGGATTCTGCGCTCATGTGCCGCAACGCCGTTGCGTACGGATTTCGCCCTAGAACCGCTTGGAGAAGCCGACCGATAAGCCGCCGGGCAGAATCTGCACCGACAGGGGCGTTGCGCGCGTGGTACTCCAGTATCCCACCCCGGTACCGAGCGCCCAAGCGGCGATGACGTCCGTCTGCCAATGCGCCTGGCTCTTCAGGCGCGCGATGGCGTCGTACGCGGGGAGAATCTCGAGCGCCCAAACCCAGGGGTTTTGCCGGGCATAGTTTACGATGAAGGGAGTCACGAAACTTGCCTGTAGAGTGACTTCGCCGCTGGGAAAGCTTTGATATCTGCTGCCTCTGAACCACTGGTTGGGGTTGTCATCTTGATAGGGGCGCGGACGGCCCACCGTGTGCTTGAGCAGCGTCGCCCCGATCCCGGCAATTACCGATGAATCGACCGACTGCCAGAAGGTATGGCCCAGTTCGTCATCATTTCCAAACCATAAGCTCCCGGCCGCTTCGAGCGCCACCGCGCCGTATTCGAGTCCGGCCTGATAGTTGCGGCTCCATATTCCGTGCTGATCGAGCGGCAACTCATGGTCGATTCCCGCATACGCTTGGGCCGATGCCAGCAGCAACGCGAGCAGTAAGCCGCCTCGCTCGAGAGTAAATTTCCAAGGCATGTGCAGTCCCGGCATCGATGTACTTTGAAATACAAAGTACACGCAATCTCGGCTCCGCCGCAAGCGTGACTGCCGCCCATTACCTCGAATATTGCAGAAACTTCAGCAAGGCATCGGTGGTGGCTTCCGGGGCCTCTTCTTGAAGTACGTGGCCGCAATCGATGGGCTTTCCCTGCATGTCGACCCCTTTGTCGCGCCAAGTCTCGAGCACGTCGAACAGCGCCCCGACCGCGCCTTTCGCTCCCCAGAGCACCAGCAGCGGCGCTTCGACGCGCCGATCGGCATCCGCGGCGTCGTGCTCCAGATCGATGGTCGCAGCAGCTCGATAATCCTCGCAAATGGCATGGATCGTTCCAGGTACGCAATAACAGCGAAGATACTCCCGGATGAGTGATTCGCTCGGCACCCCAGCCGTGGTGCTCTGTCCGTCAAGATGGCGCCGCAGATAATATTCAGGGTCGGCCTCGATGAGTCTTTCGGGAAATGGTTCCGGTTGGATCAAAAGGAGCCACCAAAAGTAGCGTGTTGCGAGTTCTCGATTCGCCCCGGCATACATCGTCCACGTGGGCACTATGTCGAGAGCCGCCACGCGGTCGATCGCGTCCGGATAATCGAGCGCCATGCGATGTGCGACCCGGCCGCCCCGATCGTGACCGACCACCGCGAATCGCTCGTGACCCAGGGCGCGCATGACGGTGATCTGGTCACGCGCCATCGAACGCTTCGAATAATTGACGTGCTCCGCATCCCCGGGCAGGCGTGAAGAATCGCCATAGCCGCGCAGGTCGCTGGCAATCACCCGGTAGCCCGCACGGACCAGGCGCGGTGCCACCTCATGCCATGTCAAATGCGTTTGCGGGTGGCCATGCAGCAGCAGGACCGGTGGACCCTCGCCCGCGCACACACCATGAATGCGAACGTCCGCGTCCGTCTCCAGGTCGAAGCGTTCGAAGCCTGGCATCAGAAGTCGTTCCATTGTCATACAGCCACCCTGCCGTTTCGTTCAATCCAACTCACGCAGCACCCGCCGCATGCGTTCGACATCGAGAGATCCTTCCCATTTGGCGATCACGACGGTCGCCACGCCGTTGCCGATCAGATTCGTGATTGCGCGCGCCTCGGACATGAGTCGATCGACACCGAACACAAGGGCAAGACCTGCGATCGGGATGGTGTGAATCGATGACAACGAGCTGCGAGAGTGATGAACCCGCCTCCCGTGACCGCCGCGGCGCGTTTGGACATCAGCAAGAGCAGCCCCAGTATACCGAGTTGTTGTTCCCAGGAAAGATCGACCTTGACCATGGGCGCCCGATCCTCCGGTACGCCGCCGGCCAGCGCTATACCCTTTGCCATGCGGGCGAGCGAATCCAGAATGTGCCGCCGCACTTCATCCTTGTAGGTGCGAATCGTCAGTTGCAATTCAACCTCGTCGGGAATGATGTTGTACTTGGTGCCGCCATGTATGGATCCCACCGTCACCACTGCAGGGTCCGTCGGCGTGATTTCGCGGCTGACGATGGTCTGGATGGCAAGAATGTATTGCGCCGCCATGACGATCGGGTCCAGCGTCGATTGGGGATATGCGCCGTGACCGCCGCGCCCTCGAATCGTGACGTCGACCGCCGTCGCTCCGGCCAACATGTAGCCGCTGATATACCCCATGGTTCCGGCCTGCAACTCGCCGGTGGGCGGACGCGAATATCTATGCGCACCTCACTGCCGATGCACTGAACGCATATGGCGCGCGGCTCGATGAGGCAACGGCTGTCATCAACGGGCGATAGTCAGTAGCTACGAGTCTCCGACCAACCTCAGGTCACGAATCGCCGCGTGCGCGTTGCGGGCCGGCACGGTATCGCCGATTCGAAGCAAGGTATTCACCCTGTGAATTGGCGCCGATCGATGCGCGCGATGCGCGCGATCCGCGCAATCGCATGACGACATAACCATCGGTTATTTGAATGTGACTAATGAGTTAGTTATGTTGGAGTTGCCGGCCGACGGATCATCGTGATTCTGTGATGGCGCGGTTCGTGGTGGGTATTTGGAGATTCAATGTGATAGGTCCTGTCCTTGCGCCGGGATTCCGGCGTTCTTCGATCCGGTTTTCGCGGATAGCCGCACGCCTGACGTGCGACATTACAACTTGTTTCGCTCTATGCATGCCGGTCGGGCTCGCTTGCGCGGCTGAGAACGACACCGCCGCGCTCGACGAGATCATCGTCACCGCACGCCATCGGGAAGAATCGCTGCACAACGTACCGGATTCCGTGACCGCCTTTTCCGCGGCGACGATCGCGGCGGCGGACATCCAAAAGGTGGCGGATTTCGTCGAGATGACGCCGAACATCACGTTTCGACAAACCTTCCGCGAGGGCGCCGCGTATATCACTATTCGCGGAATTACCACGGGTCAGGGCGGTTGGGCGCCGGTGACTTACGTCGTCGACGGCGTTCCCGTGGGTTCGCTCGATTCGATCAACGTGGGTGCGTTGCAAGGTGTGGAACGTATCGAAGTCCTCAAGGGCCCGCAAAGCGCCCTGTACGGCGCCGGGGCCATTGCGGGTGCCATCAATATCGTTACCGAGGCGCCGACCAATACGTTCGAAGGGCAAGCTCATGTGTCATATGGAAACTACGGTGACACCCGCACGTCGCTCACGCTCTCCGGACCCATCATCAATGACCGTGTCCTTTTCCGCCTGGATGCCTACCACCGAAATGCGGATGGTTCACAAAGGGATACGGATGCTCGAGGGCTGAACTTTGACCGGACGACGGACCTGCGGGGCAAGATCATCGTCAATCTTGATCCGGTGACGATCGATGTGCGCGGTCACTACGTCAAAACAACCGAAGGCGCCGTGTACCAAGAGGTCCTGCCTCCCGGCGCCGCCGGACTTGCGCTCATCGACAACTATGACAGCTCGCCGGGCATTCAACGGGGCATCCGTGGGTATGAAAACGTCACGGAGAGCGAAAGCTCGGTAAAAATCGATTGGAACGCGGGATTTGCGACCCTGACGTCGATTTCCGCCTACAGCCGGTTGAGTCAGAGTCTTTTCGGCAGCGCTACCTGGCAGAAGCCGCCGGCGACCGGGTTTTGCGGCCCCACCGGCGGCCCCGGCGAACCGCCGGACTGCTTTCAGGCGTCCGTGGACGATTTCAAGGTTTACTCACAGGATTTTCGCCTGACGTCGCCCTCGAAACAGCGGCTTCGATGGCTCGTCGGCGCTTCCTACCTATACCGTGAGGCGCCCAACAATCTGACCGTGGGATCCGCGGCGTTGGATGATGCCGGCGCCGTCACCGGCAGCCCCAACAGCGTCGTCGACCAGACGGACTATCGGCACGATCGATTTGCCGGGGTCTATGGCCAGGTGAACTACGACATCACGCCGTCGCTCGAAGCCACCGGCGCGCTGCGCTGGGACGAGAACCGGTACGATTCGACGCAGTACGCATCGTTGGCGCTCAACACGCCCCTTCCGACTCCCGATGGACTTACCACTCAGCACGCGGTGGATGCATCCGTGCAGCCGAAATTCCAGCTTGCCTACCATTGGGATGAGGATCTCATGGCCTATGCCAGTGTGGCAAAGGGGTTCAGGAGCGGGTTTTTCTATACCGGCAATCTCACGAAGCCGGAACATACCTGGAATTATGAATTGGGGGCGAAGACCTACTTTTATGATCGACGGTTGAGTGTCAACGCCGCGGTGTTCCATATCGATTATTCGGATCAACAATTTTCGGCAATCGTTTCGACACCGCCGTATCGGATCACCTCGAACATACCAAAAACGAGAATCAACGGATTCGAGCTGGAAATTACCGGCCGGCCCGTCAGCAGCCTGACGCTCGGCGCGGGCATAGGTAACACCGTCGGAAAGGTGGACGACGGCACCGCGGACCCCTACACGCCCAAGTACACCGTCAATCTCTGGGGAGAGCACGTGTTGCCGGTAACCGCGCTGTGGAGTTTAACCAGCCGCATCGACTACCGCCATCAATCCAGTCAATACTTGGGCAAGGCGGATCAGTTCGAGATTGGGTCCAAGAACTACGTCAACCTGCATCTGGCCGTGGGTGACGGGAGTTGGAGCATCGGGGTGTATGGCAGCAATCTAACGAATGAGCGCCAAGCGAACCAATTCGACAATGTCGGCTTTGGATACCTGCGCTACAACAATGACCCGCGAACTTATGGCGGCGAAGTCACCTTCAAATTCTGATGTGGCGTCGATTCGATCATGAAGCACGGGCTGCGACGCTACGGGAGTCTGGTTATGGGTGAAACGCGGGGGGGGCGGGATACGAAGCGCAAGCTGGCGCGCGTCGGCATGAGGTTGCTTGCAACGCACGGCTATCACGTGACGAAGGTTTCCGACATCGTTTCGGAATGCGGATTGACCCAAGCGACATTCTATTTATATTTCAAGACGAAACTGCAGTTTGCGCTGTCGTTGATCGCGGAAGGCCGGGAGGCGATGCTTCGCGCGGTGAACCGCGGGTATCGAGAAGCTCCGGCGGGTGAAGACGCCATGATCGGCAACTCTCAACAGTGGCTGCAGGAACTGCTGGTGTTTGCCAGCGCCAATCGGCCATTCATGGCCATTCTTCTGGCGCGTGGTCATGGTGCGGATCCGGAAATCGATCGCGCAATCGCGGCGACGCGCGAAGCGGTGTACGCAGGCTTGCGCAAGAACATCGCGCGGGCGACGGAACTCGGCATGCTGCCAAAGGTGGGAAACGTCAATCTGCGGGCGGCTTTCGTGCACAGACTGATCGAAGGCACGGTCGAATGGTGGCTATTCGGCCACGGCTATGACTTGGACCATAAACCTCCCGTTACCGCGCGGACACTGGCGGCTGAACTCGTACGTTTTGAGTTCTTTGGACTTCGGGCCGGGGGATCGGCCGGTCGGGTTTCGCGAAAGACGGCGTCTCAGGCGATGGCCAGGCCCACGAAGTCATCGACGTGAGCACCAATACAGTGTGGTCGGCAACCGCGATTTCGCCGGGCGGCGCTGCGCTGGAATTGCGCGTGGGAACACGGCCCCTTGGGTCCGCGGCTCTGGGGAACCAGGTATCGCCGGTTGAATATCTCTTGATATCGATTGCGAGCTGTCTTGCGCTGAGCTGCCGGGTCGTTCTCCTGCGGCGGCGGATCGAACTGATGAGGTACCAAGTCCATGTCGTCGGCGAGAAGGCTCCCGAGCCGCCGAGTCGTCTGAGCCGCATGTCGGCAACCATCAATTTGCCGGCTTGGATTACCGAGGCGGTCGCGCGCGCGATTGCTCACGATGCAGAAGCGTTATGCACGGTGAGCAATACCATTCTTGGCGCTTGTCCGATTGCCGTGAGCGCGCACCTAATGCCCGTGGATCCGGCGCCTGGCGACGCGATCGAAGGAGCGTGAGATGAGCGGCAGATGGAGCCTCGGCATCGACGTCGGCGGTACTTTCACCGACTTGGTTGCCAGCGGCCCTGAGGGGGAGTTGCTGTCCGCCAAAACGCCGTCAACCCGGGACCAATCGGATGGCGTGATCGACGCCATTGATCGCGTGGCCAAACAATGCGGCCTGACGGCCAACGAGTTCCTCGCGAATGTGAAAATTATCGTGCACGGCACGACCGTTGCGACCAATGCCCTGTTGGAAATGTATGGCGCCAGAGTGGGTTTGGTCACCACCGCAGGGTTTCGCGACGAGATCGAGTTTCGCCGATCATACAAGGAAAGCACCTTTAATCCGCGCCTCGAGGCGCCTCCGGCGATCTGCCGCCGTCGACATCGCATTGGCGTTCCAGAGCGGGTAAACCCGCAGGGTGCCGTAGTCACACCCTTGGACGAGGAGGCCGTACGATCCGCGCTGGAGTTCTTCAAGACGGAGAACATCGACGCGGTGGCGGTCTGTTTCCTGTTCAGTTTCGTAAACCCGTCGCACGAGAGGCGAGTGGCGGAAATCGCCGCCGAAATACTGCCAAACGCGTTTGTGTCGCTTTCGTGCGATGTGCTGCCGGAAATTCGCGAGTTCGAGCGAGTATCCACGACGGTGGTCAATGCATTCGTCGGGCCGGCGATAGCCTCGTACATGAGTCACCTCGAACGACGGCTCCATTCAGGCGGCTTTACGGGCGAGCTATTGATCATGCAGTCCAACGGCGGAGTACTCGGCGTCGAGGAGACCGGCCGGACCGCGGTCAACACCCTCCTGTCAGGCCCCGCCGGAGGGGTGACGGCGGCGGCTTTTGTCGGTGAAAAGGCGGGATACGAAGATCTGATTACCGTCGATATGGGGGGGACGAGTTATGACATTTCGGTCATCGAGAAGCTTCGTCCAAGCGTGACCACGGCAAACTGGATCGGCCGATACCGCATCGCCAAGCCCGTACTCGACATTCACACCGTGGGAGCGGGAGGCGGAAGCATCGCATGGATCGATAGCGGGGGAGCACTGCGGGTGGGACCTGAAAGTGCGGGCGCCGTTCCGGGTCCTGCCTGTTATCGCCGGGGCGGTGTGCGGCCGACGGTCACGGACGCCGATCTGGTCCTGGGTTTCTTGAATCCCGAGAATTTCCTCGGCGGCGAAATGTCGTTGTCGATGGATGATGCGCGGCGCGCCATCGAACAACACATCGCCCGGCCTTTGGGGATGGACGTCATGGAAGCGGCACTGGCGATCAATGTCATCGTCAATCACAACATGGCGCAGGCCACTCATTTCATAACCACCAAACGGGGACGCGACCCGGCGGCCTTCGCTTTGGTCGCGGTTGGAGGCGCCGGCGGGATCCACGCCGGACACCAGGCGGAGCTTCTGGGAATGCGCACCATCATAGTCCCCACCTTGGCGCCGGTTTTCTGTGCACTCGGTGACGTCGTGGCTCCCTTGCAGGTCAACGAAGCGCGGACATTTTTTTCCCGCCTGGACGATCTTGATTTGACGGTGCTGAATTCCGTATATGCGGAACTCGAAACGCGCGCGCGCCGCCGGCTGTCCGGCGATTCGTTGAGCGGCAAACTGGAGGTTCGACGCTTTTTGGACTTACGGTATGTCGGCGAGGTTCATGAGGTGACGGTGCCGCTCAAGACGCGGACGATGCGCGTCACTTCGCTGAATGTCGACGCAGCGTCCCAAAGCTTTCATGAGATTCACGAGCGACTCTATGCACACGCGGATCTAAAGCAGCCGATCGAAATCCAGACGGTTCGGATCGAATTGATCGGCGTGAGGGAGCCGCCCAAATGGTCGGCGGACAATTTTGCGGGCGAGGACGCCGGCAAAGCTCGTGGATCGGATCGTGACGCGTATTTCAGCTCGGAGCCCACGCGCATGGCCGTTTACGATGCTGGACGGCTGCGTCCGGGCCATTTCATTCATGGGCCGGCCATCATCGAACAGTGGGGCACGAGTATCATCGTGCGTTCGGGGCAGGAAGCGCTCATCGACGCGTACGGCAATTGTGTCATCGAAGTAGGGCGCATCGGTCAAACGGGAATCGTCTAAGTCCATGACCGCCGCCTCGGATCAGGTGATTTACGGGCATCTCGCCGCCTTGGCCCGGGAAATGGCAGCGACCCTGGCGCGTCTGTCGCGTTCGCCCTTGATCGCGGACGATGCCGCTTTCGCGATTGGTATCGTGGACCGTGAGCGTCGGCTCGTCATTCAGGAACAAGGCGAACCCAGTCATCTCTACGCGGTGAGGGAGGCGACTCGCGCCCTCATGGATTATTTCGCCTATGACGTGGCGGAGGGCGACGTCTTCATCGTGGCCGATCCCTTCTGTGGCGGAACGCATGCCCACTTGATTTCGGTGGCTCGCCCGGTCTTTTGGAAGGGGCAGCTCGAGTATGTCATCACTTGCCGTGTTCCCCTGCTCGATCTGGCCGGGGAATTGCCCGGTGCTCTGCAGCCATTCGCGTTCGAGGTGTGGCAGGAAGCCTATCGTGTCACGCCTCTGCGTTTGCATCGGGCGGGCGCCGCGCAAAGGGACGTCGTGCGATTCCTGACCGTCAATTCCCGCGCCCCCCTGAGCTTGGGGGCCGAGCTTGACGCGGTGCTTGCCGTGGGCCGCCAGGGCGAGCGCTCTCTTCACACGCTCATGCGGCACTACGGTGTGCCCGAGATGACGTCGGCCGCCACAACGTCGCTTACTTACAGTTCGAAGCGATTGATGGGGCATTTGCAATCCCTGCTCCCACGGGACGGCTTTGCGCGACGCTCTGTACGCGGTCCCGACGGCAGCGCGGTGACCATCGAGGTGCGGCTCGGGTGGCGGGCTCCCCGCGTACGGCTGGATTTTACCGGCTGTTCGGCGGCCGTCTCGAGCAGCATGAATGCAACGGCGCAATTGACTCGTGCCGCCGCTTCAATCCCCTTGTTGGCGGGCGTACTGGATGATGTCCCGCTGAACGACGGCGTCTTGGAAATGTTCCACGCAGTTCTTCCCGATGATTCCGCCGTCAACGCCAAGCCGCCGGCTGCCTCGAGCCTCAGCGTGCCGGTGACGGCCCACGTGATAGCCGCCGCCGTCGCGGCGGCCGCACGCGACGCCGGCGCGTCGTCCGAGGATGTCGCACGGGTCCACGGACTTGCGCCAAGCGCCATCCTTTATTCCCCTGTGGGCACCACCGACGCCAACACCCCGCTGTATCTGTCACCGGGATTCCCGGTAAATGTCCCCGGCACGGGCGGGCCCGCGTTGCATGGACGGCGACGGATGGCCAGCGCGGAAGAACTCGAAGCCCGCCACGGCTTGGCAATCGTATCTCGAGAAATGTCCGAGGCCGGCACCATGATCGTCGACGTGCTCAACGTCGGAGCCGCACGCGAAGCGACCCTCGTAGCCTTGGGCCCCCTCGATGACTCCGGCGCACCGCCAAGACTCGAACTGACCGGTGCTGCGCGACAGAATGTTGCCGGTGGGGTGGCCGTGGCCAAGGTGCCGTCCGGCGCACATCTCGTCTTCCATTACCCCGCACCGCGAGGCGCTTCGTGAGCGCTCGCGACGTCACGCTTGCACGGATCGTCGGTGGTGCCCTCGATACCGCAGCGGCGGAAATGAGTGCAGGCGTAACCCGCACCGCGCGCTCTCCCATCTTCAATGAGGCGCATGACTTTGTAACGGGGATATTCGAGTACAAGAACGAGCAACCGCGCTTGATCGCACAGGCGCCGGGTTGCACTTTGCACTTGTACGCGATTTGCGATGCCGTTCGCTCGGCATTGGCCGCGTTCAAGTTCGATCTGCACCCCGGAGATGTCATTCTCGCGAGTGATCCCTACGATGGCGGTACGCATATTCCCGATCAAGTTCTCATCATGCCGGTCTTCGTGAATCGTAAACCCGTGTTCTTTCCGGCGGTGCGAGCCCATTTCGCCGACGTCGGCGGTCCGGTTGCCGGCGGCTACAATCCTCGCGCCAGAGATATTTGGCAGGATGGGGTGATCGTCAGTCCCATTAAACTCTACGAGAGAGGCGAACTACGGCGCGATGTCTACGACATGATCGTGGCCAACAACCGGACGCCTCAGTGGATTGCCGGTGACTTGCAGGCCATGCATGGCGCATGCGTTACCGCAGCGAAACGCATACAGTCGCTGCTGCGGACGTACGGCGATTCCGTCGTGCTGACGGCAATCAATCAGAACATCGAGTATACCGAACGGCGAGTGCGTGCGGAGATCAGCCGCTGGCCGGATGGATCGTACTACGCCGAGACGTATATCGACCACGACTATCAAGGTGCGCACGACATCAAGGTCGCGTGTACCTTGACGGTCGAGGGATCGGAGATCCATTTTGATTTTGGCGGAACGTCGCCGCAGGTCGACGGATTCGTCAATAGTCCCATCGCCAACACCCTGTCTTTCGTTTTCGTGGCCGTCGCTTCTTGCTTCGACGAGGACATACCGATTAACGAGGGCTACATCAATCCGGTGCGGGTCACGGCGCCGGCGGGTTCAGTGGTCAATCCATCGCGACCGAAGCCGGTGGGAAACTGCACTTGCATCTGCGGCGCCGAGATTGCCGAAGTCGCGATTCTGGCGCTGTCTCAATGTGCTCCGGAGCGAGTAGGAGTGAACTGTCACAAGCTGCCGCTGGCGTACACGAACGGGCGCGGCCGAGACGGCAACGTCTGGGTCAATCTTAATTTCTTCGGCTACACCGGCGGGGCGGGCGCCGGTTTTGGAACGGACGGGTGGGGGCTGTACCCGCCGGTCATGACCGGCGTCATCCTCCCTTCCATCGAGATGACTGAAATGCAATATCCGGTGAAGATCATCAAACACGAATATGTGGCGGATTGCACGGGTCCCGGGCGTTGGCGTGGCGTGCCGGGACTCGAGACGATCATGGAATATTCCGATGTGTCATACACCAATGTGATGCTGGCCGGGGTACACCATCCCGCCCAGGGGCTGTGCGGCGCCCCCCAAGGAGCTGCGAACGCAGTGACGTTGATACCGACACCGATGCAGCGTCTGGTCATCACCGAGGTAGGGTATCAGGTGGAAATGCCCCCCGGCGGGCGCATTCATTTCGTTCGCGGCGGCGGCGGCGGTTGGGGTGATCCGTACACTCGTCCGCCGGAAGATGTCTTGAATGACGTCCAAAACGGGTATGTGACGATTGCCGGAGCAGCCGCGGAATATGGCGTCGTGATCGACCCACACCTCGAGCGGATAGACCTATCCGCGACGGAGCTGATTCGTGCGAATCATCGTTCGCGAGCCGCAGCCGACACGATCGCGGCTCACCGGCCGGCGGCGACCGCCCCTAAGCTCGATACATGAATTCACCGGCGGCCGATGCCAGGCGAGTCCGCGAGTCGCGGCTCAAACTGGGTCTGGGGATTTTTTCGGCAATTCTCGTCGGCATTGCCGGAGTTCTGGTTGTCGGACTCAAGCCGTTGCTCGTCACCGCCTACGTAGGCTCACTGCACTTGAGCCACAGCGAAGCAGGAACACTCGTCGCGATCGATATGGCCGGCGCAATGGCGGGCAACTTCCTGGGATCCTGGAAACTGTACGCGTTCAACCGTACACGAGTTGCCGGCGCCGGTCTTCTGCTCATCATCGTGGGAAACGTATCGTCGATCGCTTGCGGTACCACCGATGCGCTGGCACTGGCTCGGTTGGCCACCGGCCTGGGCGCCGGCATCAGTGCATCCGTGATGGCTGCGGTCTTGTCGTCGACGAGCACACCGGATCGCTTCTTCGCGCTCTATTCGATAGCCGCGTTTTTGACCTCTGCTGCGGCAATGTGGTTTACCGGCTCGGTGCTCACGAATTATGGCATCGGGCCCATGTTCGGCGTCTTGGCGACCGTCTCGCTCGTACCCCTCCTGTTCGCTTCCGGGCTTCCGCGTGCCAGGGTGAAGGGAGTCTCCAGGGCGCGTGCCGAGGGGATCAACGCGCCGCCACGCGCCGATCGCGTGGGGATCTTGCTATTGCTGGTGGGGACAGTTCTTTACTACGGCGTCACCGGCGGAGTTTATTCGTTCATGGCGCAGATCGGGCTGGAGAGGGGCATTTCGCACGAGTCCATCAATGAGGGGCTCAGCCTGTCGCAAGTTGCCGGAGCGGTCGGCGCCGTCGTCCCCTTCGTACTGCGAGACAGACTTGGACGTGCGCTGCCCATTGCCCTCGCGTTCCTGGTAATGCTCGCGTGTCTTCCGTATTTTCTGTTCAGCACATCGCCTATCGCCTTCGCCGCTGCCATGAGCGGGTTCGTCTTTGCGTGGCTCATGTTTTTCCCGTACCTCATGGGCGTGTGCGCCAACTTCGACCCGCGTGGGAGAGTCGGTACGCTGGACCTCGCCGTGCAATATGCAGGATTGACCCTCGGACCAACCATTGCCGGCGTCATCAGCCAACACTTCGGTTACGGCGTTCTCCTGGGCGGAGCCGCCGTTGGCTACGTGACCGCCGCCGGCATATTTCTGACGGCCGAAGTTCGTTCTCGCGCGTCCGCCAAGTCGCCGGCGGCCGACATACCATTGCGAAAGTAGCGGTGATCTCGAAGCGGCCATCCAGCGAATGTTTGCCGGGCTGCATGGCTTGTTTCCTATATGTACGTATAAGTTTGCGCCCGCAGTCCGGCGCCTTGTCACGCCGTAAACCATGACGTAGCATTATATGGTTGTATAAACCGAGTCAGCGGGGTGGCAATCTTGGTAAGCGCCAGCGTCATATCGTTTGCACCCGGTTCGGCGGCCGTGCCGCGCGCCATGCCGGCTTGGGTTTACAACGACGCGCAGATGACGCGCCTCGAGCTCGAGCGGATCTTGCGGCCGAGCTGGCAGCTGGTTTGCCACGTCAATTCCATTCCGAACCCCGGGGATTTCATCACTTTCGACCTCGGTTCGGACAGCGTCATCGTCATTCGCGATCGGCAGAGCGCGGTGCGCGCGTTCTACAATGTTTGCCGCCATCGGGGCACACGCATCGCGGATGGCGGCGGCAATTGCGCGGCGACCATCACCTGCCCCTATCACGGCTGGTCATACCGTTTGGACGGCACGCTGTTGTCGACGCCGCTGCGCGACAGCTTCCCGTCTCTCGATCGTGAGGCGCTGAGTCTCAAGCCGGTGCGCACGGACATTGCATTTGGCTTTGTGTACATCTGCCTCGCGGGCGATCCGCCGCCGGTCACGCAGAATTGGGGGCCCTTTCTTCAGGAGCTGGCGCCGTATCGCTTCGAGGACGCGGTGCCGCTGGGACCCGTGTACTACGAACACTGGGACGCGGATTGGAAAGTCGCGATGGATAATTACCTCGAGTCCTATCACGTGCCGATCGGGCACCCGGGACTCTCGCGCATGTTCACGCCGGACTACGAGGACTGCGCCTCGAGTCCCGGAATCGGCCGTGGTATCAGCTGGATGCACGAGGAACCGTCGCCGCGATGGAGCGAGCGTTTGTATCAGACGCTCGCGCGGTCGGTCACGACGCATCTGCCGGAACCGCAACGTCGTTCCTGGGGTTTCTACAGCGTGCTGCCCAATCTCGGCATCGAGGTGCTCCCGGACAAGATCGGCTTTTTCCAGGTACTACCGCGAGGGCCGGGAAAGTGCACGATTCGCGGAGCGATGTTCGGGTTGCCCGACGCGCGGCGCGAGATGCGGATCATGCGATACCTGAGTGATCGGATCAATCGTGCCGTCAATAGCGAGGACAGCTGGCTCTGCCATCGATTGCAGCGAGGAATCGCCTCGAGCGCCTATGAACCGGGGCCTTTATCCTCGCTCGAGCGCTGGACCGTGGAGTTCCACGATCTGATCCGCCAACGGATTCCCGAGGCTCGACTCGCGAGCCCACCCGATCGTTTCGCGTAGAATTCAAAATCGTTGCTTGCGCCGCCGTTGCGCGCCGTCGCATTACGCACCTTGTCAACCAGTGGCGAAGCATCATTCCTCGACTGCGAGGCATTCTGCGGCATAGGGCCGGCATACGGCTGCGCCTCCGCGGCGGGCAGAGGTATTGTCCGCGGCAGCAAGACGAACGTCGGGCGGCGCAAGATGTTCATCGGCGTTCCCCTTTCGAATTGTTATAGTGTGCTCTCGGCGGTAACCTACTCGCGGCGCCGAACGGCGACCATCACCAGAATTGATTAGAGGGGAGGCCGCATTGCCGGCCTGAATCCCGCCGTCTAAATCAGGGCGAATCGAGAAAAGCGCTGATGATCGGGTTCAGCCAATCCGGGCGGTCACCATCGCCGGGTACGCAATCGAGTGGGGCGGTTGAGGCAGCGAAATCTAATTCACAGGGGGGCACGCGAATGCTTAAGGACGCCGACGCCGTTGGGACCGACAACGGTATGGAGCACTTCGGGTACAAGGAGTCGCTCGATCGCGGGATCGGGAAGTTTGGCAGCTTTGCCGCCGGGGTCAGCTATATCTCGATCCTCACCGGCACTTTTCAGCTGTTCTACTTCGGCTTCGGTACCGCCGGGCCGGCCTACCTGTGGTCCTGGCCGATGGTGCTTATCGGCCAGCTCGCGGTCGCGCTATGCTTCATGGAGCTGGCCGCCAAATACCCCGTCGCAGGATCGGTCTATAACTGGTCCAAGCAGATGGGCAGCCGTATCGTCGCATGGTCCGCAGGTTGGCTGATGCTTACCGCATCGATCGTCACACTTGCAGCGGTGGTGCTTGCGCTGCAACTCAATTTGCCACGGCTGTGGAACGGTTTTCAGATCGTGGGCGACGGCAAAGGCGCCTACGACTACGCGACTAACGCGGTGGTCCTGGGTACGGTCCTGATCGTCTTCACCACCGTCGTCAATGCGCTCGGGGTGCGGTTGATGGCGAAGATCAACAGTGCGGGCGTCTTTGTCGAGCTAATTGCCGCCTGCCTCATCGCAATCATTCTGGCGTTCCACGCGAAGCGCGGACCCGGAGTTTTTTTCTCGACAAACGGATACGGCGCCGGCACCAGCGGCGGCTTTTTGGTTGCTTTTCTGGTCGCGTCGCTGGCTTCGGGATACGTCATGTACGGATTCGACACCGCGAGCTCCCTGGGCGAGGAGACGGTTGAGCCGCGTCGCACCGCGCCCATGGCAATTCTGCGGGCCATCCTCGCCTCTTTCTTCATCGGCGGCTCGATCCTGGTGTTCGCGGTCATGTCGGCACCCAACCTGCGGGACCCGCAGATCGGCAGCAGCAGCGGCGGCTTGCAATACATTGTCGAGCAAGTAACCTGGGGCCCGTTGGGCGAGATATTCCTGATCTGCATCGTCATTGCGGTGACGGTGTGCTCGCTGGCCGTGCATACCGCCGCAATCCGTTTAACCTTCGCAATGGCGCGCGACAATGCGCTTCCATTCGGCGAGAAACTCGCCCGGGTGAATCCCGACACTCAGACCCCGATCATTCCCGCTGTTGTGATCGGCGTGATCGCCGCATTGATCCTGGTTATCAACATCGGGCAGCCGAAGATCTTCACCGTGCTGACGTCGATCGCAGTCATCATGATCTACCTTGCGTACTTGATGGTGACGGTCCCGCTGCTGATGAAGCGTTTGCGCGGCCACTGGCCTCCCGCGGATCTGGCGGCGGGTGGCTACTTCACCATGGGCAGGTGGGGATTGGTGGTCAATGTCGTCGCGGTACTGTGGGGTGCTGGGATGGCGCTCAACCTGGCTTGGCCGCGCGAAGCTATTTACGGCACCCCTTGGTACAACACGTGGGGTGCATTCGCGTACACAGGTGTGATCCTGGGTACCGGCCTGTTGTGGTACGGCTTCAAGGGCCGCCATCACATCGGTACTCTGGCATCCCACGCAGCGGCCGGCACGAACGATGTGGCGCCGCCGAAAGCCTGACGCGGCAATCAGGTCGGCCATCGCGCGCAAGCCGGGCACGAGCGGGATCCCGAGCTCGGCGCTGCTCAAGAAAGCGGAGGCCGCCAGCGCACGCTCCGTGCGGGCTGCCCGCTTCAGGGAGAATCGAGAAAAGCGCTGATGATCGGGTTCAGCCATTCCGGCCGGCTGGAAAACGTGGCGTGATCCGTCCCCGGCAGCACGCACAGCTCGGCCTTGGGCAGAGCGCGAAAAATCTGCAAGGTGTGCTCGAGAGTGATTGCGTCGCGGTCGCCGGAAATCACCAGTACCGGCTGCGTGATCTTTGCGAGCAGTGCGGGATTAAGCTCCGTTTCGGTGGGGGAGGTGAGCCATAGTTGAGCCAGCTTTTCACCGATCGTCTTCGGCATCAGTGTCTGTGAGTCACGCAGCTCTTGCAGGCCCTCGGCATTCAACCCTTCCGGGGCAATATTCGCGCCGCTGATGACGAGTCGCCGCACCAACTCCGGATGCCGGACCGCGAGCATCAGCGCGAGGATTCCACCGTCGCTGAATCCCACGACATCGACATGCTTGAGATCGAGCAGCTGCAGCAGGGCCGCGGTGTCTTGCATCATGGCGGTGTAGCTCAAGGGTCCAGGCACGTCGGGCGTGCGTCCCTGACCCACCTGATCCGGCGCCACGATATGATGGTGTTCCGAGAAGACGTCGAGTTGGCGCTCGAAGGAGTGCTCGCCGGAGTCGCCTCCGCCGTGCAGCAGGACGAGCGTCGGGCCGTCGCCGCGCACGGCGTAATGGATCCTGTGGCCATGAATCGCGGCCGAATGCCACTCAGTCGATTGGATCATGGCGCCGGCCTTTTCGATGGAGAGACACGCCAACCACAGAGCCAGCGTCGCGATCGCGGCGGCGTGAACCACCGTCCTGATTCGGAATCGGTCTGTCAGCATCTTTTTCTGATGTCATTTCCCCGGCCTGCGAACTGATTCAAGTCGATTTTCTCCAATCGAAATCGTTGGCCCCGGGGAACCGTTCCGGCAACGGGCGGTGCGCCTGACCCAGCATCAACCCCCAGTAGGCCCAAGCGCGTGGAGTAAACAGCCCCGGCGGGGCATGCGAGTAGGCTTTCTGGAAGTCTTTCTGAGAGTACCTTTGTTGTACCGTGACGATATCTTCCACGCTGCCCCGCGCCATGACCTGGCACAGAAACAAGTCCACGTTGGCCAGCAATCGTGCAGGGTCGCTGTACCAATTGACGTGTCGTGCAATGTCTTCGAGGGGCGCGGCCATGGTAGCGCTCGTCAGAGTTTCTCACCAATCTTGTGTGATGCCGTGAGCTGCGGCAAGTCGCGCAGCGATACGGATTTGACCGCCTCGGTCAGCGCACTCTTGACTCTCAGAGACAGCGGGTCCGGCAGGTCATCGAAATACGACAGCGCCTGCAGTGTCATCGCCGGGTTATATTGTCGCCCATAAATCGCCACCGCGCCCGCCAATCCTCGTGCCAGATCGATTTTCCCCAAGGTGATCAGCGCATGAATGTCCAGATAATCCTTGGTTTCGTTGCGCTGAGGAATCGTCGCGCATTTCATGCCGAAAATGTCCATGAGCGAGGCTACTGCGATGCCGTTGCTCTCGACGCGATCGGGCGTTTCTATTTGTCCAAGTGACAACCCGCCAAAAAAGCTGATGTTGACCGTCTCTTTTCCGATGCCGATTTCACACGAGAGCGTGTTCTCACCTTGTTGCGTGACCCTTTGCTTGTCGAGATATGCGATCGATCTGAGCAACTCGAGTGCCCGAAAAGGACGATCCGAAAAGAAATCAAAATCGATGCTCTCTCTATGCGCCAGCCGCAAGGCCAGTGCGGTCCCCCCATACAGTACGAAATGCTTGGGCGTCGGTCCTAACCGCCGCCAAAACTCACGTTGATTTGCCGGCAGAATATCCAATCGTGGCGTCAGTATTCCCATTTGTGGCGTCCCCGGCGTTGATCGGGTGAGCAGCTCAGGTCGCGGAACATGATACAGAAAGCATCATTTTATCGTAATCTTTGATTTGAACATGGCGGAGAACAAGAATGTACGTACCGGGTGATTTGTCGTCGGCGTTGGCCTTGATGATTCTGAGCGCCGTGTGTTGGGGGTCGTGGGCGAACACATACAAGGGAGCGAAGAATTATCCCTTCGAGCTTTTCTATTGGGACTACATTCTCGGCGTCGTGATATGTACCTACGCGTTCGCGTTCACCCTGGGGAGCTCGGGTGAGGTTGGCGAGCCCTTCCTCGAAAATCTCCGTAATGCCGATTCGACGAATCTGATCCACGCCCTGGTTGCCGGAGCCATTTTCAATGTCGCAAACGTATTGCTGGTGGCCGCGGTGGACATCGCAGGTCTCGCCGTCGCGTTTCCCATAGCGATAGGCATTGCTTTGACGGAGGGCGTGGTTCTGAGCTACGCGCTGCAGCCCAAGGGCGATGTGCCTTTTCTTGCCGCCGGTGTTGCTTTGGCGCTCGTGGCGGTCGTTTTGGATGGGAGGGCGTACCGCGCGCTGAGCGCCGGCAAAGCGCTGAGCGCCGGCAAAGCGCTGAGTGCCGGCAAAGCGCTGACTGACGGCAAAGCGGTACCCGGCGATCGGCCGGCGACGCGGTTGGGAGTCGTGGTGAGCGTCGCTTCAGGCGTGCTGATGGGCGCCTTCGCGCCCTTCGTGACGCGTGCCATGACTCATGGTCATACATTGACTCCCTACAGCGTCGCGGCGGTGTTCAGCATGGGTGCCTTGGGTTGCTGTTTCGTCGCCAACGTATACTTGCTGAGGCACCCTATCCGAGGCGCGGCAGTCCCTTTCAGCGGGTACTGGTCCGCCACGCCGCGCAATCACTTGCTGGGTGTTCTCGGAGGCATCGTCTGGGGAATCGGCGGGTGTTTCAACTTCATTGCGGCCGGCTACGTAGGCGTCCCGATCTCCTACTCGATCGGGCAGTCAGCCCCATTGATCGCTGCGTTGTGGGGCATCCTGGCATGGCGCGAGTTCGCGTCCGCGCCCAAGCGCGCCTGGGTATTCCTCGGCTGGATGTTCGCGTGCTACGTAGCCGCCATCGCCGTCATTGCCCTTGCGTACAAAGGGTAGCGACATGACGTCCATTGTCGTGATAGGCAGCCTGAACATGGATCTCGTCGTGATCAGTCCGCATCTGCCGGTGGCCGGAGAGACCGTCATCGGTACCCAATATCTGAACGAACCGGGCGGCAAGGGCGCCAATCAGGCGTACGCGGCCGCCAAGCTGGGCGGCAATGTCGCCATGCTGGGACGAATCGGCTCGGACGACCACGGTCAGCGACTGAAGGCCAATCTCGCCGCGGTCGGGTGCGACGTGAGCGGCCTGGGGGTCATCGAGGGCGCCAGCGGGGTGGCCGTGATTGTCGTAGCGGCCTCAGGACAGAACTCCATTGTCGTGGTTCCGGGGGCCAACCACGGATATCTGCCCGGCGATCTACGAGCCGACGCCAAGCACCTGGCCGGCGCGCGGTTCGTTCTGCTGCAGCTCGAATCGCCGCTCGACACGGTTTTGGCGGCGGCGCTTGCCGCCAAGCGTATCGGTGCGCAAGTCATCCTCGATCCCGCTCCGGCTTCGGATTCCTTGCCACCGGATCTGCTTCGCAGCGCCGACATCCTGACTCCCAACGAGACGGAGGCCACTCGCTTGTTGCGTTGCCCTCCGGCCGTCAATCTGAGCGTCACTGAGGCGCGTGGAATCGCGCGCCGGCTTCAGGCGCTTGGCGCAAGTACTATCATCATGAAGCTCGGTGCGCAGGGGTGCCTGTTGGCGCAACGCGAGGCCATGACCCTGGTCCCCGCTCCATCGGTGGTCTGCGCCGATACCACGGCGGCGGGGGATGTATTCAATGGGGCTTTGGCGGTCGCCTGTTCGGAGGGCGCGACGCTGATCGACGCGTGTCGGTTCGCGGTTCAGGCCGCGGCTCTATCGGTTACGCGCCTCGGAGCACAGCGGAGTATGCCGAGCCGTTCCGAATTGCCGGATCAAGCAGCGTCCCCAAAGTGAGGTTTTGCCCATGAGATCCCTGTGTATCCTGCTATGCGTCTGCGCCGCTTCAACGGCCTTCGCGGCTCCGCGCCAGGTCATTATCGACACCGATCCCGGCACCGACGACGCCATTGCCATCATGCTGGCGCTGCACTCGCCGGAGCTCGCGGTTCGCGCACTGACCGTGGTTCCCGGAAACGTCACCGCCGCGCAGGGCCTCGACAATGCATTGCGGATCGTGTCACTGGCGCACCGCTGCGATCTGCCGGTGGCGGCCGGCGCCAAGCGCCCGCTCGCCGGAACTCTCGCCACGGGCGAGGCATGGCACGGCCGTAACGGTTTGGGAAACATCCAGCTGCCCGCGCCCCTGTGCACGGTCGACAAGCGCTGGGCGCCGGATCTGATGATCGACATGATTCACGCCGCGCCGCATGAACTGTCGCTGATCGCGATCGGCCCGCTCACGAACATCGCGCTTGCGGTCGAGAAAGATCCTTCGATCGCAGGGCTCGTGAAGGACGTCATCATCATGGGCGGCTCGCTGTCGGGCGGCAACGTGACAGCGGCCGCGGAATTCAATATCTATACCGATCCTGAGGCGGCTCGAACGGTATTTGCGGCGGGATGGCCGGTGACCATGGTGGGACTTGATGTCTGCAACAAAACCCTGCTCACTCGCAAGCAACTTGATTTGCTTGCGCACGAACGCGGGCCGGTTGGCCGGTTCGTATATTCAGTCGCGGACTTTTTGTTGAGGAAAGCAGAGGAGTCAGGCAAGTCCGGGACGGCGATGTATGATCCCTTGGCGGTCGGCGTTGCGGTGGACGCGACTCTCGTTCACACGATTTCGATTCATGTGGACGTGGAGACGGGCGGGGTGCTCACCCGAGGCGAAACGGTAGGCAATCGATGGGGGTTCGTCGAACGGCGCGAAATGCGCAGCTTTCCCGACGGCGATCGATACGTGATCACCGGCGTCGACCCCGTCGCTCCGAATGCGCATGTGGCCACCACGGTAGAGGCGGATCGGTTCCTGCAGCTGCTGGTGTCGCGGATTCACGGGCACTAGCCCGGCATGCACCGCCTGCCGGCGGTGCGCTTTCGCCCGCGAGGGGGAGGGTCTATGCGACTGGTCGAATGGGTTTTGCGGCGGGCGCGCAGCCTCGAACCCGGGAGTTTTGCGCTGGTCATGGCGACCGGCATCGTCTCCATCGATGTGGCACAGGCCGGCATGGGAGTGCTCGCGCGAACGTTGCTGGGGATCAACGCGGCTGCCTTCGGCTGGCTGCTCATGCTCAGCCTGCTGCGCCTGATGCGTTTTCGCGGAGAATTACTCGCCGAATTCGTGAATCCGGCCCGCGGCGCCGGGTTTCTCACGCTGGTCGCGGCCACTTGCATACTCGGTAACCAGTGTTTGAGCGTGGTGAGTGCACCCGGCCTTGCGCATGCGCTGGCGGCGGCCGGCGCCTTGCTCTGGATCACGCTGGTCTACCTGTTCTTCGCCGCGACCATCACGCGCCGGGTCAAGCCTGGTTTCACGCGCAGCATCAACGGCGGCTGGCTGGTGACCGTCGTCGCCACCCAGGCGCTGGCGACGCTCGCTATTGCGCTGTCCGCGGAAGCGACGCCCGGCCGGACCGCGCTGCTGTTTACCGGTCTATGCCTGTATCTGCTGGGCGCGGCGTTGTACCTGTTGATCATCACGCTGGTCGTCTATCGCCTGGTGTTCTTTCCGCTGCGCGCGCTCGAGTTCACCCCGCCGTACTGGATCAACATGGGCGCGTTGGCGATCACCACGCTGGCCGGCAGCCTGTTCGTGGTGAGCGCGCCCGCATCCGGTACGCTCACCGATCTGGCGCCGTTCGTGAAAGGTTTCAGCCTGTTCTTCTGGGCCACGGCGAGCTGGTGGATTCCGCTGCTGCTGGTGCTCGAAATCTGGCGGCACGGTTGGCGCCATGTGCCGCTGCGTTACGAGGCGGACGACTGGGACATCGTGTTTCCACTGGGCATGTATGCGGTAGGCACCCGGACCTTGGCGCATGCGCTGGGCATGGATTTCCTGCTGGCCATCCCGCGCGCCGGCGTATATGTCAGCCTGCTGGCTTGGGTCCTGGTGGCGTTGGCGCTGTTGCGGCATATCGTCCTCGGTGGGCGTCACACGCATCCGCTCGAGGCGGCGAGGACGGACGCGCCGTAGATATTGAGCTTAATCCTGCTTAATCCAGGGCCAATGCAGTTCACGGCGGTTGGTCAAGTCGGGTATTCTGGGTTCCACATCATGCAAGAAAGATACGAACCCGCCGCCGTCGAAGCGCAGGCGCAACAATATTGGGATCAGCAGCGCTGTTTCGAGGCCAAAGAGGACGTCAGCCGCGACAAGTATTACTGCTTGTCCATGTTTCCCTACCCAAGCGGCCGCTTGCACATGGGACATGTGCGCAACTACACCATCGGCGATGTGCTGTCGCGATTCATGCGCATGAACGGGCGCAACGTGCTGCAGCCCATGGGTTGGGACGCCTTCGGATTGCCTGCCGAGAATGCCGCCATGGCGAACGGCGTACCGCCGGCGAAGTGGACCCTCGACAACATCGCCTACATGAAGACCCAGCTCAAGTCCCTGGGGCTCGCCTTGGATTGGAGCCGCGAACTTGCAACCTGCCTTCCCGAGTACTACCGCTGGAATCAATGGATGTTCCTGCGCATGCTGGAAAAGGGCATCGCCTATCAAAAGACCGGCGTGGTCAATTGGGATCCCGTCGATAAGACCGTGCTCGCCAACGAGCAGGTCATCGATGGCCGGGGATGGCGCACCGGCGCACCGGTCGAGAAACGCGAAATACCGATGTACTACCTCAAGATCACGGCCTACGCCGAAGATCTGCTCGACGCCTTGGGGCGGATGCAGGGATGGCCGGATCGCGTGCGCGCCATGCAGGCCAATTGGATCGGCAAGAGCGTGGGCGTGCGGCTGGGATTCCCGTACGACATCGAGGGCCTGAGCAACGATGGCCAGGGCGCCCGTGGGCCCGGAATCGCGGGCAAAGGCGTGCTGCATGCATTTACCACGCGGGTGGACACGCTCATGGGCGTGACGTTCTGCGCGGTGGCGGCGGAGCAC